>ERZ1026856.9-NODE-9-length-165796-cov-11.346052_pt1 | contig 165796 bp, 130 predicted proteins | sample MGYA00380158_ERZ1026856 | MGnify/ENA primary metagenome ERZ1026856 (study PRJEB33269, sample SAMEA4719794) | human gut metagenome | biome: human-associated habitat; feature: organic feature; material: feces | place: Cameroon | collected 2013-10 ... | reverse complement strand
GAAGAGTTAGCAATGCTAAAACGAAGTCTTTCGAGTCAAAAGACTTCGTTTTCTTCAGAAAAAACGGCGTTTTTTTCTCCGGAGGTTCGGAAATCTCTCGAAAAGTTGTCGGTTTTTCTCGGATTTAACTCCGGTTAGGAATATTTTCCCGCAAAACCGATGGGTTCACTTTGTTACTCCGAGATTAACAGAATAGTGGTTTGTGTTCAAAATTTTATCAATCACACAATATAAATCAGTCATATCGTGTCGCAATTCCGGAAGATAAGAAGATATTTTCAAGCACAAGCGAGGAAAAGAGAACTTTTGCCTCTCTCGTTTATGCCCTGTGCGTCTTGTATCCTCAAAAAAAAAGTCAACAGTTGGCATCTACGGTGTAATCCTTATCATTGTCGCCAATCCGGATAAACTCCGGAGTAAAGGCAATAAAGAAGGCTGAAATCCATACATGATTTCAGCCCGAATCTTTTTCTTATCCCAATCGGTGCATTCGCCGAAACGGCTTCGGTATTTCTTCTAATCGATTTTCTCGAAGCCGGTATAAGTTTGCAATGCTTTCGGTATATCGATACCGGTCGGTGTTTGGTTGTTCTCCAACAAAGCTGCAACCACACGAGGCAAAGCCAAAGCACTGCCGTTCAAAGTATGTGCCAATTTTGTTTTGCCGTCCTTATCCTTATATCTCAACTTCAATCTGTTCGCTTGGTATGTCTCGAAGTTGGAAACGCTGCTTACCTCCAACCAACGTTTCTGTGCGGCAGACCAAACCTCGAAATCGTATGTTATTGCAGAGGTAAAGCTCATGTCTCCGCCGCACAAACGCAATATTCTGTAAGGTAACTCCAACTTATCCAACAATCCTCCGACGTGGGCTTTCATCACTTCGAGTTGTTCGTAAGAATGTTCCGGTGTATCTATGCAAACTATCTCCACTTTATCGAATTGGTGCAGACGGTTCAATCCTCGCACATCTTTTCCGTAAGAACCGGCTTCGCGTCGGAAACATTGAGAATACGCACAATATTGCAAAGGAAGGTCTTTCTCCTTTTGAATGGTGTCTCTGAATATATTGGTTACAGGAACCTCCGCAGTAGGTATCATGTAGAAGTTATCCAACGGAATGACGTACATCTGTGCTTCCTTGTCAGGCAGTTGTCCTGTCGCCATTGCGGAGTTCTCGTTCACCATCAAAGGAGGCTGAACCTCGGTAAAGCCGTCTTTCATGGCTTCGTCCAAAAAGAAGTTTATCAATGCTCTTTGCAATTTCGCCCCTTTGCCTTTATACACAGGAAACCCTGCTCCCGTTATCTTGTTTCCCAAATCGAAATCGACGATGTCGTATTCCGAACAAAGTTCCCAATGAGGTTTGGCATCGGAATCGAGTTTCGGCATTTCTCCCTTTTGCACTACCACCACGTTATCCTCTGCTCCGAATCCCTCGGGTACGTCTTTGTTGGGAAGGTTGGGTATCGAAAGAAGCAAAGCCTTGATTTTCTCCTCGCTTTCGGAGAGTTGCTCGGAGAGTTGCTTTTCTTTATTCTTGTATTCGCTTGTTTTTGCTTTCAATGCTTCTGCTTCATCGCTCTTGCCTTGCTTATACAACATGCCGATTTGCTTTGCAATCGCATTGGATTCCGCTTTGATTTTGTCAGACTCCGTTTGAACGCTGCGTCTTGTGTTATCCGCTTCAAGCAAATCCTCGATTACCTGCTCGACGTTCTTGAAGTGCTTTACCTTCAAGCGTTCGATGACATAGTCTTTGTTTTCCCGTATAAAATTAAGTTGTAACATATCTTTTGTGTGTCTTTATCCTTTATTCCTTATTTCCTATCGAAAAATATACTCTTCTCACTCGCCGACAAAGCTATCGCAAGCACGGTCGGACAGTCCGCAAGCATTCCCAAGTTTTTCGCCGCCAAACCCACGGAGAACATAACACGACTGTCCACCTTGCAATCAGCCGCCTTATTACAGGCACTGCCGACCGCAATACCCAAATCATTTGCATTGAAGAAGCACGGAGTGAGCGGCGATGCTTCATTCTTCATTTGGCAGGTCGTATAACCGCAATAACCGCAATCGAGACCGAGTGCAGCGACCTTGCTGCCTATCAGAACCACCGCCTGACCTTGCAGAATGTTCAAAGCGTCTCTGTGCAAGAACTCCTGACCGCTTGCGATATACAATTCCTCCAATTTGTCCGATAATTTCTTTATGTCTTCACCCTCTGCCACCTTGATAAGCAGGTTGTTCACTCCTCTTGCTTTCGGTGCCGTCAAAGCTGCAACGCACATAAATTTCGCAACTTGCGAAACCACCTCTTGTTTGAAGTCTTCCAAATTTTCCATTCTTCCGTTTATTTCAAAAGATACTCGATCAATTTTTTTGTGGCTTTGCCTCTGTGGGAGATTTTGTTCTTTTCCTCCATACTGAGTTCCGCAAAACTTTCCCCGTAACCTTTCGGCATGAATATCGGGTCATAACCGAACCCGCCTTTGCCGTATTTCTCAGTCAGAATGCAGCCTTCGCATCTGCCCTCGAAGAAAACAGGTTCCCCGTTTTCAATAAGACAGATTACCGTTGCGAAGCAGGCATTGCGATCGGTTTTTCCCTCCATGTTTTCCAACAACAAGTTCATGTTATCCTCGAAACTGCATTTTTCCCCTGCATAACGAGCCGAATAAACGCCCGGTTCTCCGTTCAAAGCCTCGACCATAAGCCCCGTATCGTCCGCAAAACAATCCTTTCCGTACTTATCCCAAACGTATTTTGCCTTTTGAAGAGCATTTTCCTTCAATGTACTGCCCGTTTCCGGTATTTCCTCCTTACATCCCAAGTCTTTAAGACTTATGATTTTCACTTTCCCTTGCAACAAACGCTCTATTTCCTCAATCTTATGCTTGTTGTGGGTTGCCATCACCAATTCCCTCATACGCATTTATCTTTTTCTCAAACTGCAAAGTTATATCCTTTTGCCGTAACCTACAACTTATAAACACTTCTTTTGCATTTCGGAGACTCGAAGCCGAACAACAATTCCTTATCGGCGACATCATCGAAACGATAACTTATCTTCTCCGTCAGTTCGGCACGGCTTAAAGCGTTCACGGCATTCGGAACGTCCGTTATTATGGTTCTGCCATCTTTTTTATCCTTCAAGTATTGCTGTTTCGTATATTTCCGAGCATGCAACAGGCATGCAGAATTATTTCCTCCGAATTTATACAGGCAAATGTTCTCCACCATGGGTTTATTCGTCAACACGAAAACGGCTTCCGGGTATTGCCTCGTCAATTCAGCCAATTCCTCATCGGGTTCAAAGCGGAACATCTTGTTCGGGTAAAGAGCAAAGCACATATTCCATACGAACAAGCCGGCAGAAAACCAAATCAAAGGCTTCGAACCATCGAAGTAATAAGCATACAGCATTATCGATACAAACGGAATGATGACCATGAACTCGGCATTGCCGTTAGAGAAAGCTGCAAAAGCGACGGTAAGTATCAAAATACCCCATAGCATTCTCACGAAACGTCTGTCCTGAAACAGTTTCAGTCTTCTTCTTTTTATTTTTCTCAAAGCCGCAACGCCCAAAGCCATAAATATCAAAACAATCACAGCGACACCGACGCAGATTACGGTATGAGAAGCGAACAAGCCGAACACATAGCCGTGAATCTGCACGAAACTGCGAACCAAACCCACAGCCGTCAACATGACAACCTGTTTCAATTCCGGCATTCCGGCCTCTCCGCTCAGGTAATCATGCAATGCAAATTCCATGGTGCCAATCAAAGACAACTCGCCATCGACTCCGTATGCTGCAATCAAATAAGCGAAAGGCACAGAAAGGCTTATGGAAAGGAAAATCAAGAGATGTTTCTTATGTCTGTCGAATAAAAACATCATGAAGATACAAAGCCAAACAAGTATGGAGAGTTGATGAAACAAACAAGCCGCAGAAATACATACGGCGGCTTTCACCACCCTGTCAAGCGAGTTTCTTACAAGAAAAACCTGCACATAATACATTGCAAGCAGAGAAAAAAGCAACGGAACCACATAACATTCGTTATCTGTTGCAAATCGCATGACCCCGAAACAAGAACCGCCGAAAGCAACCGCTGCCGAAAGGAAAACCTCATCGGCATTTACCCTTTTAATCATGCGACGCAACACTAAGAGACAGCCACCCGCCACCAAGGCATTCGCATATTGCAACAGCAAAATAGGCTCCACATCCGCCCACCCGAACACCTGCAACAATACTCTGCCATAAAAACAATACAAAAGATGATGCGGACGAAACATCTCCTCACCCCACAAAGAGGAATAGGCGTTCGAATAAGCATCTCCCACCGGATTGGCACTCGGGAATAGAAGATACACCGCCACGAAACACAATATGAATATATAGGAATACTTCCTCCTCACAAAATACGACAACTTCATACAATTTTTACTTTACACCAAGAAAAACGCACAGCTTTCACAAAACGTATGCGATCCGATAAAATCAAACCGAAAGTCCTTTGAAAACACTCTTGTATATCAACCTCATATCGAAACGCCGAAAGAATTTCGTCAATCGGCGTAGTAATTTTTTTCTTTCGGCGATTCAACTCAGTCTCTGCAAGGAACCGGTTTCCAGAAGGGTGTAAGAAACAATATTTTCTTCTTCATAACGTTGGTCGAAAGGCTTGAGAAAACAACATTACAAATAAGATGGAAATCAATTTCATTGATTGGGAATTGAAAGATTATGATTCCGCTTTGCAGGAGCAGGAAACGATTTTCAATGACAAGGTAAGGCGAAAATTACTCTCCGAAGGCAGTATATCGCAGGACTTCATAGTATGCGAACACCCCAATGTATATACTCTCGGCAAGCATGGCAAGGAGTCTAATCTCTTGGCGAACGAAGAATTCTTGAAGAAGATAAACGCTTCCTTCCATCACATAAACCGAGGCGGGGATATAACTTACCACGGTCCCGGTCAAATAGTCGGTTATCCGAGTTTGGATATAGATTCTTTGGGGCTGACATTGCGAACCTATATAGAGACGGTAGAAGAAAGCGTTATAAGGCTTATGGACGACTATTCCATAAAATGCGAAAGGTTGAAAGGGGCGACGGGAGTATGGTTGGATGCTCACGGTTCAAAGGCGAGAAAGATATGTGCCATAGGGGTAAAAGCCTCACGCGGTATAACCATGCACGGATTTGCACTCAATGTCGATACGGAACTCGAATACTTCGATTATATCAATCCTTGCGGCTTCACGGATAAAGGTGTAACTTCCATGAAAAAGGAACTCGGCAAGGAAATAGACTTGAAGGTCGTAAGCAAACAACTTTACGATAAATTCGTAAGCCTTATCGGTTGAGTATCACGAAGACAGATAAAGACAGGCGATTGTTCTGCAAGAGCCTTTTCGAGATTTGAAGCAGGAAAAGACTGAAAAAGTTTACGGAAAGTTTGGTAATTGAACAAAAAGTCGTACCTTTGCAAACGCAAATATACAAGGTCTCTTGGCCGAGAGGTTAGGCACCGGTCTGCAAAACCGTTTACTCCAGTTCGACTCTGGAAGAGACCTCGGAAAAATAAGGGAACGAAGCCGCTCGACAAAGGGCGGCTTTATTGTTTGTACCACTAATGTGAACAATAATAAGACTTTTCGTTCGTTTGTCGGTAAACCAATGTGCAATATCAGTTTTATGCGAAGAAGAATTACTTATGCAGTGTCGTTATGCTTTGCGATATTGTTTTTCGTTTCCTGTTCGACAAATTCATCAGGTGATTTGGAAGTCGAAGTCGATGTATTGTCCGATTGTATGCAGAAAGGGGAAAACCTTCAAACCCTTTCCAAGCATTCGACGACGGTTTATCGTTGGATAGGAGACAATAGAATGGAAATAAAACGCAACAATGTGCCGGTGGCATGCAATTCTGCCGAAATGAAAGTAAAGGCGAAGGTCGCAGATGGTCGCATAATCGTTGACGAAGAACCTTCTAAGGTCAACGAGACCTGCTTCTGTGCGAAGAATTTCAGGTATGTAATAGAGGAGATACCCTCGGGGGATTATACATTCGTGCTTAACGGCAACGATTACGGTTTGATAAGAATTTATTGAGCAATGCCGCTTTTCCTTTGAAAGAAAGGCTTGGATGCTTACAAATTTTGCGAATGGCGAAAAGCCGAAAAAAGAAAACAGATAATGAAGAGAATGTTACGAATTACACTTTTGGCACTTTTGATGTGCGTATCGACAGTTGCTTTTGCCCAAAAGAAACCTGTTGAAATAGGTAAGAAGGAATTTCTGAGCAAGGTTGCAAACTATGAAAAGGACTCTCTTTCGTGGAATTACCTCGGAGACAAGCCTGCAATAGTGGATTTCTATGCCGATTGGTGCAAGCCATGCAAGCTGGTGGAGAAACCTTTGCAGGAATTGGCAAGGGAATATGCGGGAAGGATATATGTTTATAAGGTGAACGTGGATAAACATAAGGAATTGGCGAAAGAAATCGGCATAAACAGTATTCCGACAATCATCTTTGCCCCAATGGGCAAGGATCCGCAAATTCTGACCGGTGCCATGGGAAAAGAAGCTCTCAAAAGCTATATAGAGACTGTTCTTTTGGGCAATGAACCTTCCGCAAACGCAGATGGCGAACATGCAAGCGGTGTTCAAAACAAATGAAACGATGAATAAAGGTACGGTCGTCAGGAATACCGGCAGTCATTACACGGTCAGGGATTCGGAAGGCAGAGAATACGAATGCTGCATAAAGGGTCGCTTCAAGATAAGCGGCATAAAGTCCACCAATCCGGTGGCGGTGGGCGACAGAGTGGAGTTTCTCCCCTCGCAGGCGAATGCCTATGGCTTGATATGCGGCATCGAGGAACGCAAGAATTATATAATAAGAAAGGCAACCAAGCTTTCAAAGCAAACACACGTCATTGCAGCCAACATGGATCAAGCCTTGTTGGTCGTAACCGCCGTTCTGCCACGTACAAGTACCGGTTTCATAGACAGATTTCTGCTTACATGCGAGGCATACAATATTCCATGCGTTCTTGTCTTCAATAAGATTGACCTTTACGACGATGAAATCAGAGAATACGCCGATTACATGAAGTCGATCTACGAAAACGTAGGCTATAACTGCATCGAAACCTCGGCAATCGAAAAAACGGGGTTGGAAAAACTCGAACGAATACTTCAAAACAAAACTTCCTTGCTGTCGGGACACTCCGGCGTAGGCAAGAGTGCCTTGGTCAATGCTCTGGATTCTTCACTCGATTTGAAGACATCAGCCGTTTCTTTGAGTAATCTCAAAGGACGGCACACCACGACCTTTGCACAAATGTATCCTTTGGCTTTCGGTGGAGACATAATCGACACTCCGGGGATACGGTCTTTCGGAATGGTGGACTTCAAAGCCGAAGAAGTGGCACGATATTACCCCGAAATGAGAGCGAGGCTTGCGAATTGCAAATACTATAATTGTACCCATATTCACGAACCGGGCTGTGCGATAAAGAAAGCGGTGGAAGAAGGCGAAATTTCACCGGAACGCTATGCCAATTACGTGAATATAGTCAACGGAGAGGAAGTTCAAATGCCGCAATGGCAAACAAAATAGGGAGAAAAGCATGAGAGCAGTAATACAAAAGGTAACGCGAGCCGTTCTAAGAATAGATGACAGGGTTTATTCCGAAACAGGTGAAGGACTGATGGTGCTTTTGGGCATAGAGGACAGCGATACGGAGGAGGATATAGAGTGGTTAAGCGGCAAAATACGCCGATTGCGTATCTTCGATGACCAAAACGGCGTGATGAATCTCTCTGTCGAGGACGTGAACGGGGATTTGATGATTGTGAGTCAGTTCACCCTCCATGCAAGCACAAAGAAGGGCAATCGCCCGAGCTACCTCAGAGCAGCCAAACCTGAATTTTCCGAACCTATGTACGAGAAATTTGTTTCTTCAATGCAGAAAGGCTTCCCCAAAGAGGTCAAAACCGGAGTGTTCGGAGCCGATATGCAGATAGAATTGGTCAACAACGGACCGACAACCATTATCATAGACACAAAAAATAAAGAATAAAGACATGAAAACACTGTTATTGGTCGCCGTGGTAACGGTAATTCTTCTTGCCTTGTGCTTTTGCTTTATAGGTATCAAGATGTTTCTCAAGAAAAACGGTCAGTTCAAACGCAGTTGTGCCAGCGTCGATCCCATGACGGGCGACAGAACTTCATGCGTTTGCGGAAAAAGCAATGTATTTACGGATAAATGCAGTTCGGATCGCAAGTACAGCCCCTTGGAAGTCAATCGCGAACTCTTGGAAGAAACAAGGTAGGTTTCTTTTCCGATGGTGAGCGTGGATTAGAGGAGGAAGCGATGTATCCTTTGAATGAAATCTCCGTATATATCCTTTGTACGAAACAAGCGTGTGAAAAATTCATTCAAATGAACAATAATTCGTCTTGGTGGTACGATATTAGGTGAAAATTTTGATGTCAAAAGCAGTTAACGTGTTTGTTTTATGAAGAAAAACATCTTTATGGGCTTTGCCTTATGCTTGTGTTCTCTCTTCGCTTCGACTGTTGCGGCTCAGGGCAGTCTGACGATATATAGTTGCAGAAGCATGGCATTGAAACATAACAAAAGCGTAAGCATTTCAAATGAAAGGCTCTTGCAGGCTCAGCAGACAAGAAAGGCGGCATTTACGCAATTCCTGCCGAATTTCAATGCCACGGGAGCTTATATGTACAATTCAAAGAATATATCCTTGCTTGCCGAGGACGCTTTGTTGCCTGTGGGCAGTAAAGCGGCAGATGGTTCTTTCACAATGAGATTGGATCAAATGGTTACGGCGGATTTTCCAAATGGTCGTGGGGGAACGGTTACGCTTCCGGTCGATGCAAATGGGAAACCATTCAATCCGTTGACCGATCCGGACAAAATCCGGCCTAAGGATTATGCCTTGTTGCCGAAAGAAGCCATGGAGTTCGATATGCAGAATGTTTTCGTGGCAGGAATAGGCTTTACCCAGCCTATATTCATGGGCGGAAAGATTTTGGAAATGTATAGAATGGCAGGAACCTTGGAAGAACTTGCGACTTTGGGTGATGAGAACTCCAAAATAAATTTATTGATTCAGGTTGATGAGGCTTATTGGAGGGTTGTTTCGTTACAGAGTAAAAAGAAGTTGGCAGAGGAATATCTCAGCCTGTTGCAAAAAACGGATACCAATGTGGAGGCTTTGTTTCAAGAGGGTTTTGCCACCAAGGCAGACCAATTGAAAGTTAAGGTAAAACTCAATGAGGCTGAAATGACATTAACCAAGGCTGAAAACGGTTTGAGACTTGCAAAAATGTTGCTGAACCAGATTTGCGGCATGCCTTTGGAACAGGATTACGAACTGGAAGAAACGGCGGAAACGGATTTGAGCGAGGTGAGTTTGGAGAACGGCATAGCTTCTCAGGTAAGTCAAAGACCGGAAGCACAGATGTTGGAATTGAAAGTGCAGATGGCGAAAAGCGAGGTCAATATAGCTCGTTCGAGGTTTATGCCGAATATTGTTGCAAGCGGCAATTATATCGTTTCAAACCCGAATGTTTTCAACGGTTTCGAGAATAAATTCAGCGGATATTTCTCCGTAGGTGTCGGCATTACGGTTCCAATATTTCATTGGGGTGAAAGATTTCATACTCTTTCTTCCGCAAAGCATGCTTACAACATAGCTCAAATGGAAAGGGACGAGGTGTTGGAGAAATTGGAGTTGCAAGCGAATATGACACAATTCAAGCGAAACGAATCTTTCAAACAGTCTGTTTTGGCGAAGAACAACCTTGAGAATGCAGAGGAAAACCTTCGTTATGCGGAGTTGTCCTTCGAGGAAGGTGTTATCTCGACTTCGGATTTGATGGAAGCTCAAACTGCATGGGTCAGTGCGAAGAGCGAAAACATCGATGCGGAGATAAATACAATGTTGACAAAACTTTATTTGGAACAATCATTAGGTAAAATCAAAGTAAAACAATAGTGAAATGAAAAAGCAGGAAAACAAGACATTGATAATGTCGTTCGTGGTTTTGATTTCGGTTATTGCCGTGATAGGAATAATCGGATACTTTATCCTTACGCCGGATGACATCATTATTCAAGGTGAAATAGAGGCTACAGAGGTACGAGTATCCGGTAAGTTGCCGGGAAGAGTCTTAGAAATAAGAGGCAAGGAAGGTATGTCGGTTAAGAAGGGAGATACTCTTATATTGATAGATTCACCGGAAATAAATGCAAAAGTCATGCAGGCGGAAGCCGCAGAGTCGGCTGCTGCTGCCGTAAGCATGAAAGCACAAAAGGGAACACGTAAGGAGACAATAGAAGCGGCTGCAGAACAATACGAAATGGCAAAAGCGGCTGCCGATTTCGCAAAGAAGAGCTATGACAGGACGAAGAACCTTTATGATAAGGGCGTGATAGCTGCTCAAAAGTATGATGAGGTCAAAGCGAAATACGATGCCGCAAAAGCACAAGAGAAAGCTGCGAAAAGCCAATATGATATGGCTTTGAACGGAGCACAAAAGGAGGATAAGATGGCAGCATTGGCACAGGTGCAAAGGGCGAAAGGTGCGGTGAATGAGGCTACGTCTTATTTGAGCGAGACAAAACTTGTGGCTCCGATAAGCGGAGAGATTGCCGAGATATTTCCAAAGGTAGGAGAATTGGTAGGCAGCGGAAGCCCTTTGATGAATATCGTCGATTTGAATGACATCTGGGTAACGTTCAACCTGAAAGAAAATCTTTTGTCGAAGATAAAAGTAGGCGATAAGTTGAAAGCAAAAGTTCCTGCTTTGAATGATAAGGAGATAACGTTGAAAGTAACTTATATAAAGGTATTGGGTTCTTACGCAACTTGGAAAGCAACCAAATTGACGGACGAATACGATACCAAAACATTCGAGGTAAGAGCCGTTCCTTTGGATAAAAGCACTGACTTCCGTCCCGGAATGAGCGTTATCATAAATTGGTCGGAGCTAAAATAGAAAGCACAAAATGAAAAGCATCATCTCTGTTTTGGTTAGAGAGTTGCGGAGAATGGTCTCCCGCCCTATATATCTTGTAATGACGATAGTTATACCGCTTGTGGTGGTATTGTTCTTTGCAACATTCTTGAACAAGGGCGTTCCGACTCAAATGCCGATAGCAGTGATAGATTTTGACAACAGTTCTTCTTCGCGACAAATCGTGAGGACTGTTTCTTCGGGACAATTCTGCAAAGTCAAATACAAACTCTCCTCATACGAGGTTGCTCAGGCGAGAATGCAACGTGGAGATATTTATGCCTTCGTCATTATCCCGAGAGATTTTCAGAAGAATGTCATCAATGGCAATCAACCTGAGGTTGTGTTCTGCACGGAATACGTTCATTATTTGGGAGGTTCGCTGATAATGAAAGAACTTACCACCATGCTGAATACAATGTCGGCAGGAGTGAACTTGAAATTGAGACTTGCAAAAGGGGAAGACCAAAACCGAGCAATGGCTCAAATACAACCGATAAAGACAGACATTCACATTATAGGCAATCCGACTTTGAACTATTCCTATTACCTGTCTTCGATAATAATGCCGGGTATTATCTTTCTGATGTGTCTCGTTTGTACTATATATGTGGTAGGCATAGAGATAAAACAAGGAACATCGAGACGGTGGTTGGCAATGGCGGATAAGGCTATTTGGAAGGCTTTGTTGGGAAAATTGTTGCCTTATACGGTTCTGTTTTCGATAATGGAAATTCTTTGCCGGATAATATTGGAGAAGTATCTCGGCTTTACGATACACGGTACGGCTCCTTTGCTTTACCTCGGAAGCGTATTGACGATAGTGGCTTATCAAGCTTTGGGGATATTGATTATAGGCTGTCTGCCAAGCATGCGAACGGCTTTGTCGATAGGAGCTTTTTATGGAACACTCGGCTTCACCCTTGCAGGATTTACTTATCCTACTTTGGCGATGTTGCCGGCTGTAAGGCCTTACAGTCTCCTTTATCCTTTACGACAATACTATGTAATATACAGTAATGTGCAGATAAACGGTCTCGGAATGCTCGACTCATGGAAACCTTTCGTTTATCTTTTGATGTTCGACATTCTTCCGTTCCTTGTATTGTCGAGATTGAAAAAAGCTATGGTACGATTGAACTATTCAAGGGATTAGCTTATGAATTCAAACACGAAAGAAAGTTTACGGAAATATAAAGCGGCATGGATAGACATGCTTCACATTCTTCGGAGAGAGTTATACAACATCTTCACGGATAAGGGTGTGCTGATAGTTTTCTTTATAGCATGTTTGGTTTATCCTATGGTTTGCGGATATGTCTATAACAGGGAATTGCTGAATGATATGCCCATTGCGGTCGTGGACGAATCGAATACTGCTTTAAGCAGGGAGTTCATACGACGAGTTGATGCCACTCCGGAAGTAAGGGTTGCAACCCATTGCAACTCCATGGAGGAAGCCAAACGTATGCAAAAGCTGTCTCAGGTGCATGGTATCATTTATATACCCGATGATTTCAGCAATAGCATAAATTCAGGGGAACAAACAACCGTCGGAGTATATGCGGACGTTACATCGTTCTTTTGGTACAGGAACCTTGCTCTGGCTGCAAGTTCCGTTTCCTTGACTATGGGAGGTGAGATTCAAGCGAAAAATCTTATAGCTCAGGGAAAAACATACGACCAAGCAGTCAGTGCAATTCAGCCTTTCAAACCGACTCAACATCTTTTGTACAATCCCGGAGGTTATCCTTCGTTCATATTGCCTATTATCCTCATACTGGTATTGCAACAAACGTTGCTAATCGGCATAGGAATGCTTACCGGCAGAGTAACGGAGAAAGACAGGCTTGCTGCCTCGATTCAGGAAAGTACGCATTATCACGGTTTGTTGCGAATAATCTTCGGTAGAGCCTTGGCGATATTCATCACATACATACCGATAATGATATATGTCCTTATCATCATTCCGAAATACTTCAATATACCGCAGCTTGTTGAAAGCCCGATGAAAGTTGTTTGGTTCATTACCCCATTCCTTTTAGCAGTCATATTATTGGGCATGACCATAGGAGTATTCTTCAACAACAGAGAAAATGCAATACCGTTCTACATCTTCATGTCTGTGCCTATGCTTCTTATGACGGGACTTCCTTGGCCGCGTGAAGCAATGCCGGCAGTGTGGGAAATGATTTCGCATATCATTCCTTCGACTGATGCTGCCAATGGATTTGCAAGAATGATGACGATGGGTAGCAGCATGGCTGAAATATCCATGGAGAACTATTGGTTGTGGATTCTTACGGGTTTCTATTTCCTTACCACGTATTTCGCATACCGTTGGAAATTGAAAATCTAATAAACCGTCTCTTTTGTATTAGTCTTTTCGATTTGACGAATTGAAGCGAAAGAAAATTGCAACACGATACGCTTTCTGCAAAGCAATGGTACTTTGCAAAATATGTAGTATCTTTGCTCTCTGATTGAAAAGCTTATATTTACGAATGATGAAGAAGTTTCTCGGCTGTATTTGCCTTGTTGTCTTGGCTGTATCGGTTTATGCACAGACTTTATCGCCCTCTGCGAAAAAGGATATTCTCAATAATTACCTCAAACACATAAAAACATGTGCGGCAATCAGCAGTGAAAATTTCGATATGTTGCCCGTATATGAATTTCAGATCTCTTCCGCAGAGGCTTTTCTTACAAAGAACGAGATATACAACAGCGACAACGACATCTATGCAAAATGGATTGAATTGAAAACGCTTGTAAAACAGAACAGAGAGCTTGTGGAGTTCATGTTACCGAGAATGAGTGATTGGTATTATAGGAAAGCCGTGTTCTCCAAGTCGAACAACAAACCCAAGGAGGCATACGATTATCTGCAAAAGAGCATACAAAGCAACCCGCGTAACGTCATGGCAAATTATGAACTTGCCAAGATAAGCCTCGACAGCGGAGCGGTAATGAAAACAGCCGACAGACTGACAGAAATAATCAATGGCTTTGCACCTTCCGAAGAAGAAAGCCTTTTATGCAGGAATTTATTGGTTTATACCTACGATAAGAACCTATTGCAATCCCTTTCCCTAATCAAGCAAGGCAAATACGCTTATGCCATCGACATACTCGAAGAATTGGAAGACTATTGCAAAAAAGACCCCATGAAAATCTGCAACGAGGGTGTGGTGAAGAATAAACTTGCCGACTGCCGCAACAACATATATAAGGAACACATAGACGTTACAAAGAAAGCCATCGCAAAAGGACGCAATGATGTAGCGGGCGATTTCATAAACAATACATACGATTACTTTCAACGCAATCGCGAAAGCATAAGCGATACAGCGGGTTTTGATGAAGTGGTGAACATTGTCGTTAACAGCTATATCGCACAAGCCAAAGCCATGCCGGAAGCAAAAAACAATGAAATCAAAATGGATTTGCTGCATAAAGCAAGAGAACTTGCTGCCATGGTAGGCGGAAACTTCGAAGACAATATTTTGAAACAAATAGCTTTGCTTCAAGGTAGTTTACAAGAGTCCGATCCTGTTTTGGACAGTCTTGAATCCGCAGCACCCAACACAGGGTATGCAGAACAATACCCCGAGTTCATCAAACAGACCGAGAGCGATGCTGAAGAAGATGTCAAGAAAATAGAGAAAGAATACATCCCTTCGTCCGATAATGCCTTGCCTGAAAAAAGTACTGCGGTAACAAACACAAAGACACGCAGTCTTAGAAAAGAAATAGACGATAAATTCTTCGAGACTTTGTCCTATTTGAAAGTAAACAATTACGAAAAAGCATTGGAAGTCTTGGAAAGTGCGAACAAACTCGCCAAGATAGATGCCGAAAAAGATGAAGTGGAGAAAATGTATATCTCAGCCATAAGGGAAGTTACGGCAAGAAGAATGCACAATGCGGAATATGCGATATTTCAAGGCGAAGTCGAGAAGGCAGATAGCCTTGTCGCCAAAACGGAAGAATTGTTGGAAAGGTATAAAATGAAAGACGACAGCGTCATCGTCAAGATAATGAACAGCTATCTCAGGGCTATAGACAACAAGGTGTGCAGCAAGAAACAAGAAGAAATCAATGTGATGGTTTACAACATCATCGACTGCATACGAAAGAACGATTTCTACCTTGCAGAGGACTACATAAATCGTGCAATGCAGATAAAGGGAAGCAGCGAATGCCGTTTGGATAAGAGCCGTTTGCGAGCCTTGAAACGACAAATCGAACAACCATTGGAATACGTGAAAAGGCGGGAAGCCACAGACAGCATCCTTGCAAGCGGAGACACGAACAGATACCTGAGAGAGTATGCCGAATTGGAACAATTCTATATCACGCACAGTCTTAAAGAGATGAGCGTTCAGCACCGTCCTATAAGAGAAATACTTTACAGTTTCGGCAACGACGCATTGGCAGTCAACACCATCGAACAGCTTATGAAATATCGCCAATACGAACAAAGCGTCGAAGCACTCGCAAGTTTGAAAGACTTCGGCTACAAATCCAAGCACACAAAAAAGATACAGAAAAAAATAGGTGCGATGATGAGCCTCGAACAAAGCAAACGCAACGAGAAGATAGCACAATCGAACCGCCTGATGGATAAATACGAATCGGACAAATGGTTCAAATACCTTATCAAAAGCTACAAAAAGAACCTTATCAAGTGGAACAAACAGAACCCTTAACCAAGTCCGACAATACAGCAAGTTTGAGAATATAGAATGTTGCAGCCATAATGTTGCAGCCCTAAAAAACTCATACAAACAAAGATGAATACAGCTACAGCTATTCTATCCACCCCGTGTTTACGAAATAATTTCCCCTCTTTCCACCCCTTTTCAGGCTCATTTTTCCTTTGCCATTCACAACTTTTCGGTACACAATTTCGCTTTTCACATTTTTTACCATTTGTGGATTTTTGCGGAGGTAGCGATTAACGATTTTCAAACTTATTAACTCCAAGACATGCCTCAAAACCGACAAGGAAGCCCCCTCTGAAAATTTTGCGAGGATAAGAGGTGATGATAAATAATTACCTTCCAGTCACTTGCAAAAATCTTGGCGATTGAAGAAAATAAAACGCCGTAATTGAGGACAGGAAACGGCGTTTTGCCGAATACTATCAACGAAAAACACAAAAGCAGGTCCGAAATACCATTTCGATTAAGCTTGATTTATTGCTAAACGATAACAGAACACCAAATAGGCGAACTTTAACGACAAATGATAATATTTTTTGAGGAAAGGAAAAATCAAAAACAAGCAAAACTGTAACATCTTGGCAAACGGATAGTTGCCTGTCCAAGCAAAAATCGTGCCAAAAGAAATATAGAATTTGCTATTTGACGAAATTCAAACTTTTTTCACAGAAAAATTTATTTGTATTGTCAGAATTTCATACCTTTGAACCGTCAAATAATTACCGATTAAAATCAATGAGATGAAAAAACTATTATTCGCAGGGCTTCTGTCCTTGCTTTCACAAATCGGGATCTCCCAACAGTTGGAAAGTGCAATAATCACCAATCCCAACCATTCAGATTATGTCCATGGACAATTGATTCGAATTTATGACGAGAATATAAGCGTTGTTTTGTCCGGCAGTGGCGGTCAATATGCGTTTTATTTGCTTGAAAATGGGAATACGATAGGGCGGAAAGTTGAAATCACAACAAATGATACGATAAATGACTTTTGCGTCCTCGAAGACAAAACCATTTATTTTTGCAGCACAAACGGAGGTTGCCGTATAGGACACTTTTCCTTTGATGCTTTCTTTCAACCTGAAATTATAAAAGTTGCTTTACTCGCAAACGGCATAGACAATATCTCAAAAATCAAGGCATACAAGGATCCCGATGACAAGATGTTTACTCATGTCGTAGCAATAGGTTCAGCCAACTCGCACAGCATAATCATCGATTTGAACGACAAAGCATCGTATCCGAATTTGGAATATAGTGTTGCAGCATCTCTAAACCAGAACGAAAGATGGCAGGATTTAGACTTGGATGGAAAATATGTGCTTACAGCCGGTCTGGACGGCAATAATCTTTACTTGCATCACTTCTATATGACCGACTTATCTTATGCCGGAGGCGGCTATTTCACGACCCCGATTGGTTTGGCTTACAATACGAAAACTATTTTCTTGCAACATCTGTATGATCACAAATATGCCGTTGCTTCGGATATGGCATTCTTTCCAAGCGATGTATATACGTACTGTCAAATATTCGACTTGGCGACGTCTCCGCAGATAACTCTTGAATATGAGAGAACAATCATGCAACCCGAAAAGAATATAATCAGAGATGTCGAATATTCAAAAGACGATGATGAATTATTGGTATTGATGACTTCCGGAAAGGTCGGCGATGATGCGTGGAAAGATTATCTGGTTTACGCTCCTCTTAAACAAGCCATGCCTTTGCCTATGCAGGTTAAAGCTGTTTTCTTCGGCAATTACAGTCCGCAATATCCATACCTTAACTCGGTAAGAATGTTCAAGCCATATCATTACACCATTGTCGGGACAGAACCGATGAACAATAACATGTTCTTGTTTGCGAAAGATAAAACTTATGAAACCGGAACAAGTTGCAACAAGTATGATTATATCAATATGGACGGTTCGAACATAGGTACAACAAACACACCAACCAATTGTCAGCCCTTTGGTCCGATACCAACTTTTTGGCAAACTTTACAACCAAGCAATCCAATCATAGAGGGATTTCAAACAGATTGCTACAGTACACATTAAAAAACAAAAGCAATATGAAAACAACAAAAATTCTTTTCGCCGTATCATTAGTGTTGGCAAGTCTGCAAAGTCATTCTCAGGGTATGTATGGAGATGAATATTTGGAACGATTATGTTTTCCGTCTTCATTCTCAACTTGCAGAAGTCTTTACGATAGTCACTCTTTCTTTGCCTATTCAGCAAGAGTATTTTTCCCTTATGTATTAAATAGGGGAGATACGATTGCAGAGATAGAACAATATTATTCTTGTGATTCAGTGGCAAGACTATCAGGCATTGCCTATATAAACAATGCAACCGCCCGTTGTGATACTCTTTATTCTTTCAGATTAAGAGATGCAAATAGCGATAGTATTATAGTCTCAATAAAACCAAGTGTACATACAGCATATAACAATATTTATTCTTGTCCTTCATCAATCGGTGAATTTCTATTTGATTCTGTGATAACGGTCAACGGAGATTTCTCGTTTTCAATATGGTTTCCGGATTCTTTTTACGAGGAGGGTTTGAACAGTCCGATATGGACGCGAGCGGGAATAATGTTCGCATATTACACTCAGGATCTCGAAACAAATCAGATTACTGCTTGTAATTCAAGGAAAGTTCTCATGGTCAGATACTCCGACGGTACAAGAAAACCATTCTTGCAAATGATGTACGAAATCGGGCAAGGATTTTACCTCGAACAGTTGAATTTAGTTGGCGAATGGTTTTGTGATTTATTATATATGCCGATATTCGCAGAGCCGGATACGGTTGTTCAAGACACGACTTCGTCTCTGATAAATGTCGGATTGGAACAATACATTTCTCTTTATCCTAATCCGACAAAGGAAATGTTGAATGTTTTCTGTTCTTACAAAATTAAGTCATACACGATAATTGATGCAATGGGGCGAGAAATAATTTCGGAAGTCTCAAATGCCAATTCTTTGAGCATAAACGTTCAGGGACTGAAAACCGGAATTTACTTCATAAGATTGAAGACAGCCAAGGGCTTGGTGAAGAAAAAATTCGTGGTTGAGTAGGGTTCACTGCAGATTGTCGGGTAAAGCACAAAGAAAGGTGGTTCTTTTCTTATAAAAGAACCACCTTTTAGCATAACAAATAGAGATTTCATTTTCCTGTATGTCCGAAACCGCCTTCGCCTCTTTGGGTTTGTGTCAAATCTTCGGCGAGTTCCCACTCCACTCTTTCATGCTTGGCAACTATCATTTGTGCTATGCGTTCGGCATTTTTTATTTCAAAGGCTTTATCGGAAAGATTGACCAGCAATATCTTGATTTCGCCTCTGTAATCCGCATCTATGGTTCCGGGAGAGTTCAATACGGTTATACCATGTTTGAGTGCCAAACCGGAACGCGGTCTGACCTGTGCTTCAAAACCTGCGGGTAATTCGATGAACAGACCGGTAGGGACAAGAACGCGTTGCATCGGTTGAAGAATGATGGTTTCTTCTATGCTTGCTCGCAAATCCATTCCTGCTGAAAGAATGGTTTCATACTCTGGAAGTATATTTGCGGATTTGTTTATCACTCTTACTTTCATGAAGCCGGATTTTAATCGACTTGTGCGTCTATTGCAGAGTTATTTCTGAAAGATAAATCGCCAGAACTGTCTATTCCAAGGCTTGACTTCGGTCTCGGAGAAGAGAAGTTTTGTGAGATATTATAATCATTTTCCATGCTGGGATGGGAATTTATTATGGACTCCAAGCCGTCAGGCGTTGTCATCATATCTCTGATTCTCTTTATCCTTGCGACACGTTCTTCTTCCATTGTTCCTTTTGTGGCAGGTTGAGAAGGCCATGTGGTTTGATTTACGATATCCGCCAATTCTCCTGTTTTCGCAGGAGTTTCAACAGTAATCGTAGTTTGAGATGTTTCTTCTTCCGCTATGGCATTCACCATGGATGGTTCCTGATGTATGCTTACAGATGTTATCGGAGTAAATCCGGTAGTTGATTTAGCAGAAGTATCCACAGGGTTCATATTTTCATCAAGAACTATAGTCCTTTTCTCAGGCTTATCAGGTTCAACCTGCTTGGGCTGTTCTCGACCTATCGGCTTATCGTCAGCTACAACTTTGATTGTCATATCGTCAGCACCGGCATGTGAAAGCGTTTCCTGTTTATTCTCAGGTTGCACTACTATTGTTTCAGTTTTTTTTGACGCTTCTTCCGGGGTCGGTATCGTACCACCGGGAGTTCTGCGTTCCGGTGTGTACATTTCTTGTTTTGCTTCAAAGCCGGTTGCTATGAGTGTAATGCTTAATTTGTTTCCTAAGCTTTCGTCGAATGTTACACCCCATATTGTATTGATGTCTTTGTTTGTCTGTTCTTCCAAGTAATCCGTAATAACTTCCAATTCCTCCATCGTGAAGTCTTTCTCGGAACAACTTATGGTCAGAAGCACATCCTTGGTTTGTGAAATATCATTATCATTAAGCAAGTCGGATGCAGTGGCTGCTTTTATTGCTTCCAAAGCTCTGTTCTCTCCCTCTGCAATACCCAATCCCATAAGTGCCACACCGGAATCTTTCATGACAGACTGCACATCTCGGAAATCGACTTGAACATAACCGGTATTGGTCATTATCTCCGATATTCCCTTCACTGCCGTAAACAAAACATCATCCGCCAAAGAGAATGCTTCCTTAAAGGACATTTTTCCTCGCTCCCTCAACTTATCGGTATTCACGATGATTATACAATCGACAATTTCTTTCAGTTTCTTGATACCTTCCTCAGCCTGCGTTCTTCTCTTACGACCTTCAAAACTGAATGGCAAAGTAACAACTCCTACAACCAATATTTTCTCGCCTTCTTCCGGCAAGTCTATTTGCTTTGCCAACTTTGCAACGACAGGAGATGCTCCGGTACCTGTACCCCCTCCCATTCCGGCAGTAACAAACAACATTCTTGTATTGGAATCGAAAATACCCGATATTCTGTCAGCATTTTCTTCTGCTGCTTTTTGTCCTCTTTGGGGATCATTGCCCGCTCCCAATTTTCCTATGCTTATTTTGTTTGCAACAGGACTTGCATTCAAATTCGTTGCATCTGTGTTGCAAACAAATAAGTCCACACCTTTGATTCCTTTTGCAAACATGTGGTTAACCGCATTGGTACCAGCCCCGCCGACACCTACGACCTTAATATATGAAGAAGTATTGCTTTGAACATCGATGTCCAAAATATTACTGTCGCCTATGATACTGTTTAGTTGTATTTGTTCGTCCATAATACCAATGTTTTACTCTTCTCCGATTGTATGATATTAGTTTGTAAAATTACTGCTTTCAATTCATTTGTTTCCATGCATCAACGCCAAGTTCTCAACACCCTAATGTTAATACCGACCATCACTTATTATCTTTCTCAAGAACTCGTTCAATTTGTCCACAACCCCACTTTTCTTTTGCTTGTGTTCATTCGGTTTATCATTAGCCTCTTCCTCTGACTTCTCCTCATGTTCTGCTTCCTCGACTTTCTGTTCAGGCACAGGCTTATCTCCTCTACGTTCATCTTCTATCTGAAAGCCTTTAAGCACCAATCCTATACCTGTTGCATGCATAGGGTGTCTCATTTCTTCGGTAACATTTCCTGAAATATGTTCGTCCGGGGTTCCTATACGGGTGTCCAAACCCAATGTAAACTCTGTCAACTTCACAATATCTGTAATCATCGACCCTCCGCCTGTCAGAACCACTCCTGCTATGAGTTTCTTATTGTAATCCGTATTATGAATTTCATACAGAACCTGTTCCAAAATCATGGTTACCCTCGACTTTATGATTTTGGCGAGGGTTTGAACAGATATCTCCCTTGCGTTACGACCTCTGAAACCCGGTATGGAAATTATTTCATTTTGAGAATTCTCATTTTCAAGACATCTTCCGAACTTTACCTTCAAAGCTTCGGCTTGTGTCTTTATAATGGAACAACTTTCCTTTATATCATCTGTTATCACATTGCCTGCCAAAGGTATTACAGCGGTATGCCTCAAAATTCCCTCATGAAATATTGCCACATCCGTTGTACCTCCGCCTATATCCACAAGGCATATTCCCGCATCTTTCTCAGTGTCATCTACAACAGCCTCGGCAGAAGCAATAGGTTCTAGTATCAAATCCTTAACCTCATACCCTGCCATCTTGACACTAAGGTATATATTCTGAATATTTGTAACATTTCCCGTAATCAGGCGGAAATCTCCCTCCAAACACTTTCCGACTCTGCCGACAGGGTCTGTCGTTGCAAGGTCTCCATCGACACTGTAACTTTGGGCTATGACATGTATTATTTTCTCGCCATGAGGAAGCAACAAATTATACTGATCCTTTTTCAATGCTTCAACATCCTTTGCCGTGATGATGTGATTGTCATCATGAATCATTATGTTACCCCTGTGTTGTTGCATTTTTATATGATGTCCCGCAATACCGACATAAACCCTCTCGACCTTATAGTCTGCCATTGCCTCAGCCTGTCCGACCGCCTGCTTTATGGAGTTCGCTGTTGCTTCTATATTTTTCACGACCCCTCTTTCAACACCTATCGACGGAGTTTTCCCCATTCCTATTATGGAAATCTTTCCTGTTTCATCTCTCTTTCCTATGAAAACAGCTATCTTCGTTGTGCCGACATCTATACCGACTACTATATCTTCTTTTTCCATATATGATAAACGTTTAATTATTTTCTTGTACAAACCACTTGATTATCAAATCTCAAATTGACCAGACTGTAATTATCCCAACCATACTTCGTAAACCCTTCCTTATACAGATAGTGCAATTTTCGCAGACGTTCTTCGAGCATATCCGCTTCTCCAAGCAAAATTACATAATCTCCGACTTTGGGTATCAATTGAAACTTATCTTTTTTCGAGAAATAAATCTGGTCTATCTGATTTCTCAAAATATTATCCTGTTCTATGAATCTTGCTATCTTATATATTTCATGGTATCTCTGAAAACTTATCGTATCCAAAATAGCCTTCGGTTTCGGTAATCCATCCAACTCTCCACTTGCAATAACAACATTGGCAGCACCACGAAACGAAGCACTGCACACCTGTTCATCGCAATCAAGATAAAACTGTCCTCCCGAAGTATTATATACTCTCACCAACATTCTGTTCTGCGATACATCCATGTTCAACGTTCCGCCCAAAGTCAGAAAAACATTAGCAGTCGATATAAGATTTTGCTGCAAAAGATACGTTTCTATTTCCTCACAATGTATCTCTTTCCTTTTCTTGGATGACAACTTACCGAATTTCCTTTCCACTGTTTTCAATACGTCTCCATTGGAAATCAGTGTATCGCCTCCTTTATAGTCTATTTTTATTTCGATTGTCGCAATACCGAGATTTCGCATTGTTATGTTCGCAAGAACCACAATCACAACAATGGCAAATAAAATCAACAAAACACGTATTGCTTTTCTACTCATTCTCTCTTATCATTTCGGTTATAGGTTCCACAAATCTGTCTATATCACCTGCACCCAGAGTAACCAGCAATTCAGGCTGCAAAGTTTTAAGTAGTGGCAACAACCGGTCTTTCTCAACATAATATTTACTCGACTTACGTATCTTTCCGAGTATTGTGTCCGATGTAATACCCTCTATCGGTTCTTCTCTTGCAGGATATATCGGCAACAATATAATATCGTCCAACAACTCCAACGATTGTGCAAATTCACCGGCAAAATCTCTCGTTCGCGAATAAAGATGCGGTTGAAATACTCCGCAAATCCGTTTATCGGGATACAATTCTTTCAAAGATTTGATTGTAGCCTCTATTTCTTGCGGATGATGAGCATAATCATCATAATATATTGTTTTATCTGTCTTTATTCTCAAATCGAAACGGCGTTTCATTCCCTTGAATGTCGCAAGACCTTCTCGAAATTCGCATTCATTCACTCCCAAAGAAAGAGCCATCGACAAAGAAGCAACTGCATTCTCGATATTATGCCGTCCCGGATAGGTCATCTTCATATCATGATATACCTTATCCGGCGTGTGAAAATCGAAATAGTATGCCCCTTCGCTCACTCTGATATTTGACGCATAATAGTCCGCATCGACATCGGTCAAAGAATATGTCGTTTCCGGTACTTCCGACTCTATTTTCACAAGCAGGTTGTTTTTCAAAAACAATCTGCCGTTTTTATCGGTCAGATTTGCGAATTGAATAAACGCCTGCTCCAAATTATCAAGATTTCCGTATATATCGAGGTGATCTTCGGCTATTGAAGTTATCAATGAAAAGAACGGAGACAATCTCAAAAAAGACCTGTCATACTCGTCGGCCTCGACAACAACGTAATCCGAATTATGGTTTACCAAAAAATTCGTGGAATAATTATTTGAGATACCTCCGAGAAACGCACTGCAACCGATACGACTGTTTTTCAAAATATGTGCCGTCAATCCTGCGGTTGTCGTCTTTCCGTGAGTGCCTGCAACAGCTATTGTCTTTTTTCCTCGTGTTATCCTGCCCAAGGCCTCGGAACGCTTGAATAATGGAATACCCATCACCTTTACATATCGAAGAATTGCACTATCCGACGGAATTGCCGGAGTATATATGACCTCATCGACATTCAAAGTCGCAATGTGAGAGCTATCATCTTCATACACGATTTCCACCCCCTCTTGCTCCAACTCCTTTGTCAAGGCTGTACATACCCTATCATAGCCGAAAACGTTGTTTCCCTCTTCTTTAAGGTATCTTGCGATGGCACTCATGCCTATTCCGCCTATTCCTACCAGATAATACGTTCTTGCTTTCATCTTACTTCTTTACAAGCTTTTCAACCTCTTCAACTATCCTTTTATCGGCATCTCTTATTCCCATTGACTGCAAATTGGAAGAAAGTTTTTTCCTCAAACCATCATCATTCATCAACTCATCGATAACAGGTATCAATCTTTCTTTTGCCTCCGCATCTTTTACCATCAATGCGGCATTCTTCGACACCAAAGCATTGGCATTTTTCGTCTGATGATCCTCTGCCACATTCGGGGAAGGAATCAATATACATGGCTTTCCCACTATACATAACTCGGAAACAGCAATAGCTCCGGCTCTCGAAACGATTACATCCGCCAAAGCGTATGCCTGATCCATATCATATATAAATTCATACACCTTTATAAGCGGACTGTCCACCCCTTTCACCCTTGTCTTTGCTTTCTCATAAAACCACTTACCGGTCTGCCAAATCAGTTGTATATCATTTCCGACAAAGTAATCCAAATTCGCAAAAATACTTTCGTTTATCGTCAAAGCTCCGAGACTTCCTCCTATAACCAAAACCGTTTTCTTTCCCTTATTCAAACCGAAAGTCTCAAAACCCTTTGCTCTTTTTTCTTCTATATTATCGTATATCTGCGAAATATTCTGTCTTATCGGATTACCCGTAAACACGATTTTATCGGCATCAAACCATCTGTTCATATTATCGTAAGCAACGCAAATCGTATCGACACTGTCGGCAAGCATCTTATTGGTAACCCCGGGATAAGAATTTTGTTCCTGAATAAGAGCCGGCACATGCTTTGAAACAGCAGCAGCCAAAGTAGGACCTGACGCATATCCACCCACGCCTATTGCTACATCCGGAGCAAAAGTCTTTACGATTTTCTTTGCCTTTATGGTCGAATATATCAACTTGAAAGGAAACGATATGTTCTTCCAAAACTTCTTACGCTGAAACCCGACTATCGGAAGACCTATGATTTTATACCCTGCCTGAGGCACTTTTTGCATCTCCATTCTTCCCTTGGCACCCACAAACAATATCTCTGCGTCAGGATATTTTTCTTTCAACGCATTAGCTATCGCTATTGCAGGAAAGATATGTCCTCCCGTACCACCGCCGCTAATTATCGCTCTCATTTTCTTCTTGTTTTTTCTCGTGAATATTATCTCTTGAATCCGTTACATTCTCTTCAAGATTCATTCCCGTGGAATCAAGATTCGTTTTTTCGGATTCAAGTTCCATTTGATACTTCTTTGCATCGGCACTTATATTAAGCATTATACCCAATGCAGCACTACTTATGATAAAAGATGTACCGCCGTAACTGATAAACGGCAATGTTTGTCCGGTGACAGGTATCAAAGTGGTTGCCACCATCATATTGACCAAAGCCTGCAAACAAAACACCAAACCTATCCCGACGGCTGCATAACTGCCGAAAAGTCCCCTTGCTGTTTTCGCTATCTTGACCGAACGATAAAACAATATAAAATACAGTATCATTACTATGAACCCGTACAAGACACCTCCCTCTTCCAAGATTATGGCAAAAATAAAATCGTTGTGAGACTCGCTTAGAAATCTTCCCTGTGTGGTATTTCCTATACCTTTTCCTACTATACCTCCTGTGGAAATCGCCATGGTCGCTGTATTAGCCTGAGTTATTTCTTCCGGATTATTATTCACAAAGCCCTCGATACGATTAACCCATGTGCTGCTTCGCTTCAAAATATCAGGGTTCACCACATAAACGCCGACAACGAACAAAGCCAATACCACTCCTGCCGGAACAATAAGCAACCAATTTTTCATTTTTGCCCCTGCAATAAACATCAAACCGTAACAACTTATGAAAACCAATAAAGCAGTGGAGAAATTCTCCGGAAATATCAATCCGCATACCAAAAGCAGTTTGAATGATAACGTCAGAAAATTCTTCCTATCTCTTATTCCATCTCCCAAAATCGCAAGTTCGTTGGAAACATATAATACCAAAATATACTTGACTATTTCAGAAGGTTGGAATTGTCCTATCAACGGAATAACAATCCATCTGTCTGCCGTCTTCCCTGAAATTTCACCCAAAGCCAAAGTAACCAATAACAAAAATAGCGAAAAGCCATACGCAATCTTGGTAATTCTCGGATAATAAGAATACTTCACCAGATGGACAAAATATGTTACGAACAAACCGGCAACAATAATACCGAAATGCTTCACGAACATATAGACAATATCACCGTTACCTTTTTCATACACGGTCTTGCCCATAGAGCTGTAAACTTCAATAAGAGAAATCAGCATCAACGCAATATAGGTAATCCATATTACCCTATCCCCCTTTACTCTATACTTCTCGACATCTATTTTCATTTCTCTCAGGCAGGTTTCCCCAATCTATAAGTCATTCACAAGTCTAAGAAATCGTTCTCCATTCAAATCGATTTTATCCTCCGAACCGTTTGCCGGGGAGTATATAACGACATCGGGATTATTTGCAAAGAAATATGCCGTTTTCACAGCCTCCTCCAAACTATTCACCCTAATCAAATTAGTCAAACCTGAAAATGCTTTCTGCACGGCGGCATTTTGTTCACCTGTCAATATTAAAGTATGAACTTTCTGTTTAACCACATCTATCAATGAAGTTAAATCTTCCACCTCCGAACCGAGTTCCAATATCCATATAATGGGACTGCTTGTGAGTTCAAAAGTGTACCATGTGGAATTAGGCTTTATACTCTTGGAATCGTCGATATAATCTACCCCTTTTATATTTGCCACAACTTGATTTTTATGCCGCAATGCACTCCTATCTAGCAACATGTTTTTAAGAGTTTCATTCCTCATTCGAATCATGTCGGAATAATTACGTTCGGCAAGATTACCATAGACTTTCCTACCTTGAACAGCCAAATCTTCTATATTCATAAGTCCTTATCTTAGTTTTAGAGTTACTATTGTGGTTACGGCAAGAATGATACATATTATCATGAACCGCTGTACTATTTTAGGTTCCGCATAACCTTTCTTCTGGTAATGATGATGAAGAGGGGCCATAAGGAAAAGACGCCTACCCTCTCCATACTTTTTCTTTGTAATTTTGAAGTACGACACCTGCAAAATAACCGACACATTCTCCGCAATGAAAATACCGCATAATATAGGTATCAGCAACTCCTTTCTTATCAGAATTGCGAAAACAGCTATTATACCGCCTATTGCCAAAGAACCCGTGTCGCCCATAAATACTTGTGCAGGATATGTATTATACCACAAAAAGCCCACCGTTGCCCCGACAAAAGCTGCTATGTATATGGTCAACTCCCCGACATTAGGGATATACATTATATTCAAATAGTTGGCAAATATTATATTTCCTGACACCCATGCCAGCACAGCAAGACAGGAACCTATTATGGCAGAAGTTCCTGTTGCAAGACCATCTATGCCGTCTGTAAGATTTGCTCCGTTTGAAATTGCCGTAATGAACAAGATGACTATCGGAATGAAAATAATCCAAGCATAGCTTTTGTAATCCTTTCCAATCCACTTTATAAGCCAACTGTAATCGAACTCATTGTTCTTGACGAATGGTATGGTCGTTTTTGTGGAACGGGAAGACTCCTGCATGAATTCTTTCTTCGCTTGCTCGTAATTCGACTTCTTTTGCAGGTTATGACTCTCGGAATATATGGCAATATCCTGCTTTTCCTTTATAGTTATATCAGGGTGAAAGTACATCATACAACCGACAACCACACCAAGCATAACCTGTCCCACTATCTTCAATTTTCCGCTCAAACCTGCCTTATTCTTCTTGAAAACCTTGATATAATCGTCTATAAAGCCCAATGCTCCGAGCCAAACGGTTGTAATCAACATTATAATCACATAAATATTATCCAGCCTTGCGAATAAAAGAGTCGGTATCAATATGGCTGCCAATATTATAAGACCTCCCATTGTCGGAGTTCCCTCCTTTGCCTTTTGTCCTTCCAAGCCCAAATCCCTGACGGTTTCTCCGACTTGCTTCTTATGTAAAAGTTCTATCAACCTCTTGCCGAACACTATCGTTATCAGCAATGATGTTATTATTGCCGCAGCAGCACGGAAAGATATGTATTGAAACACTCCTGCTCCCGGTATATTCAAGCTGTTATGCAGCCAATCGAACAAATAGTACAACATATTTTGTCGTTATTTTGAATACTCAATATTTTGAAATTTCCTCTCTATCATCGAAATGATGCTTTTCACCCTTGATTTCTTGGTAAGTTTCATGTCCCTTGCCCGCTATCAATATTATATCCTGCTTACACTGTGTCAATCCGGCCGCAAGCTTTATGGCTTCATGCCTGTCGGCAACACAAAACACATTCGCGTAATCTTTTATCCCCGCTTTCATATCGCTCAATATATCATTCGGTTCCTCATATCTCGGATTATCCGAAGTCAATATCAATATATCACTGCCATTCTGAGCTATTGCAGCCATTTCAGGTCTTTTGGTTTTATCCCTGTTTCCTCCGCATCCGACAACCGTTATCAATCTGCCACCTTGTCTTATTGAATTTATGGTGGATATGACATTATTCAAAGCATCGGGAGTATGAGCATAATCCACTATTGCGGTGGCTCCGTTCTTCAAATAATGCGGTTCGAATCTTCCCGACGCAGCTCTCAAATTACTCAATCCGACCAAAGTCTCCTCTTCTTTCAACCCGCACAAGCGTGCTATTCCATAAATCGCCAAAATATTATATGCATTGAATTTTCCCACAAGCCTCGTAGAAACCTCCTTGCCATTAACCTCCAGCAACAAACCTTCAAAGCAATTCTCTATAATCTTTGCTTTGAAATCGGCAGGTTTTGTCAGACTGTATGTATATTTTTTCGCAAGAGTATTCTCCAACATTTTACCGCCGTTTTTGTCATCTGCATTGGTGAGAGCAAATGCCTGTTTGGGCAAAGAATTGAAAAATCCCTGCTTAGCAAGTATGTAATTGGCAAAAGTCTTGTGGTAATCCAAATGGTCATGCGTGATATTGGTAAACACTCCGCCGAAAAAGTTCAAACCCTCTATTCTTTTTTGGACAACGGCGTGTGAACTGACCTCCATGAAAACATACTCACAACCGCAGTCAACCATTTCTGCAAGCAACCGATTAAGTGTCAAGGAATCCGGAGTGGTTCTTTCAGTCGCAACTTCTCTATCGCCTATTCTGTTTACGATAGTCGATACCAATCCGCACCGAAAGCCAAGCGACTTGAACAAATTATATGAAAGCGTTGCGATGGTCGTTTTCCCGTTCGTTCCCGTAACCCCTATAAGTTTCAATTTGGAAGAAGGATTATCGTAGAAATTCCTTGCAATAATTCCTATTGCCTGTCTTGAATTTTCAACCTGCAAATAAACAACCCCATCATTCAACTCGACAGGCATATCCTCGACGACAACCACAACCGCACCTTTTGCTATTGCCGCATTTATATAATTATGGCCATCAGACACCTCTCCCCTTTCTGCCACAAACAAATCACCTGCTTCCACCTTACGGGAATCGAACTGTATCCGATGAACATTAACATCTTCACCGCTCGTTCTTTGAAGCACCTTCAAACCTTTCAACAAACAAGACAAACTCTTCATTTCTATTTCTCCTCTTCTCTCGGGCTTCTCAGTCCGAGAACTATCACGTTATTTCTTTTATCTATCCTACTTCCCGCCGCTACACTCTGGCTGACGACCTTGCCTTTCCCATGAAATCTCACTTTCATTCCCAAATTTTCAAGCATATAAACCGCATCTTTTATCGTCAGCCCGACAACATTAGGAACAATGCCGCTTTGTACATTTTGCTCCGACAAAGCACACACTCCGTTTATATCCTTGCCTTTGACCCACATAACAGACGGCTTGGTAATATGCAAGCCGAGACTTTTACAGAAAGCATAAAAATCTTCCCCATTGCCATACCCTATTACAGGATACTTCACAGTTGATTCCTTTATATTCGTTTTATTGAAATCTATCCTCGTACCGACAACCCTATCCGACAATTCTCTGAATACAGGAGCAGCCAAATCTCCGCCATGAGTTCGAGCCTTTTGGGGCTTACTTATCACCACAATACAGGAATACTTCGGAGCATCGGCGGGGAAATAACCCACGAACGAAGCTCTGTGTTGAATACCTGCATGTTTCTTGTCATAACCTATCTCCGCAGTTCCTGATTTCCCAGCAATTCCATACGATGCCGTCTTCAATCTTCTGCCAGTTCCATTCTGCACAACACCTTTCAAAACATTATGCAACTTATCTATCGTTTCTCTTTTGCAGATTGCCTCCGACATAATTATGGGAGCGAATCTTTCAACCTCTTTTCCATCTTTCACAACCGATTGAACGAACTGAGGCTTCACCATCACACCCTTATTCGCAATGGCATTGTAAAAAGTCAATATCTGCAAAGGGGTCATTCTCGAAACATAACCGAAACTCATTCGCAAAAGGTCTGTAGGATTTTCCGAAGAACCTATTTTCGGCTTAGGCTCATGCACTTTTATATTCAATCCGAGAGGTTCGAAAGCAAAGTACTCTTTCAAGTCCTTACTGAAATCCGCCCTTTTCTTGTTGTATATATTGTAAACAAGCTGGCTTATACCTACATTCGAGGACATTTCCAAAGCTCTTGCAAAAGAAACCAAGCCATGGTTCGTTCCTCCGACATCCCTTATCGGTTTTTCGTTTCCGGGAAAATTCTTTATACCTGTCGGAACCAAATCGGAAGTATCTGCCAAACCTCTATCCAATAACATCATGGCAGTAACTATCTTGAATGTTGAACCCGGCTCGAAAGAATTCGATATGGCAATATTATCCGATTCGACATACTCTCCGTTCTTATTCAATGACAGATTGGAAATAGCCTTTATATATCCTGTTTCAACCTCCATAAGAACCACGCAACCACTTTCAGCCTCACTGCTATCGAGACAACTGCGTAGAGAATTTTCTGCCAACTCCTGCAAACTCACATCCAACGTGGTTACAACGTCCATGCCGTCTATGGTCTTTATCTTTTCATCGGTATTCACGGGTACCCATTCATTCGGGTTGATTTTTATCTCCAGCCTTTTTCCATGCACACCCGACAAATACTGCGTGAAAGCTCCATCTATGCCATTATAGCAAGTATCACAACCGTTATCCGTCACATTGATACCTATCGTTCTCCTCGCCATGGGATAATAAGGGTAAACTCTCTTGGAACCTTTCTCCACATGAACCGCTCCGACAAAATCATATTTACCTGTCGGCTTCTTTCTTTTAAATCTCTGATACCCGATTAGAGGAAAACGCTTCATACGCTCCAACTCTTTCTCAGAGACTTTCCGTCTCACTGTAACATACCTGCGTTCCGCCTTTCTTGCTTTGAGGAAGTATCGTTTGTATTCCGATGCACTCTTGCAATCCCTGCCTGTTTGAAACACCTTTGCCAAGCTATCGCACAAAGCATTCATGTTCTTATTAAAGTCCTCTTGCGATATAACCCACTGCTTTACCTTATGCTTGCTCTCCTTATCGAACTCCAAACTTTTACCCAAATCTATATAAACATCATACTGCGGTTCCGTTGTTGCCAATAAAAGATACTCCCCGTTATCAGGATCCATGGCATAAATATTTCCTCTTTTGGCACTGACAACCCTTTCCTTTATAATCCTTTTCTGCTCCTGCTTAGTCCAAAACTCCTTTCTTTCCCCTGTCTTCAAATACACGACTCTCACAAAAACGACAATAAACATCATGCCCAATAGCAAATACACTATCGACATTCTAACAGTTCCTTGTTTATTGTCATTACTCATTTTATTCCTCTTTACCGGATATGAATATCACCTCTTTTATCGGTTCTTTCGACACCCCTATTCCAATCGGTTCCAATTTTTTTGCCAACACCAACATCATTGACGAATTCTGATAAGTAGTCTTGATTTTGGTATGCCTTTGATGCAACTGTTCTATTTCTTTCGAGCAAGCATTTATCCTCTTCACAGTTCCCTCAATCTTATATCTGTTGGTTATATACAAAAGAATAAGTACCACTATCAGCAACACCAACCGTATATTGGATACAAGCCAACGTCCCAACAATAAATCCCCCTGTATAAACTTCTTAACTCCTATCTTCATACTTACTTCTTTTGAGCAATTCTCAACTTTGCACTTCTTGACCGCGGATTTCGCTCCAACTCCTCATCTTTTGCCATAATCGGCTTACGGGTTATCTGCTCAAACCCGGTAATCACATTCCCATAGAAATCTTTCTCCACTTTCCCATCGCAATTACCCGTCTTCATGAAATTCTTTACTATCCTGTCTTCCAAAGAATGGTAGCTCATCACAACCAACCTCGCCCCCGGCACCATAAGCCGACCACATTGTTCCAGCATTTTTTTCAAGCAATCCATCTCACGATTAACCTCTATCCTCAAAGCCTGAAAAACCTTTGCGAAGAATTTATTCTCCTTTCCCCTCGGTGCACATTTTGCCAATACATTCATCAAGTCGGAAGTCGAGAATATTCCCTCTTCCTGCTTTGCAATCAAAACTTTCGCAATACTATAAGCATTAGCCAACTCACCATAATCTCTGAAAACCCTGCAAAGTTCCTCCAACGAATAAGAGTTCACCACATCAGCCGCAGTAAACCCACCTTTATTATTCATTCTCAAATCCAATGCGCCTTCAAAACGTGTACTGAACCCCCTCTCCGGACAATCCAACTGATGAGAAGAAACACCCAAATCCGCTATAACCCCATCTATTCTCGTCGCTCTATACAATCGCAAACACTCTTCGAACTTATCGAAGTTCTCTCCTATCAAACAAAATCTTTCATCATCGATTGCATTCCTTGTTGCGTCCGGATCTTGGTCGAAAGCGAATAACCGTCCGTCTCCCGAAAGCCTTTCCATTATAGCTCTCGAATGACCGCCACCGCCGAAAGTAACATCGACATACGTACCATCGGGCTTTATATTCAAGCCCTTGATACATTCATGCAACATTACAGGTATATGATAGCTATTCTCCGACATTTTCTCTTAAATCCTTATCAGCCTTAACGACACCGCTCAACAACTCCTCCGCAGAAGCGACATAATCAAAGTTATCGTCATCGATTTCGTTATACTTCTTGGCATCCCAAATCTCCATATATTTTCCGGAAGCCACAACAACAATATCTTTATCAATATCAGCCGTAGTCCGTTGTTCCATCGGGATAAGAATACGATCGTTACCATCAAGCTCTATTATATTGGCTTGTGTCAACCGTCTGTATAACCGCTTGGCCTTAGGATTGTAAGGATTAAGATTAGCTTGAAGTCTCTCAACTTCTTTTTGGAAATCGGAGTAGGTAAAAAGTTCCAAGCATGAATTATAGATACTCTTTCTTATGACAAATCTCACATCATCGCCGACAACGATTTGCTTCTTCAAAGCGACAGGTAACTTAAACCTGCCGTTTGAATCCATCTTGCAAAACTCGACACCAACAATCAATGACATGACGAACTACTTATTATTTTTCGGATTACAAAGCTACTACTTTTCTTCCACAAAAATCCATTTGTTGAAAACTTTTTCCCTTTTTATCCCCGAAATTCCCATTCAGATACCGAATAATACGCTTTCAAGACGAAAAAGTTTCACTCTCTTCCACAAATTTTCTCTTTGACTATCAAATCATTGTCTGAAACACAGCAACAAATCACCCTCTCTTATCCGCCAACTTGCTATCTTTGCGAGTTCATTCAAATAAGAAATTCATGAATAAATCACTTGTAAAACCCATATTCCTGCTCTTTTCAATTGCAGTTCTGATTGTCTCTTGCAGCAAGACCGAAGCCAAACTGCAAAAATTCACCCTCGACGGCAGAGTGCAAGGTACCTACTACCACATAGTCTATTACCACTTCGATGATAAAGCAGCAACACAAAAGAACCTGCTCACCCAAGCCGGCATACAACACGGCATCGACAGCATCTTCAAAGCAATAGACGAAACCCTCTCCCTCTGGAATCCGAACTCCATACTAAGCAAAGTGAACGAAAACAAAGAAACCCTCCTCAACCAAATCTTCATCGACAACTTCAACTCCGCCATGGCATTCTCCGAACTGACCGACGGCGACTTCGATATCACCGTTGCCCCACTGATAAAAGCATACGGCTTTGCCAACGAAAAAGGCAGTAAACCGACTGACCGACAATCCGACTCGCTCTTACAATACATAGGCTACAAAAAAGTACAAATCAAGGATAGAAAATTAGAAAAACAATACCCACAAACCCAGTTGGATTTCAATGCAATCGCACAAGGATACACCACCGACTGCATAAGCAAATACCTTTCCGCTCACAACATTACCTCCCATATCGTCGATGTCGGCGGAGAAGTATATGCGAGCGGCAAGAAACCCGACGGACAACAATGGAGAGTGGCAATCGAACAGCCGAGCGACAGCATAGATGCACCAAGACGATACAACACCCTTGTCAGACTCGAAAACCAATCCATCGTTACAAGCGGCAACTACCGCAAATACACCATAGAAAACGGCATAAAATACACCCACACCATCAACCCCCATACAGGCAAACCCGCCAAGCACTCCCTGCTCAGCGTATCCGTAACAGCACCCACCTCCACCGAAGCCGATGCCCTTGCAACAGCCTTCATGGTAATGGGAATGGAAAAAGCAGAACAATTCATGGTCAAGCACCCCGAATATCAAGCCGTGTTCATATACTGCGACAAAGACGGCAAAACCAAAACCAAGATAAGTGAAACACTGAAATCCAAAATAGAAACCGTAGAATAAACAATGTAGTCATGTTTCTCCGACAAATAGAAGCATACCTGCAACACAAGTTGACGGAAGATCAGGAAAATCTGACGAAGCTACTGTCCAATTTTCTGTTTCACTCCCCCGACACCAAAATATTCATAATAAACGGATACGCCGGCACCGGCAAGACCAGTCTTGTTTCAGCCCTTATCCAAACCCTTCCATACTATAATCTGAAAACGACCCTGCTTGCCCCAACCGGGCGAGCCGCCAAAGTACTCGGCAACCATTCCAATCGCCCTGCCTCCACAATTCATAAGCATATTTACTACACCTCAGGCGACCCCAACGGTATAACAACCCTCAAACTCAAACAAAACAAGGTCTCTGATACAATATATATAACAGACGAAGCCTCTATGATAGGCGAAAGCGAATCCCTTTTCGCCGGTCGCAGCCTTCTGCAAGACCTCATAAACTACGCCACAAGCGGCAGAGGCAACAAAATCATCTTCATCGGAGACACCGCACAACTTCCACCAATCAACAACCCATACTCCCCTGCCCTCAATCCCCATTATATAGAAACCAACTTTCACGTCAACGTTGCATACTACCAACTCACCCAAGTAGTCCGACAAGCACTCACCTCCGGCATACTGAAAAACGCCTCCAACATACGCTGGGCATTAGCCCGCAATCGCGTCAAACTCCCCATTTTCAAAATCAAAAACCACCCCGACATCAAGAAACTGGACACCTGCGACATGGAAGAAACCCTCCTTGGCGAATACCGTCTTCACGGCGTCAACGATGTAGTCATCATAACCCGAACCAATCGTCTTGCCAACATGATAAACCAATACGTTCGCACACGCATACTCGAAAAAGAAAACCGCATAGACATAGGCGAAACTCTCATGTCCGTCAAAAACAACTACCACTGGACAGGAAAAGCAGAGCGAACCGACTTCATCGCAAACGGAGACATGCTTCAAATAACCCGAATCTATCGATACGAAGAAGCCTACGGACTGAACTTCGCAGACATAGCCGTCAAATTCGCAGATTATCCCGAACAAGAAGAAATCGAACTTACCATCATCTTGGACACTCTCTTCGACAACCAAGCCTCCCTATCCGCCGACAAACAACAGCAACTCTATAACCGTCTCTATGCACATTACAGCCAAGACACCCGCAACAAAGCCCTCATACAACACAACATCAAACAAGACAAGCACTACAACGCCCTTCAAGTAAAGTTCGCCAACGCCCTTACATGCCACAAAGCCCAAGGCGGCGATTGGCACAGCGTTTTCATACAACAAGGTCTCTTCAACACCGAAATGTTCGACCAAGACTACCTCCGCTGGCTTTACACTGCCGTAACAAGAGCAAGAAAACAACTATACCTGATAAACTTTTCCGAAGACTTCTTTTTTCCTGACGAATAACCCTTTTCACCTGACATATATGCACAAAAAGGTCACAGAATATTTTTCCATGACCCTCAAACAATTATGAAAATATATAATTAGTTTTAGCCTCCGAGTTTCCCTCACAAGTGAAATCCATCAAACCGGCTCACCAACTTACCTCCGAAAGGCGATTGCAAAAATACATATTTTATTCATACCATGCAAATGCCAAATGCTCCCGGAAATCCACAATTAACAATTCAACAAATCCTTCAATTATTCACTTTTAATTTATTGATTGGGGGGGGTATTTTTCAAAAGGAAATTCCTTTTATTTCGAAGAATATCGACCATTTCCTCTCACTTTTCCCATCTTCGGGCAAAATAGGAAAAATCACGCAAAACTGCACTTTTAACATTTCAACACCTATTTTCTCATCAGAATTTCCCACATAAAGCACCTCTCCAATAGAAATTTTACCACAAACACTACGAACTTCACTACCAATTCGCACAAAATCCATGCTCGACAAGCTCGAACAACGGACAAACCTCATATTCCCATAACCGAACCTGCTGCCGGCGTTGCCGGACTTGCCGGCAACTTAAAAAAGTGTCAGTTTCGACTTGGAAAATTGACACTTTTACAGTATGAAATTGACACTTTTCGACCTTGAAATTGACACTTTTGTACTGTAGAATTGACACTTTTTCATCGTAAAAGTGTCAGTTTTCTCACCTTCCCATCAAGCTTGCAGACAATAGGTTCAAATTCGGGTATTTTCCCATCAGGTTCTGCGACGATTGGAACAGGGCGACAGGGCAGAAAAAAAGCCTCGGAGGTTCTCACCTGCGAGGCTTGAAGTATTTGTTAGATCATGAAAATCTATCGGATAATCATCTTGTGGGATTGTACTGCGTTGCCGCTTTGTACTTTCACTACGTAGGCTCCGGCTTCCATGCCTTCCATGGTGAAGTTCCTCTTGGTGGTTTCATATACTTTTTGTCCCAAGGTGTTATAGACTTCCGCCTTTATGTTCTTGCCGCCTTCGATGATGATGTTGCGGTTGTTGTTCCTTATCGATAGTGCTTCCGCCGCTTCAATCTCGGTGATGGATACGTTCTTCTCGCCTATTTTCAATTTGAAGCGGTCGGCGTTCTCGCCGCTTGCGATTTCGACGGTGTAGGTGTCGCCTTGGTTCATGGCGATTTCTTCTTCATTTTCGATCAGGGTCAAGGTGTATCCTTCGGGTATGTTCTCTGCTATGATGTCGATGCTTCGTGCTTCGCCGGATTTGATGTTCATGGTTGCGGTGTATGGCAATGCGTTCACTTCTTCTTTGCAAAGGTTCTTATCATTGCATATCAAGTAAGGCTCTGCCACACTGCCATCGCCGAACAACTTGTTGGCATCGAAGATGTCGTACTCTGTCGTTGCGGCTTCGTTCTTGGCAAACATGACAGGGACTTTGTAGCCGTTGGTGGATACCGATACGGTTAGGAAGTCTCTCTCGGCAGGGGTGCTTTTCGCTGTGGTGCTTTGCGTCCATGACTTCTGCATATTTATGGTCTTGTTTCCGGTAGTTGCGAAGTTAACGAAGAAACCATGTCCGCCATAAACACTGTCTGTTATGTTTGAAATGTGTTTCCAAGTACTGCCATCTCGTACGTATACTGCTTGTCCTTGAACCAACTGATTGCTATCGTCGGTTTGTATTCCGGAAATTATGTTGCTTGCAAGCATAGCGGCAGGGTATGGGTTCGCCAATGCCATCCAATTACCTTTGGTTCCGTCGCCGCTATTTGCTTTCACATCGGCTGTTACGGTTACGTCGTCATTCACCAACGTACCTGTGCTTTCCAAGGTGAAACTTTCATTGGTATAAACCAATATGCCGTTGCCTTTTCCTACTTGGTCGCCGCTTTGTGTATCTGTATAATAGTGCAAATAGTCGTCTGTTGCCCAATCACCTGTTCCATAATCGAACGCAAGTGCGACGATGGCAGGTTGACCGACAAAAGCTCTTATGTCTTCATTCATTGCCAAACCGATGAAGTTCCAACTTCCTGCCGTTATGTTCTTCTGCATCGTGGCTTGCAAGGTCGCATTACTCCTCTTATCTATCAGGTTACTACCATCGGCAACTATTATGTTCGCTCCGAATGGTACATTTGTGCTTTCTTGAACCGTAATTGTATGACCGGCAGAAATATTAAACCGTGTATCACCTGTGCCTGTAAAATTCCAAGTACTTATATCCGAAAAGTCTCCGCTATTCTTACTAATCAATATCTTGTTGGCAGTTATTGATTCTACGTCATTGTTGACATGAACAATATTTCCGTCGCTAAAATTAAACCCCGTTTCTTCCAATCCATTGTTAAGGAAGTCGATATGTTCTGTCGTTGCCGTTGAACCTGATGGACCTGAAACGTGATCCAAATGCAGAACATGAGAAGTATCGGCATTCGTTATAAGGAAGATACTTGTTTCATCAGGGTGTTGATAATGACCTGAAAGATTTGTCGCAACTTCTCCTACATAACTATTGTAAACAGCTCCATTCGCATTCCCATTTTTTGTGACATAGGTAATACCTGCCATTTTTGTATTTACAATGCTGTCTGATTGAAGATTTATGGCACTATTATCTATGGCACAAGCTCTGATAGTGTCCTGATTGGCGAGCAAACCTACAATTCCGCCAATATATTTCTTATTTGACCCGGCCTCGCCGTTATATATAGCATCCAATACTTCTATGTTTCCACCGAATGAGCAGTATTCTATTATATTTTTACCATAATCATTAGAGGAAACTCCTATCAGTCCACCTATATGACAATAGCTACCGGTAAGTGAAATTTTACAATCAATAGCATTACAGAAAGATATTTTACCTCCAAACATACTTGCAGTCAATAGTCCTCCATGATGGGCTGCTTCTGAGGTTATTGTAATGTTACATTCTAATAGCTTTACATTATCAATATTCCCAACAAGAATACTATTGCATACAACGCCGGTGTTATTGGAAGTTCCCACATTTACTCTATAAATAAGAATGTTTCTCACAGTTCCCTGCACAATACTACCGAATAATGAATTGCTTTGCGTTCCTTTGGCTGTTATCATATAGCCTTGACCATCGTATATTCCCATAAAGTGCTTAATGCTATCAGGAAATGCATTGTCAGGAAATTCTATATCTGCCGTCTGGATGTAATTTTCGGTGGTATTATCCGGTATTTCCAAGAAATGTTGATAGGTTGCTATTTTGTACGGGTCTTTTGCAGTTCCGCTTCCTCCTGCAAATTGAGCCATACTCTGTCCTGCGGACAATATGACAAGGGAGAATAATACTGTTGTCAAAATAATTTTTTTCATTTTTTACTCCTCCTTTTTGTTGTTTCGGTAAATCATCTTTATTCCTGTGAAACTGCCTGCCAAGCCCAATAACAATAATGTTGCTGGTGCAATAGGGTTACTCTGTGTTTGTATGCCATGATTGCTTTGGTCGGCAATCGCTGTTGATGGCGTTGCTGGCAAAGGCGGGTCGGCTTTCAGCATTGGTGAAAGACATACGAATAGCACTATCGTGCAAATTGATTTCCTCATAATCTTATATTTTTATGTTCGACATTTCATTCTGTACAATGTACACTATTTTATTTCCTCTTTTAAGGGTTTGCAAAAGTACAAAAGAAAATATGAATACGGTAAACACCTCACTTGCCAAATGTTAAGTCGATGGTTTAATCACGAAAAACATTTATGTATTTTTGCTTATTGTTTTTCGGGGGGGTAATTTTTAAGGTTCAAATAATTATGTGTGCTTCTATACTTTTCTTCCCATGGTCTGCGGAGATATGAAAATGAATTTTCTTTCACGATTGCACTTTTAACGTTTCGAGCCGTTTTTACGCTCCTCGAACTATTCGTTTTTCTCTTGTCCGACTATTATGAGATGGGTTGATTGGTACAAAAAAAACTTCTCGTATTACAGAGACAACGATACCAATATCTGTTCCGCCGAAACAGTACGCCCTTCCGCAAAAATGAAACGCCGAAAGAATTTACTCAATCGGCGATTGGTTGTGATGATTCGGCGATTGAATTTATCCTCTCGGTGTGTTCTTTTCGTATGACTTGATTGTGATTTTGAACAAACACGTTTTCATACGGGACTTACGGAAAAAGAAAAAGCGGTGGTTCGATTTTATTTCATCGAACCACCGCCATGAGTTGTATTTTCTTAGTGCTAATCGACCATGATGACCAAGCATTTGCTTGCTTTCCAGAATAAATCCGGATTTGTTATCCTTATGGAACTTGGTTTCGACGGGTCGCCTTCCAAGGAGTAGGAAGATGTCGGGTGAGAGGTTACGAGTTTTACTCTCTTTCCCGTCAACGGTATCTCCTGTGTGTTTCTTGTATCTATCTTCGTGAAGGCGGCAAAGTCGGCGTTGTTCGATAGGACGTTTGTTTTACCGAAACCGATGAAACCTCCTTTTCTGTCGATTACATTCTTGGTTCTAAGTTCTTTCTTTGTGCCGATGGTAAAGTATGCTGTGTACTTCTCATCTTCTATCTGCATTATTTGCTTGTCTTTTTTCTTTGAAGCATTCTCCAAATTCTCGACATTCTTGGTCAATTCATCGATTTTCACGTTTTTCTTTTCCAATTCCGCCGTCAAGGTTTGGATTTGGCTTTCCTGCTCTTTTATTCGTTGTTCCAAGTTCTCGACAAAGGTTTGCAGTTGTTTGTTTTGTTTCTGCAATTTGCTTACTCTGGAATGTACTGCGGCGAGTTTTTCCTTGTCTTTTGCGAGTATGTCGTTTATGGTGGCGATTTTGGTTCTTATACTCGAAGCTGCGTCTTTGCTTACTTCGCCCGAGGTGTTTGCCGCTTGTGCAACATCGGAGTAGGTTTTGGTTATCTCGCCCAGACTTGCGTCTATTTCGTTCAACTGTTGGAAAAGCGTTTCCATTTCAGCGTCTTTGTTGGACATAACCGCTGCAAAGGAGTCTTGCAACTGCTTTTCTCTTTCTTTGGACAAATCTTTGTTACAAGCCGTCAAGGCTGCAAGGCATATAAAGCCTGCGGTAATCAATTTTCTCTTCATAAGTTCTCTGTTATTGTTCAAAATCAAAATTATTAACTTCGCAAAGGTAGTACAAAAACAACAATCTGCAAAGAATTATTGTTCTTTTGCTGCGAAATGTGCCTTTCGGCAATGGAAAATATCGTATAATTGCAATCGAAAAATGAGCGAATATATGTCTGAGGATAAACTCGAAATACTTGGTGCAAGGACGCACAATCTGCAAAACATTTCCCTCTCGATGCCTCGCAACAGTCTGATTACCATTACAGGGTTAAGCGGCAGCGGTAAGAGTTCTTTGGCTTTCGACACCATATATGCGGAGGGTCAGAGGCGTTACTTGGAGACGTTTTCTTCCTACATAAGAAATTTTATGGGGAATATGAGCAAACCCGATGTGGATAAGATAAGCGGCTTGTCTCCCGTAATCTCGATAGAACAAAAAACCACGAATAAAAATCCTCGTTCGACCGTCGGTACAACGACGGAGATATATGACCTTTTGAGACTTCTGTATGCCAGAGTGGCAGAGGCTTATTCCGTGAACACGGGGGAAAAGATGGTGAAGTACACGGAAAAACAGATTTTGGAGGAGATAGAGCAGTCTTATAACGGGGAATATATTGTTGTCCTCGCTCCGGTGGTGAAAGGCAGGAAGGGTCATTACAGAGAGTTGTTCGAAACGATTGCGAAGAAGGGATTTCTCAAAGTGAGGGTAGATGGCGAAATCATGAATATAGTGAGCGGCATGAGGGTTGACCGTTATAAGGTTCATGATATAGAGATTGTGGTGGATAAGTTGAAGATCGATAGCGAGGGAAAGAGGGAAAGGTTGAAGAAGTCGGTGGAAGTTGCTTTCAAGCATGGCAAGAACAGCCTTATGATTGAGGACGAGAACGGCAAAATAAGGTTTTTCTCAAAGAACCTTATGTGTCCGACAACAGGAATTGCTTATCCGGAACCCGAACCGAATACTTTTTCGTTCAATTCGCCATACGGGGCTTGTCCGTTTTGCAACGGCTTGGGAGAGGTATCGCAAGTGGACATAGACAAAATAATTCCGGATAAGAGCAAGAGCATTGCCCGAGGCGGTCTCGCTCCGATAGGGAAGCCTAATGCCGGCAGTTGGTTCGTCAAGCAGGTTGTGCAAGTCGGAAAGAGGTACGGCTTCGATTTGGAAACACCTTTGAAAGATTATTCGCAAGAGGCGATGAATGCTTTGTTGTACGGCATATCGGAAGATGAAGGAATTGTTCCGACGGACGGTTTTCAAGGTGTGGTAAATTTCATTTCGACCCAATTCAATGATGCGAACCTTCCGGCATCTCTGCAAAAATGGGCGGCAGGCTTCATAACGAAAAAGGTGTGTCCTCATTGCAATGGCGACAGATTGAAGAAAGAGAGTCTTTGCTTCAAAATCGGAGAGAAAAACATTGCGGAACTTGCCAATATGGACTTGACGGAGCTTTCGCAATGGTGCTTGGAAATCGAGCAAAAGCTGAACGAAAGGCAACGAAGTATTGCTTCCGAGATTTTGAGAGAGATAAACACAAAGATAAACTTCCTTCTGGACGTGGGCTTGGGGTATTTGAGCCTCAACAGAAGCTCACGCACTCTATCAGGTGGCGAAAGCCAAAGAATAAGGCTTGCTACGCAGATAGGGAGCAAGTTGGTCAACGTGATGTATATCCTCGACGAGCCGAGCATAGGCTTGCATCAATCGGATAATGTGCGATTGATTAAGTCGCTGCAAAAGTTGAGAGACATGGGAAACACGGTCATCGTTGTGGAACATGATAAGGATATGATGTTGGCATCGGATTTCATAGTGGATATAGGGCCTGGTGCCGGCGTGAACGGAGGTCGGCTGACTGCAATAGGAACTCCGAAAGAGATTTTGAAGCAAAACTCTCTTACCTGCCTGTATTTGCGAGGCGAAAAGAAGATAGAAGTTCCGAAAGTCAGAAGAAAAGGCAACGGCAAGGCAATAGACTTGTCGGGAGCTTGCGGAAATAACTTGAAGAACGTGAATTTGCACCTGCCATTGGGGCTTTTCGTATGCGTTACAGGTGTTTCCGGAAGCGGGAAGTCATCTTTGATTAACGATACCTTGCATCCTATTTTGAGCAAGTTGTTTTACCGAAGCGAGAAACCCATTCTCCCATACGAAAGCATCAAAGGAGTGGAGAATATCGACAAGGTTATAGAGATAGACCAGTCTCCTATCGGCAAGACACCGAGAAGCAATCCCGCAACATTCATAGGCGTGTTCGACGATATAAGAAGGCTGTACGCATGTCTTCCGACTGCGAGAATAAGGAACTATCAGGCAGGACGTTTTTCCTTCAATGTAAAAGGCGGTCGGTGCGAGGAATGTCAGGGTGCCGGTGTGAAAACGATAGAAATGAATTTCCTTCCGGACGTTTACGTTACTTGTCAGGAGTGTGGGGGAAAGCGATACAACAGAGAGACTTTGGAAGTACGGTACAAAGGAAAGAATATAAGCGATGTGCTGAACATGAGTTTTTCCGAGGCAGTCGTTTTCTTCGAGAACTATCCCGGCATCAAACGTCAGCTATCCATGGTTACCGAAGTGGGATTGGGTTACCTTACTTTGGGACAACCCTCGACCACTCTTTCAGGAGGTGAGTGCCAAAGAATAAAACTCGCTGCCGAATTGGGCAAAAAAGATACGGGAAAGACCTTATACATACTTGACGAGCCGACAACGGGACTTCATTTCGAAGATATAAGAGTTCTATTGGAAGTTCTGCAAAAGTTGGTCGATAAAGGCAACAGCATGCTTGTGATAGAACACAATCTTGATGTGATAAAGGTGGCGGATTACCTCATCGACATGGGTAATAAGGGCGGAAAGGCAGGCGGAAACATAGTGGAATGCGGTACTCCCGAAGAACTGGCTCGGTCGGAAAAGAACAGCATCGGTCGTTACTTGAAAAGCGAATTATAACACAACGCTTTACGCAGCAAAATAGGCACAAGGAGCAAAAAAAGCCTTGATAATTTTGCTCGCAAGAAAAAATATTGTAATTTTGCAACCTCAAACGGCGGGATAGCTCAGTTGGTTAGAGCGTCGGATTCATAACCCGGAGGTCACGAGTTCAACTCTCGTTCCCGCTACATCAAGAGAAACTTCAATAAATCGGAGTTTCTCTTTTATTTTTCTCTTTCTCATAAAATCCGATTTTCTCCCGGCTTGACTGCATTGTGATTTGCACCCGACCGAAATGCGACATGATAAAGCAAACCGACACTTGTCAGGACTTTGATGTGCTTTGATTTGTCAAAACTCCGATTTCGCTGTTTTATCAGAACGGATAGCCTATACCGATCTGCAGTTGAAGGTCCTTGAACTTGGTATCCTGAATGACAAATCTGTCTTTCTCGGGACGTGCAGGGTCATACATTTTGGCGGCAAGGTCAAATCGCAAAATCAGGAACTGTATGTTTATTCTCAATCCCAAGCCTACTCCGACGGCTATCTCTTTATAGAACCGTTTTATGTCGAATTCGCTGCCTCGAACGATTTCTTCGCCTTTCCATGTCCATATATTGCCGGCGTCCAAGAAGGCTGCACCCTCGAATACGCTGAATAACGGAAACCTATACTCCAAATTGATGCCGAATGTAAGGTCTCCGGTTTGTGTTTTATCGTATTCGTTTGTCGAAACGCTGCTTCCGGGGCCCAACTCCCGCAGTTGCCATGCTCTTATGTTGTTCGCTCCACCCGCAAAGAAACTCTTCTCGTAAGGAAGGCTCGTTGCATTGCCATAATACCAGCCTATGCCGGCAAAAAACCTGCTCACGAACTTGGTTTTCTTTTTAAGCGTATGATAATGCACGAAATCCAAGTCGCCTCTCAGATATTGGGAATAAGGAATGCCGAACATTTCGTATTGTCCTTGCGAGTTTTTCGATTGTTTCGATAACTTGCTTATCAGATAGAGGAGGTTACCGGAAGCCTCCACGTTTGTACGAATGTAATTGAAGTCTTTGGTTTTGGATGTCGCCTGTCCGTTGTGAACGAAACCGAATCTCGTGTCCATAACCAAATGGTCGGACATCTGATACTGTATTCGCTTGTCGAGTTTCGCAATAAGGGCGGCATAGCTGTCGTCTGTTATCTCCATATCCACGTAATTCACCTCAACCGGACTGAAAGAAAAACTGTTTGCAGGACTGCTTTGCCAAGAGTATTCATAGTTTATGGTGGATATTTTACGATTATAATATGTGCGTCTCTGTGTATTGTAGGCGAGTTTTATGGAAGTATGCGGACGAAACCTCATGGAATAGAGACGTGTCGAGAAAGGAGCAAGGAAACGCGGCAATTCTATTCCCACATCAAAGCCCAACTCGAAAGCATTGAACCAATTCCAAAGGTTTTCTCCCTTGCTCGACGAGAATATATCGCTGCGAACCTCTGCCGCCGTCTTGATGTTGGCGGATAAAATCTCCGCTCCTTTAAGCAGGTTGCTATGGGAAAATCCTATGTTTATTTCCGAACCGAGACTCGAGCTTTGTTGCAGGTTTATACTGTTGTTCGTGGCAGAGAAATTCATTTCAAAGGAAGTTGTCAGCTTGATCGGCTGAGACATTGACAGTCTTATAAGACAATCCAAGGGCAATGTGTCTGCTGCATTGTTGCTTTGAGGGAAGAAAGATATGTCTATATATTTGAAATTTTGTAATTGTGAAAGAGCGTTACGGGTATTCCTTGCCATGGTCGGCGAAAACATGTCTCCGTTTTGGAAAAGTATGCTTCGCATTATGGGTTTGTCCTTTATGGATTGATGACCCGTACGAATGAATTCGAAACGGGACAATTTGGCTGTCTTGTGAGGTTTGTGCATAACTTCATTTGTATCCGTTATTTGCGGACGTTCCGAAGAGGAAGCCGAAGAATAATCCGGATAAACATATATGTTACGAATCTTATACGGCTTATGCTTGCCCATATTTTCGGGATTGGAGACCACGAGTGTAAGGTTCAGACTGTTGGTGTTCAAATTCGTATCGACTTCAAAGCGGATGTATTTCTCATTAAAGGCGTAATATCCGCTTTCTCTGAGGTTGCTCGTTATCGTCGAGCGGATTTGTCCGAGCTTGTCTTCATCATAATAACTTCCGGGAGTTATTACGGTTCCGGGATACACTTTCTCGATTTTCTGTTTCAACACACTGTCGTTGACAGACAATGCTATCTCGTTTATCTTGTAGCGTGCCGGCACATCTATATTATATACCACTTTCTTCCTACGCTTATACGAAGTCCACGGAATCCACATACGCCTGACGGGAGCAAGTGTATGCGTCACTCCTGCTTGGAAAACACCCTTGCTTTTCAAGAATTTTCTCATTTCCTCTTCGGTTTCTCCGATCAGTCTCTCATTCAATTCGACAGGCTGCGAGCCTAACCTGCGGAAAACGTTGCGTGAAATAAAATTAACCGTGGAATCCTCTCCTCTTTCGCTCAAAGAATAGAAATACATGCCCCATTTAACGCCGAGGAATGTCCCGTTCGGATCTTGCTTTATCAGGTTTTTCAAATCCGATGAACTGACCAATTTGCTGTTACACTCGATTTTGTTCTTGGAAAGTATGTATCCGTTCCTGCTTATGTGCTTTGTCGGACTGCAGGCAAAGAAAAGCGTGCCGATTATGAGTAAGAGAAAAGTGTATTTGACGTTTCGCATATTCGGAATATGGTTAAGCTTTCAGGTAATCAAGAATTATTTTGCAGGCTCCCGCTTTCTCTCTCGTATAATCGAGAGCTGCTCCTGCGGATTGGTCATAGAATGGTATGTCATTGCATAAACGTTCCAAGACACGGGTCAATTCTTCCGTATTCCTTATGCAAAAAGCCGCTTTTCTTTCCACCAAATCCACTGCTTCCTGAAAATGTTTGTAATTAGTACCGAAACAAACGGGCTTTCCGAAAGTTGCTGCTTCCAATGTATTATGTATGCCTGCTCCGAAACCGCCTCCTATGTATGCAATGTCGCAATAACCGTACAAACTCGAAAGAATGCCTATGCAATCTATGATGAGGACTTTCTTTTTGCTCAAATCATGATTACCTGCCTCGGAATACAGCACCGCCTCGGGGAATAAATTCAGCAGAGCTTTGATATGTACCTCCGAAACGACATGAGGGGCTATTATATACTTCAATCCGATGTCTTTCGGCAGGCGTGCGATGATGTTTTCGTCCTCTTCCCAGCTGCTTCCTGCCAAAAGGATTTTTTCTCCCGAAGAACAGAATTCCTCAATCTGAGGAAATCGTTTGGCATTCTTCGCAATCTGTGCCACTCTGTCGAATCTGGTATCTCCGCTGATACTTACGTTTTTGTAGCCTGCCGACTCGAGAAGTTCCGATGTCTGTTCGTTCTGAACGAAGAAGTGTTCAAACACTTCCAATCGACGGACGAACCACTTTCCGTATGGCTTAAAGAAGTATTGGTCGGGACGAAGAATAAGCGAAACCTGAAATACCCTCCTGCCTTTCAAGGCTTTGAGATAATTGTACCAAAACTCGTATTTCACAAAGAACGTAAGACGCGGATTGGCATAAGACACGAATTTGCGGGCATTGCTTTCCGTATCGTTAGGCAGGTAAACGACCCATTCTGCAAAGGAATAGTCCTTACGTATCTCGTAGCCGGAGGGAGAATAAAACGAAAGAAGAATTTTATGGTTCGGATTACCGGCTTTCAATGCCTCAATCAAAGGTCGCCCCTGCTCGAATTCTCCAAGCGAAGCACAATGAAACCAAACGACTCGGTCTTCGGAATTGATTGTTTTCAAAATATCGAAACACCTTGCTTCGCCTTGCAACATCGTCTTGACTTTCCGATTGAACAAGGCAACGATATGCAAAGCGAATATGTATATCGCAATACCTGTATTATAGATAACACGCATGGAAACGAAGATTAGAAGTAAATCTTGTCGGCATCTCTTCCGAAGAAGGGGAACATCCAACCGATTTTCAATGTGAGCATTCTATCGACATACCATTTATCGTCTCCGCTTCTTAAATCGAATTGATATTCTCTCGTCATTTTCGTCCACGCATTGTCGAACTGCACCCCTGCAAAGAAGTTTGCGAAGCTGTTTTTGCTCATATAGAAATATCCTACGAAAGCGGAGACCATCGGACCTCGCATCTGTCGGTCGTAACCGTATGCATAGTCATCTTGGATTTGAGGAGCTTTCTCCATTGTGTTTTGGTAGATAATCTGATGTTGTATATATCCTGCTCCTACACTTATCATCAAACCGGAATTGGGATTCGAGAACCACAATGGCACCACTTTACCGAAGAAAAGCGACAGGCTGATGTTTCTGTTGTAGGCAATCAAACCTGCGTCCGTGCCTGCCTGAGAAATGATGAACGGGTCGGACGAATTAGTCATCATTCCACGTAAAATGTCATTCTTGATTTTCACGTTGTCCGAGCCGAATTGGAATGCGAATTGCAAGTTCCAAAGCCAGTTACTCTCTGTTTTCCAGCCCAAATCGGCGTTTACATTCATAAACGATTTGTACCTGTTACCCATTTCCCCGTAAGGGAAAGTCCAACCTGCGGAAGCCGCAAAGAAAGGAGTGCTTACGGCTTTGTCTTTGCCGACACTGACACTTCCGCCTTGCAGTTGTGCGGATAATTCAAGGCTTAACGCCAATGTTAATATGATAAGTAATGTTTTTTTCATCTTGCGTATCATTGTTTTGTCGTTGTTATCAATTCTTTCGGGAAATTCAGCGAGAAGACGGAACCTTTGCCGACTTCGCTTCTTACCTTTACTTCGCCATTCAGGGCTTTGCAGGTATTGTAAACATAGAACAAACCTATTCCGAAGCCTTTTACTCGGGAAGCTCCGCTTTCCGATTTCACACGAAAACCTTTTCGGAATATCTTTTTCAGGTTCTTTTTCTCTATACCTATGCCTCTGTCCTTCACTTCTAAAACAAAGCAATCTCCCTCTTGCTTTGCAGACAGTGTTATAACGATATTGTCCCCGCTATATTTTATCGCATTTTCCACGAGGTTTATAAGAATGTTTTTCAACTGCGTTTCATCGGTCATGATTTCCGTATCCCGTTCATCTTCTTCCACACTTAATTTTCCGTTTGCCTGCTCAATCCTTACGGCAAACACTTCTGCCACCTCAACAAGCAGTTTATTCACATGTACTCTGTCTTTCAACGCATAGTGTTTCACTTTGACAGCCTTTGAACTGCCGAGTATGTTGCCGACAAGCAGCTTCAGCCTTTCGATTTCCTCTTTCATTGTACCTATATAACCGTTTCGAGCCTCTTCCGTAAGGCTTATGGTTTTGTCGGACAGCATTTCGCAAATAAGTTGCATGCCGGCGATGGGCGTTTTCAGTTCATGAACCATGGAATCCGTGTAATCGTCCTGCTTTTGCTTTGCTTTCATGCTGCAAACAAGCATTACGAACGACACAATCGATATTCCGCCAAGCAGTAAGGCAGAAAGCAATCGGCAAAGTACCTCATCGCATAAATCGAAATACAAAACGGCGGTGGCGAACAAGCCTGCCGCAGCAATCAATGACGCAATGATTATTTTCGTTCTTGATTTCCTCTCCATATCACTGCACAATCATTATTCGGTTTTCAGGTTGGGAACAAGATGCTTGCGAAAGAATTTGCAATATATAACCTCCCGTCGGTAGATTTTTTGTTTCCACTATATTTTTTCCATTTTGCAATTCCCCGATTTGCAAAACATTGCCTGTCATGCCGAGTATGCGGTATTGCCCCTTGGTATTGGTTCTCAGCATAAAGCTGCCATTATTGGGATTCGGGTATATCTCCGCCTGCAACTCTGTTTCAACATGCGGAATATCGGAAACGGCATTCTTTTTCAGCAATACATCGCAAGTTACCGTGCCGTTTGCTTGAACGGACAGGTCGAGCGTTTTGCTTTCATAGCCTTCCTTTGAAAAGGTCAAGGTATATCGACCTGCAGACAAGGCTCTGAAATAAAAACCGTTCCCTTTCGATAAAACCAATGCTTCTTCGCCGGCAAAGCCTGCCACTTCTACCGATACGCTGTCCAATTTTTCTCCACTCAAACTATCTTCCACTACTCCTTTAATACCCTTTGTACTGTTTGCGACGTATGAAGGCAAAGCCTTTCCGAGGTAATGCCAATACTTTGGAAGAAAAACTCCGTAGGGTGCCTTGGAAGAACTTATCTCAATGGTGATTTCCCTGCACTTCATGAAGTACGTGTGCCAATCCTGCCTGCCTCCATAAACGGTGTACCAGTCTCCACCTTCGATAATGCCGTCATAGCTCACATCGGTGAAGTAATAAGCCGACGAATACGCCCTTACATCGTTCACGAACCGCAAACAATTTTCCTCGAACCACGATTTGTCGGCATGCGAGCCTTGTTCGCTCGAACGGAAGTCCCACGGATAATTGCACACCTCAGCTCCGCCGTGCAGATTGGCAGACACATCGAAACGCTTCTTTTTGGCATAGTCCATGAATGCCATTGTTTCGACTTGGTACGCCTCGCCATCGTAATGGCTGCCCATCACTGGGTCGGGAAAGTTGCGGTTCAAGTCTATATGGTTGGCATTGTATCTCGTTGCCGCCGAAACGCTTGCATTACCTCCCGCATACGCTCCGTCGGGATTGGCAAGCGGGCAGATATACAGTTCGACGGAGGAAAGCAAGTCCCTGATTGCTTCATCGCTTCGGTAAGACGACAGCAGGCTGTCCGCAAGTCTGAGAAGCATTATCATTCCCGTCAGTTCGTCTCCGTGAATGCTTGAAGAGTAAAAGAACTTCGGCTTCCGATTTTCATCGCAAGAATCATTCGTCAATCGCAAACAAAGCAGCAAACGACCGTTTCCGCTCGTACCTATGGTATCCAAAGAACATAAAGAAGAATATCGACGTGCGAAGTCCTGCATCATGGCGACATAAGTTCCGTAAGTCGGGTAACGATTCCATGATTGCATTTGCGAAATGTCCGAAGCCATATCCGCAGCCTTCGGTTCCATTTCCTCAAAGAGTTCAAAGGCAAAACCGGATTCGCACAATGCCTCGAATTGTCTTGCATTCACGTACGCCAACCACTTGTAGCCATGTCTGTAATCCAAACTCACGATATCGGCAAGCCTTTGCAAATCCGTATTTTCGGCACTTATCAGCACCTTTGCCTCTCCCCTCTTTTGCAATACCGCCTCCACCTCATGCCTATCCGCATTCTGTCCGTTGCATAAGACGATAAACAAGCCGACAAACGACAAAAAAACAAAAAACTTCCTCAACATACCGATTGCAAAGGTAAGAAAAAACCACATATCGAGCCGTTCAAAGGTTCTGTTGACTGTCAGGCCGTTACCGAAACGCCGTTCCAGCAAAATGAAACGGCGGAAGAATTTCACGAAACGCCCTTTCATTTTCGCGAAAGGGCGTTTCGGTTTTTCCAGAATAAAGTTTGGCTTTTTACGTTTGGCTTTTCAAAGAGAAGTACCCGGCTTACGGGTCGGCAAATGTGGGTTTATATGGATTATGGTTTTGTTTTGAAGAATTATATTCGTTATCGTCTGCATGCGAAGGACGAGTATTCGATTCATTCTCCTTTTATGTTCGATTTGTTTACCAAGGGGTTGCAGAGAGATGCGGACATGTCGCAATATAATGGGCTTGATGTATTGGCAAAGGGGTCGGCGAAACCATGGTTGCCGAACATTCTACGGGCTTACCGTCGCAGGGTTTTGTTTTTATGTCGTTTGCTTGATTACTTCAAGCCGAAGGCGGTGCTGATTGTCGGAAATGACGGGGGTGTTTGTGCGGCTTATTTTGCAAGGACGCTTTCGGATAGCAGGATTTTCAATGTTTTATACGATGAGAAAGCATGCAAAGATTATGAGGCGGCATTTAAGAAGAACAGTTTGAATAATGCGAGTTTCGTTTGTGCGAATGGAGGTAAGGGACTAAAAGGCGTTTTGGAGAAAATCGGAAAGGCGGATTTCGTTCTTCTGAACGGTGAAAATGAAAACGGAGATTGGGGGAAAACAATGGAAGAGATAATGCCTTTTTGCGACGAAGAGGGAGTTGTGGTTCTTGGCGATATTCGCTGCAAGAGAGAGATGAACGAATTGTGGGAGAGGGTTCGCAGAGACGAAAGGTTCAGGGTTTGTGCGGATTTCTTCTTATGCGGTGCGGCTTTCCTGACGAAGAGACCTTTGAAAAGACAATATTATGTTTTGAAAAGGAGATAAGACCGTGAGATTTATTCGTCTTCCACGTTTTGGTTGCCATGCGGGTTCTTTATGATGACGCTGTCAAAGGAATCGTTGGCTCGAAGCCCGTCTCCGAAGTCTATGCCGGTGGAAGAGTGCCTTTGTATAGGCAGGTCAGTACGGAGCAAGGCGGAATCTTTTATCCAATAGAGGTCTTTGCAGTAAAAGGTGTCCTGCTGTCTGTAATCGATTATTCGGACGTTGTCTCGGATGTAATAGACGTTGGATTTCTCGTAATTGACAGCGTAATTTGCGGTAAGTTTTGCTTTCCGGCTTAAATCGGAATTGAGGAACAGCACCTCCAATCCTTTTGGACAACACATTCTTGCACTGTCTCCGGAATACATTTCTATGAGAGGCGAAGTCAACTCTATATCCACACGGGCATTCATGCTTCTTGTCAAATGCACTTGCTTTATCGTTTGAACGGGGAGCTCATTTCGCCTGATTGTTGTTTTGCCTGAATCGTTCTCGGAGCAGGAAAGGAAAAAACAAAAAGAAACAAACGCCAATGCAAAAAGCCTTGGCATTTGTTTCTTTGAATATTTGTTATATCTAATAAGCACTTGGTTATCTTGCTCGTGCAGTCGTGCTTTTTCCAATCCAGCAACCAACCGTGAAAGCGGAGCCTTGGTTTATGGAATTGAAAAACATGTCTTCTTTTGAAGGCCATTGGGAGTGGGCAGCGTTCATTACCTTTTGAGCATCTGCCGCTATGCTCGGATCGAGAGCCTTGGCTCTTGCAGCCTCATCGTAAGCCACCCATGCGGCTCCACGGATTTTTCCTTCGTGAGAGGCACAAGATGAAACACTCTTCAAATACATGTTCGCAACCAAAAGGACTGCTCTTCCTTCCAAAGTTTTATCGTATTGTCCTACTTGATAGGCGGCGGTTCTTGCGGCAGATAATTGTCCGGAATTCATCAAACAAAGTGCCAACATGTAAGAAGCTTTGGCTTTGGAGTCGTTATCCTCGAACTTACTTACCGCTTCTTCCAAATATTTCGCTGCTTCTTTGTATTCATGCTTGTCATTCAACATTTTTCCCATCAAATACGCAGACTTAGCCGTCGGTTCGATTTGATGAAGCTTTTCCGTTGCTGCAAAGAAAAGGTCGTTATCCGTACAGTTCTTTCTATCCAAAGTGGTGGTTATCTTTCTCAACAATTCGATATTGTCGGGATTTGCCTTGAACTTGGGTTCATACATAGGGACTATCTTGTCGCAGGAAGCGAAAGGCTCTATCATTTGTTCGGTAAGCGACAAATACCTTGTGGAATTGTTCAATTCCGTTTCGGCTTTCTTTATTTTCTTTGCGTCTCCGCTCTCTTGAAGGTTCGCCAAAGTAAGTTTGTTTTGCTTTACTATCTGTTCCAATGTTTCAGAAGCATAGTCGTAGGCATCGAACAAAATATACATTTGGTCGTTTCCCGCTTTTATGGAATGCAAATAGTTGACTGTCGCCTCGACATACAAAGGGCAGTATTGTGCATCAAGGTTCTTTCCGCCTTTTTCGGACGCTTCCTTATATAGTTTGTATATCTGTTCTTTTTGATTTGGCTTGTATTCCGCCAAAATCTTGGCTTTGGCAGCTATGTTATTAGCTTCGTCTCCGAAAGCCATTGTTCGTGTGTCTTGAAGAGCCAAAAGTTCATCTACATACTTATCTCTTTCTGTCGGATTTGCTGCCGTGGCTATCAGATTTTTCAACATATTGTTTCCTCTGATGAAGGTGTTGATATGATACTTCGGACAGTGTTTGACAACCTGCGACCACGGTTCGTATGCGTCCTTATAGTTCTTTTGCTTGTAAAATTCCTGATAAAGGGAATTGTTCATTATGCAGGCAGAACTGTCTTCGGGCGTGTTGCCGAACCTTTGTGCTTTGATGCTTCCAACTCCAAAAATAACTGCAAAAGCAGTTGCTGTGAAGATTGCTTTTTTCATTTTCTCTTACCTCTGTTATTTATTTACTGTTTACTGATATTTGCGTTTGAAGAACCATCTGTCTTTCGCAGAGAAGGAAACTCCTATTCTGAAATAGTCTTTCTCTATGAGGTTGCTTTCTTTTGTTCCCTGCTTTCCGTATTCGAGACTGATGTTTATTTGGGTTCCATGTTTCTTTATAGGCAATCCGAAACCCAAAGATATGCCGTACTGCGATAGTTTATGATCTCGTAATTCCAATATGCCGCTTGAATAGTTCACTCCGAAACGATAGCTTATTTTTTGCAGGTAATTTCCGTATATATTCGGTCTGTATTCCAAGCCGGCGTTCAATCGATATTCGTCTTTCAGCGTTTCTTTATAATAGACACCTTGATTTCTGAACTCCGACCACTGTGCAAAGGTTGCATCTATGGCTGCAAAGAATTTTTGCGGCTTTTCATACGAAATACCGAAGCCTATGGATTGAGGCAAATGGATATCGCCTTTTTCATCTCTGTATTGTACGGAATCTCTTACTCTTTCCGTTGTTCCGGATTTTGAGAAAGTATAGTGTCTGTACTCATTGTCTGTCGGCAACTTGGCAGGCATTATATAGGATAGACCCATGCCGAGAATATCTCCGTTCTTCAACGGTTGAAAATACTGCAATCCGAAATCGGCTGTGAAGGCTGATATTTTGTAATTGTTTTCTATGCGAGTTGAAAGGTATGCCGATGAATCGGGAAAGGATAAGGTCTTACTGCGATAATAATTTCCGAAAAGGTATGAAAGGTTGACACCTACGGATAAATTATGGAACGCTCCCGTTTGCTCGGAAGGACGATATGCCAAGCCCAAGAAGACTTTATTGATACCACCATCTCCCATGTAAGAGGTCTTATATTGTCCGATGGTCGCCGTATCTTTAATATGTGTCTCCGAGGCTGTGAAGTCTATCATGGAAACAGGCAAAAGTCCGCCTGCTATTTTCAAGGTTTTGTGGATTGGGAATGCGAATAATATGTGAGATATTCCGCCGACATTGCCGGTTGTTTTGGCAGTATTGGATTTGAGTGCGGTATTATTGGTATAAAAACCTATATCGAAGACAAAGGACAGAGTATCTATGGCTGTGTATGAAGCAGGGTTCTTATAGTTTACCATATTGTTTCGTTGCATTGCATAGCCTACGCCTCCCATAGATGCATTAACGGCATTGGTGAAAATGTCTGTCTCTCCTATTCCGTACTTTGTATAAGGTGAACTCAGGGTATTTTGTGCCGAAACTTCAAAACACATACACACTGCAAGCAACAAGAAGAATATCTTGTCTATTTTACTTTGTATTCGCATCCAATATAACATTTAAGCCTTGTAACACAAGGTGCTTTTCCACAATAACATTTCTGTTCAATCTTTCCGCAATGAAATCGGCATCGCCACCGCTTAACATCACCACCAAATCCTTATCGATTTCACGATAAAGGTCTATAACGCCGCTTATCTCGCACAAAGTTCCATTGATAACGCCCGAGTGTATGCATGTATCAGTACTTTGTCCGCATAAATCTATGCTTTCACTCTCCAAATCAAGTAACGGTAAGTCTGCCGTAAAATTATGCAACGCTTTATATTTCATTCCGAAACCGGGGGCAATGCTTCCTCCTTGGTAAACGGCATTTTTGTCAAGGTAATCGAAGCAAATGCAACTTCCTGCATCGATAACAAGCACCGCTTTACCTTTCACGACTTGCGAAGCTCCGACAACGGAAGCTATTCTGTCTTTTCCTAAGGATAAAGGCGTTTTATAGGCAATCCTTATAGGCAAAACGAGTTGTTCGGTCATGGAAACAAATTCGCTGTTTCCTTTGAGAAAGTCCAATATCTCGGTTTTCTCGGTACCTCCCACAGAACAGAAGATGGATTTTTTGATATCAAAAGACAGAAAAGCCGCTTCCAAATCCGGAATGGTCAGGTTACGATAAGTCTTCAACTCAACCAATTTGTCGTTGTCAAAAACGGCAACCTTATAAAAGGTATTCCCTCTGTCTATGATAAGTTTCATCTTCGCCTATTCGGAAATCGGTTCTTCATCTCCATGAACTGCCGATGGGAAATGATGTTCTGACAAAAAGGTATCCTTATCCATTATCTTGTCATAGCTTTCTCTTTCCATCCAACAGTCTTGCACTTCCAATGGATTGTTATGGGAATCGTATATTTCGTAGGTCTTGCGTATCAGTTCACCCGTTTTGTTCCAGTAATACTCGGAACGTTCGAATGCGACCTCTGCACAACCCGAGTTATAAGTATTGTATTGCCGAACAAAGTAAATCAACTTACCGTCATTACCATACAATCGCTCGTAAATGTAGTCCCACGCTTTATTATCGTTGTAAACGTACTCCTTACAGTAGAAGAAAGCATCATCACCCTGCTGTTCGATGACATCGAACTTCTCTACAAGTTTATCGGTTAACGTTGATGAACCTACATACTCCGTTATCGCCTCATCGCCCGCATAAATTGCATAATGACTTACCAAACTGTCGGCACCAAGCAGGTATTGCACGTAATCGATTACGTCTTCCGTATGAATAACAGCCTCTCTGGCAGCATCGGATTCGTCTTGGATTATTTTCTCCTCGTCAGAAGGTTCATAGACTTCCGTGTCCTCCTGTTCGTAATATCCCTCCATTTGTTCGACATCAAAAGACAAGGTATCCGGAACTTGAGCGAACACAGCCGAAGACAGAAATACTATCGACAAAAGCAGATATGCTTTACAGAATTTCATTTCCCTATAACTCCTTAATCGACATCTTCACTGAACATAGGATCCCAAGGCGGCAACATGATAGGTTTTTGATCCAAATACTTCAAAACATCCGATGGAATGTACTTCTTGTCAACCACAACCCTGAACATATATTCATCGAACCATTGATCCGTCATTATCAAATGACCTTGCCAACCATGAGAAGCTCCCCAACTGTTCTCCACCAACCATTTCTTCGGCTTGCCGTCTTTATCCAAATCGACGGCACAAAGTGTCATTGCATGAGAAGAACCGCTGGCAAAAGTCTGTATCCTTTGTTTCTTATCCATTCCGAAGGTTGTTCCCATCAAAGAACCGTAATCATACGTGTTAACGTCCAACAAACCTTTCTCGGAGTAAAGAAACTTACCCACATCGCAAGAAAAGTACATCATTGTCGAATCTTTGATTGACGCAATGGCTGCTTTCTTTATGTCTTCTATCGGAAGATTTATATATTTCCAGTTTTCGCCGTCCATAACGTGGCGATCGTTTTCTATTTCATAGACTTTGTAGAACTCTCTCGAAGGATCGTTCATCAACATCACGTAAGAATTTTTCAAATCCTTACCCACATATTTGTCATAGAAAGATTTCGGAGTGTAAGTCTCCGTTGAAATTTCCTTACCCTGTGCATCTCTCAAAGTATATGTGAATTCCTGTACAGGTTCTCCGTATGCCAAGACCAACATCTTATAAATCTGCGAAAGCATCTCTATCTTACGTGCCTCCAACTTATCTGCTTTTGCTTTTTTCTCCGCTTTCATGGCTCTCAACTCCAAAGCATATTCTTTCAACTTCAATGTAATCAGGTCATCTATCTTACCCGTGTTATTGGAGTTGTAAGTCTCAGGCTGAACGGTTGAAGGAACCAATCCGTATTTCGTAACCAAGTCGGAAATACCCGTAAACTGACCTCCGTCCGAAAGAGTATTTTTGAACAACCATTCATTATCCTTGCTATCCAAAGGTTCGTCGATATGCTTTATAATCAACGAAAGGAACAAGTTGCTTTTCTCCAACTGGTCATAAAAGAACAAATAATTCTGGCTGAATTCAAAAGCACCGAGATTGTATTTGGCAATCATTGCGCTTCTCATGACGTTCAGACCCGTAAACATCCAGCAACGTCCCGAAGATTTCTGATCCGTAATACCGCGGCTGTTCACCCTGTTCGAGAAATAAGTGTCATATTTGTTCACATTGTCGAGGTTCAATGCCAAGGCTTGAATTTTATTGTTGGCAACGGCATTCCTCAACGCCTTGTCCTGTGCAGTCGGTTTGTACGACTGCTTAATCTTATTCAACATTTCGGAAGTCAAACCTCCGTCTTTCTGAGCCATTGCACAGAACGTAATTCCACAACACAGAATTGATGCAACTATCTTCTTCATTTCTTTTTTTGTTATTCTTTATCCGTTACTATCTTTACTTATCCAATATATCGCTTATCGCATTATCATATAATGATTTATAGTTTGCGACTTTTCCGAAAGGCTCATCATCAACCGTTATCTCGCCATCTGCTCTCACGCTGCCTATCGCACAGCATGCAACGCCGGAAATATTCAACATATCTATGAAATCATTTTCTTTTCCTTCTTTTACGGTAACCACTACCCTGCCCTGACTTTCTCCGAAAAGGAACGAATCCAAACGAATCTCCCCTCCGGTGAACAAATCGAAGCCGAACTCTCTGCACATCGCCGATTCCAAAACGGAAATGAATATACCGCCCTCGCTCACATCATGAGCCGACTCTATCAAGCCCTGATTTATCAAATCGCTCAATGCTTTCTGCATGTTGGATTCTTTATCCAAATCAAAGTAAGGAGTATGGGACAATTTTATTCCGCGATAAGAGTAAAGGTATTCCGAACAACTTATGTCGTCTTTCAAATCTCCCAAGAGGTATATCGTTGCATCGGCACGCTTGAAGTCAAGCGTCATCTGCTTATCCTTCTCTATCGTACCTATCATGCCTATCACAGGAGACGGATAAACCGCTTCAACCTTTCCGTTCATCGAAGCCTGATTGTAGAAACTTACATTACCGCCGGTAACAGGGGTGTTGAATTTTCTGCATGCAATTCCCATGCCCTCTATCGCTTTCACGAATTGCCAATATGTCTCTTCATTATACGGATTTCCGAAATTCAAGCAGTTCGTTATTGCCAAAGGCTCGCCGCCCGCACAAACTATATTTCTTGCTGCCTCCGCAACTGCAATCTGTGTTCCTATCAATGGATCGGAATACACATAACGTGAATTGCAATCGCAAGTCATGGCGATGGCGAAGTCTGTTCCTTTCAAATTTGCCACACCCGCATCGGCAGGTCTGTTGGTCGACATGTTTATTGTACCGACCATCGAGTCGTACTGCTCATACACCCATCTCTTCGAGGCTATATTCGGAGATGTGCTTAGAAATTCGGCAATCTTCTTTGCTTCCTTCAAATCCGGTTCTGCAATTTTGTCGGCAGAAAAAGCCAATGCTTCTTTGTAATAGGCAGGTTCTTTATACGAACGGTTGTAAACCGGAGCTCCGCCACCCAAAACCAAGGAGGCCGCAGGCACTTTCGCAACCAATTCGCCTTTCCAATGGAAGTAAAGCATGTCCTCGTCTATCACCTCGCCTATCTTAGCACAATTCAAGTCCCATTTCTCGAATATTCTCTCGACCTCTTCCTCTTTTCCTTTCTTCACACATACCAACATTCTCTCCTGACTTTCCGAAAGCAGGATTTCCCACGCTTCCATGTTCTGCTGTCTCAATGGAACTTTATCCAAATCTATAATCATACCGGAATGGCCCTTCTCACTCATCTCCGAAGTCGAGCAAATGATGCCTGCCGCACCCATATCCTGCATGCCGACTATTGCATCAGTCTTTCCCAATTCCAAAGTGGCTTCAAGCAACAACTTTTCTTGGAACGGGTCGCCCACCTGTATGGAAGGAATATCGTCAGCAGTGTTTTCAGTAACATCCGCCGAAGCAAAAGTGGCACCGTGTATGCCATCCTTGCCGGTTGAAGAACCTACGATGTAAACAGGATTGCCTTTACCCTTGGCAACTGCCGAAATTAAATCTTCCTTCTTCATGATTCCGACACTCATAGCATTCACCAAAGGATTGTGTTCAAAGCATTCGTCGAAGAATACCTCTCCGCCCAACACAGGAACTCCGAAAGCATTGCCGTAATGGGAAATACCCTTCGTTACACCTTTAACCAACCACTGCGTATGGGGATTCTTTATATCTCCGAACCGCAAAGAATTCAACTGAGCCACGGGACGGGCTCCCATGGTGAAAATATCTCTGTTTATTCCGCCCACACCTGTTGCAGCACCTTGAAAAGGCTCCACTGCACAAGGGTGATTATGCGACTCTATCTTGAAAACGCAAGCAATACCGCCGCCCACATCAACCATACCTGCATTCTCCTCACCCGGTTTCACCAATAATTGCTTACCCTCTTTCGGAAGAGTTTTCAAATACTTTATCGAGTTCTTGTAAGAAGCATGCTCGCTCCACATCACAGAGTAAATGCTCAACTCCGTGTAGTTAGGCGTTCTGCCGCCGAGGTATTCCTTAATCTTCTCGAACTCTTCGGGTAACAAGCCCAATTCCTTTGCAGTTTCAACTGTTACAGTCTGACTATTTGCCATACGATATGATTTTAACCATGCAAAGGTACTATTTTTATTTGAAATACAAGCGCTGTATCCTTCGGTCGGAAAAATCATCTTTTCCCGACCATATTTCACCCCTTTCAAGAACCGCTGCAACAAATCGCCGTTTTGGCAAAATGAAACGCCGAAAGGATTTACCCGAACGCCGTTATAATTTTTTCTTTCGCCGTTTCGCCGAAAGAGGTTTGCATTTGATCTAATCGAGGCTTGATTATCGGATTTTCAAAGTATTGAAAAGACTTATAAATCAGTATCAGGAATTTCTCGTGGCGAAGCCTATCGTCCATTCTATGTATTGGGCTACGCTGAAATTTGCGGCTCTCAGGTTCAATCCGGCAAAGAACCCGTTAGCAAAGTTATATCGCAGCCCTATTCTCTGAAACAGTCTTTTGGATTCGTCCAACTTATTCTTGTAAAGGTATATGCCGGGTTCGAGAACTATTCCCAATCTGTGTATGCTGTATTCATAACTTATGTATGCGGAAAAGTTGAAACGCTCTGCGTGGCTTATTCCATAGAAGCGAAGTTCACGGTCGATTATCTTATAGCTCGTGCCTACGTATTGGTTGTACCCCAACCCGAGACCGAAACCCAACGAGTGTTTAAGATTGAAGCGTCTCAACACCCGCCTGTCTATTCCGAAAACAAAGTAGGAACGTCTATCGTATGGTTCGTCCTCAAATTGTGCAGGCAATGTGGTCAGGACGTTGTGAGAGCCTATAAAGACAGACCACAAATCGTCCGTGCGTTTATCGAAGTGCGGAAGCGGTGTTGTTTTATGCTGTTTCAACGGTTTGGGGTAATAATTTACCGAAAGTTTGGACGAGATAAGGTTAAGTCCTTTGTTGGGTTTGCGTATTGCTCCGTTGGAAAAATGAGAAAGCGAAACGCCCAAACCGAGTGCAAGGTTCTGTGAAAGAATTCGGTTCAAAGTAAAAGTAGCATCAATATAGCAGGAAGCATATCCGCCCATGACCACTCTCTCCGGGTGGGAACAGGTGAAATGTGTCCAATTGAATGCCATGCCGAGAGCATAATCTCCCGTCAAGTTGTATTTGCCTTTTGAAAAAATAGGTTTGGTGATGAAAGCATAGAGAGCCACCGGTCTGCCAAGCTGATTTTTGACATTGAAATCAGCAGTGTATATACCGAAACCGTATGAGGGATAATCATACATCTGATGCCAGTATTTCTCTCCCGCAGTTTGAACGGCATATCGCAGAGATAAGGCATAGACTTGCGATATGGTTTCGTTATCCGTGTTCTCTCCCCGTACGAAATCGTTGGTCGGCATAACCCAACCGTATTGTCCGAACATGGAATAGAAATGTGTGGATTCGTTTTGCGAAAAAGAAGACAGGCTGACAAACAGAAAGAAGAGCCAAAGGCAGAGTTTGTTCATCAAATGTTTTGTTTATTGCATAAATATTCCAATATCTGTATCGCATTTGTTGCAGCCCCTTTTCTCAAATTGTCTGCCACGACCCAGAGGTTCAATGCGTTCGGACAGGACTCGTCTCTTCGTACCCTGCCGACGAACACCTCATCTTTTCCTTGTGCCGTTATCGGCATGGGATAGAAGTTTTCTTTTGGCGAATCGACAACTGCAACGCCAGAAGTGGAACGTAACAAATCATAAACGTCGTTCATCTCAAAAGGTTTGAAGAATTCCACATTCACGCTCTCACTATGACCGCCCTTTACGGGAACTCTTGCCACTGTTGCAGAGACTGCTATTTGCGGATTACCAAATATTTTTCTTGTTTCATCGACCAATTTCTTTTCTTCCGTTGTATAGGCATCGGGAAGAAAATCTCCGCCATGCGGCAAAACGTTTTCATGAATTTGATAAGGATAAACCTTGTCGCAATCTTCGCCTCTTTGTTCGTGTTCCAACTGACTGACGGCTTTTTGCCCTGTTCCGGTTACGCTTTGATATGTGGATACCACTATTCGTTTTATGCCGTACGCTTTATGCAGTTCGGAAAGTGCGAGAACCATTTGTATGGTAGAGCAATTAGGGTTTGCTATTATGCGATTGCCGGGTTTGATTGATTGAGGGTTGATTTCCGGAACCACGAGCGGAACATCATCGCACATTCTCCACGCAGAAGAGTTGTCTATCACCACGGTGCCTTTCTCTGCAAATAAAGGAGCATATTGTTTGGAAGTTGTACCGCCGGCAGAAAATATTGCATAATCGCAATTCTTTGCTATGGCATCTTCAACGCTTATGACGGTCAGTTCCCTGCCTGCAAACATTATCTTTTTTCCTATGCTCTTCGGCGAGGCTGCAACTATGATTTCATTATTTGCGAAACCTCTTTCTTCCAAAACTTTCAGCATAACACCGCCTACCAAGCCTGTTGCTCCGACTACTGCTATTCTCATAATGTATTACCCTTTCTTTTATTCGTTTGAAAACTCCTTGACATAGCTTCGATAAGTGGCAAAAACATTTGCCCGTGAGATAAAGCCGAGATACTTACCTTTATCGACCATTACGATGTTGTAACGATCCGAACCGATGAACTTTTGTACTATTTTTTCCAACGGTTCTCTTATGTCGGCGATGAACATGGGGGAATATCTCATATAACTTGCCACTTTTATCTTGTCATAGTACTCTTGATGGAAGAGAAGCGAACGAACGTCGTCCAAAACGAGTACGCCTTTGAACATGCCGTCTTCATCTACCACAGGAAAAAAATTTCTATTGCTTCTCTCAACAGCTGATACTATATCTCGCAATGTCGCATCGGGAGAGAGTTTGACGAAGTTCGTTTCTATCAGATTTCTCTTGTCGATGAAGTGAAGGGCTGTTTTGTCTTTGTTGTGTGTCATCAAATCACCTTTCGCTGCGAGGCTCTCGGCATATATGGAATACTTTGTCAAAGGCTTTACGACGACGTATGCAATGGTGGTGGCAATCAACAGCGGTGTGAAAAGAGCGTATCCTCCGGTGATTTCTGCAATCAGGAAGGTTGCTGTCAAGGGCGAGTGCATCACTCCTGCCATTACGGCTGCCATTCCTACCAATGCGAAGTTGCTTTCGGCAACTTCTATCAGCCCTGTCATGTTTACCATTCTCGCAACGAAGAAGCCGCAGAAACCTCCTATGAAAAGGCTGGGTGCGAAAGTTCCTCCCACGCCTCCGGAAGCACAGGTTATGGAAGTGGCAAAGGCTTTCAAAAATGTGATTGCTAGCAATACTATGACAAAAAGCCAATTGTTATCGACATAAGAGTAGAAAAAACTGTTCTTAAACATGGCATCCGAGTTGTTATTGAGCAAATCCGTCAGTGCTTGGTAACCTTCACCGAACAGAGGCGGGAAAAGATAGACGAGAATACCCAATGCAATGCCGCCGATTATGATTTTATTGGTGGTACTCCATTTTGCAAACTTCTTGGAAACCCATTTATTGATTCGTAAGAAGTAAAGCGAGATGAAAGCTGCCACTATTCCGAGAAGAATAAAAGCAGGTATTTTGTTCAATTCAAAGAGGGAGTCGACTTTATAGTAGAATTGCACACCTTGTCCGAAGAAAAAGTACGAGATTATCGCAGAGGTAACAGCGGAAATCAAGAGTGGAGTCGCCACATTGACCGTAAGGTCTATCATCAAGACTTCAAATACAAACAGGACTCCTGCAATCGGAGCTTTGAAAACTCCGGCTATGGCTCCGGCTGCTCCGCATCCGAGAAGGATTATGACGTATCTGGTGTTTATTCTGAAGAATCTGGCGATGTTCGAGGCGATTGCACTGCCTGTAAGGACAATCGGTGCTTCCAAACCTACGCTTCCGCCAAAAGCGACGGTGATTGACGATGTCAACATGGAACTCCAGCAATGATGAGGCTTCAATCGTCCGCCTTTTCTCGAAATTGCATACATCACTTTACTGACCCCGTGAGACAAATCGTCCTTTACCAAATATTTAATGACCAGAACCGTCAAGCCTATTCCTATTGCGGGATACATTAAAAAGAGGATATTTCCACGTTCTGCCGAGAACCATGAAAAACCGCTTATAAGGTTGTAAGTGAAATGCACTGTGTTTTTAAGGACTACGGAAGCCAATCCGCTGGCAATGCCGACAATCAGGCTTAAAATCAAAACAAATTGATATGTCGTGAGATGTCGTCTCCTCCAAATGTAGAATCGTTTGTAGTATTCCCCGAAGTCTGTTTTCTTTATTGTTTCAACGATGTTTCGTATCCCAATCATAGTGCAAAGTTACAGTTTTTTTCCTACCCTTAACCGACGTCCATGAAATTATGACTACATTTGCAATCGTCAAATTCAAACCGAACAGCGTATGAAAATAATTTCCTACAACGTAAACGGCATTAGAGCGGCGATAAAGAAAGGATTCATAGAATGGTTACAGGCTTCAGATGCCGATGTCGTCTGCATTCAGGAAACCAAGGCACAGAGCGACCAAATCCCAGTTCTAGAACTGAAAGCGGCAGGATATGATTGCTATGATTTTTCTGCGAAAAAGAAAGGGTACAGCGGGGTTGCAATTTTATCAAAAATCGTTCCCGATAGAGTTGTCTGCGGTATGGGAATGGAAAAATATGATAACGAGGGCAGATTTATAAGAGCGGACTTCGGAGATTTGAGTATAGTAAGCGTTTACCACCCTTCGGGAACCAGCGGTGAGGAAAGGCAGGATTTCAAAATGCAATGGTTGGAAGATTTCCGTAACTATATAAAGGAACTTCAAAAGGAGCGTCCGAATTTGGTGCTTTGCGGAGATTATAATATTTGTCATAGGGAAATAGATATTCACGACCCTGTGCGTAATGCCACTTCTTCCGGATTTCTTCCGGAGGAACGGGAATGGATGAGCCGATTTCTCGATGATGGATTTACGGATAGTTTTCGTTTTATCAATGGCGACCTGAAAGACTCTTATTCATGGTGGAGCTATAGAGCAGGAGCAAGGGGAAAGAACAAGGGTTGGAGAATAGATTATTGCATGGTGAGCAACAATATAAGAAACCGCATAACCGATGCCGGCATTCTCTCGACCGTTTTTCATTCAGACCACTGTCCGATAAGTCTCTCTATCGAATAGGCCTCGGCTTTTCAGGTTGTTTCGACGAATTTATTTACCTCTTTCGTTCAATCCGTTCACCAAATCGGTGAACACCTTGCCTCTATGCTCGAAATTTAGAAACATATCATAGCTACTTGCGGCAGGAGAGAGCAAACAAATCATGCCTTTCTCCGTTTTGTCCGCACACCATGAAACTATATTTTTGTAATCATCACTTATGATGCTGTTATACTTCAATCCTGCGGCTGATAATACAGATGCTATTCTTCGTCCCGCCGCTCCGGTGAAAGCAATGTTTCTCACGGCAAATTCAGGCAGCTCTTTTGCGAAAACGGAATAGTCTATCCCTCTATCCTTGCCACCCAATATCAAAGTATCTACCTTTTTCAATGCACGCAAAGCTGCAATGGTTGCTTCCGGTATGGTGCTTATGCTATCGTTATAGTACGTTACACCATGTATCGTACCTATACATTGCAATCTGTGAGCCAAGGGGTGAAAATCGACAATGCTTTGTACGGCTTTTTCTTTATTCAAGCCCAATATTTCTGCAACTCGTAATGCCGCCATGGCATTTGCCTTATTATGTTCGCCTTTCAGATATTCGGGTTCGGCATATTTGTAATCTCCTTTTCCGAATTTTATGATTTCGGACTTCGGTTCATTTTCGCAAAGCAAAGTTTGTATTCTTTCGTCATCGGCATTGCAAACGAAATAATCCCCTTTATTCTGCGTGCTTGCGAGATTGAATTTTGCGTGCTGGTATTGCGAGAAACTGTCGAAATGATCAAGATGTTCCTCATACAGATTCAACAGAACGGATATGTGAGGTGCATTTTTTATGAACTGTAACTGATGAGCCGACAACTCTGCAACAATTATGGTTCGCCCATCGATTTTGTCGATTATGTCGAAAAGAGGAATGCCTATGTTGCCTGCAAGTATCACATTCGGGTTTTGGTCTTTTATTATCTTGTAGATAAGGCTGCTTGTAGTGCTTTTCCCCTTTGTTCCGCTTATTCCTATCGTTTGTGCATGAAACAATCGCAAAAACAGGTCGCTTTGAGAACTTATCCTTTCTTTCGGTATGAAAGGAATACTTTTGCAGGCTATTCCCGGTGTTTTCAAAAAGCATGTTCTGTCTTTCAGGTTTTCTTCTTTCAAGAGACGGAAACATGTACCGTCGTGAATATTTTCCGATTCGTTGTTTTGTCGGATTGTTTCCTCGTTTCCGTCTGCAACGATGATGTCATGATTTACCGATATACTTTCCAACATTTTCAAACTTGACTTCCCCTCTTTTCCAAATCCCAATATGGCGATTTTTTCTTCGCATAACATTCTTCGCAATGCAGCTTTCTTTATGGCTGAATAAGGATTGGAAAATATCTCGAAGTCTCTCGGCAAAAGATTATGTTCATCGGCAAGTGCAAACAACTTTTCAGGTGTACCGTAAGCACATTCCTTTGCAACCTTATCGGTATAATTCTTTGCAATCGGCAATTCCAACCACCGTTGAAGCAGGATTTCTTTATCGGAAGGTTTCTCTCGCATTACTCTCATTGCAAGAGCAGTGTTTACTTCATTTATCGTACCCACACATTCGAAAGGCTTTTGTTCTTCCATGCCGCATAACTGCAAAAGATAGGTCGAAAGCTCTGCATCTTCGAAGAGATTTTTACCGAATATCCTTTTCAAAACATCTTTTTCCAAGAAAGGCGACAATATGACAAAGGCAAAAAGGCATTTCGGGCAGTGTCCGCACCATATATCTTGTTTGGAGCCTACGTTACAACTCTTGAAGACATATTTATAATCGAGTTCGGAAAACAATTTGGCTATATGCAATTCCGATAACGGACGAAGAAAACTGAAATAGTTGAAATCGCTACATACGAACTTGGAAACGTATGAACGGAAATCGTTCTCGAATTCAAGGCTCTTGGAGTATTGATGATTGATATTTTCTCCTATGACCGTGGATTCGTTGGCAGAACTCTCGTTTGAAAGAGCTATATGCTTCCTTCTTGTAAAAGCAGCCATCAAAAGACTTGTAAAAGCCAACATTGCAGAGAAAGGAGTATGTCCATTCAAAAATCCGAGTTCGTTAAGTTCCAAAAGAAGAGGATCGATTTCCCTTCTATCCTCCGATATTTCCTCTCTGACGAGCCCTGCCTGCGAACAACAATCAAGGCTTGCCCCTCTCGGATTTATGATAAAAGGACTTATATCTCTGCCTGCCCCATACAACAAATCCAAACTGACAACGGAATCTTTTCCTCCCCCTATCGGCACAATATATCGGTCTTCCAAATCGAAATCACAAGCCTTCATCACACGTTTTCCTTCACATTCGAACTCCACAAAGCTGTTTATATCCGTGGTAATACCATTCACAAAGAAAAATTCCCCCAAACCATAAAAATAAATCTTTCTCCAAAATGCCAATTCTTCTTTTTCCAAGCACCAACCCTTGATAACAATCCTCGGAGAACAGAAAGCTTTCCAATAACTGACAAGTTCTATCATGCCGATATTGAAAAGCAACAATTCGATTTGCTCATTCGAGAGATGATTGAAAGAATAAAAATCCTTATGCTTGAAAGTATGCTTTGGCATGAACATATATTCGCCACATGAAAAGCGAAAAGTTGCGACAAAATCTCCTTCCGACAATCCATACTCGAAACCCTCATAAACGAAACGAGGAAACTCATTTCTCAAACGCAAGAATTTATCCTGATTAAACGCCATAATACAAAAATCAAAACGTCGCAAAGATACAAAAAAGCCAAAAACCGAACTGCAAACAAAAGAACTTATGACACCCTATGCCAATTACTTTTCCAACTTCGCCTTCTTCTCTTTTCCTTCTGCAAATGCACTCCTTCCGGTTTTATCTCTGAAACAAACTTCTCGCCGCAAGCGGAAAGCATAAAAAAGGGGCGACTTTTGAAAGTCGCCCCTGATTAAATTATGAAGAAAAAGAACTTTTATCCCAAGAATGATAGCAACACTCCTGCGGCTACTGCCGAACCGATGACGCCTGCCACATTCGGACCCATGGCATGCATCAACAAAAAGTTGCCCGGATTACACTCTTGTCCCACATTTTGAGACACACGAGCCGCCATCGGAACCGCGGATACTCCTGCCGAACCGATAAGAGGGTTGATTTTGTTCTTTGAAAACAGGTTCATAAACTTCGCAAACAATACTCCGGCTCCGGAACCTATACTGAACGCAATAATTCCCATCAAAAGAATGGATAGGGTCTGCAAATTCAAGAATGTACTTGCCGTTGCCGTTGCTCCAACCGAAATTCCGAGAAATATGGTACAGATATTCATCAATTCATTCTGCACCGTCTTGCTCAATCTTTCGGTTACTCCGCATTCGCGAAGAAGGTTACCCAACATCAAACAACCGATTAGCGGTGCTGCGGAAGGCAAAAGGAACGAGATAACAGCTGTTACGACTATCGGAAAGATGATTTTCTCTTTCTTTGAGACTGTTCGCAACTGTTTCATTACGATTTCTCTTTCTGCTTTTGTAGTCAGAGCTTTCATAATCGGCGGTTGGATTACCGGAACCAAAGCCATGTAAGAGTAAGCCGCCACTGCTATCGGACCCAATAGCTCGGGAGCAAGTTTAGATGTAAGATATATCGCTGTCGGACCGTCTGCTCCGCCTATGATTCCTATGGAACCGGCTTGTTCATAGGTGAAGCCCAATGCCAATGCTCCGAAAAATGTTGCAAAGATAGCAATCTGTGCTGCTGCACCCAAAAGGAAACTCTTCGGATTTGCCAATAGCGGACCGAAATCGGTCATCGAACCCACGCCTATGAAAATCAAGCAAGGGTATATGCCGAGTTTAACGCCCAAGTACAAGTAATCTATCAATCCAACGTTATTCGAATCAACGAATTGCGACCATTGCACATGGCCGTCCGCGAATAACTCGGGGTGATACAACCCTGCTCCGGGCAGATTGCTCAAAAGCATACCGAATGCTATCGGAAGCAACAACAGAGGTTCGAATTTCTTCACAATGGCAAGGTATAACAATACGAACGATACCAATATCATTACCAGACAAAGACCGTTTCCTACCTGAACGAAGCCCATGCTGTCGAAGAATTTCTCCATTTTTGTTCCTATGGATTCGTCTGCAGCGGCATCTGTTGCCGCTTGTTCGGTGGCAACGGGTGCTGCGACCGATGCTTCGGTCGTTGTGGTAACAGCATTCTTATCATCGGTGCTTGCGTTGGCAAAAACCGGTAAAAAGAACAAAGCTACCATCGCAGCGACTTTCAAAAGATATGATTTCACTTCTTTCATCTTTCAAAGTTTTAATGGTTAAGCCAAATCTACCAAAGCATCATCTTGTGCCACGGTTTGTCCGACTGTAACATACACCGCCTTAACTTCACCGTCATGAGCTGCAAGGATGTTGTTCTCCATCTTCATGGCTTCCATGATAAGCAAAACATCTCCACGCTTAACCTTATCGCCTACTTTCACGTTAATCGATGAAATTGTTCCCGGCAAAGGTGAAGTAACAGCTTGTTTTCCGGATGCTGCCGGCTTTGGAGCCACACCTGTCGTACCCTGAGGGTTCGGGGTCTGCATGTGAGCCGCAGACGGAATGGCAGCCTTCTTTGCTACCGGTACGGTAGCTGCCGATTTCTTCTCGTATGCAACATCGTACGATATACCGTTCACTTCCACATTCGCTTTATTATGGTCGGTTACTTTGACGGTAACATCGAAACTTTGATCGTCTATTGTTATCTTAAACTTGTTCATATCTTTCTATTTGGTAAAGTTTCTAACATTGTAAATTTTGGAACTCCAAGGAGAATAACGTTTCTCCACTTCCTCAATCGTGATTACGTGAGGCTCGTCATCGTGAGCATCGAAATACAAATGCATTGCCATGGCAATGGCTGCTTGTTCGTGAGCCGTAGGATGAGAGTCCGTTGTTGAAGTAACCTTGGCATTGCTTGCGGTTTCCTCCTTTGCAACAACAGATTTTTTATCTGCACCTTTAACAGCAGCAGACAAAATCTTGATAAAGCCTATAAGAAGTACCAATACCAAAAAGGTACAACCTATTCCGATACCGCAAAGCACAAGAGCGAAACTCCAACTTATACTTAATGCTGACATATTACAAAGGTATATTGGAATGTTTCTTCATAGGGTTAGTTACACGCTTCGTTTGCAAGGACTGGAATGCACGAATTACACGGAAACGAGTGTTTCTTGGCTCGATTACATCGTCTATGTATCCGTATGAAGCAGCCTTGTAAGGGTTTGCAAACGTTGTATTGTATTCCTCTTCCTTCTCCGCAATGAATTTTGCCTTCTCCTCAGGATTGGTTATTGCAGACAATTCTTTACCATACAATATTTCGATGGCGCCCTTGGCTCCCATAACCGCAATTTGAGCAGTAGGCCATGCATAGTTGAAGTCTCCACGTAATTGCTTACAAGACATAACGTCATGAGCTCCTCCATAAGACTTACGCAACGTAACGGTTACTTTCGGAACTGTTGCTTCGCCGTATGCAAACATCAATTTTGCTCCGTGAGTGATAATTCCGCCGTATTCCTGAACACGTCCCGGCAAGAAACCCGGTACATCGACCAATGTCAATATCGGAATATTGAAACAATCGCAGAAACGAACGAAACGAGCCGCCTTACGGGAAGCATTTATATCCAATACACCGGCAGCGACATTAGGTTGGTTTGCAATGACTCCCACGGACGCTCCACCCATACGGCAGAAACCTACTATTATGTTACGTGCGAAACGTTCATGAACCTCCAAAAATTTACCGTCATCGACGATAGCCTTTATCACCTCCATCATATCGTAAGGGTGATTAGGGTCATCAGGAATGATGGCGTTCAATTTATCTTCCAAACGGTCGAACGGATCGTTGCAAACAGTCGTAGGAGCTTCCTCCAAGTTATTGTTAGGCAGATAAGACATCAATTCTCTTATCATCGTCAAGCCTTCCTCCTCTGTCGGAGCAAGAAAATGCGAAACGCCGGACTTTGATGAATGCACCGCTGCACCACCCAAATCCTCGGAAGAAATATCTTCTCCCGTTACAGTTTTAACCACCTTCGGACCTGTAACGAACATACATGATGATTGGTCAGTCATCAGGATAAAGTCCGTCAACGCAGGCGAATAAACCGCACCTCCGGCACATGGTCCGAAGATAGCGGAAATCTGGGGAACAACTCCTGAAGCCAAGATATTACGCTCGAATATTTCTGCATATCCAGCCAAAGAGTTCACACCCTCTTGAATACGGGCTCCGCCGGAATCGTTCAATCCGATGATGGGAGCGCCTACCGTCATGGCTCTATCCATGACGTTGCAAATCTTTGCCGCCATCATTTCTGACAAAGCTCCTCCGAATACGGTGAAATCCTGAGCGAATACAAAAACAAGACGTCCGTTGATTGTACCCTGACCGGTTACCACACCGTCGGAAAGAATTTTCTTGTCTCCCATTCCGAAATCATGGCAACGATGCGTTACGAACATATCGAATTCCTCGAAACTGTCCTTGTCCAACAACATTTCGATTCTTTCTCTTGCTGTTAATTTTCCCTTGGCATGTTGAGCATCTATTCTCTTTATACCTCCGCCCAACTTAGCCTTTTCTCTATTGTCAAGCAATTGCTTGATTTTTTCTTCAATAGCCATCAGTCCAACTCCTTATTGAAATTCCTATAACTATTTGCAGCAAAGTTCGGTCAAAACTCCCAAAGTGGATTTAGGGTGCAAGAAACCTATCTTCAAGCCCTCGGCTCCGCCTCTCGATTGTTTATCGATCAACTTGATGCCTTTTTCTTGAGCATCGTTCAATGCCGTGTCGGTGTTTTCAACAGCAAAAGCTATGTGATGCACACCCTGACCTCTTTTTTCAATGAAAGAAGCAATCGTACTGTCAGGGCTTGTAGCCTCCAACAATTCTATTTTCACTTCTCCTATTTTGAAAAATGCAGTTCTTACTTTTTGGTCTGCAACTTCCTCGATGTTATAGCATTTCAAGCCCATAACATTTTCCCAATACTTGATAGCTTCGTCCAAATTGGCAACAGCTATACCGATGTGTTCGATGTGTGTTGGTGTCATATTTTTATTGTATTTATAATGATTATTCTAATATCCGTGTCTCAAAAAATTAAGGTGCAAAATTACTGACTTTTTTCGTTCCGAACAAAAGAAAAAGCCAAATAATTCGCACCGACTTCCACAAGTCTTCTTTTGCTATGGCTATTTGCCGAATTTTATCCCGTAAACTATTGATTCCAACTGCATAAGTTGGTCTCTCTTCGGATGTCTCGGCGAATAAAGGAAACAATCTATCATCACAAAACGATTATTCGCCTTATCCTCGAAACAATAGTTGACAAAAGGACCGCCCATCCAATCGTTGAACAACCTCCATAAGCCTCTCGTCTCCACTGCCTCCGCATTTCCGATTTTCACCCATGCTCTTTCGCGAGGAAATCTTGTTTCCGTACCCATGTAAGAACCCTTTGTCGGTCCCGGAATGTATTGTTTCGCTATCTTATCCCTCAATTCCAATATCTTTTCCTCCTTAAACAATCCCTCTCCCGTATAAGGCATGGTGTAAATCATAATATCCAAACTGCCATCCTTGGGTTCCTTTCTCAACCAAACGAAATTATCATCGTCCGTCGCCATGTAAAACTCATCGGAAACCGTAAGCCAAAAACCGAACTTCTTTTTCAACCTGCGTGTAACTTCCGTATTCTCCAATTTTCTGAAAGCAGCATATACTCTTTTATGTTCGTTTTCGTAGAACGTATTTTTTATCAGGTCTTGATAACGGGCAATCAAAGCGAAGAGGCTGTCTCTGTTATCGACCGAGAACTCGAACCATGCTTGCGGGTAAGACCTGTAATCGACCGCCTGTTTCAATTTATTGGGGTTGCCCGGCTTCAAATCGATTATCATCACATTACGGTGCTTCTGCAACATATCCGAATTGAAGAAGCCCTTGGGGTTCATTTGCACCACATCGAACAATGGCTCAGGCTGCGACAAACCCTTGCACGCCTTCATGAAATACGTACCAACGGAATCCTTCACTTCACCCTTGTAAACCTCATCGGGTACCACCAAAACAACCTCCAACGTCTTGCCCCCCGAAGCCGGCAAGCCCTTGGAGTCCGTATCCTGTTTCGTATCCTTTTTTGAACAAGCCGTAAAAAGCAAAGCCGTCGAAGCAACAAAAAGCACAAAAGCCTTGAAATATATCTTACTCATAAATCTCATGATTTTATCCGCCTGCAAAGATAATCAATTCCTTTCAAAAGCAAAAGCCCTCTGCCACAAAAACCACACCGCCAACCCGTTTTTCACGCATAATAACCAATCTCACTCCGTCCTTTACCCGACAGCAAAAACAGGAACGCCGTTTCCGCAAAATAAAACGGCGTTATGATTTTTTCTTTCGGCGTTTCATTTTGCGGAAACGGCGTTCCGGTACTGTCTTTGCAAGAACTTTATAATCAGAAGTCCTGATGAATGAATTTTCCATGCTTTTCCATGCAGCGATGAACAAAAGTATTTTTTCGGTGTTTATGTTTGCAAGCAAGGCATGGCAGAAAAACCGCTTTCCTCAAAAAAAACATGATTTTTGGTTGGTGATTGGAGATAATGTTATACCTTTGCAGCAGTTATAAACCCTAAAAATTAAAAGTAATGGCTTACAAAATTTCAGATGATTGCGCTGCATGCGGAACTTGTATCGACGAATGTCCTGTCGGAGCAATTTCAGAAGGAGACATCTACAAAATAGACCCTTCAAAATGCGTTGAATGCGGAACTTGTGCAGATGTTTGCCCTATGGAGGCTATACATCCGGAGGAATAGTTCTGCGTATTGCAAAAAGAGATAAGCCCTATATTTTTGTAGGGCTTTTTTACGTTTAATTCGATGGATATGGAATACAAAGAACTTGGAGAAGCTATAAAGAAGAAGTCCGATTTGTTGGATTCGGTCTTGGATAACACCAAACAGACTTTCCGTTTGTTCAAATCGACAGCCAAAGAAATAATCGGAAGTTTGCAACAAATGCACCCGAAATATTTTTTCTTCACCGACAAGTCCGAATTCGAGTTTGAAATAAGGTTCGGAGCAGATGTACTCTTGTTTACCATGCATACGAACGTTTTTGAATTTTCGAGATTGCATGAAGTGATGAAACTGCCATATATAAAGGAAGACAAGGAACGCTCTTTCAGCGGCATGATAAACATATACAATTTTCTGACAGACTCTTTTGATTACAACAGAGACTATGATATAGGTTATCTTATAGGAAGATTGTTCGTCAATAAAGAGATGCACTACTTCGTGGAGGGCAAAAGAGAGGTCGGATTATTGTACTCCAGCTTCAATACGTCAATCATAAACAAGGAGTCGATAACGAGTATTATTCTTTCTTCAATGGAATATGCGAATAACTTCGACCTGTTGACACCACCTTTCGATGAGGTAAAAGAGATAACCGTTGGCGAAATCAAACAGAACACAGCGGCTAAACGTTTCGTTACAGCCAAACGTTTGGGCTTTGAATTTCAGCAAGATAAAGACTAATCTGAAACTTAGATACTTTTTTTTCGGTTCAAAATTTGTCAAATCGGATTTTTGTTGTAATTTTGCACCGTCAAAAGAGGCAGATATTTAAGACGCCCCGTTCGTCTAGATGGCCTAGGACGCAAGATTTTCATTCTTGAAATCAGGGGTTCGAATCCCCTACGGGGTACTAAATAAGATTATAAGAAGATTACGAAAGATGGCAAATCATAAGAGTGCGATAAAGAGAATTCGTTCGAACGAAAGAAAAAGATTGGCAAATCGTTATTACGCTAAAACGATGCGTAATGCTTTGAGAGATTTCAGAGCTACGGAAGATCTTAAAGAAGCAAACGAAAGATTGCCGAAGTTGATTTCACAGATAGATAAGTTGGCTAAGCGTTCCGTTATTCACAAGAATAAAGCTGCCAATTTGAAATCGAAGTGCATGAAGAGAATTGCCACTCTTAAATAGGAATTGTTTGAAATAAAAATACCGGCCCCTCTGAAGAAGAGGGGCTTTTTGCATATATCATACTCCAATCTCCTATGAATTTCATAGATACACATTCGCATATTTACGAAAAAGAATTTGAGCAAGATCTGAATCAGGTTGTGGAAAGGACTTTGGCAAAGGGAGTTTATAAGATATTGCTACCGAATGTTGATGTAAGCACCATAGAACCACTCATTCTGACTTGCAAGAAATTCGATTGCCTTTATCCCATGATGGGTTTGCACCCTACAAGTGTCAATGAATATTGGGAAGAAGATTTGAAACGAATAAAGGGAACCTTATATGCTCAAAAGGATTTGTTTTGTGCTGTCGGAGAAATAGGTGTGGACTTATATTGGGATAGAACCTTTTATGAGGAACAGATAGAAGTATTACATCGCCAGATGTTGTGGAGTTTCGATTTGGATTTGCCTGTTTCCATACACAATCGCAAAGGCTTCGATGAGTTTTACGCACTTATGAAGAAGCTGAACAAGCCAACATACAGAGGTGTCATGCATTGCTTCGGGGGCGACCTCAATCAAGCGGAAAAACTCATGGAAATGGGATTTTACATAGGGGTCGGAGGAGTACTGACTTTCAAAAACGCCCATCTTGTCGAAGTCATAAAAGAGATAAGTCTTGATCGAATTGTCTTGGAAACGGATGCGCCTTATCTGGCACCCGTTCCACACAGAGGAAAACGCAACGAGAGTTCATATATCCCCTTTATAGCGGCAAAACTCGCAGAAATAAAGCAATGTACCATTGAAGAAGTTGCAGAAAGAACCACAACAGCCGCATTGAAACTATTCAGGCTTCCAGAAAATCATCAGAGATAAAATCCAACGTTTCAATCCATAGTCATGGATTGAAACGTTGGAATAGAAGAACGCCCTGTTGAGAGTAGATAACAGGAATTGCAAAGAAGCAGAACTACCGATAAAAGTGTTGATAAAGAACTAAAACCCGTGCAAATCCCGACACATACAACGACAGCCGATAATGAGAAAGAGCAACCGATGAAAAGATGAATTGGTACGCCAATACATGCCAAAAGGTTCTTACTTTGGTGAATTGACAGATAAAGACATCGAGGTTGTCGGAGCAAACCAAACAACCGACCAAGGAAAAAGCTCGGTTTTCCATCTCTATGTGAATGCTTTTTTGCTAACTTTGCAATCATAACAAATGGTCTGATTGGGTAAACTGCATTTGTGAGTTGACTTCGGCTTACTATTGCATACTTTTTTGCAGAAAGAACGGAGTGGCTCTTTGTGTGCAAAGGTCTGTTGCCCGGAGACGAAACCGGAAACTAATATTGATTGAAAATGATACACAATATATTGTACTATAACGGGAGTAAGATAAATTACCAATGTGAAGGGAAAGGAGAAACAACGCTTGTATTGCTACATGGTTTCATGCACGATTTGCGTATCTGGGCTCCGTTCGTTTATTCCTATATGAGAGAAATACGTGTGGTTACCATCGATTTGCCGGGGCATGGAGAAAGTGAATGTTGCGATGAGGTGCATACGATGGAACTGCAAGCCGATGTGGTGAAAGCCGTCTTGGACGAATTGGGAATAAAGAAGTGTGTCATGGCGGGGCATTCCATGGGTGGTTATGTGGCTTTGGCTTTCGCAGCGAAGTATTCTGATTATCTCAGAGGGCTTTGTCTTGTCAATTCTCATGCTTTAGCTGACGGGGTTCAAAAGGCGGAAGACCGCAGACGCATGTGCAGAATCGTGAAAGAGAACAGGGCGGGTTTTATAATCAATTTCATTCCGCAGTTGTTTGCCGAATGCAATCGAGACAGCCTCGATGAGGAAATCAAAGACTTGCAGGATTATGCTCTGAATACAGGAACGGAGGGTATAATTGCTGCACAGGAAGGCATGATTACGAGAAAATCCCATGTAGATGTGTTGCAGAACAGCAATTTCCCTGTTCTGTTCATTGCAGGCAGGGAGGATAAGCGTATATCAGTGGATTTGGTCATCGCTCAAGCCTCTTTGGCTCCGCATTGCGAAATAATGTTGCTGCCGAATGTGGCACACATGTCCCACGTTGAAGCGAAAAATATCGTCAAACAACGTCTGCTTTCTTTTGCTCGTATGTGTTTTTCGATGGTAAGCCCTTTATGAAAAAGTTTTTGAAATGAGGGATTTCACCAAAGGCAGTGTCGGACAAAGCATATTACTGTTCGGTCTTCCTATAATACTCGGTAATCTGTTTCAACAACTATATACCTTTGTCAACAGTGCCATAGTCGGGCGGTTTCTCGGTGATGAGGCTTTGGCAGCGGTAGGTTCGGTGTATCCGATGGTCTTCTTTCTTGTTTCTCTTGTAATAGGCATAGGTTCAGGCGGCAGTGTACTGGTGTCTCACTTCTTCGGAGCAAAAGGACATGAACAAATACCGCTCGTAGTTAGTACTTTCTATATATTTTTTCTCGGTTTGGGTATAATAGTCAGTCTTGCAAGCATAGTTTTTGCCCCATGGATTTTCTCGCTTCTCGGTTTGGAAGCAGCCATTCGCGTGCAGGCTGTCGCATATATGAGAGTATATATGTTGGGAATGTTCTTTTCTTTCTGCTTGAACAGTGCCGTGAGCATTCTCAGAGGCTTGGGCGACAGCAGAACGCAACTCGGCTATCTTATAGGAGCGAATGCACTCAATGCCTTGCTATCCTATATATTTATAGCGAAGTTTCATCTCAGCCTTGTCTCCACTGCATGGGCTTCTGTCATAAGTCAGTTCCTTGCAGCATTGCTTTTGTTTCTACGTCTTCAAAAATGCAACGAATATTTCAGGTTCAGGAAGCAATCGAGATACTTCGACAATGCCACCTTTCGGGAATTGCTCCGAATAGGCTTGCCGACCGGTGTGCAACAATCGGTTGTCGCATTGTCGCAAATACTGATACTCGGTTTGGTCGCCAAGTTTGGAACAGATGCCGTTGCCGCATATTCCGCCGCGTCAAGAATAGAATCGATAGCTTTACTGTTCGTGTTGAATCTTTCTTCTGCCTTAACGAGCTTTGCAGGACAAAATTTCGGTGCAGGTAATGCGGACAGAGTTCGGAAAGGCTTGCGTTCCTCTCTGATAATGATGACATGGCTTTCATCGGTAACATTCGTTATCTTTTTCTTTTTTGCCGATGGTCTTATGGGACTGTTCTCCGATACACCGGAGGTTTGCCTTATCGGAAAAGAATACCTGCAAATCATGGGCTTGTTTTGGATATTGTTTGCACTTATGAATACTTTCACATCTTTCTTTCGCGGACTCGGCTATGCCTTTGTGCCGATGTTGATAAGCATTATAAGCCTGTGGTTCGTCAGGCTGCCTTTATCCTATTGGCTTTCCATGTTCAGAGGCGTTGAAGGAATTTGGTTGGGAGCCCCTTTGTCATGGTTGTTGGGCGTATTATGCTTTTTATTCTATTACAGAAAATCACGATGGCACAAAAAGAGAACTTTCGGTTTCGCTTCAACGAGCATATTACTGCTTTGCTTTTGCTGGAACGGAAGTACACAGGCACAAAGTTCTTGTTCCGATTATCTTTCGCCACTGACGATACCTCTGAGCAGTTCGGGACATTTCGCAGAATTGAGAACGAACCATTTTCATTCCGGAATAGACCTGAGAACGCAAGGAATGGAAAACCAATATGTCATCTGTCCGTATGACGGTTACGTTTCACGGATAAAAATTCAGGTTTTCGGAGGAGGAAAGAACCTTTACATCGATCACACCAACGGATACACCACTGTATATATGCACTTGAATGCATACTATGGCAAAATCGGAGAATATGTAAAGGCATATCAATATAAGAATAAGTGCTACACCTTCGATATAAACGTACCCAAGGGGCGTTTGATGTTGAAAAAAGGAGATACCATAGCCCTAAGTGGCAACACAGGCTCATCGGGAGGACCTCATCTGCACTATGAAATACGCCAAACGGCATCTCAACGTACCATGAACCCCATTTTGAAAGGTCTTCCGCTGCAAGACAGTATCGCTCCGGAGCTTTATGCTATTCGTTTATTGCCTTGTGATGAATATTCGACCATTACGGGAAGTAATTCCGCCAAGTTCTTCGATTTGAAAAAAGACACGACTTTCAAATACGGCGATACCATAGTTGCAAACGGCAGATTTTATCTTTGCGTCGAGGCGTACGACCGTTCAAACGGCTCGACGGCTAAAAACGGAGTGTATGACACAAGGATATTCACCGATAACGAATTATTGTTCCGATACAACAATTCCGATTTTTCTTTTTCCGATTCGAGATATGCCAATGCCATCATAGATTATGCCTATTTCAAACAAAGCGGACGAAGAATGCTTTGGACGAAACAACTGCCTGCCTGTCGCATAAGGTGTGTTAATTATCGGGACGGCGGAGTTATCGCAAGCAGAAACGGACAAGTGCAGGAAATCCGCATATTGCTTTCGGACGAAAGAGACAATGTAAGCGATTTTGTGTTCTATCTGAAAGGAGAATTGCAGAATCCTAATATTGCACTATTACAAAATCTTGCGGGAAAAAGAACTCGAGAAACGGAAGAGACTGAAAAATCCGATATATATGCCATCGATAGGAGTAAACCCTCTACAATAATTCTTCCGGATTCGAGTTCGGTATATTTTCCCGAGAACAGCCTCTATGAAAACCTTGATTTGAGATATTCTTCCACCAAAGGAAAATTCTCATCCGTTCATAACATTCATAATAACCGCACACCCTTGCACAAAAGCATAAAACTGAAATTTCGTTACAGCAAGAACCTTGAAACATATAAAAGCAAGGCTCTTGTGGTATCTACAACCGGTAAAAGCAGACGAAGTTCCGTTGGAGGCAAGGCAGAGGGCGATTATATCGTTTGCTCTGTTTCGAACTTCGGAACATACACCGTGGACATAGATACCGTTGCACCTGTTTGCAAGGCGAAGAACTTCATCTCCGGAAAGAAAATCAAACCGAAGCAAAGAAGCATACAGGTTCGTATAAGCGACAACCTCTCCGGCATATCTTCGTATAATGCATACTTGAACGACAAATGGTTGTTGGCAGAGTACGACGGCAAAAGCGGAACTCTGATAATGGCAGCGAAAGATTTCCCGAAAGGCAGGAGCGAATTGAAAATAATGCTTTCCGACGCCAAGAACAATACTTCGACTCACCGATTTATCGTTGTAAGGTAGTGGCGGAAGATGCTTGAAAGCGGATATTGAATATTGAAATTACTAATATAAACGACAAAACAAAAAAAGATGAAAAGAAAACTGATATTGATTGCTGCAATGCTGTTTACCGGTATTTGCATACCTGCATGCAATGAGGACAATGACAAAGATGAAACAACAGAAGTGGTAAAACCGGCAGAAAACAACCGTCAGACTTTCTCCGGAGAGATGGTTGTGGGAGAATATTCAAGACCAGATGTAAAGGTGGAACTCGTTTATGTGAGCGGAACGGAGTTGAACATCAAATTGAACAAGGTCAAGTTCTCCGAAGCCATGCCTATCGAATTGGACATAGAGTTAAAAGGAATTACCTATACGAAAGAAAACGACATCATCACCTTTGCCTCCTCCGAAATCATTCCTTACGTTGCCGGAGGCGAGATGCCGGATTATAAGATGAACAATCTCGAAGGCAGAATAGAAAACAAAACCCTGCAACTCCGATGCGAACGCCAAGGAATGACGATAGAATATACGGGAATGCAGCAGTAGAAACACAAATTTGAGTTTGGAAAGAATGAAACGACACTTATTTTCGGTTTGAAAAAGTGTTGTTTCTTTTTATCCGTTTATGCTTAGAACAGAGGGCTTTCCCGCAACGATTTTCTTGGACAGTTTCTTCACCACTTCGGCATAGCTGTGGCGTATAAGGCTTTTTATGCAGTCGTCGGACAGCATGCCGTGAGTGTTTATCTGATTCCAATACTTCTTGTTCATGTGCCATGCTCCGGTAATCTCGGAATATTTGTCTCGTAATTCCAATGCTCGTTCGGGATCGCACTTCAAAACGAACCAATCGATGTTTTCAAGGTCTGTCATGGCAAATATCTTCCCCATTATGCGAAAAACCAAAGTCGTTTCATCGAAAGGAAAATCTTCCGTAACGAATGGCAGAGAGAGACAGTAGTCCCGTATGCTTTCTATGTTCATTTCATTCGACCTTATCTACATCATATCCTGCTGCTTCGCAAAATCCATATAGGATTTCGAGAATTTAAGAGCGTCTTCTTTTGTGTAACGAACCTCCGTAAAGACTTTGGCAAGATTTTCCTGCTTTGACTCCTTGATGTAACCCTGTATCTGTGGCAGCTTTTCAAAGTCGGAGTACAACGTTTCCAAACGTCGGGCATCATAATCCTGATACTGCTCCTCGTGAACGACAGCTTCCAACGGCAAACGCTCGGTCAAGGGCGGACATTCGGCAGGGTAACCGAGTGTTATGGTGGTTACGGGTATTACGTGCTTCGGCAATGCAAGCAAGTCGGCAATCGGCTGAGCCATATAAGTAACCGTACCCAAGAAACAAGCACCCAAGCCCATGCTTTCGGCAGCCGTAACCATTGCTTGCGAACAAATAGTTGCATCAACCGTCGATACCTGAAACCAAAGAAAGTTATTATATCCGGCAACGGCTCCACGCAATTCGCAATACTTGTGAAAACGATTTACATCTGCACAAACAGTAAGCACAACAGCCGCTTCGGAGACCTGTCTTTGGTTGAAGTGCAATTTGCAAAGAGCTTCCTTTCTTTCCTTTTGCCGTGTAACGATAATGGAATACAGCTGCATATTGCCGCAGTTGGAAGCTCTTATTCCGGCTTGCAGGATTCTTTTCAAATCTTCCTCTTTGATTTCCTGATTTGTGTATCTCCTTATTGTACGACGCGACAATAATTCTTTCAAATTCTCTTCTGCCATGATTATTCTCCTTTCTTTTGTGTCCTTAATGCTTGTTGCAAATGCAAAAATACGAATAAAGTACTAAAGTGCCTTGCAGAGTAAGAACAAACAAAGCGTTCGAGTGTTTAATATGAGTAAACGGAACGACTTCACGAAATAATGTTCCGTCATTGTATCATTAAAATTATTCATCAATGAAAAAAACAGTATTATTCATGCTTTTCGCAACCTCTGTTCTTGCATTCGGCAGAGCAGAAGCCTGCACCGGCATAACATTACGAACGACGAAAGGACAAACAATAACGGCCAGAACGATAGAGTGGGCTTACACTCCGTTGAAAGGTATATATACCGTTGTGCCGAGGGGTTATACGCAACGTTCCTTCCTCCCCGATGGCTTGAAGGAGGGAATGGAATTCACTTCACGCTATGGTTACGCGGGCGTGGCGGTGGAACAGGCGGAGTTCGTAATGGAAGGAATAAACGAAGCGGGTCTTTCGGCAGGTCTTTTCTATTTTCCCGACTACGGTGAGTACGAAGATTACGACAGCTCGAAGAAAAACAAAACGATAAGCGACTTTCAACTTGTCTCATGGATACTTGCGAACTTCAAAACGGTGGACGAGGTGAAAGCGGCAATGAAGGATATTCGTGTAGTGTCGATAGACCGACGCAGTTCGACCGTGCATTGGCGTGTAATCGAGGAATCGGGAAGGCAAATCGTCATGGAAATAGTAGGAAAGCAAGTCCTATTCCATGAGAACGAACTCGGAGTATTGACAAACTCACCAAGTTTCGATTGGCATTTGAAAAACCTGAACAATTACATCAATCTTTTTGCCGGTTCTGCCGAGAGCAAAAAAATGAACGGTGTTACGCTTCACGCTTTCGGGGCAGGCAGCGGGTTGCTCGGCATTCCGGGAGACATGACGCCTCCTTCACGTTTCATAAGAGCCGCTTTCTTTCAGACGAATGCACCATTGTTGGCATCAAATGAAGAAACGGTTTTTCAAGCCTTTCATATACTGAACAATTTCGACATTCCGATAGGAGTGCAGTTCTCGAACAAGGAAGAAATTCCCCCGATAACAAGTGCGACACAGTTTACCATTGCAAGCGATTTGTCGAACAGGCGGATTTATTACCGAACCGTTTATAACAGCGACCTGAGATGCATAGACCTGAAAGCGATACGCTTCGATAAAGTGAAGTTCAAAGCAGAACCATTGGACGAAGCTCGAACACAAAGCGTAAAGAACATAGTCGTGAAGTAGAACAGGCACGGCTGATACATGTTCATGCCGAAACGAAACGCCGAAAGAAAAAATTCTTTCGGCGTTTCGTTGAAATAAATCAGCGTTTTAATCTCTGGAAACGGCGTTTCGCCAAACTGTTGCAAGACAGTAGTTTTACGTTTGTGGGATTTACTGCATGCTTTTGATGATAAGTTCTTGAAATTTACCGTTTTCAATCATTGCTTCAAGAAACCGTTTATGCTTTCAGCAGTTTGCGAACATCAAGACGGTATGCTGTGAAGATGAAGCCCGAAAGAAGCAGAGTGTTTGCTGTAAGCCTTATTGCCATACCTGCGTTTGTGCCTATCGTTTGCATGATTCCGAACAGCAAAAGGGCAAAGAGCGTGTATAGCATGAGGCGTTTGACGGGGTAATTCACCGGATAATATTTTTGTCCCGTGAAATAACAAAGCACCATTATGCTTACATAGCAAAGGAGTGTTGTCCATGCCGCCCCGATGTAGCCGTATATCGGAACCAAAAGGTAATTCATGACCAATGTAATGATTGCTCCGATGATGGAAATATATGCTCCGTAAATCGTTTTGTCGCTTACCTTATACCAAACGGAGAGGTTGTAATACACACCCAAGCAAAGATTTGCCAATAGCAATATAGGAACGATTTTCAAGCCGCTGCGGTATTGTTCGCCGACGAAGTATTGCAGTATATCCATATAGGCGACAACTCCGAGGAAGACCGTAAGAAGAAAAAGGGTATATACGTTGAGGACTTTTGCGTAAGTCTGTTTCGCATCGCTTCTGTTCATTTTCGAGAAGAAGAAAGGTTCGGCTGCAAATTTGAATGCCTGAATGAAAAGGCTCATGATGATGGATAGTTTGTAGCATGCTCCGTATATTCCGATTTGTCCCATTATCCAATTATTGCAATCCGTCGCTTCCTGCGGGCAACGGGAGAGATGTCTCAGTGCTATGCGGTCGAAGGTCTCGTTCACCATTCCCGCAAAGCCTCCTATCATTACCGGCAATCCGTAAAGCAGCATGCGTTTCAGTAGTTTCAAATCGAAATCGAAACGGAATTGAAGATACTGCGGCAGAAGAAGCAAAGCGGATATGGCAGAAGCGAACATATTGCTCAGAAAGATACACATCACAAGGTCTTTTGGCTTTATGACGAAAAAGAACAAAAGATTGAAACCTATATTGGAAAATATATCCATGCTTTTGATGAAAGCGAATCGGGCGGCCTTGTTTTCATGTCGCAGTTTTGCATACGGAACAGCCCGTAAGGCATCGAGAGAAACGATGATAAGAAAATACGTTATGTAGTTCTTATGCGAGGAATAACTCATCAGATTGCTTATACCGTCGAGGTTGAGCAACGTTGCGACAAGGAAAATGCCTGTTGTGCAGAAAAGAGAAAGCATTGCTGTGTTATATACCTTGTTTCCTTTGTCCTTATCCTGCGAAAACCTGAAAAAAGCCGTTTCCATACCGTATGTAAGCAATATCATAAGGAAAGAGACGTAGGCATACAACTCCGACACTATGCCGTAGCTTTCGGGAGCAAGCGTATAAGTGTAAACAGGCACCAAAAGATAGTTCAAAAATCTTCCGATGATGGTCGGAATGCCATAAACGGCGGTTTGTCCCGCCAACTTCTTTATATCGGACATGTTTTCTGTGATTTATCGGTTGGAATAATAGATTGGTTGCCGTGCATATAAGAAAGCGGTTATTTCATGACCGCAATAATGCCTGCTTGCACCGCCATACGGTATAGATATTACGGCAGGCAACATCGCTACCGGCTTCCCTACGGATTTATTGGTTTTCAAATTGTCTCTAATCAATATTTTCAAACCTCTTTGCAAGATATGCTTTTGCAAAGCAAGGACGCATATCCCCGCTTTTTCGTACAAAGGTAGAAAAAAAAGCATACATACCACGGGAACGAGAATGAAAGAGGCGAAAATATCGTACCTTTGCAGGGTAATATGAAAGTAACAGGTTTTTCATTCGTAAAGAATGCAATCAAATATGATTATCCCATAGTGGAATCCATAACTTCCATTCTTCCGATTTGCGATGAGTTCGTCATTGCGGTCGGAGATTGCAACGATGGAACGAGAGAATTGATTGAAAGCATAGGTTCGGATAAAATAAGGATTATCGATACGGTTTGGGACGAAAGTCTGCGTGAAGGAGGAAAGGTATTGGCGGATGAAACCAACAAAGCGTTCGATGCCATAGATGATTCATCGGATTGGGCTTTCTATATTCAGGGCGATGAGGTGGTTCATGAGAAATATCTCCCCGTGATAAAGCAAGCCATGCTCGATTATAAAGACGACAAAGAGGTCGAAGGCCTTTTGTTCAACTACACTCATTTTTACGGTTCGTATGATTACGTCGGAGCTTCGAGGCGTTGGTACAGGAAAGAAATAAGAGTGGTTCGTGCAAACAAGAATATCCGTTCTTACAGAGACGCTCAGGGTTTCAGAATCGATGGCAGGAAATTGAGAGTAAAGCAAATCGATGCATGGGTATATCATTACGGTTGGGTCAAGTCGCCTTTCAAGCAACAGGAAAAGCAGAAGAATTTCAATAAACTTTGGCATGACGACCGATGGATGGAAGAAAATGTGGCAAAGAGCGACGAATTCGATTATTCTTCCATAGATGCGTTGGACCTTTTCAAAGGTTCACACCCCGAAGTCATGCGGAGAAGAATAGAAAGCATCAACTGGCAGTTCGATTTCGACCCGACAAAAAAGAATTTCGGCTTCAAGGCGAAGTTGCTTAATTGGATAGAAAAGCATACGGGTTGGAGAGTAGGCGAATACAGGAATTACAAACTATTGAAGTAGAATTTGATTTTGAAATATCGGAGAAACAGAATATGAGAAATTTCGTAGAAGAATTGCATTGGCGGAGAATGATTCATGATGTCATGCCCGGTACAGAGGAAAAGTTGAATGAAGGCATGACGGTGGGTTATCTCGGTATCGATCCTACGGCAGACAGTCTGCACATAGGACATTTGGTAGGCGTAATGATGTTGACGCATTTTCAAAAGTGCGGACACCGTCCGATTGTTGTTGTCGGAGGAGCTACCGGCATGATCGGAGACCCGTCTTTCAAGAGCGAGGAAAGAAAATTGTTGAGTTTGGAACAAATAAAGCACAATCAGGAGTGCATAAAAGCTCAATTATCCAAATTCATGAACTTTGACGAAAGCTGCGAAAACGGAGCATTGATGCTGAACAACTACGAATGGAATGCAGGTTGGTCTTTCCTCGATTTCATACGGGAGGTCGGCAAGCATATAACGGTTAACTACATGATGAGCAAAGACAGCGTGAAGAAAAGAATAGAGAGCGGGTTGTCGTTCACCGAGTTTTCTTACCAGCTGTTGCAGGCTTACGATTATAAATACTTATATGAGAACTACGGTTGCCGATTGCAAATGGGCGGTAGCGACCAATGGGGAAACATAACGAGCGGAACGGAGTTGATAAGGAAGACGACGTCCGGCGAAGCCTTTGCTTTGACTTGTCCTTTGATAACGAAAGCCGATGGAAAGAAGTTCGGAAAGACGGAAAAAGGCAATGTGTGGTTGGATGCTGAGAAAACATCTCCATACGCTTTCTATCAGTTCTGGTTGAATACCTCCGATGAGGATGCAAAACGCTTCATCAGGATTTTTACATTTATGGGTAAAGAAGAAATCGAAGCTTTGGAGGCCGAACATGACAAACAACCGCATCTTCGTTTGCTTCAAAAAACTCTTGCGAAAGACATCACAACAAGGGTTCACGGAGAGAAAGCCTTGGAAGCAGCAATCGGAGCTTCTGAAATCCTGTTCGGAAAGGGTACGAAGGAAAATCTCGAACATTTGGACGTAGCAACATTCTTGTCGGTCTTTGAGGGTGTACCTACTTTCGAGGTGAACCGCAATGAAATCGAAGCAGGAATGAACATAGTGGAGCTTTTGACGGATAAGGCTCGAATAATGTCTTCAAAAGGCGAAGCAAGACGCAGTTTGAAAGAAAATGCCATAAGCATAAACAAAGAGAAAGTGAACGAGAACTTCGTAAGTTCGGCAGATTGCTTGCTCAACAACCAATATATATTGGTACAAAAAGGCAAGAAGACCTACTTTATAATCCGTGCGGTTTAATCCTATTCATTGAATCGACGAATTTCTTTCTGTTTCGGAAATGAGAAGGAACACTTTCTTGGAACGCAAATCGGGCTTTGAGCAGATATTGCAAGGCGTGAAAGAATTCTGTCTTTCTCCTGCGGGGGAAAGGCTTGTCGATGGTATTCGGTTCATGCGTTCGCTTGCCGAGGTGGATAGAGAGTTGACCCTGACAGATGAATTCCTCTCCATATTGCTTTCAAACAAGGCTTTTCCCATGGAGGATTACTTCGATATGGGAGAGGAATTGAAACGTCTGCGAATCAAAGGCTCTTTCATTTCCGTCGAAGCCATGTTCCGATTATGGAAAAGCCTGAAAACGATAGAGGATTGCTTGGATTTTTTCACGGAAGAAAATTCTGCAGCGACCTATCCCTTATTGCGAAGTCTGTGTGAAGGAATTGATGTGGAGAAACAAATAACGGCACGTTGCAAAGCCTTGCTCTCTTCCGAGGGAGAAATACTCGATAACGCCTCCGACACTTTGTTCGTCATAAGGACAAAGAAGAGAAGCATGGAGAACGAAGTCGGCAAAAGGCTCAGGAAATTGCTGAACTTATCCAAGCAGGAGGGTTGGGCGGCTGCCGATTCGGAACTCTGCATAAAGGAGGGAAAGGGAGTCATACCTGTCATCGCTTCAAACAAAAGACGGATAAACGGCTTCGTGATAGACGAATCATCAAGCGGACAAACTCTTTACATCGAACCGAGCGAGGTCGTGGAACTGAATAACGAGATAAAGAGGCTCGAATTTGAGGAAAGACGTGAGATAATCACCATCTTACAAGACTTCACCGACTTTCTGCAACCGTTTATTCCCTCATTGCTTTCCGCATACGGTTTTTTGGCAAGAGTGGACTTCATAAGGGCAAAAGCAAAATATGCTTACAAGATAAGGGCAGGGAAACCCGTCATGAACGATTACCCTGTCATATCATGGTTCGAGGCACGACACCCGCTGTTGGAGGAGAACCTGAAAAGGAACGGCAAAGACATTATCCCTCTGAGGGTAGAACTTAACAGAAAAAAACGTATCCTGATAATTTCGGGACCGAATGCAGGAGGCAAATCGGTATGCTTGAAAACGGTAGGGCTGTTACAATATATGCTGCAATGCGGTTTGTTGGTGCCGATGAAGCAAACAAGCGAATGTGGTTTGTTTGAAGATATTTTCATCGACATCGGAGATGAACAAAGCATAGAAAACGATTTAAGCACGTACAGTTCCCATCTCCTTGCCATGAAAAGGCTTTGCGAGAAAGCGGGAGAGCGTTCGTTGTTTCTTATAGACGAGTTCGGAAGCGGCACAGACCCCAATGCGGGAGGAGCAATAGCCGAAGCGGTATTGGAATACCTTAACTCGAAAGGAGCATTCGGGATAGTAACAACGCATTATTCCAATCTCAAACTCCTTGCCGACAAATACGAAAGCATGAACAACGCAGCCATGTTGTTCGATACGAAAGCCTTGAAGCCGCTTTATCGTCTGTCCATCGGTAATCCCGGTAGCAGTTTTGCTTTTGAAATAGCCGATACAATAGGTTTGCCATATCAAATCATTGAAGCAGCAAGGAAGAAGGTCGGCAACGATTTTGTGGATTTCGAACAAAGTTTGCAAACTTTGGCAGTAGAAAGAATGCAACTTAAAGCCAAAGAAAAAGAATTGCAACTTGCCGATGAGTTGCTTGATTCCCTTGTGGAGCAATACAAGAACAAAAACCTCGAACTTCAAGGCAGAGAAAAGGAAATAATCTACGAAGCGAAGAAACAAGCAAAAGAAATTCTTAAAGATGCCAATCGCCAAATAGAAGAGACGATAAGGGAAATACGTTCCGTCAAAGCCGAAAAGCATGAGACGAACAAAATACGGGCGAAGATAAAAGAAACGACGGAGAAAGCCCGAAGCGAGATGGAACATTTGGAGACTGAAATCAGAAACGCAGCTTCACAAGAGAAAGAAACCAAAACCCACATACCTTTCGACAATAGCGACATATCGAAAGGAGACATCGTTCTCATAAACGGTCATGACAACTATGCCGAAGTGCAGAAAGTGCAAAAGGAAAAGGACAAAATAGATGTTCTTTCCGGCAACATAAGCCTTTCTTTGCCCCTTTCGCAAGTGAGGAAAGTGAGGAAGGACATCTATTTGAAGCAACAAAAACAAAATAAGACCGTAACTCCGCCAAGCCGATACAGTATAATGAACGACATAAATCGGTTAAGAGCCGAATTCGTTCACCAAATAGATTTGAGAGGTTGCAGAGCCGATGAAGCCTTGAAACGCTTGTCAAAACAAATAGACAATGCAAGACTTTTGGGAGAGACGGAAATATCTGTACTGCATGGCAAAGGCGACGGTATATTGAAGACAGTATTGAGGGATTACTTGAAAGAATGCCCCGAGGTGGAGAGTTTCAAGGCGGCAAGACTTGATGCCGGCGGAGAAGGAATAACACAAATCAAATTAAAATAGGAAACAAAACACTCAAACACAGTGTCAACTTAAACGATAAAAACGAAACAGCAATGAATACAAAGAAACAACACGGTTCTATCTTATTATTGGCGGTTCTTCTCTTGAACCTGCTTCCTTTCGGACTTTACTCGCAGGGTGGCTTTGACGCTTTACGAGGCGATGGTTTGGATTTTTCACAAGGCTTTCTTGGATGGAAAGCAATGACCGGAAGTTACGATGGTAGTTCTGCTACTGCACCTAATTGGAATTGGGGTTCTGTACAATACCATAATGACCCTGCAGGTGTATCAGATGCTAACGGTCCTATCTTTACAATAAATACCAATACAACAGAAACAGATCCGAATACCGGTAATGGGTTAAGGAAGATACCTGACGGATATATTCGTTCGGTTAAATTGAAGAATGAAAATTACAATACTACCGGTTGGGCAGGCTTGCAATATACAATGGAGGTATCGAGCGAGAATTGCCTTTTAACGTTTAATTATGCAATGGTTCTTCAAGCCCCTGGACACGAAGGATATATCAATCCGACTTTTCAAATTGATGTTATGTCGCATAATTCAAGTGGTATGACCAATACCCTTGTTGATGATTGTGCTTTTTTTGAACAGGTAGGTAATACCAACTTGGTAACCCAATATCCAAGTATATGGCATCAACAAGGAACAGGCTATGATGCAGTTGTATGGAGTGAATGGCAACAAATCAAGATAAACCTTGCCAAATATGTCGGTGACAGAGTAACAATACGGTTCAGAATTTCAGTATGTGAATACTATGCTCATTGGGGATATGGTTATGTAACAGCAAAAGCAGAACCTGCTTTGATTTCCGTACCGGGTTGTGCCGGTAATGGAGATACTGTAACCGTTGCTTCCGCTCCTGCAGGCTTTTCGGAATACAAATGGTTTGAAATACCGGCTGATCAATCATGGGTAACAAGTCAAGATGCTTTGGCGGGTATTGAAGAAAATGCTGAGGCTCTCGGTACTGAGCAGGATTTAATCGTAAGCAATGCCATGATGGGCGATGATTTGGAAAAGTATTATGCTGTTAAGTTGGTATCTCCTCGAACCCAAACAACCAGACCGAATTGTGTTGCATACATCAAGACGAAAGTTGTAGATATTCGTCCGATATTCAACTTGCAAGTTATCGAACCGACGGCTGCAGATCCTGCAGGACGGGCTGTATTTTCCGTAAGCGATGTACAACAGTCGGGAGCGCCGCTTTATTGGCAACAATATGATTTCGGAGACGGTACAACGCCGATACAGATACAGTATGAGACCAACAAATGGGTGGTTGTCAATGCGGCGGATAATCCTTCCACGGAGTTCGAATATGACAATAACGGGTCGCTTACGCAGTTGATACACACATACGCCAACGATGGGGAATACACCTATACCCGTACCGTAAGGAGTTCCGAATCGCCTGAGGCTGAAGAGGTCGTTTATTGCGAGAAAGCAGAGACAAAGCAGGTGATTATTCCGAAAGTACCTTCCTTGGTCTTGACCGCAGAGGAGAAAATCTGCGTTGGAGAAACTGCATCCATAACCGCCACTTCTCCCGATGACGAAGGAATCGAACTTCTTTACGAATGGTGGCACTCGGATCAGGATCCGGAAGCCGATGAGCCGATAAACAGAGGAACCACTTTCGAGGAACAGATAGTGGAAAACACGACCTACGTCGTCAGAGTGATGAATGAAGCAACAGGATATTACAGAACAGACAGTATAGAGGTTAAAGTTGAAGCCTTTCCGGAAGTTACATTGGACGGAGCGACGAAGCTATGTATGGGAGACAGGGCTTTGATAACAGCTTCCGATGCAACAGGCAACGCAGAAGCCTTTGAATGGACATTCACCCGCCCTTCCAATCCGCCTGTCATGAGAAATCCTTCTCCGAGTGCGGTTTTGGATTTTGCTCCTACCCAAGATACGGTGGTATATCTTATTGCCAGAACATCTGTCGGCTGTATGGCATACGACAGCCTTGAAATATCCGTCATCGATCCGCAGGCATCTGTTTCCAAAAAGGAGATATGCCCCGGTGAAAGCGTGGATTTGATAGGCGAAGGGGCAGTGGAATACAGTTGGACTGCCAATCCTCCTGATGAGAGTCTGTCTCCGGAAAGAGTTACAACACCGCTTACAGTCATGCCTCAGCAGACAACAACATATACAATGAGCGGTTACGGCGAGACGGGTTGCCATACGGATAAACAGGTTACCGTTACGGTGTATCAATACCCTGAAGCAACCATATCGGTTACCCCTGCCTACGTCGATGTGGACAATCCTGTGTTATCCGTTTCCGATGTATCGCCCAATGCCTCCACTTCATCTTGGACTTTCTCCGACGGAGGAAGTTCCGAAGCTCGTTCCGCTACATATTCATTCAATGATTTAAGCGTGGATTCCGTAGGTATTCAGTTGATAAGCTTCAATAAAATAGGTTGTTCCGATACAACTTCGATGAAGGTGCCTGTCGAATTGTTCGCAGTGTGGATGCCGAATGCTTTCTCCCCTAACGGAGACGGAGTGAACGACAAGATTTTCTTCACCTCCCTCAATAACTTGGAAGATGTACACTTCGAGATATTCAACAGACAAGGCTCAAGGCTCTTTTCCGTACATGAAAAGCACCTTACCTGCGGCGTCATTCCTAATCTTGCAGACCTCCTCGGCTGGGACGGAACTTACAAAGATAAAGACTGTCCGCAAGGAACCTATGTTTACAGACTGCAATATCGAAGGGCAGGTAATTCAAAGGTATATGACAAAACGGGTTCGATAATGCTTATCCGATAAAGAGAATGGAACTTTCATCGAATGCAAGGTCGAAATCTTTTGTCGGACTGACCGAACTGTTGATTGTTGCAGGCTTGATGTTATGCCTCGGTTGCAGAAATAACGACAAACAATCGGATAAAACAACGAAAGAGGTTGCAAAGCATGCAACCTCTTTCGCTGAACATGCTTTCAAACTCGATGTTTCCACCGTTGAAGGCGGATTGAAGATAGACATACGGGAGAACGATAAAACCGTTCAAACAATAAATTATCGCTATCCAGAAGACTACGAAGCATATTCCGACATGAGAGAAACGAAATACACTTTGCAAGATGCGAACTTCGACGGGCATAAGGATTTGCTTATCCCTCTCGGATTGTTCGGCAATCAGCAACTTTCACGTTACGATTGCTATGTTTGGGATACGGCGAAAGCAAAATTCATACATTCGCCATCATTCATCGAAATAGCAAATCCGACCATTTGCACAAAGCAAAAGTGTATATTTTCTTCTGAAAGAAGTTCCGCTGCGGAATACGTCTATCACAGATGGGAATATAAAAAGGGCAAATTTGTCGCAACAGCCATACTGTACGAAACTTACACCGCTCCCGACGCTCCTCCGACATACGTGGAAGAATTTCCCGTGAAGCAACAACAAAGGAGAAACCTCAAAAGAGAAGACATCTCAGGTTTTTGGGAAGATATACTCCGCTGAAACGAACAATTCCGGCTATTCTGCCGAGATAAGCATATTTCAGACGGCACCCTGCTTTCTCCACGTGTTCGCAGGCATCATCGGTGTTATCGTTCCATGAAATTCTTCCGCCTATTCGTCGATATTAAAACGCCGAAAGAATTTCACTAAACGCCGCCTTAATTTTTCCTTTCGCCGTTTCATTTCAACCGAACGGCGATATAGTAAGCGGGTATCGGGTAAGGGGTTTACGACGGAAGAGGTCGGCTTTGTCGTCAGGATAATCGGAGGCGGCGAATCGGAGTTTTGTCATTCCTCATTGCTTTGAATAAAACGATAATATCGGACACGATGACAGCAAAACTTACGTTTGCAGGAAGAAGTGAAGGATTGAAAAAGTTGTGCTTATGGTTTGGAAGTTTATTATGGTATTTGCAGGCGGTGGCTTGGGCTGTTTGTGCAGGTATTTTGTATCCTTGATATTCTCAACCGGTCAAACGAGGTTTCATGCTTTGCCTATACATACGTTGATTGCGAATTTCATCGGTTGTTTGTGCATAGGAATTTTTGCTGCGTGGTTTGCCAAGCAACCTTCGGAACTTTGGAAATTGTTTTTGGTCAGCGGATTTTGCGGAGGCTTCACTACCTTTTCAACATTTTCGGCAGAGTGTTTGGAGTTTTTGCGTTGCGGGAATTACGGCATGGCGTTAATTTACGTGGGGTTGTCTTTGTTCATCTGTCTTACGGCGACAGCCTGCGGCATGTATGCGATGAAATATATTCTTTAATGGAAGTGCCATAATCGACAATGTTTCTGCCAAAACATCGAGGCTCTATTAGAAAAGCGGTCTTTTGGAGCCCCTTGAACGAGACGGTGCTTAGTGTTATCGTTATTATATGATAGAGCAGATAGAGTGCATAATCGCATTCTCTGTTTGGTCGGATTACAGTAATGATACCCGTTTTCCTTTTCAACGGGCATGGTTTATGGCGAATGCGTCTCGTACAATGGTGTTGTCTTGTATGAGTTCGATTTCTCTGTTTGCGGCTTTCAAGAGCTTGCGATTGCAGGCTTTGTATCCGATTGCGTAGTTTACATCTTTGGGATTGAGCCTTATGGAAGTGCAATCTTCAGGTAAGGATTGCAGTCTTTCAAGCCATATTCTGCTTAGGACGAGTTCGCGGAAGGATACGTGGAAAGGCCCTGCGACAAGGTCGGTTCCACTAATCAATCCCTCGCTCGGGTGCAAGCCGACCCGCAGAATGTTTATGCCGTTTGCCATGAAGATTTTGTAAATCTCCGCCGTGCGTTCCACCGCTTCGGTAAGGCTCAACGGTTCATACAATCCTGCTTGGTAAAGTTCTGCCAACTTGGTGTGTTTTATCACAAGGGTGGGATAAATACGGGTGTTGTCGGCTCCGAGTTCGATTATTTTCAAAGCTGTTTGCTTGGAACGTTCGGGCGTATCGAGAGGCAAGCCGACCATCATTTGAAGCCCCAATGCAAAACCGCAGGTCTTTATCATTGCGGAGGAGGCTTCCACATCTTTTACGCTATGTCCGCGTTCGCAATATTGCAGAACTTCGTCGCAAAGGGATTGGGCTCCCAACTCTATCGTCTTTACATTGTATCGTTTCAACAGTTCAAGAATTTCCGTGTCTATGTAATCCGGGCGGGTCGATAGTCTTATGCTGCTTATCGAGCCTTGCTTGATGTAGGGTTGTACTGTTGCAAGGTATTCCTCTTGTTCGGATAGTTTCAATCCGGTGAAACTGCCGCCAAAAAAGGCAAGTTTCACTTCGCAAGGGTGTTTGAAGCTTTTCAAATGCCGGTCGATTATATCACGAACCTGTGCCGTTGAGACGGGTTCGAGTTGTCCGGAGATATGTCTTTGATTGCAATAAATACATTGGTTGGGACAAGCCAATTCAGGGATAAATACGGGTATGTTGTAATGTCTCATATTTGCAAAAAAAGATTTGCGGACTTCAGAGTCCGCAAATCCCGATATAAGTAAAAATCAAATTCTTTTCTTGTGCTTCTTCCCGGATTTTCCGTTGCTTGGTTCGTCCTCAAAATAACCATAGCCGTAACCGCCATAACCATATTTGCCTCCGTAACCGTAGCCATAGCCGTATCCGTACCTTTTGCCTGAACCATAACCGTACTTCTGCATGGCGTTTTGTATGCCGTTCAATACGAAATTGACCTTTACATTGCTTCTTTCTTCGAGTTCCGCCAAAGAAATCTTCAATACGCCTTTGTCGGTTTGTCCGCTACGAACGACAAACAAGTTGACATCTGCTTCTTTTGCCAAGCATTGCGCGTCCGCAATGAGAGATACGGGAGGTGTGTCCAAGATTATATAATCATATCTTTTTCGCAGTTCTTTCAATAGTTCTCTGTTCTTTTCGGAGTCCACCAATTCCGATGGATTTGGCGGTACCGGTCCGGAGCATAGCACATCGAGGTTAGGAAATTCCGTATGTTGCAAAACTTCATCGAGACTTGTTTTTCCTATCAGATAAGTTGAAATACCCGCACGGTCATTAACATTGAATATCTTGGCAAGTCTCGGTTTGCGAAGGTCGTAACCTGCTATCAATGTCTTTGCTCCGTTCAAGGAAAATACGGATGCAAGGTTCAAACTTATCAAAGTCTTTCCGTCATTTGGAAGAGATGATGTCGTAAGAATAATTCTTCCCTCCGATGCATTATCGTCCTGCAGTAGATACTTGATGTTCGTTCTCAAAGAACGGAACGACTCCGTGATTTGAGACCTCGGTTGATTGAAAACAATCATTCTTTTGTATCTGGCAGGGAACTCGGGAATATACCCTAAGATATGGTTGGACGATATTTTCTCCAAGTCGTCTTTTCCTTCGATTGTATTGTTCATCCAGTAGCGAACAAATATATATCCGCCCGGAGCCAACAAGCCCAATAAGAAAGCTATCAAGAAATTCATTGCCGTTTTCGGATAAACCTTGACTGCATACTTTGCACTGTCTATCAACTTGTGGTCAGGTTGTGCCGCATTCTTTGCAATCTCCGCTTCGGCTCGTTTTTGGTATAGGAAGTTATAGATTTCGTCATTGAACTTGAACTGCCTCTCCAAGTTAATCATGTTTCTTTGCGTTGTAGGCAATTTATCTATCTCCGTCTGCAAAAGGTTCTTTTGTCGTTTGAGTTCTTTGTCGGTAATATCAGATTGTTTCTTTATGGTACGGAGGTTTTCCTGTATTTGGTTTCGTGTTGTTTCTATTTGCAATGACAATTCTTTCATCTTAGGACTCTTCGGAGTGAGGGTCGTCGAAAGTCTTTGCCTTTCCAAAACCAATTTCGTCAAAGTTTCAACCAATCCGTTGAGAATAGGGTCTTGGATACCCATGGTCGATGGCACTACCATGCCGTCTTCCAAGTTCGCTTTGTTGATGTATTCTTCCAAAGCGTTATAGTAAGCTCTTTGTCTGTATGCTTCTGCACGTTGAACTTCCAAGTCGTTTGCTCTTTCATAAAGATAAGCAGCATCATTCGTCAGGTTCAAAGTGTTGTTATTTTGTTGAAACACCTCACGACGCTTCTCTGCCACATTCAAAGAGTCGGAAATCGCAGCGATTTGCGAGTTTACAAACTCGATAGTGCTGATGTTAAGGTAATTTTTCTCTTCAAAAGTCATGTCGATATAGACTTTGCAGAGCATGTTCACAAAGTCCTCCGCCTTATGCTTGTTTTGATGTTTGTATTTCAGAGATATAATCGAACTCTCTTTGTTCATGAGTTCAACCTGAGTGGCACTGAATTCTTTCGTTACGGCGTCCAAGTCGTTTATCATGAAGGCATAACTGATTTTGGAGTAATTATTATTCCATTTATCAGGGTCTTTCAATTGTACCTTAAACCTCATGCCGTCTTTGGAAAACCATTCGCCATATTTCAATGCGACATTCCTCTCTCCAACACTTGTGGTTTTCTCCAACAATTTATCCTCTGCATAATCATAAACCGGCACATTGTTCTTCGAACCGTATGAAACGACGCAACCGTTTTTGTTTGCCAATTCCACTTCTATCATTACGCCTGTCGGCTGAGACTGATAAAGATCGACCACTACCTCGAACGGAGCATCTTTATAAATATCCACATATCTGAAATTCTCTTTACAATAGTACGTGGTATAGAATCCGAGTGCTTTGATGGTTCTTTTAACCATCGTCATTGACTGAATGGTTCCTATTTCGTTCTGAAAATTGACTTGACTTCTATTGCCGATAACGTTATTAAGCATATTCATCTGCCCCATCAAGCCTTCGTTATCTTTAATCAACAATGTGGCGGTTGCTTCGTACTGAGGCACGGAATACTTCGTTATGATGAAAACTGCAACCATTGCAACGACAATGGCAATGGCAAACCAATACCACTTGGCAAGCATTTTATGCAGCAATTCTGCCAGATTGATATTCGATTCCTCTTTTTCTACGGTTTCGTTCACGGTATTGTTATTCATGATTCTGCTTTTCTTTATAATCTTATTTATTGTTCAAGGAAACAATCACGGCTGCAACAGAAGCTATCGAAGTTATAATAGACAGAGTGCTTGTTATGGTATTCAAAGGTATGTTCAGAGTTGTCAAAGCCTTCGTACTCTTATTCGGTTCCACATATACCAAGTCTCCCGGTTGAAGATACAGCCTTTTATCCTGCAATATCTTCGCATCGCTCAGGTCTAAGGTATAGATAATGTCCTCGTTGGTAGTCTTCCTTACAACTTTTACTTTGTGTCGGTTGCCGTAATATGTCAAGTCTCCTGCCGCTGCAATCACCTCGAAAACGTTCACATTCGGTTGATAGAACGTATAAGTTCCCGGACGAGCCACCTCGCCCAAGGCAGATACTTTGAAATTCACCATTTTGCAAGACACGACAGCACCTTGTACGAATTCTTCCGCCCTCTTCTTTATTCTATTCTCAGCTTCCTGCACCGTCAAACCCTTGACATGCACTTTGCCAATCAATGGCAAGCCGATTGCACCATCTTTATCCACAACGAAACTATTCAAGAACACGGAATTGTCCGAGTTCATGTAGTTCGTATTGGCAGAACCGTTGAATAAAGCATTGGCTTCGTTTCCTACCGTGGACGTTATTTGAATGTACAACATGTCTTGCTCTGCCAAGACATAGTCAGGGGAATAATTAGTCGCACTTCCCGCATAATCATATACTATTTCATTATTTCCGTTCTCCGTTCCTTGCAGATATATCAAATTTTTCTGTGATGTACACGCACATAAAAACGCTACAACAATCAAAAACAACGGACTAAGCTTGTAAATTCTACTCATGCTATAACAGTTTGGTTTTGCAAAGATAGTTCTTTTCTTAATTACACAAAGCCTCTTGATAATTTTTTCTCGTTTCAAACATAGAAAAATCAAATTGCTTCTCCGAAAAGGGTTGCCGAGGTACAATCCGCCACTCTCACATTAACATAGTCTCCCGGTTTGAAGTTTCCTTTGTCGAATACCACCACTTTATTCTGTGAATTTCTTCCGAACAATTTATCGGCACTTCTTTTCGATGTACCCTCCACAAGAACCTCGAATGTTTTTCCGATATCTCTTTTATTGCTTTGCAATGACAATTCTCTCTGCAAGTCGATTATTTCTTCCAAACGCCTTGTCTTTTCCTCGTAAGGAATATCGTCGGCATATTTTTTTGCGGCAAGAGTGTTTGAACGTTGGGAATAATTGAACATATAGGCGGAGTCGTATCCCACCTGCCTCATCATGTCCAAAGTATCTTTATGATCGTCCAATGTTTCGGTACAAAATCCCGCTATTATATCTGTTGCCAATCCGCAATCCTTTATTGTTCGCTTTATGGCGGCTATTTTCTCCAAATAATCCTCCCTTGTATATTTTCTGTTCATCAATTTCAGCATTCTTGTGCTGCCCGATTGCAACGGAAGATGAATGAACTTACATATATTATCATATTTGGCAATCGTATCGAGGAGTTCTTGCGAAATATCCTTGGGATGAGAGGTCGAAAACCTTATTCTCAACAATGGATTTACCTGTGCAACCATCTCCATCAGTTTCGCGAAATCGACCTCCGAGGCTTCGCCCTTATTCCATATATATGAATTGACATTTTGCCCGAGCAACGTTACCTCCCTATACCCCTTTTCAAACAAATCGGCAGCCTCAGCCACTATCGTTTGCGGATCACGGCTTCTTTCCCTGCCTCTTGTATAAGGTACAACGCAGTAAGAACAGAAGTTTTCGCAACCTCTCATTATCGAAATGAAAGCCGTAACCCCGTTGGTGCTCAGTTTCACAGGGCTTATATCCGCATAAGTCTCCTTTTCCGAAAGTTCGACGGATATTCCCGCCTGTTTACCCGACAAAGCCAACAATCGCGGAATATCCCTGTAAGAATCCGGTCCCACAACAATATCGACACCGTTTTCTTCCACCAACTGCTTTTGCAATCTCTCAGCCATGCAACCGAGAACCCCTATCTTCAACCACGATTTGCCACGTCTCAGGCTTGCGAACTCGGCAAGACGCTTCTTGACCCTTTGTTCTGCATTTTCTCTTATCGAACAAGTATTCACGAATATGACATCCGCCTCATAAAGGTCGTCCGTCAAATCGTAGCCCTCAGCCTTGACAATGGCTCCCACCACTTCGCTGTCAGCTTGATTCATCTGACAACCGTAAGTCTCTATATATACCTTTTTCATCACTGATTTCTATTTGCCGTAAAGTCTCAAAATCTCATCGACCACCTTCTTCACTCCCGTGGAAGCCTTTTCTTTCACGAAATTTATTCCGTTCAGACTTGTTGCAGGCTCTTTCGGATCGACAAGGTATTTAATGCAACCCTGTTTTGCGTATCCCAACAAACCCGCTGCGGGATAAACGTTCAGACTTGTGCCTATCACAATCATTATATCTGCATCTCTGCATAATTCCGCCGCAGGTACTATGTTTGGGACAGCCTCTCCGAACCACACTATGAAAGGTCGCAAAGGTCTTCCGGAAGAATCTTTCATGTCTGCCGTCTGTTCCCAACCTTTCAACTCCACAATCTCATCGGGATTTGTCTCGCTGCACAATTTCTTCGCCTCTCCATGAAGGTGCAACACCTCGGAACTACCTGCTCTTTCATGCAAATCATCTATATTTTGGGTAATGATGTTGACCTTAAAAGCCTCTTCCAATCTCAACAACTGCTTATGCCCTTCGTTAGGCTCGGCTTCCATTATCTCTTTGCGTCTTTGGTTGTAAAACGCTCTCACCAAATCCGGGTTTCTCACCCATGCCTCATACGTCGCCACATCTTCCACTCTGTAATTCTCCCACAGACCGTCCGAATCCCTGAAAGTCTTTATGCCGCTCTCCGCACTGATTCCCGCACCCGTAAGAACAACTATTCTTTTCATATTCTCATTTCTTGTTTTTCTCGTGATATTCGATAATTCTTTTGCTTAACAACTCATATATCTCTTTTTCCTCCTTGTCGAGCTTTGCTTTGTGCTGTTCCATTATGCTTTGTTCGTTCCTTATGGCAGGTCCCGTTTGAACATCGAACGGATTGAACATCTTTGCCCTGCTCACGGTCGTATCCATCAATGGAAACAAAGTGGAAAAAGGAATATTTTCCTTATCCAAAATGCTTTTGGCTATTCCGAACAAGTGGTTCGGGAAGTTATTGCAGAAAACCGCCGCAAGGTGCAGGGTTTTTCTCTGACTGTCCGACAATTCGTAATGTACCGAAGAAAGACGAGAAGCAACTCCTCTCAAAATCTCTTTGACAGTTTCGGTGTTTCCGTATGTGCATAAAGGTACGGTATCGAAATCCGTTTCCTTTTCTTTTTTCAAAGTCTGCAAAGGATAAAGACTTCCGTAACATTCCGCCGCTTCTTTCAAGCATTCCGTACCGACAAAGCCCGAAGTATGAACCAATATGCCCTTTACAGGCTTCAATTTTCGAGCAACCTCTGCAATGGCTTCGTCCTTAACGGCTATAATAACCAAATCCGCTTCATGACATTGCTCCGGCATCTCATCGCGAGAGGAGAAAGTACTGCAAACAAAGCCCTTTTCTCCGAACCGTCTCTCATAATGCCATGCCACATTTCCTTTACCGATTATGCAAACCGTCTTTATCCCGCTTGTCATGGTTTCAAAAGTATTTCAAACCTATAAAGCAATCCTCTCGGCAGCCGTTTGCATTCTGCGAAGCGACTCCTCTTTTCCCAAAACAGCGAAAATATCCGCCATTCCGCAGCCTTTCGTATCTCCGACCACAGCCAAACGAATGGAATTCATTATCTGACCCATGTTCAATTCGTTTTCGGCTATGTAATCCATCAAAAAGTCCTCTGCTTTCCGAGCCCAATCATCCTCACTCAGCTTTTCCAATTCGGAAACGATAAATCGCATTCTCTCGCTCATACCTTCCTTCCAACGTTTCTTCAATGCTTTTTCGGCGTATGTCTGAGGAGCGACGAAAAAGTAATCTCCGTTATCCCACAATTCTTTTACAAAGGAACATCTTTCCTTTATCAACCTCACGACCCTCTCCACAAAGGCCTCGTCCTTCTCTATGCCTCTTGCTTTCAAGTCAAGCATGAACTGTTGTGTCAACACCTTGTCGTCAAGCTTTTGAAGATATTGATGATTGAACCATTTGGCTTTTTCGAGGTCGAACCTCGCACCATGCTTGCTTATTCTGTCTATCGAGAACGCCTCGGCCAATTCTTCCAAAGAGAAAATCTCTTGCTCCGTGCCCGGATTCCAACCCAACAATGCCAACATGTTCACCACAGCCTGCGGCAGATAACCGCTTTCTCTGTAACCGGAAGAAACTTCTCCGCTTTTCGGGTCTGTCCACTGCAAAGGGAATACAGGAAAACCCAATCTGTCTCCGTCCCTCTTTGATAATTTTCCACTACCTTCGGGCTTCAACAACAAAGGAAGGTGTGCGAATTCCGGCATTGTCTCTTCCCAACCGAACGCACGGTAAAGCATAACATGCAAAGGGCAAGACGGCAACCATTCCTCTCCTCTTATCACATGGGAAATCTCCATCAAATGGTCATCGACTATGTTCGCCAAGTGATAGGTCGGCATGCCATCTGATTTATACAACACCTTGTCGTCCAAAAGCGACGAATTAACCTTTACATGTCCCCTTATCAAATCATCGAACTCTATCAATGTGTCTTCCGGAAAGCGGAAACGTATCACGTACGGCACACCGGCAACAAGCAAAGCCTCCGTCTCCTGTTCGGAAAGAGCAAGGGAGTTTTTCAAACCGCCTCTCGTCTTGCAATCGTACTGAAAGGTTCTTTTCTCGCTTTCAGCCTCTTTTCTCTTCGCCTCCAATTCTTCGGGGGTATCAAAAGCGTAATAAGCATGACCCTTTTTTACCAATTCCAAAGCATACGACTTGTACATCTCCTTGCGTTCGCTCTGTCTGTAAGGACCGTATTTACCGCCTGTTGCGACACCCTCGTCGAACTTCAGCCCCAACCATTCGAAAGCCTCTATGATATAGCCCTCCGCACCTTCCACGAAACGTGTCCGGTCGGTATCCTCGATTCTCAAAATAAAATCTCCGCCGTTTTTCTTGGCGAACAAATAATTGTATAAAGCCGTTCTCACCCCGCCTATATGCAAAGGTCCCGTAGGGCTTGGGGCAAATCTCACTCTCACTCTTCTTTCCATTTCAAATCACTCGAAAACATAAATAATTCAAACGGCAAAGATACGAAAAAAGCAGTAGTATCAAAAAACCGATGCCGGCAAAGCACAAACCCCTTCGGCAATTTCGCAGACAGAAACAGTCGATACGCAAACCACTCCGAACCTCCGCCATACCGAAACGCCGATTCGATTTTTTCTTTCGGCGTTTCATTTTAGTAAATCGCCGTTTGACGAAATCCTTTCGGCATTTCGTCGAACCACTTGGAAACGATAATATTCAAAGACAGTTGAAACGGAGTTTTTCTTGTCCTTTGAGAGGCATAAAAAACAGTGAGCAAGGAGCGAAAACTTATTTCGATTTCAACCTGTTGAGCAATGCTATCAGGTAACCCAAAGCTATGAATGCTCCGGGGGCGAGAACGAAGACCAACATGCCGTCGGCATCGCCTATGAACTTGAAGCCGAAAGCCGAACCGCCGCCCAAGAGCTCCCTTACCAAGCCCAAAGTCGTCAGTCCCAAGGTAAAGCCCAAGCCCATACCGATTCCGTCGAACATGGAGGCTATCGGATTGTTCCGACTTGCGAAAGCTTCCGCACGGGCGAGGATTAAACAGTTCACGACAATCAAAGGAATGTATAAACCGAGGCTTTCGTAAAGCGAAGGCAGATAAGCCTGCATGCAAAGTTGCAAAATGGTAACAAAAGAAGCTATGACGACAATGAAAGCCGGTATTCTGACCTTATCGGGTATCAAATCCTTCAACAGAGATATTGCCATATTGGACAAAATCAGCACAAACATGGTACACAATCCCATTCCCATGCCGTTTATTGCCGAAGTGGTTGTTCCCAATGTGGGACACATACCTATCAACATGCAGAAAGTGGGGTTCTCTTTGATGATTCCGTTCTTTACAATCTTGAAATAGTTCATGGATATTACTCTTTTTGCTGTTCTTTATACCGTATAAATGCCTGATAAGCCGACTTCACGGAAGAGAGAAAGGCTCTCGAGGTTATGGTTGCAGCCGTTATGGCATCTATCTCGCCTCCATCTTTTTTTACCTTGAAGTCTTCGCTTGCAGGGTCTTTGCCTCTGATGTCGCCCTTGGTCTTGAACCAATCCGAAACCTTGGCACCAAGTCCCGGAGTTTCGTTCGCTTCAAGTACGGAGTAGTTTATCACTCTTCCTTCGGCATCCAAACCCACCATACTCCTCACTTTGCCGCCGTAACCGTTGTTATCATAGGTTTCTATTGCACAACCGATGAAGTTACCACCCTTTTTGGCAGGATAAACCACAAAGGCATCTTCATAACCATCAAGTCTCACCTCGACAGCCTTGCCGATTTCGATATCGCCTTTCGGCAATACCTCCTTTATTGCGGCGTTTTTCTTCTCCTGCAATGCCTTTTCGATAGGCTCTTTCGTCAAAACGTAGCCGCCTGCAAGTAAAGCCGAGGCACAAAACGAAATGAGCGTAAGGCTCAAAAGCATGTTCTTTAATGTGGATTCGGATTTTGTCATGATATTTGCCTGTTTTTGAGATTTAATACCCGAATTTTGAAGGTTTGAAAGCCTTATTTATCAGAGGCGTGAGAGCATTCATTATCAGGATTGCAAAAGACACACCCTCCGGCATGGGACCGAAGCAACGAAACAGAATGGTCAACAATCCGCAACCCGCACCGAACACAAGTTGTCCGCTTTTGGAAATAGGGCTTGTGGTCATATCGGTTGCCATAAAGACAGCTCCGAGCAACATTCCTCCCGCCAGCAAATGATATATGGGATTTACCGTGATGCCGAACAAGTATAATATACCGGAGAAAACAAAAGCAGATGTCAGGAAGGCGACAGGAATATGCCAAGTGATGATTCGTTTCAACAAAAGATAAACACCACCGATGATTATCGCAATCGCTGCCACTTCACCGAGGCTTCCGCCCGTTGCACCGAGGAACATATCGAGTACATTCAAACCCTGCGGATTGTTTTTGCCGATTGAAGCCAAAGGAGTCGGTCCGGTGAAAGCATCGACAAGCCCTCCCGAAAACAGAGGATGCGGTTGCACCCATTCCGATTTGGCAACTTCCGTAGGGAAAGACAAAAACAAGAAAACACGACCCACCAAAGCAGGATTGAAAGGGTTCTTGCCCAATCCTCCGAAAGTCATTTTGCCTATCCCTATCGCAACAACGGCACCTATAACCACAATATAGAACGGTATATCGGAAGGAAGATTGAACGCAAGCAATATTCCGGTTATCACAGCGGAACCATCGGAAATCGTTTGTCTGCCTTGCAAAATGAACTTCTGAATCAACCACTCGAAAAGGACACATGCAGCGACCGAAACCAAGGTTACTGCCAACACTCTGAAACCAAAGTAATATATTCCGACCAATAAAGTCGGGATTAAAGCCGCAACCACATTCCACATTATGGATTTGGTGGTCTCTTTACTCTGAATGTGCGGCGAACCCGATATTGTAAGTAATGCCATGTCCGATTATTCCTTATTTTCTGCTTTTACGATTTTACCAAATTTGCAAAGACCGGATTATTCTCAAAAAACAATCCTTGTAAAGAGCGTATTCTCTCTCGGGAGAAACCGCCAGAATGATGTATATCCTGCTTTCCTTTTTTTCAAAGTAACAAAGAGTGATTACCTTTTCCTCGTTTAATGTGTAGCTCATCTCGAAACTGTGAATATCCGTGCCGTTTTGTTCCTTGATGCCCGAATCCCTTATTTCTATATCGGGATACACTTCCTTCATTTCCGATTCCGAGAAAGCCGCAGCCACGAAATCTTCAAGGTTTCCCTCGTCCCATTGTGCGACACTTACCTGCAAATGTTTATACACAAGTTCGTTCTCTTCGGAAGGGGCATACAAACTTACCGTTCCTTCTTCTCCCGTTTCTTCAAGCTCCCATGACGCAGGATAATCCAAGGAATACTGTCCCGTTTCGTTGTAGTAATTCAGAAATTCTTCCTTTTGTGCAGACAAAGCGAAGAACGACATCAACATGACAGTCAAAGCAAATAATCCTCTCTTCATTCTATTTCCTGCTTCTTTCTCTTCTCAGTTTTCCTATATTGATTTTCGCCACTCTTATCAAGTCAAGCAACGGCTGACCGGCAGGACAGGTATATAAACAGCAACCGCACTCTATGCAATCCATTGCACATTCCTTTTCCGTCTCTTCCCAACGGGATTGTTTCGCCAACAGAGCAAGCTGCACAGGCTCCAGACCCATGGGACATGCCGATACGCATTTGCCGCATCGCAAACAGTTGGTTTGTTCTTTCCGTTTGGATTCTTTTTCGTCCATTACCAATATACACGAGGTCGTTTTGACGGTCGGAGCGTCAAGATTAACGATTGCTTTACCCATCATAGGTCCTCCGTTTATTATTTTGCCCGTGTTTTCCGGCAATCCGCCGCAATAGTCCGCTATTTCACGAAGAGACGTTCCCACTCTTACCAAGAGATTTCGGTTTTCCTTTACATTTTTGCCCGTATAGGTCAGTACATTGTCTATGAGAGGACGGTTTTTCTGCACTGCATCGTACACAGCCGAAGCCGTACCGACATTATTTACTACACAGCCCACCTCTATCGGCAATTTGCCACTCGGTACTTCTCGTTTGGTCAGTGCATAGACCAGTTGTTTCTCTGCTCCCTGCGGGTACTTGGTCTTCAAAGGCACTATTTCTATACCCTCAAATGATTTTGCCGCAGTTCGGATATGTTCCATCGCTTCGGGTTTGTTTTTCTCTATACCGATTTTGGCAATGCTTACCCCCAAAGCTTTCTTCATTATTTCGATACCTGTCAACACCTCTGCCGTACGCTCGATCAACACTCTGTTGTCGGAGGTAAGATAAGGCTCGCACTCGACGGCATTTATAATAAGGTATTCCGCTTTTTTGCCATCGGGTATCATATACTTGACATGCGTAGGGAAAGCAGCTCCTCCCAATCCCACTATTCCTCTATCCTTTATTCTCTCGACTATTTCGGTGGGAGTTAATCTTATTTCTCTGACAAGTTCATCGGATACATCTATTCCCTCCTCCCATTCGTCCTCTTCGACATCTATATAGAATGCAGGCTTTGCATAACCGTTGAAGTCTTTTGCCAAATCAATCTTTGTTATCACTCCCGTGAAAGGAGAATGCGTGTTTGCACAGATAAACGCCTCTGCCTTTGCCAATAGTTGCCCCGTTTTCACCCTGTCGCCTTTCTTAACCACCGGAACGGAAGGGGCTCCGAGGTGTTGCGAAACGAATATCACGGCTTTCTTTGGCAGAGGGAACACTTCCACTTTGCTGTTCCTTGCCAATTTGTTTTCCTCGGGGTGAATTCCTCCCAATTTGAACGTTTTCATCACTCTTCGTCAGGATTTTGTTATGAGACTTTCCTCTGATTGGTTTGCCGATTCCTTATCCGAGGCTGCAACTCTTTTAATCGGGAAATTCACAGCATGAATGGCTCCGGTCGGACATTCGTCCACGCATTTTCTGCACAGTCTGCATTTATTGAAGTCTATGTACGACAGATTGTTCTCAATCTTTATCGCATCAAAAGGGCAAACCTTTGCACACTTGCCGCAACCTATACACGCAACAGTGCAGTTCTTTTTTGCATCTGCCCCTTTTTCTTTATTGACACAACTTACAAATACTCTTCTGTCGTTCTTCCCCTTAAATCTCAGCTCTATTATATTTCTCGGACAAGCCTTTGCACAAGCACCGCAGGCAACACACTTCTCTTCATCTACCTCCGGCAAGGCTGTATGTTCGTTTAATTTTATTGCATCGAACTTGCAAGCCTTTACACAGTTGCCGAAACCGAGGCAACCGTAAGCACAACCGCCCTTTCCTGCAAAATTCATATTTGCACTCGCACAATCCGCCAACCCGTCGTAGTCCGCCTTTCTCGGAGAGTTGCATTCGCCCCCGTTACACCTGACAACGGCAATCATGGGTTCGTTATCGCCCGCTTTCAGTCCCATAACTTCCGCCACCTTATGCATCACTTTGTTTCCTCCGACGGGACAGAATTTTCCATCCATGCTTTCACTCTTCACTATCGCCTCTGCCAATGCCCTGCAACCTGCAAAACCGCAGCCTCCGCAGTTCGCCCCCGGCAGCTTATCGGTTACCATATCTATTCTCGGGTCTTCATACACCCGAAAACGCCGAGCCACGAAATAAAGAATTATCGCAGCTACCGCTCCCGTAACAGACAAGGCGACAATCGCATAGACAACTGTACTTATCATACTATTTTCCCATTTTATAAGTCTCGTTTCAGCCGACAAAGGTACATCATTTCACCCAATCGGCAAATTCTTTCACCAATTTCTTATCAATGATTTTTGTTAATCCTTTTCACTGCCGAAATCAAGCGGTTAAATCATATCGAAAACATCAAACTCCTGCCCATCTCGAAACATGCGAAAAGCAAATCGGTTCATTGCTGATGAAAAACCTCTGAAAAATCCACACATCTCTCATTCCGAACCGGCATTATTCGATATGCTCGCAACCAAACGCCGTTCGGCTGAAATGGAACGGCGTTATGATTTTTTCTTTCGGCGTTTCATTTTGCGGAAACGGCGTTCCGGTTTTTCGGGATTTTGTCTTTGGAAAAAGGAAATGGCAGAATGTGTGTTTCGATAGGAGAAACTGTTTTTTCGAGCTTTGGTTTGTCGAGATACGTTACAAAATGGTTACTTTTGCAAACTGTCATATTCGAGAATTACAATGGAAAAGAAGAAATTATTCCTGATAGATGCCATGGCTTTGATTTATCGCAGTTTCTATGCGATGAACAAAAATCCGAGAATGAACACCAAAGGCTTGAATACTTCGGCTGCGTTCGGCTTTTTCAATACTTTGCTAAGCCTGCTCAAACAACATAAGCCTTCTTATTTGGGCATAGCTTTCGATTTGCATGCTCCGACTTTTCGTCATGAGTGTTTTGCAGACTACAAGGCCAACAGAGAATCCACGCCTGAGGAAATCTGTCAGATGGAACCCTATATCCACCGACTGATCGAGGCAATGCACATACCGATGCTCTCTTGTGAGGGGTACGAGGCGGATGATGTTATAGGTACTTTGGCAAAAAAGGCGGCGAGAGAGGGATTCGAGGTATTCATGGTTACTCCGGATAAGGATTATGCCCAGCTTGTGGAGGAGAATATAAAGATGTTGAAACTCGGAAGAATGGGTGCGGGAGAGGAGATTTGGGGTGTCGATGAGGTTTTGCAGAGATTTGAAATCAAAGAACCGAAACAGGTTATCGATATTCTCGGATTATGGGGCGACAGTTCGGATAACATACCCGGAGTTCCCGGCATAGGGGAGAAGAAAGCCAAGGCTTTGTTGCAGCAGTTCGCTTCCATCGAAGAAATCGTTGAAAACAGCGACAAAATAACTGCCAAGTCTGTTCGCAAAGCCATCGAAGAGAACAAGGAACAAGCTTTGCAATCCAAATTTCTTGCAACCATAGTATTGAATGTTCCCATCGAATTCAATCCGGAGGCTCTTGCCATGTCCGAACCAGACTTTGCGGCTTGCAGAAAGGTGTTTGACGAATTGGAATTTAAGGGTCTTGCAAAAAGTTTCTTCGATTACTTCAAGGTAAACAGCAATTCGACAAAGGAGAACAATCTTTTCTCGCCTGCAGGTCAGGAAAACCTGCAAACGGATTTATTTTCCGAGCAAAGTTCATTCGACAATATTGTAAACACGGCTCATGAATATTCGACGATAAGCACTTTCGCAGAGCTGAACGCTTTTATAGAAAAATTGCAAGAGGTATCCGATGCGGCATTTCATTGCCATCGTGTCGATGAAAAGTTTTCGGGAGTTGCAATATGCACGGAAAAGGGGAATGTTGCCTTTATCGATTTGTCGGTATTTACCACGGAAGAAATCAATGAAGCGTTATCATCGATGAAAACGGCTTTCTTTGAAAACGAAAGCATTCACAAAATTGCATACGACCTGAAAAAAGAAATGCATTCGCTTTCCGACAGCGGTATTTCGATAAAAGGCGAGTGTTTTGATGTCCTTATAGCCCATTATTTATTGGATTCGGAGGCCGCTCATCGTTTGGATTTGCTGAGTGAAGGCTTTTTGAATTACAGAATGCTCGAACCGACGGAACATTTCGGCAAATCGGATAAACTGGCTCAAAGAAGTATTCCTGTCGAAGGGAATTCCCATAGTGCGAACCAATGTTCCGAAACAGCGGATATTATATTCCGTCTCAGGGATATATTCGAGAGAAAATTGGAGGAAAACAATCTGTCATCTCTTTTCCGCAATATAGAAATGCCCTTGGTGGAGGTGCTTTTCTCCATGGAAAAGACAGGCGTGAGAATAGATACTGCAGAATTGGAAACGTTTTCGGAGAAACTCGGAGAAAGAAAAGCGGAGTTGGAAAGGGATATTTATGACTTGGCAGGCTTGGAATTCAATATCGCTTCGCCCAAACAAATGGGAGAAGTACTGTTCGAACGATTGCAGATTGCCGGGAATGCAAAAACAAAGAAGACTGCCACGAAACAGTTCTCCACTGCGGAAGATGTATTGCAGAAATACATTCACGTACACCCTATAATACCTCTGATTTTGGAGTATCGGACGCTGTCCAAATTGAAAAGCACATACGTAGATGCCCTTCCTGCTTTGGTATCTCCGAAAAGCGGACGAGTGCATACGAGTTTCAACCAAGCTGTTACCGCAACCGGAAGATTATCTTCCAATAATCCTAATTTGCAGAACATTCCCATAAAAACGGAACTTGGCAAAGAGATACGCAGGTGTTTTGTGCCTGCGGACGATGAGCATGTACTCTTGGCAGCAGACTATTCGCAGATAGAATTAAGGATAATTGCTTCATTGAGCGGGGACGAACATCTCTGCAGTGCGTTCAAAAACGGAGAGGATATACACCTTGCAACAGCCGCAAAGATATATGGTTTGGATTCTTCTCAAATAACGAAACAGATGAGAGCCAATGTGAAGAGCGTGAACTTCGGAATAATTTACGGAATTTCGGCTTTCGGACTTTCCAATCAGCTCGGCATATCGAGGAAAGAGGCACAAAGCCTGATAGATCAGTATTTCGAGAATTACCCGCAGGTTGCCGCTTACATAGAACAGTGCAAGCAGAAAGCAAGACAAAAAGGCTATGCCGAAAGTATGTGCGGCAGGAAACGCTATCTTAAAGACATAAATTCGGGCAACGTAAACCTGAGAGCCTTTGCCGAGAGGAATGCTGTCAATATGCCGATACAGGCATCGAGTGCCGATATGATTAAGATTGCAATGTCTGAAATTTATCGCAGATTGAAGAAAGAGAACTTGAAATCGAAGATGATATTACAGGTTCACGACGAATTGGTTTTCGATGTTTGCAAATCGGAACTTGAAAAGGTAAATGCGATTGTAGTGAACGAAATGACGAATGCCTTGAAGCTTGAAGTGCCGATAGTGGTCGATGCTAAGAGCGGGGCGAATTGGTTGGAGGCTCACTAACTTCCGGTTTCAGTTTCCAGCGTCTGTGGCTCCAAAGCCAGTATTGGGGATTTTTGCGTATCATATCCTCCGTTCGCGAAGCTATGTCTTCGATTATGCGACCATATTGCGTTTCTCGCGGAGTTGCGGCAATGATTTCGAACCGCACTTCGTAACGTCCTCTTTTTCTTTTCTCGACACGATAAAACAAGACAGGAAAATCATACTTCTTGGCAAAATATTCCGCACCGTAAATCAAGGCTGTGGGTTGGTTAAGGAAACTTGCCCAATAGCATTTCTTTGAATTGTTGGGACTTTGATCGGACAACAGCATATAGGCACAAGGTATCCTTTCTTTATTATAGGTTTCCATTACGGAACGAACATTATCTGCATAACATACCTCTGTTCCGTATCTGGTTCTTTTCTTGAAAGCCAGCAGTTCAAAGGTTTTATTGCTCATTCTTTTCCCGACTCCCACGCCGTGATGACTTATCTGCATATCCAAACTCGCCACCATGTACTCCCAATTATTGTAATGTGCAGATGCCAAGACAATACTTTTGCCTTGTTCGTAGAAAGCATTCGGCAATTCGGGATTTATGCATCTGTATCTTCTCAAAAGATTTTTCTTCGAGATGGTAAGCATTTTCACTGCCTCTACAAGCAAGTCTGCAAGATGGGCATAATATTCGTTAATCAAGTGGTTTATTTCCGCTTTGCTTTTCTCAGGGAAAGAATTTGAGAGGTTGCTTGCAATGATGTCCTTTCTATACTTTATCACATAGCAAAGCAAAAGGCGGATAAGAGAAGAAAGAACATACAAAAACCACATCGGCAACAGAGAAAGCGGCATCAGGATACCATAAAACAAGATGTAATTCAATACGGTTTGCATAGCGTCCCTCCAATCGGTGTTTATTCGTTGTAAGCGTCTTGTTTGAAAGACTCCAATAAACGTCTGTCCTTCTTGCTGGGTCTTCCGATTCCTCTGTCCCGCACTTCAAAGACAAAGGTTCTTGCCATTCGTACTCTTTCATACTCTTCCGAAGGTGTGAGGTCTTCCATGTATTTTTCCACGTCTTTGGCTCCGACCCTGTTTGACAACAACTGCTTTACCTTAACCCTCTTATGAAGTTGTTCTATGTTGACTTCATAAACCTCGTTCTCCTTTACTTCTCTTGAAGGCTTGACTTTGACTCCGTTACAGCTCACCTTACCCAATTTGCAAGCCTCTGCGGCAAGGTTTCTCGTCTTATACAACCTCACAGCCCAAAGCCATTTATCGATTCTCACCTCCATATTCCGCTCGATTTACTTTTCCCTGAAATAAATGCTTATCGGAACGCCTTTGAAATCGTACATGCTTCTTATGCGGTTCTCGACGAAACGTTTGTAAGGGTCTTTGACATATTGCGGAAGATTGCAATAGAACACGAATTGCGGGTAAGCGGTCTTCAACTGCATTATGTATTTTATCTTCACATACTTTCCCTTGTACGCAGGGGGAGGATTTTGTTCCTTCACGATGGGAAGAAGCCTTTCATTCAATTCCGAAGTAGATATTTTCCGACTTCTGGATCTGTAAACCTCCCTTGCGGTCTCCAATACCTTATATATCCTCTGTTTGTTGATAACGGAAGTGAATACTATGGGTATATCATCGAATGGAGCGGTCTTCGCTTTTATCTTCTCTTCAAATTCCAAATGGGTTTTGCTACCCTTTTCCACCAAATCCCACTTATTGACAACGATAACCACACCTTTGTTGTTCCTTTGTATCAATGAGAAGAGGTTCAAGTCCTGAGCCTGCAAGCCCTCCGAAGCATCTATCATCAGAATGCAGACATCAGCCGTTTCAATGGAGCGTATGGATCTCATGACAGAGTAAAATTCCACATCTTCCATCTCTTTGTTCTTCTTTCTCACCCCTGCCGTGTCCACAATCAGGAAGTCGAAACCGAAAAGATTATACCTCGTACTCAAAGAATCCCTTGTCGTACCTGCCGAATTGTGAACGATGTTTCGAGGTTGACCGATTATGGCATTTATCAACGAACTCTTGCCGACATTCGGGCGTCCCACGACGGCTATCTTGGGAATTCCTTCGTATTCGTCCTCGAAACTCTCCTCCGTTTTGAAGTCCTTGACAACCTCATCCAACAACTCTCCCGTTCCGGAACCGTTTATTGCGGATATGGAATAAATATCACCCAAGCCCAAGGCATAGAACTCCACATGATCGTTGGCTCGCAAAGCGTTGTCAGCCTTATTCGCAGCCAAGATAACCTTCTTATCTGTTCGTCTGAGCATATCTGCCACATCCTCATCGCTCGAGGTGAGTCCGTCTTTGACATCGACCATGAATACGATGACATCCGCCTCCTCTATTGCAAGTTGAACCTGCTTGCGTATCTCCCCCTCGAACGCATCATCGCTTCCCATTATGTAACCGCCGGTGTCGATCACGGAAAACTCCTTGCCGTTCCATGCACACTTGCCATAATGGCGGTCTCTCGTAACTCCTGCCTCGGAATGTATTATTGCATCTCTCGTTTCGGTAAGACGATTGAACAAAGTCGATTTTCCCACGTTGGGTCTTCCCACTATCGCTACAATATTTCCCATAAAATTCACATCTAATCGTTTGCAAAGGTAATAAAAATAACCGAGAGCCATCTGCACGACCGGATTCGGGAATTTCCGAGTTGTCGAGCGGCTCTATAAGCCGGTTATACATCAGCTGTCTGCCAAGATGTGTACCTTCGTTCATGTTTGCCGGATTGCGGACGATTTCCGACCGGAAACGTGAGGTCGATAAGCCTGAGAAAACCTCATCGGAAAATTAAAAGAGCGGTGCGGAAGAAATTTTCCTCGGAGCATAGTATAAGAAAAAGGGGCTTTTTACGCTATAAAAAGGGGCTTTTCTATACCGAAAAAGGGGCTTTTTTGTATGCAAAAAGCCCCTTTTTCGACACTTAAGCTCCGAGGAAAAAATTTTTATATGAGGATTTATCCGATTTTGCACAAGGAGAACAGTCGAAACATCATTCGTCGAGGGATTTTATTGCCGATACTCTCGGTGTATCGGCTGCATATCGGTTCTTCCACAAGAAACCGGATTATTTCAGAGAACCGCGTGTTCGATAGTCGGTTAACGTCATGTAGTTTTCATAGAACTCACATCGTTTCGGAGTAGGTACTATACTTCGCTATCGAAAATCGTGAGTTTGCAGGAAACAACAATTCAGCGATTCCAAAAATTTCATTTCCGCTTCATTCATCTTGCGACAGAAGTCCTTGTACGATGTTGCGGTTTTGCATATCTCCATGTCGAAGATGAATAAAGTGGAGCCTACACCATTCAGCGTGGCAGAGGGAATATTCGTTTGCATCTCGCTTATCGGAGCGACAAAGCCGCCATTCGATGCTTTCAATACCGCAAGGTATGTAATAAGCTGGTGCAAATCATTCCTATCGATATTCGATACCTTATCATAGCTGCCGAGCCGTTTGTATTTCGCATCGAGAACTATGTCATCTTTGTAGAAGTCTGGATACCGAACTCCGCTTTTGTCTTCAAACAGATAGATTCGACCTTTTTTCTGTCTGTTCTGCGGATGGATGTATCCTTCTTTTTTGAGAATTGTATTCAAATACTCTTCCCAAAGCCATGCTCCATCGAAGAGTATGCCGCATATTTCATCATCGCAGTCTCCATACTTGATTTCTTCCATTTTGAGAATTTGCAAACAAAGACATTGCAGAGGTCTGTATTCCGTGTAGTATGGTTGGCTCTTTTGCCGCAGGTTTTTGCTGATGATGTTACTGCGTTCTTGTTTGTTGTAAGAGGGGGTGTACCTGATAATCGAGTTTACGTTGTCGATTGTTTCCCTGTCGATGTCGAGTACTGCATTCCCGTATTTCTTTGTCTTCATGAACTCGATTGTATGACGAATAAGTTCCGTCATATTATTGTCCGGCACATATTCACGGGTGGAGTAGGCGACCTTACCCATGAAAGGGGTATCGAGCCGAAGATGCCTGTTAAGATTGATGGAGCCTTTTACATCGGAGTTATTATGCCTGATAGTTCGATACTCTCTGTAAATGCCCTGACGCAAGGCGTTCTTCAAAAAGTAGGGGAACATAAACATGACGAAGTCAAAGATGTCTTCCCGTTCGTTGTCATGATTCAAATCGAAAAGGCTGAAAGATAAAACCTTTTGCAACATATAATGAAGGAAGTAATCATCTCGCCCTTCGTCGAACCTCGACTTTATTTTGATTTTAAGATTGCCGATTCCGATAAAGCCCATGATGTTGCCTGTGCAGATATAAACACGCTCCGGGTCATCGGCGGTTGATATGGACAAAAGCGTTTCATCGCCGATTTTATCATACGCTTCTCGTAGGCTGTCAGGGAAAATGAGTAACTTTTCATTCTCACGACATAGATCTGAAATCTTTTTGTCGGCAATGGGAAAGAGTGCAGAGATGTCTTTTCTCGAATATGTCCTGCAATTATTTCCTCCGATGGTGTTGTCTGTCAGATCAATTCGCATCAATTTTCTTCTGCTGTTTCGTCTGCAAAGTATGCTCGGTTCAACTTCTTTAAGATCTCATCTGCCATACGGAAACCGCGAAGGTATTCTTTCAACAAAGGTTCGATATTCATCTGCCAAAGCTTATCGAAATCATTTCCGTTATCTCTCAACTTCAAGAAGTAAGATGGACCGACTTGGTATGCCGTTCCGAGACCATCGGTGGTCGATATGACTTCATTGAGGCGGTTCATGGTTGCTTTTGCCTCATCTGCACAATCCAATACATCAAGCATATCGTCTGTATCGGTAGAAAGAACCTCTTTCCAAGTGAAACGACGTCGCATCGCAAAATCCATGCTCTCCACGCTGCGGTCGATGTCGTTCATGGTTGCGAGAATATAAACATTCTCCGGTACATAGAATCCTTCGGCAAAGACATCTGTATCGGGGACGAGGTTCTGATACTGCGTCTTTACTCGTACATCGTTGTTGCCTCTATACCCCGGATCTATGGCGTAGAACAATTCTCCGAATATCTTTGAGACCTCACCACGGTTGATTTCATCGATGATAAAGACAAAAGGTTTGCGTTCCACTTTGTTTGCAGGAGCGTCCGGTGTCGGTGTCTTCATTTTACGGATGGCTTTTACGATGACAAAAGCATAAGAGTCGGCTTGCGTAGGAAATTTCCGTTTGAAGTAATCTCGTATATCTTTAACGTTGTCGAGTTGTACATTATTAGCGAGCAATTCTATTATTTCGTCGGCATTTACAGCGATTTGCTTGGTTTTCTTGTTCTGCTCGTTATGTATAATAATGATACGTTGCCTGATTTCATCGATTGTAAATTCGCTGCCAACGGATAGATTGAATATTGTGTTGTTCTCTATTGCGATTTCAATGAATTGTTGCAACTTTTCTTCCCAAGACAGCTCATTGGTAAGGCTTTCCACGCTTTTCTTGGAATTGATAAGGTTTTTCACAGCCCTTTTGCAGAAGTCCTTAAACACACCGTCTCTACGCTCGAAGCCTATCTGCCCGTCGCTATTCTCGATCGGACGTAATCCTTCCACAAAATCCGTATAATCGTATGAGGGGTGAAATTGAACAAAACACATTTCCTCCTTTGTGCAACCCATATCTTTTGCTATCCTTTGAGCCATGTAGGTTTTTCCAGTACCGGGGGCACCGGTGAGTACCAAGTTGTGAGTTTCTTTGAGAAGTTCTATGTATTCGGCATATTTAGATTGAATATTATCAATTTGTGTATCTATCAGATGATTTTTCTCCGCATTTGCGGATAGTTCGTAGAATGTTTTCTCTCTTATTTCGTTTGTTTCCATTTTTCTATGAATATCATCTATAATCCTTTTGTATTTTTTGTATTCCGGCACAATGTTGGGGAGAATTATCTTGTATCTTTCTAAATAGGTGCGGTTTTTAGTATCAAGAGCAAGAAAATCGTTAGGACGAACCCAGAATAAAGCCATTGTGATATTTATGTTGATATTGTATTGCCTGATGACTTTGTTGAAAGCGTCCTCAATATTTTCGTCATTGATGATTTTTTCCAATATAATCCAAAGGTTCTCTATATCATTCTCGTTACGTTTATCTCTATATCCGAAGAAATAAGACTTCTGATTGTTAAGTATAGGAACACCCTCGAAATCATCAGGTATAGGAGATTTAAGATTTAACAAATCCTTGAATAATCGAACGGCATTTAACCTATTGAGATGTTCTATATGTCTATTGAAAATACCAAAAATGGAAAATGGATCAATATCTGTCAACAAATCATCTTTTCCCTCTTTGTCGTGAAGATAATCAACATGTAATTCCTTACGATGATTGTAAATCATAACCAATAACTCTTTACGATTGCTTCGAAATTGTAATAGTTTTTCGGCAAACTCCTTGTAGTATGGTATCCAAGTGTATTTCTTATCTTTTGTTTCTTTTTTCATATTTCCAATATATTCTTTCATGCACAGGAACAATGCCTGTACAGCATCGTACTTTGGCAATTCAATTTGTATTATCTCTTGCACTTTATCGCCATATTTAGCAGCAAAGCCGTTGATAATTTCGGTAAAGTGCTTTGGTCTCTTGTCTATGTCTTCGCATTCAATGCCGAAGTAGTTGCATATTATTTGGTATAGTTCATCATCATAAAAGCCCTCGCCTTTCATCTCATTGATTGAAGCAGACGATTTGCTGCTTTCAAATTGATGAATAACAACTTCCATGAGATACATTTGCAATGCCTCAACAAGTTCATTACGCATCAGCCATATAAAACCCTTAGGGGAATGCCAGCCTTTCTCCATCGGAATGCACCAATATGCATTATCGCCTTCAGTGTCCTTAATATTAAATCGATTAAGCTCCTTTTGAACCCATTTTGCAAAGCCGGTTACTTTCCCATTATAATGTTGAGAAGGTTCTCCATATTTGGCACTTAGCATTGTACACGAAGCTTTATGCCCCTGTTCTCTTAGCAAATATGATAGAGTTTCTATATAGCGTCGGGCTTGTTCTTTGCGAAGTAAGTCAAGCCATTCATCGGCGGAAACACCAATATCTCCGCAAGTCTGTTCACCTTTATCGGTAACTATAGTATGGAAAGTTCGCAGCTCCATAATTGCTGATGTGATTGTTTATTTTTTCTATCTCCTTGATTCGGTTTGTCAAGAGAAAAATTACCATTCGGTTGCAGAGACAGTAATGAATAGGCGATATTTGCTGTATGAGTTGTAGGAATAAAGTCTTTTCTTCATAAGACATCATCGAACAAAAATTCCGAATCATGAGTCCCTATCTGCGGTACTGTTCGAGAGTAACGCTCACTCCCCGCATTTGTCCACCCAACGGAGGGTTGAGTTTATGCACACGTATTTTGCAGTAAGCGATTTGAGGAAAAGTATCCAACAAAGCGTTTATTATTCTGCGAGCCACATGTTCCAATAAGTGCGATGACACTTCCATTTCTTTCTTTATGGTTTGGTAAACATCCAAATAGCTCACCGTATCCTCTATGCTGTCGCTTTCTTCCGCCTTTGCCGTATCACAATCGAACTCGCAATCCACTTGAAAGTTCGTACCTATTTCGCTTTCTTCCTTGAAGCAACCATGAAAGGCATAAAATGCCATTCTGTCAATCGTTATTCTTGCCATAAAACAAACAAGAAAGGGAGCGAACTCCCTTTCCATCTTATAATTATACTTCTTTTACCTCTAAATAGATGAGCGGAACTGATTCAAGAACCGTATGTCGTTCTCGAAGTACATTCTCAAATCGTTGACTCCGTATTTCAACATCGCAATTCTTTCGACGCCCATGCCGAACGCAAATCCCGAATACCCATCGGGGTCTATTCCGGAAGCCTTCAAAACATTCGGATCCACCATTCCGCAACCCATTATCTCCAACCAACCGGTTCCTTTGCATACGTTGCACCCCTTGCCACCGCAAAGATTGCAAGATACGTCCATTTCAGCACTCGGCTCCGTGAAAGGAAAATATGAAGGACGAAGCCTTATTCTTGTATTTGCTCCGAACATCTCTCTTGCAAAATAAAGCAGGCTTTGCTTCAAGTCGGCGAAAGATACGCCTTTATCTATGTACAATCCCTCTATCTGATGGAAAATACAATGAGCCCTTGCCGAGATTGCCTCGTTTCTGAATACCCTTCCGGGTGCTATTATTCTGATAGGCGGTTTTTGCCTCTCCATCGTGCGAACCTGAACCGATGAAGTATGGGTACGCAATACCGCATGATTACCGTCTTCACGCTTTTCCACGAAAAACGTATCCTGCATATCTCTTGCCGGATGCTCAGGCGGAAAATTCAAAGCCGAAAACACATGCCAATCATCTTCAATCTCCGGACCCTCTTCAACCGTATAACCTATTTTTGAGAAGATTTCCGTGATTTCATTTCTCACGAGAGAAATCGGATGCCTCGAACCAAGTTCCACCAAGCACGCAGGTTTGGTCAAATCCTCCTGCTGCACCTGTTGTTCGTTCTTTGCCTCTATTCTTTCTTTGAGACTGTCTATTTTTGCTTGCACTGAATTTTTCAACTCGTTGAGCAACGAACCCATCTCTCGTTTTTCCTCATTGGGAACGGTCTTGAACTGAGCAAATAAATCATTCATTACACCTTTTTTGCCCAAATACTGTATCCTTAATTGCTCAATTTCCTCAATAGTGTTGGCACTTAAATATTTAAGATTCTCTATCGCCTGTTTTATCCTCTGTTTCATGTTAGTCTCTATTCAACAACTTTTATCGTCATCTTGATGTCTTTCGTCGGACGGTCATAATTATCCTTCTGCACTCTTGCAATCTTATCTATAACGTCCAAGCCTTCGACAACCTCTCCGAAAACCGTGTATTCATAATCGAGAAAAGGAACGCCTCCGACTGTGGTGTAAGCGTCTATCTGGATTTTATTGAACGAGCGTCCCATTCTGCTGCCTAAATTCATCAACTCATCTTTCGTGTAAGTCTTTCCTTGTGCGATATAGAACTGACTTCCCGAAGATGCTTTGTCGGGGTTTACCTGATCTGCCATTCTTGCAGCCGCCAATGCTCCTTTCTTGTGAATCAACTGCGGATTGAATTCTGCCGGAACGGTATAATCGGGACCGCCCTGCCCCAACATCTGCCCCGGTTTGGCATTTTTGGAATCGGGGTCGCCTCCCTGTATCATAAATCCATCTATGACGCGGTGAAACAAAGTGCCGTCAAAATATCCCTCTTTCGCCAATTTAACGAAGTTCTCTTTGTGCAAAGGCGTTTCATCATAAAGAACAGCCTTCATATCGCCAAAATCCGTGCTGATAATAACCATGGTCTTTTCTTGTTTGATTTCTTTCTTCTCGGGAGCTTGAACAGTGCTTTTGTTAGGCAATTTGTCAGAACATGAAAAAGCGAGAAGCCCCGCAAAAAGGATTAAAAGTAATTTTTTCTTTGTGTACATACGATTTTTTTCTTAGCTTTGCAACCAATTTCCGAATTGAGATTGCAATATTACAATAAAAAACGTTCATGATGAAGACTATAGGAAGATTTTTTTTGACAGTATTGGCGTTAATGCTTGTTTCCCCGTTGTTTATGGCATGCGGAGACGATGAAATCGATGGTTGCGGACTTACAGTCGTCGTAAAAGATGCAACAAACGCCTCCAAAAGATTGACAGGTGCCCAAATAACCATATCGAAAGAAGCCGGAGATGTTCGTAGAACAGGAACATCGGACGTAAATGGCGAAGCCTATTTCTTTTTCGATAATGAGGCTATTTTCGACATCGATGTAACATACTCTTATATCGATTCCACCATAAGCCCAGACCCTCAGGTGAGACGAGGCAAAAGTACCGTTCGTTTGAAATATAACGAGACCATAACCAAAGACGTATTGGTTGCAGAGTAAAGCCTCTTAATTCAAGGCTCGAAACTTGAAACCTTTTTCGGAATAAATTTTCAAGACATTTTCAAGGCAGTAAAGCATGTTCTTTTCCGCCTTGATGCTGTCGTGAAACAATACTATATCTCCCGAATGAAGATTGGAAACGTTCCTCAAACATTTCTCCGGACTCAATTTTCTGTTGTAATCATAGCTGATGACCGTCCATAGGATTATTCTGTAACCCTGTTTCCTCAATTCCTTGATTTGTTTTACCGTAGGTCTTCCGTAAGGAGGTCGGAACAATTCCGAGCGACATAAAGTATTACATTGCTCCACATCGTTCATGTATTTCTTGCAAGCAGTTGTCATTCCCTGCAAATGATGCATTGTATGATTACCAACGGCATGCCCATGCGAAATCACTTCCTTGAAACAATCCGGATGTTTCCTTATATTATCCCCTACACAAAAGAACGTGGCTTTCGCATTATACCTGTCAAGCAACTCCAAAACCTTCGGCGTAACCTCCGGCACCGGTCCGTCATCGAAAGTAAGATAAATCGCCTTATCCTCGCAGGGAACACCGAACTCGAAACAGCCGGAAAACAACCTTCTGACGAAGTAAGGTATCTTAGAAATCATCATCCGATACATCAAGAGCCTTTGTTATTTCCGAATACTCGAAGCCTCTTCCAATCAAAAAACTTATCGTTTTCTTCCTTTCCAAGGAATTTGCTTCGGATTTGCCGTTCGGCATTCTTTTTTCAAACAAACGACTTATGGTATTGTAGTATTCCTCCATATCAATCTTATCAAGAGCCTTGCCAATGCAAATCGAAGAAATTTCTTTTGCTTTCAAGTGCATGGTGATTTTATTCCTGCCCCATTTGTTTTGATGAAACTTACTTACAGCAAACAAATCCGCATATCTTTGCTCATTTATAAAGCCTTCGGTTATCAATTCCGCAAGACAAATATCCGCTTCCTCTTCCGAAACTCCGTAGGAACGCAATTTTTTCTTCACATCGCTTTGGCAATGCTCCTCCTTCGCACAATAATCCTTTGCATATTCCAAAGCCTGTGTCAGAGTATAGAGTTTCTTTTGAGGCATACCGATATAATTTTTTGCAAAGGTAGCAATAAAAGCCAAGTCGGCATCCTCTCATACGCCTGTAACGTAAACCAAGATGCCGACTTGACAATCGCTATACTGAAGCGATAGCGAAAAAATGCTTACTCGCTTTGAGCCTGCTTGTCTTTATCTGACAACATAAAAGAAAAAGGCAATGTCATTTGCATTCTGACATATTCGCCTCTCTGTTTGGCAGGATTCCATTTCGGCATGGATTTCACAACCCTCACAGCGGCTTCTCCACAACCGCCACCTATGTCTCTGAGTACTTTTACATTGGTGATGGAACCATCGACCTCCACAATGAAACTCACATAAACTTTACCCTCTATCCCTTTTTTCTCTGCTTTTTCGGGATATTGCAAATTCTTTGCGATGAATTTGTACATTTCGTCCTGTCCTCCGGGAAATGAAGCGAACTCTTCGACGAGGTTAAATGTCGTTTCTTCAGAAGTATCGTTTTCTGCGTCCCTGTTTTGTGCCGAAACCATACCGCCGCCAAGCAGTGCAATGGTCAACAACAATCTAACTGTTTTCTTCATAACTGATATGTTTTTGATTAATAATGAATAAGTTCGGCAAATCGGTGATTAGAGAGAGACATGGAACGAATAAAAGTCGCAAAAGTAATATTCCCGATAATTAGAACAATCACAGGGCAAAGATAATAATATTTTCATATACCACAAACTTTTTTCGAGAAAAAATTTGTCCATTTTCAGACTCGAACAGGAAGGGTTTTTCCACTCTCTTGTTTGAGTTTTATTTTGACTCTTTCCCCGCCCTCCTAAAGTTGCATTTATGAGTTGAACTCAGACTTTGTTGCCTCTCTGAAAAGTAAAACTCTCAGAGACAAAGCATGGAAGCGATATTTCCCATTGATTTTATGTAAGGGAGCAATAAAGGGGGTTATCTGTTTTCACGAATGTTTTGCATTCACAAATAACATGTGAATAGCATCGAGGTTTAACCATCGCAGAACTTGATGAAAAAATACACGAATTTGAGCCTGCCGTTTGCAAACTTGATGGGAGGGTGAGAAAATTGACACTTTTACGATGAAAAAGTGTCAATTCCGCAGTACAAAAGTGTCAATTTTGAGGTAGAAAAGTGTCAATTTCCTACTGTAAAAGTGTCAATTTTCCAAATCGAAACTGACACTTTTTTCAAGTTGCCGGCAAGTTCTGCAACGCCGACAGCAGGTTCGGTAACGATAAGCTGCCGTTATTCTGTTTTAGCGTCAAGGCCGGTCATGGCTTGAAGGATTTTCACGGCGGTATAAACATCGGCTACGTCGCTTATGACAAGCATCAATCTTTCGCCTTGCTCCTGCAAGGCACAGCGGCGAGGGTAACATTGTACGTAATGCAACACCCTGCCGAAGAGTTCTCCGGAATAGAAACTGCTTTCCTTATCGGAGACGAAGTTGGCAGTAAGTTTGTTGCGTTTTATTGTCAGGCGTTCTATCGCAAGACGTTTTGCCAAGCGTCTGAGTTTGACTACCTCGAATAGTTCGGCGGTTTGTTTCGGCAGTTTACCGAATCGGTCGATGAGTTCGTTTTTCAGTTCCTCGGCTTGTTTGTCTTCTTCCATGGTATCGAGGCGTTTGTAGATTTTCAGCCTCTCCACAATGTCGCTGACGTAGGTATCGGGTATGAAGATTTCGAGGTCGGTTTCTATCGTGCAACTCTCGACAAGGGAATTGCCGTTTGCCACTTCCGCTGCGAACAAATCCTTGAACTCCGTGGTCTTCAACTCGTGTATTGCTTCGTTCAGAATTTTCTGATAGGTCTCAAAACCTATTTCGCTTATGAATCCGCTTTGTTCTGCTCCCAATATATTTCCGGCTCCTCTTATATCCAAGTCCCGCATTGCTATGGCGAAGCCGCTGCCTATGGCGGAGAACTCCTCTATTGCTCTCAGGCGTTTGGCTGCTTCTTCCGTCAGAACACAGGCATCGGGAGCGATAAGATAACAATAGGCTTTCTTGTTGCTTCTCCCCACTCTTCCACGCAGCTGATGGAGATCGCTGAGACCGTAATTCTGTGCTTGGTCTATCAAAATGGTGTTTGCATTCGGTATATCCAGACCGTTCTCGACTATTGTGGTGGATACCAAAACGTCATACTTGTCTTCTATGAAGTCCATCATGACCTCTTCCAAGTGTTCGCCGCTTTGCTGTCCGTGGCCGACGACAACTCTTGCCATCGGCACAAGTCGTCTGACCATATCGGCGGTTTCTTCTATGTCCTGTACCCTGTTGTGGACGAAATAGACTTGTCCGCCGCGGGATAACTCGAACATGACGGCATCTCTTATCCTTTCCTTGTCGAAAGGTATTATTTCCGTGCTGACAGGCTGGCGATTGGCAGGTGCGGTGTTGATGATGGAGAGGTCTCTCGCTCCCATGAGGGAGAATTGCAGTGTTCGTGGAATAGGGGTTGCGGTAAGGGTGAGGGTATCGAGGTTCACCTTCAAGGTTTTCAGCTTTTCCTTGACGCTTACTCCGAATTTGTGTTCCTCGTCTATGATGAGCAATCCCAAATCCTTGAACTTCACATCCTTGCCGAGTACTCTGTGCGTGCCTATCAGTATATCGATTTTGCCGCTTTGCAAATCGCTCAATACCTGTTTTATTTCCTGACGGCTGCGGAAGCGATTCAGATAATCGACTCTGCATGCGAAGCGTTCCAATCGTTCGGAAAAGGATTTGTAATGCTGAAAGGCAAGTACCGTCGTAGGCACAAGCACCACAACCTGCTTGCCGTCGCAAGCGGCTTTGAAGGCTGCACGTATTGCAACCTCGGTTTTGCCGAAGCCTACGTCGCCGCATATCAGCCTATCCATGGGACATGGCGATTCCATGTCGTGTTTTACATCTCTTGTGGCTTTATATTGATCGGGGGTGTCTTCATAAAGGAATGAGGCTTCCAACTCGTTTTGCAAACAGCTGTCTGCCGAAAAGGCGAAACCTTTGCTCATCTTCCTTTTGGCATAGAGGGCTATCAACTCCTTCGCTATGTCTTTTACCTTGCTTTTCGTCTTGTTTTTAAGCCTCTGCCATGCCGAGGAACCGAGACGGTTGAGTTTGGGTTCGATACCTTCCTTGCCGCTGTAACGGCTTACCTTGTGCAAAGCGTGAATCGAGACATAGAGAATATCGTTATCCTTATATATGAGGCGGATTGCTTCCTGTATTCTGCCGTTATTGTTGATTTTCTCCAAGCCTCCGAACTTACCGACACCGTAATCGATATGCGTAACGTAGTCTCCGGGCTTCAAACTCAACAAGTCTTCCATCGTAAGCCTCTCGCGTTGGGAGGAATTATCGTCCAAACGGCTCGCATGAAAGCGGTTGAAAATCTGGTGGTCGGTATAAAGCAGAGTTTTGTTGGAATGATCGACGAAACCGCCATAAAATCCTGCATCGATGAAGTTCACCTGCAACAAACGGTCTTTCGGTTTGAACTCATCGAGTATTTTCTCTATGCGGTTTTTCTGTTTTTCATCGCAAACGCTGAAATAGCATTCGTATGATTGCTCGAACCATTTCTCCAATTCGGCAATCAAGAGGTCGAAACTACTGTTGAACTGCATTTGACCGTCGCAACTCTGCTCCAAGACTTCATTGTATATGCTCATATCGACCGACGGTATATGCAGCATATCGACCGTCAGCACTCTTGCGAACCATTGTTCCATCTCTTCCTTGCTTGCAAAGATGCTTCCGCCATCATCTTTCAACTGTTCCAGCTTGGTAAACTCCGACAAGCAGAAATTTCTCTCCTCTATCCATATTACGGTATCTTCCGGAAGGTAGTTCTCCAAGGTAACACTTCGTTGCAGTACTTCCGTTTCATGATTTGCGGCAAGAATTTCAACGCTTTCTTTTTGTTCGACGGATAATTGCGTGGCTATATCGAAAGTTCGTATGCTATCGACTTCATCTCCGAACAACTCTATGCGGAAAGGTCGCTGCGAAGCGAAGGAATAGACATCTATGATACCTCCTCGAACCGAGAATTGTCCCGCATCGCAAACCTGATGCACTCGCTCAAAACCATAATCGTCCAATTGTTCTATGAAGTCATCGAGGTTCAGTTCATCTCCTTTCTTGATTTGTATGATTTTTGAACCGAGTTTCTGCGATGACATCACCTTTTCGCACAAGGCTTGGGGGTACGATACGACTATCTCCGCTCTTCCGGACATCGACTTTTGCAAAGCCATGTTGCGAAGTACCACATTGGCATTCTCGACAGAGGCCGCATCGCTTTGATGCGTGTAAGAGGCAGGATAGAACACTATGCTCTTCTCCTCTTGCGGCAAATCGTTTTGTCCGTAAATCAACTCCAAATCATTATAGAAGTAAACGGCTCGTTGCTTGTCGGCAAACAAAAAAAGGTGAGTGCTGTTCGTGGATTTCTTTACGCAAGCCGATGTGAACAAACTTAAAGCGGAAGCCCTCAATCCGCATAACGCAAACCTCCCTCTCGGCAATGACAACTTCTTCGCAAAAGAAGTAAGCTGTTGCGAGTCGGAAAATCTTTCCATCAAGTGTTTCATTCTGCAAAATTACTCACTTTGAACGAATGTAAGCCTGCTCTCCTGTCGAATTTCCGAAAGATGAACCATTCGACAACTCTGTCTTATCGATGTGCTTTCAAAGGTAAATTGAAAAGCGGACTTTTCTCTTTTCTTGTTCGGATTATATCGATTTTCTCCTTTGCCGAAATCGCTTTTATGGGTTAATCCCGGATTTCTCTCGGAGGGGAGATTGCAAAAGAGGTGGTCTTTTGGGGTAAAAGAGTACCTCTTTTGAGGTAAAAGACCGGGTCTTTTCGAGTGTAAGCACCGAGGTTTTTCAATTCATCGGGGCGAAGTGCGTCTTATCGCTTATTCTTTGCAGATTTTTTTCCGAACAATGGTATGAGAAGCACGAGAAGAAGTGTGAGAACTTCTGTCGAAGGGACTGCCAGCCATGCTCCTCTTATGCCGAAAAGGTATGAAAGAAGCGTGAAGGCGATTGCCATGAAGACGAAGCCTCTCATTATTGTTATGGTTGTGGCAGAGCTTGCTTTTTCTATACTTTGGTAGTATATGATTGCAATCATGTTTCCGGCATAAAAGATAAAACCGAGGGAGAATAGCGGTAAGCCTTCCATGGTGTAAAGGTAGGCTTGTGTTCCGACAGGAAGGAATAAGGAGGCTATGATGCCCGGAAAGAAAAAGGCAAGAAGACATATCGGAATGCCTATTCCCAAGTTGGTGAATACGGCAAGTCGCAAGGCTTTAAGTTTTTTGTCTTCTCTGCTTTTGGCATGGTTGTAACTTATTATCGGTTGAACGGACATTCCTACGGCTTCGTAAATCATGAATACAATAGGGAAAAAATAGCATACGACACTGAATGCGGCTATCAAGTCGTCTCCGCCCAATATTCCGAAGACATAATTTCCGCAGAGCATCATAAAAGAGATAGACGCATCGGCCAACAATCCGGATAAGCCGATGTGCATCATGTATTTGAGATTGCGAGATGTCAACTTCATACTTTTGCGGCTTGCTTTTATTTTTATGAAGCGTAGTTTGTGCTTGCCATTGGAGAGGTAGCCGATAATCATTGCGGCTCCTACCAAACTGCCCAATGAGGTGGCAATGGCTGCTCCGAGTATGCCCCATCGAAACACGAAGATGAAGAGATAATCCAATATGAGGTTCAAGATGGCGGATATGGTTGTGCATGCCATGGCATAACGCGGTGAACCGTCCAATCTGATGAAGAATGTTCCGGATAGCAATAAGGCATTGAAAGGCAGAAAGGGAATAAAACCCGACATATAGAGTATCGCCAATGATTTTAAGTCGTCCGGACAGCCCAAAAGGCTGAGAACTTCATTACGGAAGATACATACGACGACTGCTATCACTGCCAAAAGGAGTGATGAAAAAAGTATGGATTGGGTAAGGTTTATTCTCGCAGCTTTGAGTTTGTTTTTTGCCAAATGAATACTTGCCACGACAGAGGCTCCCATGCCGAACATCAATCCTATTCCCGAACCGATGAGCCATAAAGGTGCTACTATGTTTACGGCTGCAAGTGCCGAACTGCCTATTCCGTGTCCGACGAATATACCGTCGGAAATGGTCATAACCATACTGAATACCGAACTTATAAGTGTAGGTATCAGCATTCTCCTGAAAAGAACTCCCGTGTTCTCTTTCTCGAAATCAATAGCGTCTCTTTGCATGTCTTTTGAAAACTCCTATGAAGCGTTTGAGTGTAAGGTCTCTGAACAATACGATTATCAATTCGGCACAAAGAATAAGCAGAATACCGAATGCAAGGTTGAGTGAGAACGGCTCGCCGAAAATCATGACACCTATCAATACGGCTGTCAGTGGTTCCAATGCTCCCATTATGGAGGTGGAAGTGGAGCCTATGCGTTTCAAAGCTATTGTCATAAGACAAAGAGAAAGGACTGTCGGAACTATTGCGAGTTGCAAAGCATGCAACAGTTGGGCTGTGTTTTCGAGCCTTTGTATCGGTTTTCCCGAAAGAAAGAAATTCGCTGCAAATGCAGTAAGGCAGCAAAAGAAAAGGACGTAAAAATTCAGTTTGAGAGATGGTAATTCCATCGATGACTTGTTTATGGTTATCATATAAACGGCGTATGATAAGGCAGAAAGGAGTACGAGCAATACTCCGGCAGTATTCAGAACCACCCCGTCCGGTGAATAATACAGCATGGCTATTCCGCAAAAGGCAAGCAATATCGACATCACCACGGCAAAGTTTATTTTTTCTTTGAAGAAAGTTGCCATTATCAAAGCGACCATTATCGGATGTACAAACAAAAGTGTCGAAGCCACTCCTGCGGACATGAAAGTGAAAGAAACGAAAAGCGTTATGGAAGAAGTTGCGAAAACAATTCCCAAGCAGGCAAGAAACAACAATTCTTTGAGACTTACTTTGAAAGAAATCTTTTTGCAGAGTATGACAACTGCCAATATTATCGTTGCAAAGAGAAATCTATAAAACAGAACCGAATAAGGGGTGAACTTATCGGCATAAAGAGCCAAGGCTCCCAATGGATTTGTTCCATAGCAAATAGCAGCGGTTATTCCGCAAATGATGCCTGTTGCTTTTCGAGATAATGGCATAGAATTACCAAAAGAATTTCACATCGCAAAAAAAAACCTCGGGGACATTCCCGAAGTCTTCTTTTGTTGGCGGTCCGGACGAGACTCGAACTCGCGACCCCATGCGTGACAGGCATGTATTCTAACCAACTGAACTACCGAACCTTCAAACTAACCTTAGGTCTCAGCCTTGTTTGCGATTGCAAAGGTACGACAATTTCGCAAACTACCAAACATTTCGGAAGAAAAAAAATATTTTTTATTGTATCCATTGTCTAACCGGTTGATTGTTGTATCTTTGCAGTCGCTAACAAATCGGGCCTGGGTTGGTTTTGACAGCAGGGTTAATGGTTCGGTAAGCATGCAGGCTAAGGTAACACAAGCCTTGAACAGGGTTACAAAACATTAATTGGCGAAGAAAATTACGCTCTTGCCGCTTAATCGAAGTATAGTAGATTAAAGCTTGTCGTTGCAAAGTGCAGCGAGCAGGACATCTCTCCAAGACCTTTTTTCCGTGGTCGAGGGTTCAGAGGTGCAGTAAAACGGAAATAGTTCGAAGGCTTCTTCCGACTTCGAGCGAAATCAAAGGAAGATAAGGAAAAGTCGGGGTGTCCGTCTCTTGGGCTTTTCTCGAAAATGCTTGACGGAATAAGCATGTAGAAAGCCGGGGTGTTACTTGTTTGGACCAGAGTTCGAATCTCTGCAGGTCCACGAAGATAATAAGGAGAGAAGCAAAGCAACCTCTCCTTATTTTTGTTTTTACCGAATTCAACTCACAGTTGCAGCCTATCTACTCTTTATTCCGGTCGTAAAACCGGCAAAACAGCATTCGAGAATAGTAAGTAAACCGAGTTTTCTCTTGGTTCATTTGGTTTCAGTTTCTCTATCACTGCTCTTGTCGATGACTTTGCTTCCTTTCCATCAAGCAATGCTTTCTTATGCTTCTTGCCGATTACTGTATCGAATTCAAAGATGGTCATTTTTCAGCCTCGAAGGAAAGGGAATTTCCCTCTCTTGCTTTGAGCTTTTGTTTTGGCTTTTCCCACTTATATGAGTTGAACTTACTCCACTATCAACTTCTTCGTTACGTTGCCGAGCATGATGGTATAAACACCTTTCGGCAAATCGCCGAGGTCTATTCGCAAAGTCTCCTGACCAATGTTCATGATATACTCTTTGAGTTTGCGACCTTGAATGTCGAACAAATACACCGGCGTTTGCTCTTTCAAGCTCTCGACTTTCAACATTGTATAAGCATTCGCAGGATTAGGATACAACGAAACTTCGACTGCGTTCGCAACGACATCGTTCAATGACGAGTTCACCGTCAGGTTGAGCGTTATCACGCTGTCGCAACCGAACTCGCTTTGAAGTGTATGAACGTATGTTCCCGCTTCGCTTTCGCTGAAACCGTTCTCCTCATACGTCTCGCCCTCGTTTATGCTTGCGTCTATCGTGATGTTGTACGTAGGGTTGATGGTCAAGTTCAGTGTTACTATACTGTCGCAACCATTGACCGTTTGCAAGTTTTGCGTATATGTTCCAGCTTCACTTACGTTGAAACCGTTCTCGGTATAAGTAGTTCCATCGCAAATCGTTACCGACAAAGTCGTACTTTCCACAGGGTTTACTGTCAAAGTCAATGTTACGATGCTGTCGCAACCGTTGATGGTTTGCAAGTTTTGCGTATAAGTTCCTGCTTCGCTTACGTTGAAACCGTTCTCCGTATAAGCACTGCCCTCGCAGATTGCATGGTGTATCTCTTGTGTGTAAACAGCTCTTTCAAAGTTCGCCGTCAATGTCGTATCCTGCGTTAAAGTGATGGTACGAGGATTAGTAGTATTTCCATCGTTCCATGCAACAAAACGATAACACAATTCCGGTATGGCTGTCAAAACTCCTTCGGCACAACTCTCTCCTGTAGTTATAACAACTGTACCCAAAGTTGAATCATTTGCCGAAGCATTAAGTTCGAAAGGAAAACCCGCTGTAATACGTTGAGGGAAATACACACTCCAATAGCACGTTGAAGCGGTATATGCTTCCAAACTTCCGCAAGGCACTGTTACCGTGCATATATTCGGATAAGGGAATTCGAAATTACTACTGATGGCAGGAGGTGTCATTGCCAAAGAAGTAATAGATGATAAATTATTGCAACCGTAAAACGCCATATCTCCGATGGAAGTAACGCCGATCCCAATGGTTACCGAAGTCAAGCCGCCGCAACCGTAAAACGCAACCTCTCCGATGGAAGTAACGCCGGTCGGAATGGTTACCGAAGTCAAACCGCTACAACCTCTGACAAAGTTTGCAGGTATTCGTTGTACACTGTCTCCGATATTGACCGTGGTTAGTGAAGTGCCACTAAAAGGGTAATAACGATTACCATTATTATCATAATATGCCTCGAAATCCTGACAGTTGATGGCATTGAAGTTCAATGTCGTCAAACCGCTGCAATCGTAAAACGCCATCACTCCGATGGAAGTAACGCTGTTCGGTATGGTAACCGAAGTCAAGCCGCTGCAATCTTCAAACGCACCCCCTCCGATGGAAGTAACGCTGTTGCCAATGGTAACCGAAGTCAAACCGCTGCAATTATAAAACGCAGCCTCTCCGATGGAAGTAACACTGTTCCCAATGGTTACCGAAGTCAAACCGCGGCAACACCAAAACGCACTACCTCCTATGGAAGTAACGCTGTTCGGAATAGTAACCGAAGTCAAGCCGCTGCAATTTTCAAACGCAGCCTCTCCGATGGAAGTAACACTGTTCGGTATGGTTATCGAAGTTTTTGCACACGGGCATTGCATCAAAGTATCTTGAACGTAATTGTACAACACTCCGTCTATCGATGAATAATGCGTATTGCCCGAAGCGACATTTATCGAAGTCAAACTGCTGCAATAGTAAAACGCACCATCTCCGATGGAAGTAACGCTGTTGCCAATGGTAACCGAAGTCAAACCGCTGCAACCGGAAAACACATAATCTCCTATGGAAGTAACGCTGTTGCCAATGGTAACCGAAGTCAAGCCGCTGCAATTTTCAAACGCATGCTCTCCTATGGAAGTAACACTGTTCGGTATGGTTATCGAAGTTTTTGCACACGGGCATTGCATCAAAGTATCTTGAACGTAATTGTACAACACTCCGTCTATCGATGAATAATGCGTATTGCCCGAAGCGACATTTATCGAAGTCAAACTGCTGCAATAGTAAAACGCACCATCTCCGATGGAAGTAACGCTGTTGCCAATGGTAACCGAAGTCAAACCGCTGCAACCGGAAAACACATAATCTCCTATGGAAGTAACGCTGTTGCCAATGGTAACCGAAGTCAAACCGCTGCAACCGCTAAACGCAACCTCTCCGATGGAAGTAACGCTGTTCGGAATGGTAACCGAAGTCAAGCCGCGGCAACCTCTAAACGCCTGCTCTCCTATGAAAGTAACGCCGATCGGTATGGTTACCGAGGTTTTTGCACCCGGGCATTTTATCAAAGTGTCTTGAACGTAATTGTACAACACTCCGTCTATCGATGAATAATGCGTATTGCCCGAAGCGACATTTATCGAAGTCAAACCGCTGCAACTCAAAAACGCAAAATCTCCTATGGAAGTAACGCTGTTCGGTATGGTTACCGAAGTCAAACCGCTGCAACCGGAAAACGCAAAACCTCCGATGGAAGTAACGCTGTTCGGTATGGTTACCGAAGTCAATCCGCTGCAACCGCTAAACGCACTACCTCCAATGGAAGTAACACTATACGTCGTGCCGTTGTAGGTTAGGGTTGAAGGGATGACCACATCGCCACTTACGTAATTATAATTGTTATAATTATTGGTATAATACGTTACTGCAACCGTATTTTCGGAGGTAATGTCGTAGTAGAGTGTTTTCCCTTGATGGGTGTAGGAAAAGTCGTATGCCATCGCTTGGAGCGAAAGCATCATCATTGCCACTGCAATTATCGATCGGCACAATGGCTTGCCGAATTTTAATTTTATCATTTTTTCTTGTTTTTATTTCTGCCCAAGTCCCAAAGGCAATTTGTATTTTGCAGGCAAAGCCTGCTTTATTCTCCCTTAGCGTACGGACATAAAAAAACGTGGGACTTGTGTCTTATCGGTGTGTGGTTCTGGACTACCAATATCCTGAATAAGAAAAGCCCACGAAATACATCGTGAGCGTTTCTCGCTTATCTTTTCAGGATATTATTGTATGAAATTGTCCAGATTCCACACGCCAAGTATAAGCAAAAACGCTTTATTATGTCATATAAATACGTACTGAATCAATGTAAACTCTTTTCTTCTGTTGCCTCCTTTCCGTGATGGTTTGATTTCAACTTGCAAAAGTATGAATTTTTCATGGTTCAATGCACACAATCAAAAAGAAAAGTATATAGGGTAGAAAATGTATGAAAGTAAAGAGAGGTACGAGTGAAAAATATAAAGAGTATCCTTTAAAACCGTGTTCGCAAAATGGCTCTGTAGCCTTACCCTATTCACATTCTTTATCATTTCAACCTCTCAGCAAGCATTGCGGATTAACGATTTTCAATTCCTTTAACTCCATAGCTCACGAATTTTCCGCCGGAGGGAGTTTACTCGAAATTTTCCGAGTATTCAAGGGTTAAGCAACAGATTGTATTTCAACACCTTGCAAACATCTCGAAAACCGACCGGAAAAAGACGGCGTTTTGACGGTCGGAAAACGCCGTCTTTTTTCAAGAAAACGAAGAGTTAGTTGTGCTAAGACTTCGTTTTTCGAGTCAAAAGACTTCGTTTTCTTCTGAAAAAACGCCGTTTTTTCATTCGAGGCAATCTTCTTATCATTTTGAAAGTGCCGTTTTGCACGAAAATCACCTCAAAACACGAAAAAATTCCGCCGAAATTCTCTTTTCATACTCTTGTTTCCTTATTAAGGAAATAATGATGTATATATTCTTGTTTTATCAATTCGACAATAGCACAAGCGAATGAAAACAATCATTCCTCCAAGATTGCTTTTTTTTGTCCCTACTGCTCTTTCCGTTCTTTTAAAGTTACATTTATGAGTTGAAGTTTGCGAAAGCACCCTTCGGGTATCAGGGCAGACGCACCATATTTTGTTTGAAGGTGTTTTGCTCACAGGTTTCGTAGTTTTTCTAATTTTGCAGTTCCAAATAGTTTGAAAGATGACAGAGGTTGAAATCATAAACATCGGTGATGAACTTTTGATTGGTCAGGTGGTGAATACGAATGCCGCCGATATGGCAAAGATGTTGAACAAAGCGGGTTTCGATGTGCGAAAGACAAGTGTGATAGGGGACGAAGCGGAGATTATTCGCAGCAGTTTGCAATCTGCCATGCAGAGAGCGGCTGTTGTGTTGGTTACCGGCGGTCTCGGACCGACGAAAGACGATATAACAAAGAAGGTTCTTGCCGAAGAATTCGACAGTTCTCTTATCATGAATGAGCAGGTGCGTGTTCATGTGGAACGTTACTTCGCAAGCAAAGGCTTGCCTTTTACTCCGACTAATGCGGAACAGGCTTTGGTGCCGGATAAATGCCGAGTGGTATTCAACAGTGTGGGTACGGCTCCGGGTATGTGTTTTGAAAAGAACGGCAAGTTGGTATTTTCCATGCCGGGTGTGCCGTTCGAAATGCGTACGATGATGCCGGAAGTCATCGAAATAATGAAACAACACTTCAAAAGCGAGGCAGTGGAATACAAAACCTTGCTTGTATCGGGCATAGGCGAGAGTTTTTTGTCCGATAAGTTGGAAGGCTTCGAGGCAAACCTGCCGAGGGGTATTTCTTTGGCTTATTTGCCGAAAGGCGGGACGATAAGATTAAGACTTACTGCCAAGGGGGCGGATAGGAATAAGGTTACAGACATGCTTGACAGGCAGACCGAACTTTTGCTTGCTTCGGTCAAGGATTATTTTATGGGCTTCGAGTGCGACAATCTTGCGGAAACACTCGGGGAAAGGCTGTCGGAAAATGGGAAAACGGTTGCCACGGCAGAGAGCTGCACAGGAGGTAATATTGCTCATTTGATTACGCTTGTTGCAGGCAGCAGTCGATATTACAAAGGCAGTGTTGTGAGCTATGCAAACGAGGTCAAGGAAAAAGTATTGGGAGTTCGTGCAGGGGATTTGCAGCAATACGGAGCCGTAAGCGAAGAAGTGGTGAAACAAATGGCGGAGGGCGTGAAAAGACTTTTGAAAACGGATTATGCCATTGCCACATCAGGCATTGCCGGTCCGTCGGGCGGAAGCGACGAAAAGCCTGTCGGTACGGTATGGATTGCCGTTGCAGGGGAGCGAGGTTGTGTTGCAGAGAAATTCCTATTCAATACCACTCGTGATAATTTCATCGAGAGAACATCGAATCAGGCAATACTCATGTTGCTGCATCAAATGAGGTAATCTGCAGGGTGGAGCTTGCCACAAATCAGAATTGGAAATAAATGAAGGCTTGTATGCCTGCGGTCTTGAACTGGTACAACATCACTGCAACAAGAATTGCAATGAGTAATTGCAATATAAGAGGGGTTTTTATGAAGGTTTCCCGTATTCCGTTCTTCATTCTGCTTGGCAGAAAGTGTATGGCAAAACCCAAGAAAATAAGAACGAACGGTTTCCAATAGGAAGTGAAGATTACGGGTATTTGCTCGAGATTATAAGAAGAGAACAATTTCCCTATGATTTGAAGAGCCGTAGGCGTATCTGCGGCTCTGAAAAATATCCAACAGAAACAAACGAAATGGAAAGTAAGCACCATTGAAATCACCTGCAAGAAGACTTTGGTGTCGAATGCCTTGGTGATTTTGTGCAGCAGTTTGTCGAATATCAAAGCCAAACCGTGCAATCCGCCCCATATAACAAATCTGAGATTTGCCCCATGCCATAAACCTCCTATAAGCATTGTAAGCAGCAAATTCAAATAACGTCTGAATTGTCCTTTGCGATTGCCGCCCAAACTTATGTAGAGATAGTCTTTAAGCCAAGAAGAAAGACTTATGTGCCAACGCCGCCAAAAATCGGTTATGTTTCGGGACTTGTAAGGCGAATTGAAGTTGGGCGGCAATCGAAATCCCAGCAACAGAGCCAAAGCAATGGCAATATCGGTGTAGCCGGAGAAGTCGCAGTATATTTGTAAGGTATAACCATAAACGGCGATAAGATTTTCAAAGGAAGAATACATCTGCGGCATTTCGAACACCCTGTCCACGAAATTGACGCTTATGTAATCCGAAATGACGATTTTCTTTATCAATCCGTTCAAAATGAAGAACAGACTCCAAGAGAATTCTCTTTCGGACAAGGAATAAGGCTTCTGCAACTGCGGAAGGAACTCGTTGGCTCGGACAATGGGTCCGGCAACAAGTTGAGGGAAGAAACTCAAATAGAAAGCGAAATCGATGAAAGAGGGTTGTCGTGCAATACGTTTGCGGTATATATCGACCAAATAGGAAATGGCTTGAAAGGTATAAAAGGATATTCCGACAGGTAGCACTATTTTATCTATGGAGAAGCGTGTGCCGAATATATCATTGGAGAATAATGCAAGATAGTCCACAACCTTTATGTTCGTTGCAAAGATGTGGTTTATCAAATCCGCAATGAAATAAGTGTATTTGAAATAAGCAAGGAACAAAAGGTTGACTGTTACGCCCAACGTGAGAACAAGCTTTTTCTTTTTGCAAGTTCCGAATAGCAATTTGCCGAACAGGAATGTCAGGAGGGTTGTCGTCAATAGCAGAATGACAAAGTTGCCGCTTGAAAGATAATAAAACAATACACTGACGACAAGAAGATAAAAGTGTCTTGCATTAAGTTTGTTTCTTATGGGAGAATATATCAACAGAACGATGGCGAAGAAAACCCAAAAGACAACTTGTGTAAACAGAAGCGGATTGTCCTGCGAGAAGTTTAGGAAGTTCATTATGATTTGATGTTTTCCGTCCTCTTTTATACTTGTTCGATATAAGAAAAGAGCATCTACATGCCGTAAATGCTCTTTCTATCTTGTGGGAGTACTAGGATTCGAACCTAGGACCCTCTGCTTGTAAGGCAGATGCTCTAAACCAGCTGAGCTATACTCCCTAAATCAGAGAGGTAAACTGCTTCGTTTGTCCCTCGTTTGCGTTTGCAAAGATACGACGCTTTTCCCAATCTACCAAATCTTTTTCCAACTTTTTTCGTCTTTTCATATCTTCATGGCATTCCGACGGTCGGAAACAAGTCCGTTTTCAAAGACTTTTTCGCCATTAAGATATGTGGCAACAATCTTGTTATCAAATATTTTGCCTTCAAAAGGCGACCACTTGCACTTTGATTGCAAAGAATCTTTCGTAACGATTGTTTTTTTGTTCGGACTTATCAGTACAAGGTCTGCAAAATACCCTTCTTTGATGTAGCCTCTGCCTTTTATGCCGAACAATTTTGCCGGATTGTGTGCCATTTTCTCCACCATTTTACCTAATGTCAACTCACCTTCTCCGACCAACTGCAACATCACGAGTAAGGAATGTTGTATCGAAGGTATGCCCGATGGGGCTTCAAAGTAGGGTTTCTGTTTCTCTTCCCATGTGTGAGGAGCATGATCTGTCGCTACAATATCTATTTTGTCCTCTCGCAAAGCACGACGCAAGGCAGCACGGTCGTTTTTTGTCTTTATGCTCGGATTGCACTTTATAAGGTTGCCGTATTTTGAAAAATCATCAGCTTCAAACCACAGGTGAACAGGTGAAACTTCCGATGTTATCCGCTTTTCCGAAACATCTCCGCTTTGTAATAGTGAAATCTCTTTTTCAGTCGTAAGATGGGCTATATGCAAGTGCGTCCCATGCTTCTCTGCCATGCTTACGGCGAAGGCAGAACTTTTGAAGCAAGCCTCGGAACTTCTTATGAAAGGGTGGATTGCAGCTGTGGCATCGTCAGGGTGCAGTGCCTTATATTTGATTGTATTTTCCCTTATGATATTCTCGTCTTCGCAATGAGCGGAAATAACTTTGTCGGTGATGGAAAAGATTTTTTCCAATGTTTCATGGTCATTCACCAGCATGTTGCCCGTCGAAGAGCCGAGGAACAACTTCAAGCCGCAACATTTGTCGGAAGATATTTCTTTTGCTGCTTCATAATTTTCGTTCGTAAGCCCGAAGAAGAAACCGTAATTGCAATACATGTTCTCTTCCGCAAGCCGTAATTTCTCCTCCAAGCATTCGAGGCTTGTCGTTGCAGGTTTTGTGTTCGGCATCTCCAAAACCGTGGTTACTCCTCCGGCTATTGCCGCCTTGCTTTCCGAACTCATATCCGCTTTATATTCCATTCCGGGTTGACGAAAATGCACATGTGCATCAATGACTCCGGGGATAAGGATAAGCCCGCTACATTCCACATATTCCGTCTCAAAAGGCAAATCGGATAGAGGCTCCCTTGAAAGCACCTCTATCCGATTTCCTTTTGTCAATATGTTTATGTATTCCTCTCTACCTTCGTTTACAACCAAGGCATTCGCAAAATACTTATACATTTTCTTCCGATAATTCCGATTCCACTTCTGCCGCTATGGATTGATCGACCAATATTCTTCCGCAATATTCGCATACGATGATTTTCTTGTGCATACGAATATCCATTTGTCTTTGATGAGGTATTTTGTTGAAGCAACCGCCACAGGCATCTCTGTCAACCGTTACCACGGCTAAGCCGTTTCTCGCATTGGAACGTATTCTTTTGAATGCGGTAAGGTATCTCTCTTCGATGAACTTCTCATTCTCGGCAGCCTTTTCCATCAACACTTTTTCTTTCTCCTCTGTTTCTTTGATGATTTCGTCCAATTCCGATTTCTTTACCTCCAAATCTTTGAGTTTATCCTCGTATTGCTCTGTGTATTTCTCTATCTCTACCTTATAATTCTCTATGCTTGCCTTGAACTCGCGTATTTTCTTTTCACAAAGTTGTTTCTCCAATTCTTGAAACTCAATTTCTTTGGCAAGAGACTCATACTCTCTGTTGTTTCTTACATTGTTTTGTTGGTCGGAGTATTTCGCAACCAACGCATCGCACTCCTGTATCTTTTGTTGCTTATCTGCAATGGCGTCTTCGCAAGAGGAGATTTCGTTTTTGAACTTGCCGATTCTCGTTTTCAAACCTTCCGTCTCGTCCTCCAAATCCTGAACTTCCAAAGGCAACTCTCCTCTGATGATTCTGATTTTATCGATTTGCGAATCGATTTGTTGCAACTTATACAAAGCTATTAATCGTTTCTCAACCGCCAAATCCGCTTCATCATTCTTGAATACCGGCTTCGGAGTTTCTGCTTCTTTTACTTTCTTTGCCATCTTTATATCTTATTATATGTTCTTCACTCTGTTGGATGTTCGATCCCAAAACAAGGGTACAAAATTACAAAAGTTTTTCGATATTAACGAGACGATATGACGTTTTACTATTGCCTCGCTTTCAAAGTGTCCTATGTCGGCAAGCAACATACGATTTTCCATATCGAGGAAATCATGATACTTCAAGTCTGCCGTCAGGTAGCAATCCGCACCCTTCGCCGACGCAACAGGAATAAATTCTCCTCCGCTGCCGGAACACAATGCCACTCTTTTGATACGTTTGCTTCTTCCGCTCACATACCGTATATTATGAGCATTCAATTTCTCTTTCACATTCTCCAAGAACTCCCTTTCCTCCATCTCTCTCTTCAATTCGCCTATGCCACCTATACCGAAGTAATTCGCCTCCTGTCTTTCATTGGAAAAGGGGACGAAGTTCTCAATCCCGAGTGTTTTCGCAAGCAATGTATTCACTCCGTCTGCCGCAGCATCGAGGTTGGTATGGGAAGAATAAAGCGTCATGCCGTATTGCAGAGCTTTAAGCACACATTTGTTTACGTTGGAAGTAGGAAGCAGGTTTTTCAGCCCGCGAAAAATCAAAGGGTGGTGGGAAATTATCAGATTGCATGACCTTGCTTTTGCCTCCTCTATTACATTCTCGCTCACATCAAGGCAAACAAAAACACCTGTACACTCATCGTCTCTATCGCCGCAAAGCAAACCTGCATTGTCAAAGCCCTCTTGAAAAGACAAAGGAGCAACCACTTCCAAAACGTCGATTATCTTACCGATACTTATCTTATCCATTCTCTCGAAATTACCGAATTACAAATTCATACATCAATCGATAAACGGCATTTTGTCGAAAAGAGTGTGGCAACAAGGCATTTTTTCGACACACCCACAGCATAATAGCACAAAACGATGTTTGAATAAAACGACACGCCGATTCAATTAGAATAAAAGAGGTTTGTATTATCGTGTAATGCCGGTCTATAAACACAAAGGTGGTAACGAATTATTCGCCACCACCTTTGTGTTTATAGATGCCTTATTGTTATCCTTAAATTGTTCTTCCGGGATATATTTTCAAGGCTTCTTCCAAGCATTTTACTGCTGCGATAAGATCTTCTTCCTTTAAAACGTATGCCATTCTGGCTTGTTTGCGACCTTTTTCGGGGTTTGAATAAAATCCTGTGGCAGGTGCAAGCATTACCGTGGCTCCGTTGTAGGAGAAATCTTTCAACAGCCATTCGCAGAACTTATCCGAGTCGTCTATCGGCATTTCTATGATTGAATAGAATGCTCCGGTAGGCATAGGACAACGGCATCCGGGGATTTTGTTCACTGCATTTATCAGCGTTTTACGTCTGCTGTCATATTCTGCCGCTACTTTATCGAAATATTCTTTCGGCGTATCCACGGCTGCTTCCGCAAAGATTTGTCCGAAGTAAGGCGGACATAATCTTGCTTGTCCCATTCTCAATGCAGAGGTCATTACCTCTTTGTTTTTGGAGATGATGACTCCCACTCTGGCTCCACAAGCGGAATATCTCTTGCTTACGGAATCCAAAAGTATGACATTGTTTGAGATTTCGTCCAATTCCATTACGGAGAAGTGCTTTCTGCCATCATAGCAGAACTCTCTGTAAACCTCATCTGCAAAAAGGAAGAGGTCGTGCTTCTTTGCCAATTTTGCCAAAGATTGCAACTCTTCTTTGGTGTAAAGATAACCGGTAGGGTTGTTAGGGTTGCAGACCATAATCGCTCTTGTCTTCGGTGTGATTGCTTTCTCGAATTCCTCGATTGGCGGAAGAGCGAAACCATTGTCTATCGTTGATGGTATGGTCTTTATAACCGTGTCGGAAAGAATGGCAAAAGAGTTGTAATTCGTATAATACGGTTCAGGTATCAATACTTCATCGCCCGGATTGCAACAGATGGTGAATGCGAATTGAAGAGCCTCGCTTCCTCCGTTGGTTACCACGATTTCATCAGGGGTTATGTTGATGTTGTGCTTTGCATAGTATTCGCAAAGACGCTCCCTATATGAAATGTTTCCTGCCGAATGGGTATAGGCAACGACGTTCATCTCTGCTTTACGAAGGGCATCTACCGCTCCTTTTGGAGTTTCAATATCGGGTTGTCCTATATTGAGGTGATAAACCTTTATTCCTTTTGCCTTTGCGGCTTCTGCGTAAGGCACCAACTTCCTTATCGCAGAAGCAGGAAGAATTGTGCCTTTTCTTGATATTTGTGGCATTATGTTTTTTGTGTTTGTTATTTCTTTATTACTGTTCCTTTGATTTTCAGAATGACTCTGTTGTTCGTGGCATTTGATTCGACCGTTATGGACTTGTTGATTGGTCCGACGTTGTTTGTGTTGTATTTAACGGTAATCGAAGCAGATTGTCCGGGCATTAGTGGTTCTTTGCTCCATGATGGAACGGTACAACCGCAGGAAGAACGTACTTTTGAAAGAACCAACGGTACTTTTCCTGTGTTTTTGTACTTGAATTCCGTTACACCGTTTCCACCTTGTTGAACTTCGCCATAGTCGTGTTCCAACTTCTCGAATGTGATTTCCGCTTGTGCGGCATTAGACTTCTGTTCTGTTTTTTGCGTTTGCGCATTCGCTCCGAATATGAAAGCGAACACTAAAACCAATGTTGAAATAAATCTCTTCATCTTTGTATGTTTTTACGTTTATAACTATTCTTCGATTTCATCATCTCTGACTTCGCCGGTTATAAGCAGGAGTGTTCGTTTTTGTTTGCGGTCATTGGTCTTTACAACGACGCTTCGCTTTATTTCTCCTACTATGTTGGAATTATAGCTGACTTTTATCTGTGTGGTATCTTGCGGCATGACAGGTTCGTTATTCCATTTTGCGACAGTGCAGCCGCAGGAGACCTTTACGTTTTCTATAACCAATGGTGCCTGACCTTGGTTTGTGATGGTAAATATCGCCACTGCCTCCTCTCCTTTTTCTATTTCACCGAAGTCATGCGATAGTTTATCGAATTTTGCAACGGCATAACGTTCATTATCTGCAATAATCTCACTTTGAGCCAAAGCAAAAACCGGTAACAAAACCATTGTAACGATGGAGATAACAACGTTAGCCTTTTGAAAGCATCTAATACCGTAAAGGTTCATCATTCCACTGTTTTTCCGTAACAACGGGCAAAGTTACAACATTAGTTTCATATTCTGAAAAAAAATATCCTTTTTCGTACGTTGCTGTTTTGACGCAAAGTATTCGGATAAAAACAAAGAGGAAAGAACATGCGTTCTTCCCTCTTTCTATATTAGATATGTTCGTTCCTAATAGAATATCGTAAAATAGTTCTTTATGTCCGCCTGCATTTGCAATACCTGCATCGTCATTTGTGTTTTTTGCATTGCTCTTGTCTTGTATTGCTGTTGTATAAGACCTGCATTCTCTTTCACAGGTCTTGTATATATCCTATCAACGTTTACAACATATACTCCGTTAAATCCTCTGATAGGCTTTTGCATTCCTGTTTTCTTGACAGCGGACAAATTACCTATAACTCTCATTTCGGGACCCGCTGCTGCGAAATATGGTGAAGAAAAGTCGATACTCATTGCAGAATCTATTTGAGAGTTTGCACTTGCTGCAAAAGTCTCTATTGTTTTGTTGCTTGCTTGCAATTTCTCGGCTTTTTGCATCAATGCTTGTGCCTTTTTCTCGATTTTGACTTGTGATTCTATGTAAGGTTTCACTTGTTCAAGAGAGAGTATTCCCTTTTCCTTTACATCTTTCAAGCCGACCACAACAAACATATCCGCCAACTGATAAACCTCAGGAGCGACATCACCTTTCTTTGTATCCTTATTGAATGCCCATCTTACGATTTCTCTGCAATAAGATGTTCCACTAAGTTGATAATCCATCTCTCTGACGCTTGAAGACAAGATATTGATGTTTTGTTTTTGAGCTTGTGCTTTCATGTCTGCCAAACTCTTAGACGCACCAAGGAATATATCTGCTTTATCCTTTATTTCGTTGATTGTTTTGTCGCTTGCTCTGACTCCCATCACTATCATCGCAACCTGCATCTTGGTTTTTGGTTCGGTCTTTTCTTTCAATTTTATCACGTAATGACCGACTTCATTCGGCAAATCATAGACAAATACTCCTCCGATATTCGTATTCCTTATTTGATTGTACAATTCGGATTGAAGTTGTCCGTCCATTATCCATTGCGAATCGCCGAAATTGTTTTTTGCTTCAGGGTCATCAGAGAACTTTACCACACTCTGTTCAAACAAATCCGAATTTGCCTTAAACGCTCCGCACAAACTATCTGCAAGGTGTTTCGCTTGCTCCGGCGTACGCTTTATATCTTTGGACGCTTTGTTGTTAAGGATAAGAATTTGCGAAAATCTGACAGAATCTGGACGGCTCTGAATATCTGTTATCTTTGCCATTATCCAGTTGGCTCCTTGTTGGAACGGAGCTATGAAGTCTCCCGTTTTCTTACCTGCAAGTATTGAGTCTGCAAATACGTTCTTCAAATCATCAATCTTGTAGAACGTACTATCATAAGTTCTGTCGGAAGAACCGGATACGAAGCCCGGAATATCTTCTTTGCTCAATGTTTGAAATTCTGCGTATGTCCTGACTACCGAATCATTGATGGCTTTTACGTCGGCAGGCGAAGGCTGAACGGAAAACTTAACGAACTCCAAATCTCTTATCGGTTCGTACAATTTATATTCGTTCTTGTGTTCCTCATAGTACTTTTTGTAATCCTCATCGGTTACTTTTATCGTATTATCTGCCACAGACTGATAAGGCAATACGACATATCTCGAATCCGTTACCTTATTATACACATCGCTTATATGTTCCGCAATTTTCTTCGGCATATAGAAACTGCTTGAAACAAGTCCTGTATATTTCTCTTGAAGTCTTGTTTCCTTGACGTATCTTTCAAATTCATTCCAACTTGCTTTCTGCTCCTCCGGCAACTTATCGAATTGGGCAATGTATTGCTTTATCGCCTGCGAATTGTATTGTCCTGTCTTGGGGTCGGAAAAGTTTTGTCTGACAATTACAGGTATGAAATCGCCAAAGAACATGTCGTTCATCTCATCCTCTGACACTCCGAGACCCAAGCCAAGGCATTCCTGATGCAATAGTTTCTGGGAAAGCAAACTTTGATAAGCCTGTTGCTTTGCAGCAAAACTTTGTTCCTGTGAAAGATTTGCAATACCGTATTGCTGTTTCATGTTATCTTCCGCATTTTTTACGGCTCTCTCATACTCGGCGAATGAAATATCCACCCCATTAACCGTTGCTAATTTAGTTGGTCTGTCTCCGGCGTTGCGTTTCCATAAATCACTGAAAATAAATGCCAAAATCGCAACTGCAATAAATACTACTGCAAACCCTGCTCTTTTTCTGATTCTACCAATTATAGCCATTTCCTCTTTACTTTGTTTATCGTTATTGTTAATGATTTCGCGGTAAATTCCGACTTGCAAAAGTAGGAAGAAAATTCTGAAGATGAAAATATTTGAGAAAAAAACTTGTCTTCCCAATGCTTTTCTTTGACGTTTGCCTATCTTTGTACCGAAATTAAATCTCTAAAATCATGAGGATATTACGAATTTCCATTTGCTTTTTTGCGATGACGGCTTTCTCGATGGTCGGTTCTCTTTACGCACAAACAAAGAACAATGAAGACAATTATTTTGAAACGAATAAAGCCATAGAAACTTTCGGCTCGGTTTTCAAAGCATTAAACTCCAATTACGTAGATGAATTAAATGCAGGAGATTTGACCAAAACGGCAATAGATGCGATGTTGTTGAAGCTCGACCCTTATACGAACTTCTATCCCGAGTCTGATATGGAAAACGTGAAATTGCAACTTTTGGGACAATATGGCGGAATAGGTGCTTTGATTCATTATAGGGACAAGCAAACCGTCATTTCCGAGCCTTACGAAAATCTTCCTGCACAGAAAGCCGGTCTTATGGCAGGTGATGTGATATTGAAAATCAACGGGGAAAGTTGCGAGGGTAAAACCAGCGACCAAGTCAGCGAAAAATTGAGAGGACAAGCCGGAACGGAGTTGACGATAAGCATAGAGCGTAACGGAAAACGTTTCGACAAAAAGTTGAAACGAGCAGAAATCCAACTTCCGAACGTATCCTATTCCGGTATGATAGGCAATAAAACCGGTTATATCAAGTTGGACGAATTTACAAAGAACGCTGCAAAAAACGTATTGGAGGCTTGCAAGCAACTCAAAGCAAAAGGAGCGGAAGCATTGGTGCTTGACCTCAGAGGGAACGGCGGAGGCTTGCTGAACGAGGCTGTCGATATTGTAAATATTTTCGTTGAAAAAGGTCAAATTGTCGTAAGCAAGAAAGCAAAGGACATTGCCAAAAGCAATACTTTCAGAACAATGCAAAAAGCCTTTGCTCCGAATATGCCGCTTGTCGTTTTGATCGATGCTTCTTCGGCTTCGGCTTCCGAAATCGTGGCAGGCAGCCTGCAGGATTTGGATAGAGCTGTCATAATGGGCGAACGCTCTTTCGGCAAAGGGCTTGTTCAGACTGTCGTTCCGTTGGTATATAACGCTCAAATGAAAGTTACCGAGTCCAAATACTACATTCCGAGCGGCAGATGTATTCAAGCCATCGATTACTCACATAGAGACGAATACGGAAGAGCGACCAAGATTCCCGATTCTTTGAAGACCGCATTCAGAACAAAGAACGGAAGAACCGTATATGCAGGTTCGGGAATAGAACCCGACGTTTTCATAGAACCCGAGTATGCTTCCAATATTGCAATCTCGCTTATAAGCAAATATCTTTACTTCGATTATGCCACAGAGTTCGTAAGGAAGCACCCGTCGATAGCTCCTGCCGGAGAATTCGAGATAACGGATGGGATTTACGATGATTTCGTTTCTTTTCTCAAAGATAAGGATTACAGTTACACCACGGCAAGCGAGAAATCCATGGAAACCCTGCTCTCCGTTGCCGAAAGGGAACATGTCGAAGCCTCAACCATTGAAGAAATGAAGCGAATAAAGAGCGAACTTGCGGAGGACAAAAAGAACGATATATACAAATTCAAGGACGAAATAAAGACCTTACTTCTCGGAGAGATAGTTTCCAGATATTATTTTCAGAAAGGCAGGGTCGAAGCCTTGTTAAAGCATGACAACGAACTGAAGAAAGCCGTTGAATTGCTGAACAACGAAGCGGAATACAAGAAAATACTTGACAAATAACAAATCCTATTTCAATCCATGAGAAACACATTGTACATCTATTTGGTTGCATTGCTATGTATCTGCAATCTATCAGCTCAAAACCCGAGAAACGACAACAAAATCTTCGATGAAAATCTGACAAAACAGGAAAGAGAATATCTGCATTTCCTTTACGATTACATGCCTCTTTGCGATTTGGCGGACTATGACGGAGAATTTTTTCTCAATCAGGTAAGGTATGCAATCAAGGCAAGAGAGACTTTCAGCTGGGGCAGCAAAATTCCCGAGGATATATTCAAACATTTCGTTCTGGTGTACAGAGTAAACAACGAAAACCTCGATACGGCGAGAATGTTCATGTTCGAGAGCCTTAAAGACAGGATAAAGAACATGAGTATGTACGATGCTGCTTTGGAAGTCAACCATTGGTGTCATGAAAGAGTGAATTACAAGGCTTCCGACGGCAGAACTTCCTCTCCTTTGGCGACCATAAAAACCTCTTGGGGACGTTGCGGAGAGGAAAGCACTCTTACGGTAACAGCATTGAGGGCAGTGGGACTGCCTGCAAGGCAATGCTACACACCGAGATGGGCTCACACCGATGATAATCACGCATGGGTGGAAGTATGGGTCGATGGCAAATGGCACCACCTCGGAGCCTGCGAACCGGAACCCGAACTCGATATTGCGTGGTTCGATGCCCCTGCCAAAAGAGCCATGATGGTTCATACCACTGTGTTCGGAAAATACAACGGACAGGAAGAGAAAAATCACGAAGGCAAACTTTACGACAAAATAAACCTGTTATCGAACTACGCCGCAACGAAAAAACTGAAAATATCGGTCAAAGACGAAAACGGGAAACCGGTTAAAGACGCACAAGTCTCTTTCGGCTTGTACAACTATGCGGAATTTTATCCTCTTGCGAAGATAAAAACAGACGAAAACGGCGTGGCAAGTCTTACGACAGGCTTGGGCGATTTGATGATATGGGTGAAGAAAGGCGACAAATCGGCTTCCGCCTTGGTCAAAGCCGAAACAGATATGGCAGAACTTGTTCTCAAAACCACTTTTTTTTATCCCCACACCGAGACTTTCAAGGTTTGTCCGCCTGTTGCCAAACAAGTCAAGCGTCTTGCGGGAGAAAAAGTTTCCGAAAACCTGAAACGCTTCGAGTATGAAGACTCCTTGCGGGAGGCTTATTTGAAGACGTTTCCGCGAAACGCCGTTTCATTTTCCTCAAACGAAGAAACAGAAAAAGCGGAGAAGCTTATAGCCGATTCATGGGGCAATTACAAAGAGATAGAACGGGTCTTGGCTAGCGGAGAAGAGCATTCCTCGGATATATTGAGCCTGTTGTATGAGAAGGATTTGAGGGATATTGAAGCAGATGTGGTATCAAGCCATTTGAAAGCCTACAAGAATTATCCGGCAAAGGAAAAGGCTTTGCAGGACTTCGTTCTCAATCCGCGGGTGCAGTTGGAGAAAATAACGCCTTACAGAGGCTTTTTGCAGCAATACTTTGCCGACCATGCGGAAGCCTTTATGGCAAATCCGCAAAGCATAGCCGATTGGATAAAGCAGAACATTGCTTTGAACGATGAGGAAAATTATTACGGGGTTCAAATATCCCCTGCGGGCATTCTAAAACTCAAACAATGCGATGCTCTTTCCCGTGAGATATTTTTCGTTGCCGTTGCAAGGAGCTTCGGAATAGCCGCAAGGTATGACTGGGCTGTCGGAAAGGCTCAGTACAAGACCTCATCGGCTGAGGATTGGAAGTACCCTCGATTCGAGCAGGAAAAAATCGAACCCATGGGCTTTGTTACTGTAAGCAACTCTCCGAAAAACAAAATCAAGCCCGAATATTACTCACACTTCACTCTTCAAAGGCTTACGGGCAATGAATACAAGACATTGGACTTCGAATATGACCCGAAGTTCGCTTCGTTTCCCGAAACGCTTCGCATTGCGGCAGGGAATTACAGACTGATGAGCGGGAACAGAGATGCGGACGGCAATATCTATGTGAGAGAAGAATATTTCAGCATCGAGGAGAACGACACTGCCAAAGTGGAAGTTGTCATGGCAGAGATAAAAAGCGACTTGAAAGCATTCGGCAAAGTGGATTTGCGAAAACTATTTTCCAAAACGACAATCGAAAATGCGAATACCAAGAACATCAAATACGGAAAAGGATTGATATTGGCCATAACCGATTCCTATTCCGAGCCTGAGAAGCACCTGATGGCGGATTTGGAACTCGTAAAGAATGATATGGAGGCATGGGGCGGCGATATAATATTCGCAACCGTCAAAACGCCGGATGAAAAACTCCTCAGCCTTTATCCCGACTTGCCTAAGCAAACAATCTTCGTGCAAGATAAGCACAAAAACATTCAAAAGCAGATAATCAAAGCCACAGATTTCGATTTCTCCGACGAATATCCTTTGCTGTGCTTTATAAGCAGGACGGGAGAAATATTTTTCTTGTCGGAAGGATACCGAATCGGCTCGGGAGAGAGTTTATTGAAAGTGATACATCAACTGAATTTGGAGGGTAAAAAATGAAAAGAGTATTGATTTTATGCCTTGGGCTTATTGCATTCTTTTCTGCGGATGCACAGTATATCCAATCTTCACAAGTGAAAAGCAGCAAAGAACCATGGAAGTACGGAGTAAAAGCAGGAGGCAGTTTCGACAGACTTTCGATAAAATCGGGCTGCACATCGAAGTTCGGGTATAAGGTCGGACTTGTTGCAGAGAAGCGTTTGGTCTATAATTTGTACTTCCAACCCTCATTGTCCTTTGTGAAGAAAGGCTTCGAATACGAAATACAGAAAGGCTTTCGGTTGAATGTCAATGCCATGTTGGCAGAGATAGACGCAGGTTTATTGTTGAAATTCGGAGATGACAGATTGCAAAAGGGCTTCTTCCTCTCGCTGACACCTTATTATGCTTACGGTTTCGGCGGAAAGAGCAGAAGCACAGACCTTAAACCGGATTCCGAAAACTACAACAAAGAAACGGAATACTCCACATTCGAGAATAACAATCGTGGAGACATAGGCTTCAAATTAGGTTGCGGGTACGATTTCAACAAACGTTTCGAGGTTGCAGGCAACTACACTTTTGGAATGAACAAATTCTCGAACACGGTCAACTATCGCTGGCGTGCGTGGAGCGTTCAACTGATATTATTCTTCTGAACCGGCTATCTTCTTTGCTGCATTTATGCCGTCCATTGCGGAAGAAGTAATTCCGCCCGCATATCCGGCACCCTCGCCGCATGGATACAGATTTTTAAGTTGCAAATGCTGCAAACTGTCCTTATCTCTCGGTATTCTGACAGGCGAAGATGTGCGAGACTCCAAACCAATCATCAAAGCGTCATTTGTTACGAAGCCTTTCATCTTCTTATCGAAAGCGACAAAACCCTGCCTCAAAGAATCGGAAATGAATTTCGGCAACAAATCGCTCATATCAGCCGACCTCAAACCGGCAGGATAGGAAGAGTTGCAAAGAGAGTTTGAAACCTTTCCTGCGACAAAGTCGGATATTCTTTGAGCGGGAGCCACCTGCCTGTCCGAATACATATTTTGTTCGCATTCTTCCTGAAACCTCATCAATGAAAGAGTCCCATAATGCAAATATTCCGGCACATCTTTCTCCGAAACAGAAACCACAATTCCCGAATTGGCATAAGGAGAATTACGAAGAGATGAAGACATTCCGTTGACCACCAGACACCCCCTCTCCGTCGAAGAAGGAATTACCATGCCTCCCGGACACATGCAGAAAGAGAACACTCCACGGTCTCCGATATTGTGTGCAAGAGAATAAGTTGCAGCAGGCAACAATCTCGAATACTTATCGGTGTGGTATTGTGTGCGATTGATAAATTCCTGAGCATGTTCCACTCTTACTCCCATGGCAAAAGGCTTGGATTCTATCAACCATGATTTTTCCGAAAACAACTTATAAACATCTCTTGCCGAATGTCCGCAAGCCAAAATGACGGCTTTACCCTCCAAAGTGCTGCCATCGGCTGTTTTTACCCCATACACCGAACCGTCTCGAACCAACAAATCCACCACCTTCGAGTTAAAGTGGTATTCGCCCCCGCATTCCGTTATCTTGTTCCTTATGTTCTTTATTATTCTCGACAGTTTATCCGTTCCTATGTGGGCATGTGCGTCGATCGATATATCTTCGTCCGCACCGAATTCCACGAATGTTTCCAACACTTCGCCGATGTTTCCCCTCTTATTGGAACGTGTGTAAAGCTTTCCATCGGAAAAAGTCCCTGCTCCACCCTCTCCGAAGCACCAATTCGATTCTTCATTCAGCTCCTCGTTGCGAGCAATCAAGGCAATATCCTTTTTTCTTTCCTCGACAGGCTTACCTCTCTCCACTATGACAGGTTTCAAGCCGTATTCCAGCAATTTCAAAGCCGCAAACAAACCACAAGGACCTGCTCCGACTATCACCACTCTTTCCGACTTTGAAACATCATGATATATCTTTGTTTTGACTTCTTCTTTCTTCTTTTCGGTGGAAGCAAATACCTTCAAACAAAAACGCGGTTCGCCTCTGCTGTCGATACTTCGACGAAGTATTTTGAAATAAGCCAAATCCTGAACTTTCAACCGGCATGCAGATGCAATCCTCCTTTTCAAGCAATCATGCGATAAAGCCTCGTGCGGTTTCAATCGCAGTTCCAATTCTTTCTCCATTTATTCGAAAGTGAAATTGATGTAGAATATTTGTGTCTTTACCTTGTCCAATACGTCCGAATACATGGTTTTGTATCCGTGAACGAGAATATCGTTCAGTCCGTAGGAACTTTTTATCTCTATTCCGAGCTTTATGTAATTCAGATAGAAGTCAAAACCTACTCCGAGGGTATAGAACCATTCCGAATTGTTGACTTTCATCAGTATTTCATCGGGAGAAGCTTTCTTTCTCTTTATCGATGCCAAATCATAGGCGAATTTGCACCCTGCTATCAGATATGGTCGGAAGTTTCTCCATCTTTTGGATTGTATCTTGAACTCCAAAGGGGCTTCGACGTATATTACCTCCATCGGAACGTTGCTTTCTATATATTTCCCGTTCTTATCGATGTAATAATTCAAGCGTCTGTCGCTGAAAATTATCGAGGGCAGAAATCGCAATCGCAAATATTCGCACAATCGTAAATCTCCGATAAATCCGAGTTGAAATCCGTTGCTCCTCTCCGAGTCAAAACCCATGACGGTATCAAAATAGGGTCTGTTCTCTTTCTCAATCATGTTGGAGAAAAGTCTGTTATATCCGAGTATGCAGCCGAAATGAATGGTTTTGTCATCATAATGAGGAAGATTCGGCGGGGAACTCTGTGCATAAATGCTTACGCAGCAAAATAACGACAGCAAAGAAAAAAGCAACTTCTTCATTCTACTTGCTCTTTAATAATTCCGACAGTAGTTTTTCTTTGTCTATCGGCACCACACCTACGGATTCGCAAACCAAGCCACCGGACATGTTGCTTATCTTGGCTGTTTCCAAGGCATCCAAGCCTAATGCCATGCAAAGACTTGCGACACTTATAACCGTATCGCCCGCTCCACTCACATCCGCTATCTTTCGCAAATATGCCGGTTGCATTTCGACTTTCGGTTCTTGGGAGGTAAAATCAGCAATGAACACTCCGTACTCGCTCAATGTAATGAACACTTTTTCTATTCCCTGCTTTTGGTGAAGTGTAAGTGCCGCTTGATACAACACTTCTTCTTTCGGCGTTTCTATATCTGCCTTTAAGCCCTCTCTCAACTCCTTTAAGTTGGGTTTGAACAGACTTACGTTTTTGTAGAATGGGAAATTTCTCTTTTTGGGATCGACACATGTCGGTATGGATTTGGATTTCGCCACAGCAACAAGGCATTCTATCAAGTCTTTTGTAATAACTCCCTTGTCGTAATCTTGAAATATTATGGCATTCGGCTTGTTCGATTCGATGATTTTCTCAATCCTTTGCAAGAATGCGGTTTGTTCGTTATCAGATAAGGGTAATTCCGTTTCTTCATCTATTCTCAACATTTGGGATTTGTTGCCGAGAATTCTTGTTTTCACCGTTGTGCAACGCTCCGTGGAGAAAAGCAATCCGTCCGTATTTATATTTTGTTCTTGAAACAAACCTTTCAATATTCGTCCCTCCATATCGTCTCCCACAACAGAGCAAATTATCGGCTTTGCTCCCATTGCAGCAACATTCAATGCTACATTGGCAGCTCCTCCGAGGCGGTTTTCTTTCTTCTTAACGGAACAAACCGGCACGGGAGCTTCCGGAGAAATACGCTCTACCTTTCCCCACCAATAGGAATCAACCATTACATCTCCAACAATCAGAATATTCAAAGAGGAAAACCTCTTGAAAATATCGGCATAATCCATCTACAAAATGCTTTTCGTTACCTCTCCACGCAAATCGGCTTGCAGTTTCTCTCTTATCTCCTGTTCATCGTCGTAATTGCCCAATACGAACATCAATTTCGCCAAAGCTGCTTCCGTTGTTATGTCTCCTCCGGAGATAACACCCATGTTCAACAACTCCCTCGACGCTTCGTAATGACCCATTACCACACTGCCGGCTTTGCATTGGGTTACATTAAGAACGACAATGCCCCTTTCGATAGTATGTTTCACCGTATTTATAAACCAATCAGCCGTCGGAGCATTACCGCTTCCGTATGTTTCCAAGATAACCCCCCGCAAATCTTCGATGGAAAGGAAAGTCTCGAGATATTCTTTTTTCAAGGCAGGGTGCACCTTTATTATTATCACCTTGTCGCACATTTTCCCGTAAACCTTCAAAGGTTCGGAACTTATCGAACGTAGGAGATGTTGCTTATATATGATGTTTATTCCGACTTTTGCCAAAGAAGGATAATTTCCGGAATAGAAAGCCTCGAAATGTTCGGCGTTGAACTTGGTCGTTCTGTTACCTCGGAACAATTTATTCTCGAAGAAAATACATACTTCCCCTATCGGCACTTGTTCATTGGCTGCAATTTCCACGGCAGAAATGATATTCTCCCTGCCATCGGTACGAATCATACCCAAAGGCAACTGACTGCCGGTTATGATGACCGGTTTGGCAAGATTTTCCAACAAAAAGCTCAACGCAGATGCCGTATAACTCATCGTATCCGTGCCATGCAGGACAACGAAACCATCATAGCTGTCGTACTTTTCTCCGATTAAGGCAGCAAGCCGCAACCACACCTCCGCATTCATATCGGAAGAATCTATTATAGGGTCGAATTGAATCGTATCGATACGGCATTCCAATTCTCGCAACACAGGCAGAGCCTCGTAAATCTTCTTCATATCGAAAGGATGCAAAGCCCCTGTCGATTTATCTTTGACCATGCCGATGGTTCCGCCCGTATAAATCACCAAAATGTTTTTCATGACAATCTAAGAAAGGGCAAAGTTACAAAAAAGCCGCAATGGTATAAGTTTTATCGCTGCATATTGTCCGTAAGTTCAAATAGCGAATTTCCCGATTTGGGTTGACAACCTTGAAGTCTTATATTAGAAAAAAGTTGACTAAGTCGTACTTATCCCCATTCATGTTTGACCGGATAGCATAGCCCGGAAATAGATTACGAACACTTATACAAAGACTTAGTCACCGTTGTTTATGAGGCTTATCACCGTTTGAACGATGCTTTCTACATCGAAATGGCACAATTTTTGCAATTCGGAAACAGTACCTTGTTCGATGAAATTATCCGGAATTCCCAAACGTTTCACCTCTTTTCCGAAGCCGCATTCGCAGGAATACTCCGCTATTTCCGAACCAAAGCCGCCTGTAATGCAGCCATCTTCGAGAGTGATTATATACTTATGAGCTTCCAAAGCCTCGTTTGCTAGCGCCTTATCCAAGGGCTTGAGAAACTTGAAATCGTACAATGCAACCTCGATTCCGCGGTTATGAAGCACCTCTGCAGCCTGTTCGGCAAGATGAATGACCGTACCGAGCGTAAGGATTGCCACCTCCTTTCCCCCTCTCACCTTTTTCCCATTTCCTATGGGCATTATCTGCATCCCATTCCGCCATTTTGGCAGATAGCCATTGCCTCTCGGGTAGCGGATAACGAAAGGACAGGGAGTATGAACGGCTGTAAACATCATGTTTCTCAAATCATGCTCATCTGCAGGAGCCGCAATCACAAGATTAGGCACACATCTCAAATACGCCAAATCAAATGCTCCATGATGAGTCGCTCCGTCTTCGCCTACAAGACCGCTTCTGTCGAGACAGAGGACGACATGCAGCTTCTGAAGGGCTATGTCGTGTATAATCTGGTCGTAGGCTCTTTGCATAAAGGAGGAATATACGTTGCAGAAGGGTATGATTCCGCGGGTTGCGAAGCCTGCCGCAAGACATACTGCATGTGCTTCGGCAATGCCGACGTCGAATGTTCTGTTCGGGAAGACCTTTTGCAACTTTGTCATGGAGCAACCTGTGAGCATTGCAGGAGTTATGCCTACAATATTTTCATACTTGCGTGCCAATTCCAAAAGCGTTTCTCCGAATACATCTTGGAACTTCGGTGCATGAGCGGAGACAGTATCTTTCTTAGGCAACGCACCTGTCAGCGGGTCGAATACGCCCGGGGCATGATAAGTTGTGGGATTGTTTTCGGCGGCATCCAAACCTTTGCCCTTCTTTGTTATGATATGCAGCAGCTTAGGACCCTTTATGCTTTTCAAATCAGAGAGAGTATGTACAAGAGTATGTACATCGTTGCCGTCTATCGGACCGAAATACCGTATGTTCAAAGCTTCGAAAAAGTTGCTCTTGCCCGAAAAGAGGCTTTTGGCTGCAAAGGACACCTTTTTGAAGACGGTTTTATGCCTCGTGTAGGCATCGGTATTGCCACCCATGAGGTTCCATATCTTGTTTTTCAAACGATTATAGGCAGCGGAAGAAGTTATCTTTGTCAGATAGCGGCTCAATGCTCCGACCTGTTTGTCTATAGAAATGCCGTTGTCATTCAGAATAATCAAAACATCGGCATCGGTACTTCCTGCGTGATTCAGAGCCTCGAAAGCCAAACCTCCCGTCATCGAACCGTCTCCTATGACGGCTATATGATGATTGTTCCTGCCGTTCAGCCTGTCTGCAATCGCCATTGCCAAGGCCGCCGATATTGAAGTCGAAGCATGACCTGCCCCGAACGAATCGTATTTACTCTCATCTCGTCGCGGGAAACCGCTCAAACCATTCAATTTTCGGATATTCTCAAACTCGTTTCGTCTTCCTGTAAGCACTTTATGCGAGTAAGCCTGATGACCTACGTCCCAAACAAGGCTGTCATTCGGAACATCATAAAGATAATGCAAAGCCACGGTCAACTCAACCGTGCCGAGACTTGAGGCCAAATGCCCCGGATTTTCGGATAAAACACCTATGATATATTCTCTAAGTTCCTTGCATAATCGAACAAGTTGCTCCTCGGATAAAGATTTTATGTCATCGGGAGAGTTTATTGTACGAAGTATCTCACCTTGTTTTGTATAGTGCATTTGATATATTCCCTCACGCTTTCAAGTGGCAAAGGTACAAAATTCCTTTCAAGCATTCTATTATTCCGAAGAATATCCGTATATTTGCGAGGTCAAATAATTCATTAACAAACACAGTATTCGAGATGAAAAAGTTATTATTATCTGTTTGTGGTTTGATTGCAGCCTTGTCTGCAACTGCACAAACGCCTCAGTTCGTTTCCACGGAACCTTCCAACAGAAATGTAATCATTGAAGAGTTCACCGGAGTTAATTGCGGCTATTGTCCCGACGGACATAGAATAGTCAGAGAGTATGAAGAAGCCAATCCGGGCAGGGTATTCGGCATAAACATACATCAGGGAGTATATGCCGCCATGTACACCACTCAATGGGGAAATGCAATAGCCAATCAAACAGGTTTGAACGGCTACCCTTCCGGAACAGTGAACAGACATCGTTTCGGCGGAACCGCAACAGCGTTGGGCAGAGATAGGTTCGTAAATGCGGGAAATCAAATCAAAGCAATGTCTTCCTTTGTGAATGTCGCAGCCCAAGCAACCATCGATGCCGCAACCCGTACATTGACCGTAAACGTTGAAGCCTATTACACCGCCGATGCAGAGACGGGAATGAATCTTATAAATGTCGCTTTGTTACAGGACAGCATAATAGGTCCTCAGTCGGGAGCTTCTGCCAATCCTTCACAGGTAACCTCCGACGGGAAGTATATCCACATGCACATGTTGAGACACTGTTTGACAGGTCAATGGGGAGATACCGTTTCCGTGGAAGAAGGTGTCATTCCGCAAGGAACACTCGTTCAAAGAACTTATACCTGCGATTTGCCGAGCTACATGAGTGATGCAATCGTAAAGTTGAATCATTTGAATGTAGTGGTATTCGTTACAAAAGATAAACAAGAGATTTACACCGGCAGCAAATGCGTACCTTCCATCATAGGAGAACGTCCTCTTCTTTCTGTCGGTTCTTCCGAAGCTGCGGTTGTTAACATTTACGGCTGTTCCGAAGAAGTCATGCCTTATTTATTCGTTTACAATACAGGCGGCGAAGCATTGACGACAATGGATATAGAATATTCTTCCGACCTTTCCGCAGCTCAAACTTATTCTTGGACAGGCAATATTGCCACAGATGAGGCAGAATACGTACAATTACCCAATGTGCTTGCAAACGTAGGCTCCAATACCACCGTTACGGCAAAAATTCTTACAGCCAACGGCGTTTCCGTTCAAGACGAAGCGAAATCCGCCAGAATAAAGAAACAAAGACCTGCCGAAGGCAATGGAGATAAGTTCAAGATAATAATTCAAACAGACAAATATGCTTCCGAAGCAGGCTGGACTTTCAGAGACGCACAAGGAGAAATCATCGAGCAAAAGAGATATACCGGAAATTCGATCAAAAGAGATACCATTGAAATACCTGTAAATGAAATCGGTTGTTACATATTCGAGGTAACAGACGCTTACGGAGACGGAGGAACGAAGCACCAAGTATATGACGGCACGGGTAAAAGATTGGTAAACGGAGGACCGAACTCTTACGGAGCAAGTGCAATATACGATTTGAAACTCCTATCCCTGTCGGGCTTGGAGGAAGCGGAAGGCGTGATACTTCAGACCTTGGTTTATCCTAATCCTGCACAAGACATGTTGAACATGGATATTTCCGTATTGCAATCGACCAAAGCGAATATCTCTGTGGTGGATTTGCTCGGCAGAGAAGTGATACGCTTCGGCGATATAAATCTTCAGAGCGGAAAGAATACATTGAATATCGACACTTCTGAATTGCAAAACGGAGCATACGTAATCAGAATCGTTTCCAACGATGGAATAACATCAAAGAGAATAAGCATAAACAGATAATTCAACCAAACAATGAAAGAGAGGCGGTGTCGTATCAAGGATTACGACACCGCCTCTTCTTATTAGAATATCGACAACAAGCTCTTTTTAGAATCGTACGGTGAAAGTTGCTTGCACCAAATGATTGGTTCTTGCAATTTTTGCTATCGATTCGTCATAGAATTGATAGTATCTGTCTCCCGATATGTTTGCGTATGCGAAATCGAATGAGTAATACTTGGTTTTGTATCCTATTCCACCGCTTATGCAATTAAGTGCTGCGTCATTAGGTTCCTGATAAGGATTGCCCATGTAAGCATATCCTGCCCTCAAAGCTATCATTCCGAGTTTCAATTCACCACCCAAACGGAACGTATGTGCGGCTCTGTATAGGTTCTCTATCTTTTGATTTATTGTTGTCTCATACATAATATCGTCATCCATGCGATATTTCATCGAAGAATAATCCGCATATTCATAATCCGCACTTATGGTTCCTCCGATCGCTGATTTGTTGTTTCCGAATACCAAAGCAATATTCCCCAAAAAGCGGAACGGTGTTTGTATATCGTATTCCAAAGTCGGAGCTACGCTTCCCGAACGTCTATTATAGGCAACCTCGGAACAATAATCGTCCTGTACATAATAATAAGTAGGAGTATGAATGGCAGCTCCTATTCTCAAAAAGTCCAAAGGCTTGAATATCGCTCCCAATTTCAAGTTCACACCCGTTACGGAAAGCTCTTGAACTTCATTATAGGTGTAATAACCGTTATCGTTTCCCGCAGCGTCGAATCTCGTTTCGGCAAACATACTTGTACTTTTGTAATATCCGAGAGGTATTCCGAGCGTTGCTCCGAAGTAAACCCTGTCATCTACGTTTCCACTGAAAGAAAATGACATTTCCGTCAAATAGCCTGTCTCTTTTATGGACTTTATCTGACCGAAAGTACCGCTTTTGTAAATTGAACTGAAATTTCCATTTGAATCCAAATCCACAACACCGGCTCTGACAAAGTCATTCTCTTTATCGTCGTTGTTAACTATCGCACCCATTACAACATCATTCACGAACGAAGAACCAACATTTTCTCTCACCATCTTCATTCTGTTGCTGAAATTCCGCAATTTGTTCACTCCGAAAGAGAATTGCATGTATTTCAATCCCTTTGAACCTGTCTTTATCGTGCCGACCATACCGAAGTTTCCGTAATTGAAACTTGTACGATTGTCATTTGTTGAAATGCCTTCAATATCGCTATCGTTGAAATTGAAGTTTATTCCGGAGGAAAAACTTATTTCGCTTTTCTTGTAAAGTCCCAATCCGGCAGGATTGTAATGCGAGGACATTATATCGCCTCCCACTGCACCTATTGCACCTGCACGACTTATGTAATTGGCTGTTCCGTTTATTCCGTATTGACTGAAATACAACGGATAATCGGGTGAGAGTTGTGCTTTCATTCCGATAAATGCACATATTCCCATTACGGATAAAAATATCTTCTTCATTGTTCAGATGTTTTTGCTGTTCATTATTCTGTTTTATCGTCTTATCGACCTGCCACCGCCACCGTGAGAACCAATGGAACGAGAGGACGAACGCGAAGGACTGCTTATGCTCCTGCTGCCGCTTGTGCTTCTCGATGGTGTGGATATTGTTCGATTGCTTCTCGATGGACGTGAAATATTTCTGTTTGTCGTACGTTCCGAATTTCTTCTGAAAGATGTAGAAGTGTTTCGAGAACGATTCATATTGCGGTTTATCGTTGCCGAAGAAGGAGTGGTTTGACGGCGTGTTGACGGAGGTGTGTACGTTCCCGCACTGCGTCTCGTAATGCCGGGTTTCGAGGAAACTTTATTTGGTTTCGACGCAGTACTTCTGCCGATTGTTCCTGCAGTTGTCCCTTTCGTCAAACGGGAAGGCTTTCTCAATGTATTGGAATTGGCAGATAGATTACCGGAACGATTTATCACCGGCTTGGATATGGTACTGCCTCCTGTAGAACCGATAGCGCCTCTGCGGCTTATTCCGTTTGTCTTACTTATCGAAGAAGATGACGTGTTCAATCCTCTTGCCAATTTATTGCTTTCAACATAACCGGCTCTCGAAATACCGCCCGTATTTCTTCTTATGTAACCCGTTCCGGTGGACGTACCTCTGTAAAGATTGGAATTATGATCGTGGCTGTTGAAATAGCAAACATCGTGGTGATGATGGTAACAATCCCAATGATGGTGGTGATGCGGTCCGTACCAATGGGAATAATAGTAAGGGCTGTACCAAGACCAATAAAAAGGATCGCTCCAACGAGCATAAAATGAAGGATACCACCAACTATATCCCAAATATATCGATGTTCCCCAATAAAGCAGGTCATGCGTGTACCAATACATATTGGTATAATAGTCCGCATAATAATCCGAATATATCACCGGTCCGTAGAACCTGCGTATTCTTGCACTGTAAGCATAGTCATAGTAATCGTCTTCATCGAATTGCGAGTATTCTTCCGTTGAAGCATCTTGCGAATTATCGATTTCGGATTGGTTATTTGCTGCTGTGTTTGCGTTAACGGCTTCCCGATACGACTCTGTCTTCTTTTTATAAGCAGGGTCTTGGTAAGCCAAACTTTTTTCCTTCTTTACAGGTTCGGGTTGCAGGTATTCCTCATCATCGGAATCGGAATACACATCATCATAACTCACTGAAAGCAAGGAAGCATTGCAACTTGAAAAGATTATTCCTGCAAGAGCCGAAGTTACTGTAACGATTGCACTTCTCCTTATTAAAGCTCTGATTCTCATAATAGCCCTCCTTTGTTGGATTGTTTCAAAAAATATTTTCGTACTTTTGCATCACTATTTCCAAGGGCAAAAATACTGATTTTTCTCCTTTTTGCAAGTAGTATGACCCCATAAACAGACAAAAAGTTTAATCAATATGGCAAAAGATTTTGTACAACGCTCGGAGAATTATTCGGAGTGGTATAACGAATTGGTTGTTAGAGCGGATTTGGCAGAGAATTCGTCCGTCAGAGGTTGCATGGTGATAAAGCCTTACGGCTATGCAATCTGGGAAAAGATGCAATCGATAATGGATAAGATGTTCAAGGAAACAGGACATCAAAATGCGTACTTCCCTTTATTCATTCCTAAGTCGTTCTTCGAGAAAGAAGCGGAACATGTTGAAGGTTTCGCCAAGGAATGTGCCGTTGTAACTCACCACAGATTGAAACCTAAAAGAGATGGTTCGGCAGGGCTTGAACCGGATCCAGATGCAAGATTGGAAGAAGAACTCATAGTAAGACCGACATCCGAAACCATTATATGGGATACCTATAAAAGATGGATAAAATCATACAGAGATTTACCGATACTCTGCAATCAATGGGCAAATGTGGTGCGTTGGGAAATGAGAACGCGTATGTTCTTGCGAACTGCGGAGTTCTTATGGCAGGAAGGACACACCGCTCATGCCACAAGTGAGGAAGCGGAAGCGGAAGCAAGAAGAATGTTGGGCGTTTATGCCGATTTTGCAGAGCAATTCATGGCTGTACCTGTCGTTCGTGGCGTTAAATCACCTAACGAACGTTTTGCGGGAGCGGTGGAGACATATTGCATAGAAGCGATGATGCAGGACGGTAAGGCGTTACAGGCAGGCACTTCCCACTTCTTGGGACAAAATTTTGCGAAAGCTTTCGATGTAAAATTTCTTTCGAAGGAAAATAAATTGGAATACGTATGGGCGACTTCATGGGGCGTATCCACAAGACTTATGGGAGCTTTGATAATGACCCATTCGGACGATAACGGATTGGTATTGCCGCCAAAGCTTGCACCCATTCAAGTCGCAATCATTCCAATCTTCAAAACAGAGGAACAATTCGACCAAATAAACCAAGAAGTTGCCAAAATACAAAAAGCACTTTCCGAAAAAGGTATCAGCTTCAAGTACGACGACCGCAGAGAATACAAACCCGGTTGGAAATTCCACGAATACGAATTCAAGGGTGTGCCGATACGCATAACCATGGGGGTAAGAGATTTGGCAGAAGGCAAATGCGAATTGGCAAGACGCGATACCATGGAGAAAGAACTCATAGATGTAGAAAGAATAACAGAAGTCATAGAGCAAAGACTTGAAGACATTCAAAAGAACCTTTATGACAGAGCCTTGAAATTCCGAATCGACAACACACGAAAAGTCGATACGTGGGAGGAATTCAAAGAAATACTGGAAACCGAAGGCGGCTTTATCTCCGCACATTGGGACGGAACTCCGGAAACCGAAGAAAAAATCAAAGAATTGACCAAAGCAACCATACGTTGCATACCTTTCGACTCCCCGGAAGAGCAAGGCAAATGTATATACAGCGGAAAGCCATCTCATAGAAGAGTGATTTTCGCCAAGGCATATTGATTTCATTTCGATAAATCGTAATACAAGGAAGTCAGATGGCAATCCGAATTGCCTCGGACTTCCTTTCTTTATACCCTCCAATGATGCACGCAAAATAAAACGGCGGAAAAATTTCACGAAGCAGCGGAAGAAAAAAATTATTACGCCGATTTATTTCGAGGAGTTGCAATATGCTGATTTTCCCAAAGGTAAGAAAAGGTGCTTTTCGGCTTTATTCCTCTCCTGAAACAAGGTGTGGTGTTGCCGGTATGATTTACTGCTATTCTTTTTACCAGCTTTCCGATTTTGTTTCGTATCTTTGTTCCGGTATCGGCAGGGAAGTATGACTTCTTTTGTTGATTTCGGATTTGAAAATTATAGATAGGTTGTATGACAATAGAAGAAACCAACAGGGATTTTACAGAGAGAGTTGCTGCTCTAAGGAGGTGTCTTTGAC
>ERZ1026856.8-NODE-8-length-170083-cov-14.952331_pt1 | contig 170083 bp, 170 predicted proteins | sample MGYA00380158_ERZ1026856 | MGnify/ENA primary metagenome ERZ1026856 (study PRJEB33269, sample SAMEA4719794) | human gut metagenome | biome: human-associated habitat; feature: organic feature; material: feces | place: Cameroon | collected 2013-10 ... | reverse complement strand
TTTTTAGAGAGTAGCAGCCTTTTTTATTTTGAATATAAAATATGACACATACACTCGATAATATGCATACGTAGAGGAAACGCATCAAGTGCTTGCTAAGCGAAACTTTGTACTGGCAGTAAGAGGAGGTATCTTTGGTGATAATTGCCGCTGCATTCCCCAAAACGGAGTATCAGAGATGTATTGTACATCAGGTAAGAAATACGTTAAAATATGTTCCGGATAAGGACAGAAAAGCGTTCGCTTCCGACCTAAAAACGATTTACCATGCTTCCGATGAAGAGAAAGCTAGACTGGCTCTGGATCGTGTTACTGAAAAATGGACCGCAAAATACCCGAATTCTATGAAACGCTGGTATGATAACTGGGATGCAATAACGCCGATTTTCAAGTTTTCACCGGATGTCAGAAAGGTTATTTACACGACCAATGCAATTGAAAGTCTGAATTCTACCTACCGTAAGCTCAACCGTCAGAGAAGCGTATTTCCAAGTGATACAGCGCTCCTGAAAGCCCTGTATCTGGCAACTTTCGAAGCTACTAAAAAATGGACTATGAGCATTCGAAACTGGGGACAGGTCTACGGTGAACTCAGTATTATGTACGAGGGAAGACTCCCAGAATAACAGAATCTGTATGCATGATGAGAAGGACGTTTTTGACGTCCGCTCTTGACATGCCTGAAATCATGTCGTATATATAAAACAAGAGCCGGAAGCTCCAATTTAGTGCTTCCAGCTCAATCATTATCATAGAAGATTATTATTTACAGACTTTTCTTCATAGTCTCAAGTACTTTGATATCCGCAGCATAAATTCGGCAGATGGGGTACTGTCCCCACGTTCTATCCTACCGACAGTTTTGGTGCTGTATCCGATAGCAGCGGCAAGGTCATCCTGGTAAATGCCACGCTGTTCTCGGATTTCTCGGATATTATTGGTAACCGCCATAAAAATCCCTTCTTTCAGTTCTATAGAATTTTCTTATTGTCAATTATGCAAAATGATGTGTCCGATAAAAAGGACTTGCAATTTTATCGGTAATGTCCTGTAATAGCAGAAGCATCAGATTTTCCAAGAACTTTTCCAAATATGTCTAAGCGGTCATTTTCACTAACCTTGATAGGTGCATACTTTTCATTGAGTGAGATAAGGAAAATTCCGTCTTTATCGTTTTGTAATTTCTTAATATAGGCTTCTCCGTTAAGAGCGAAGATGCCGATTTCTCCATTAGCAACAGATTCCTGTTGTAATACCCATGCAATCTGACCATCATGGAATTCAGGTTCCATACTGTCACCACTAATACGGACACCGAAAGTAGTATCTTCCTGAAGAAGTTGCTGAATGATGTTTCGCTTTCCTTCTGTCATTACTACTTTGTGTACAGGTTTCTTTTCTCTTCTTGCCATAATAAAAGGCCTCCTATGATTTATATTTTACCATAGAAGACCTTGCTGCTATTAGCTATTTACAGAAAAAGTTTCACGCACTCGCGTGTGGTGCTGGTGAACACTCAGATCATCGATGAGTATCTGGAAAGCTTCAAAGATTGAGAGGAAACTGCAGGCAGTGACGGAGCAGCTTCCATCAAAAGAGAATTTAGAGCGGGCAAAAAATGCATTGACTTTTTGCCTGCTCTAAAGTATTATGATGGAGACAGACGGAGGTTTCGATAGACAATGACAAGAACCGGCAGACCCAAAATGGATGATCCGCACAGCTACAAGCTTACGGTGCGGTTCTCAAATGAACAGAAGAAACGGCTTGAAGCCTATGCTGAGAAATTTTCTTTGTCGAAGGCGCAGGTGCTCATGAAGGGCTTTGAGGAACTCTTGGAGAGGGATGAAGAGCCTGAAAAGAGCAAGTAGGGAAGGCTGTTCCTCACTTCAAACAAAGAAAGTGAGGAGAAAGGATGGCAAAGACGATTCAGGAGCTTAGGCTGAAGGCGCACAAGATCATCAGAGACATCGAGGACGGCGTGATGGCTGAGATCAAGAAGAGTCATCTGCTGATGGTGGATAATCATATTCCGGCAGGAGCAAAGCTTTACTAACGATCGGAGGTACAAGGATGAAGAAGCGATCCTATCCCAGATCATGGGGAAAATGGTTTGAGAAATATTGTGACAGGTACCTTCCGGACAGAAAAGAAGAAATCTGTGAAAGAGCAGATCATGAGTATACAGAGCTTCTGAAACAGATGCCGGATATGGGTGGCAGAGAGAATAAGATGATCAAGAACTTTGATACATGGTTTACGATCGTGGCGTTCTATGAGGCAAGCGACCATGTGATCGATGGTGAGGCCTTTCAGATCATCTACAACTGGAGTATCGATAGTATCCGGTTTCTGGGAAAGCTGATTGATGGAAATAAAAGCAAACTGGTTTATAAGTTATTTGCATCCTTTTATTCCCAATATGAGAAGACGCTGCGAAAGCATCAGGCAAAGGGAGAGTGGAAGGATACATGGGATCTGGCGATTAACCCGGAGCATCGGGAAGAAGGCTATAGCTTTCATTTGATCGGATGTCCGATTGCAAGACATGCAAAAGAGCATGGATATGAGGAACTGCTTCCCTATCTGTGCCGCACCGATCATATCCTGACGGAAGTGTTGCACGCAAGGTTGATCCGGACACAGACGGAGATTCTGGGTGGAGACTACTGTGACTACTGGTATATCGGAGATCAGAACCCTGCTTTGGAGCAGTATAAGGATCTGGAACGGATCTGAGGAATAGGTGGACGATTTAATGTTGGATGCGTGTGCAGATTAGAATAGCAGAAAGGGTAATTATGTTAAAAAAGATAATATCAAAAAAGGGTATCGTTATTACTTTGATTGTAATAAGCTGCTTGATGGTATTTACCATATTCATGATTTTATCCGATAAAATATCATATAATGTAGAGGAAGTTAATGGTAACTATAATGTTTCTGTAAATAATAGATGGGGAAAAAGAATATATGAAAATGTATATGGGGTTGCCCCCGTCATTATGCAGGTGGATAAGGATACCATATTGATAAGAACGGGAAGGGGAGACTCGTGGATAACGAAGTTTATTAATGGGAAAACCAATAGAGTATCTGATGATTTTGAAAATATAAGTGCATATAATGGACAATTAGTAGTATATGGGATTTATGAAGATGAACAATTAAAAATTGTAATAAGAGACATATATGACAAAGATAAGGTTTATAAAGAGGTTATTGATACCTTTCCAAATGTGGCGGTTGGATCATATATAATAAAAGATGCTCAGATAATCGATGAACATTCTGTACATTTAACTTATTATGTGGGCGATGAGTGGGAAGAAAAGGAAAAAATGGTACGCTTAGATTAGGAAGGAGAAAAGGATAGGATATCAGAGGGATGAAGTATCGTTTTTTTGGCTGGGAACATGCGGATGTTCCGGCTATTACAGACGAATATAGTGGAATTCGGGATCCAAGAGCATTATATGATGCCCTAAACGATATCTGGTGTGCGGAGACCTGTGCACCGAGGATGCGGGCACGTTGGACCAAAGAGAACCGGACGCTGGGACAGTGCTCGATTACTGCCTTTCTTGCACAGGATATTTTTGGCGGTAAGGTGTACGGAATCTTGCGACCGGGTGGAACCTATCACTGTTATAACGTGGTGGGAGACTGTTGTTTTGATCTGACCAGTGAGCAGTTTGGAGAGGAAGTATTAAGCTATGAAGATAACCCGGAACAGCTTCGGGAAGTTCATTTTGCAAAGGAAGAAAAGCGGCTGCGATATGAATATCTGAAGAAGGCATTACGGGAACGACTGTGACGCAAGGCTGTGCCTGTAGGACGGCGGCCGTTTGCGGAAGATAACAGCAGGGATACTATGGCTATAGGAGCGTAGAATTCCTGCAGTTGTATTTTGGATGTAAGGAATGATTTGAGTACGATGAATAGGAATGATAGGTAAAGGATAAAACAATGATATTAAATGTTGAGAATTTGACACACGGTTTTGGAGACAGAGCTATATTTAACAATGTTTCATTCCGGCTGCTTGCAGGAGAGCATATCGGGCTGGTGGGTGCAAACGGAGAAGGAAAGAGTACCTTTATGAACATTGTAACGGGTGCATTAACCCCGGATGAGGGAAAAGTAGAATGGAATAAACATGTTCGTGTAGGGTATCTGGATCAGCATGCAGTCCTGAAAAAAGGAATGACGATTGAGTCGGTATTAAAGTCGGCATTTGCCTATCTGTATGAGATGGAAGAAAAGATCAATCAGATCTATGAGAGCATGGCGGATGCGACCGAAGAGCAGATAACGGAAATGATGGACGAGGTAGGAACTCTGCAGGATCTGCTGACAAACCATGACTTTTATATGATTGATGCTAAAACAGAGCAGGTGGCAAGAGCGTTAGGACTGCTGGAACTGGGGCTGGATCATGATGTAACAGATCTGAGCGGTGGACAGCGGACCAAAGTACTGCTGGCGAAGCTGCTTTTGGAGAAGCCGGAGATTTTGTTATTGGATGAGCCGACAAACTATCTGGATGCAGAACACATCGCATGGCTGAAACGATATCTGCAGGAGTATGAGAATGCATTTATTTTGATCAGCCATGATATTCCGTTCCTAAATGATGTTGTCAATATTATCTATCATATGGAGAATCAGGAACTGAACCGCTATGTGGGAAATTATGATAAATTCTTAGAAGTTTATGAGGTGCGAAAGGCCCAGCAGGAGGCAGCATACCGAAAACAACAGCAGGAAATCAGTGAGTTAAAGGACTTTGTAGCCAGAAATAAGGCAAGGGTTGCAACCCGGAATATGGCGATGTCCAGACAAAAGAAGCTGGATAGGATGGATGTGATCGAACTGGCAAAGGAGCGCCCGAAGCCGGAGTTTTATTTTAAGGAAGCAAGAACACCGGGGAAAATGCTGTTTGAAACCGAAGATCTGGTAATTGGATATGATCGGCAGACACCGCTCTCCAGACCAATCAATCTTCGTATGGAGCGTGGAGAGAAGATTGCAATCACAGGAACCAACGGAATCGGAAAAAGTACGCTTTTAAAGAGCTTACTGGGAATCATTCCGGCTCTGTCCGGTTCTGTGGAGTTGGGAGACTATCTGTATCTGGGATACTTTGAACAGGAAATGGCAGGTACCGATCACACTTGTATTGAAGAGATATGGCAGGAATTTCCGGGATATTCACAGTATGAGGTGCGGTCGGCACTGGCAAAGTGCGGATTGACCACGAAGCATATTGAGAGCAAGGTCCGGGTATTAAGTGGGGGAGAACAGGCAAAGGTACGTCTCTGTAAGTTGATCAACCGGGAAACGAATTTGCTGATCTTAGATGAGCCAACCAATCATCTTGATGTAGATGCCAAGGAGGAATTGAAGCGGGCGTTAAAGGACTATCATGGTTCCGTTCTGTTAGTCTGTCATGAACCGGAGTTCTATTCGGATATTGTGACAAAGGTGTGGAATCTGGAAGAGTATAGCGTGCTTACGATCTAGGAAACAGTCGGTGGAAGACCGAAAAAGGGTTCAGAATTTGATTCAGAGGTCCGATATATCTGTTAGATATCTATTGTCAGGCTGAAGCGGAATTCAGTCTATGGATACATTCATGGAGGAATGAATATGAAGATAAAGGATGCGGAACAGACATATCGGACACAGATTCAGTCATATCAGACACAAAAAACAGCCATAGCAAAGAAACAGAATGAATTGAAAAAGAAGATGGATACGTCCGCAGACGGATCAACGCTGTTTGGCAATGAAGCTGCGGTTCTTCAGTTGACTTATGATGCATTGGATAAGAAGCAGAATGAGTATTCAAACTACCTGGATCAGTTAAGTGAGCAGCGGTTTGCAATAGAAGAGCTGGAAAATACAAAGCAACAGGGAAAGGCTGCGGAAAAAGCAGGCAAGGATCTGGCGAAGATCATGGAAGTAGCCAGACGGATCATGAAGGGAGCCAAGGTGCCGGGCAGTGATGAACGGAAGCTGATGGAGTTTGACAGTAAGCTATATCAGATGGCAAAGAGCATCGGGGCAATGGCAAAACAGCGAAAACGGAAGGAATATAAGTCGTTATGGGAGGACGAAGAGAAGCAGGAGACACAGGATCCGAGTGAGGTGGCGGATGAGGCAGAGGCAGCAGGAACCGGACCGGAGCTTGTGACAGCGGAAGCAACCATGGCATCTGTGGGTGGCATGGAAGAAAGCGGTGAGTAAGATGTTGGTAGACGAGGATCTGAAGGGGATCGAGATAGACTTTGACTTCTAAGGGGAATTTCGGTATACTCGGATAAGATAATACTATAAATAATATAAGAGAGTGGAGAGAAGACAATTGAAGATGAAAAAGACACAGATCGGAATGATCGTATTTATTCTGATCCTTATCGCACTGACTGTGATTTCCGTTCGGACACCGGGAAGCATAGCGGATCCTGATACGTATCAATGTAAGGTTTATGCAACCGCATTATCCCTGCTGCCACCTGTAATAGCGATCGGACTGGCACTGATTACAAAGGAAGTATATACCTCTCTTTTGGCCGGGATTATTACAGGCGGATTGTTGTATTCGAATTTTAATCTGGAACTGATGATTAATACCATTTTATTTCATGAAGACGGCGGTATGATCTACAAGCTGGCGGATGCCGGAAATGTAGGTATTCTGGTCTTTCTTGTTATGCTTGGCATTCTGGTATCCCTACTAAACCGGGCGGGTGGCTCGGCAGCATTTGGGAAATGGGCATCCAAGCATATTAAGACGCGGATCGGGGCTCAGATATCCGTTATGGTTTTAGGGGTTTTGATATTTGTAGATGATTACTTTAACTGTCTGACCGTCGGCAGCGTGCTGCGGCCGGTAACGGATCGACATAGAGTCTCCAGGGCAAAGCTGTCATATATTATCGATGCGACAGCGGCACCGGTCTGCATTATAGCACCGATCAGTTCGTGGGCGGCAGCAGTTACCTCTTCTGTTCCGGAGGATGCCGGAATCAATGGATTTGCAGTATTTATTCAGACAATACCATATAATCTATATGCGATTCTTACATTGATTATGGTGCTGGGTGTGACCCTGTTGCGGGTAGATTTCGGACCAATGCGAACACATGAATTGAATGCGATTGCCGGAGATCTGTTTACAACCCCGGGAAGACCATATGAAGAAAATGAAGAAGAGGTAGTGAAGGAAAATGCACATGTGCTGGATCTGATTCTGCCGGTAGCGGTGTTGATCCTTAGCTGTATTACCGCGATGGTTTATACAGGCGGTTTTTTTGAAGGTGTATCATTTGTCGAAGCATTTGCGAATTCCGACGCATCAGTTGGTCTGGTTTTAGGTGGTGCGGTGACGCTGGTATTTTCCTTTATTTATTTTCTGCTTCGGAATGTTCTGACCTTTCAGGAGTTTACAGAGTGCATACCGGAAGGATTTAAAGCGATGATTGCACCGATTTTGATTCTGACGATGGCATGGACGTTGTCCGGTATGACGAATCTGTTAGGAGCGAAGGTCTTTGTGGCTGATTTTGTGGCCGGCTCGGCACAGGCTCTGCAGGGATTTTTACCTGTGATTATCTTTATCGTGGCTGCATTTCTTGCATTTGCAACGGGAACCTCATGGGGAACCTTCAGTATCCTGATCCCGATCGTAATCGGAGTATTCCCGTCCGGTCAGATGATGGTGATATCGATTGCATCCTGTCTGGCAGGTGCGGTATGCGGAGATCATTGTTCTCCAATATCGGATACTACGATTATGGCATCTGCCGGAGGACATTGTGAGCATGTGAATCATGTATCGACACAGCTTCCGTATGCATTGGCCGTAGCGGCAGTATGTCTGGTTGGCTATCTGCTGATCGGGGTTCTTCAGGCAATCGGACTCGCAGCACTGTCGTGGATCGCATTGCCGGTGGGAATTGCACTGTTAATCGGAACCTTGTTCGTTATTCGTTCCCGCACCGGTCGGGAAGACATATAAATGGAAAACAAAGGAGAAATGGTATGCCAGTTTTTGATTTTGATCATGCACCAAAACAGAAGGAAGAGACAGTAGTATGCACCTATACGACCGTCTATAGTACAGCAAAGGAAAAGACGCCGGAGGAACCGATTCTGGTGTTGGATAATACAAAGCAGCAGTGGCCGCATCATAGTATGGGAGTCTTTACCAATCAGAGTAAACGGACAGCCTTTGAGTTCAAGGTGGACGGAACCTCCTATACGGCCGATATTTTGAAGGTGGATGCCAGATTTGTCAGTCTGATTAAGTGGCTGGGCGAGAATCATATCAGTATTCGCCTGTCCGGTCAGAACGGGGCTGAGGGATATGCTGTCTATCGGATCCGGGAAATGGCATTTGGCGGCGGAACAAAGTTATCCGCACAGGATGGGTTCCTGCAGTTTATGATCGAACGGCTGCTGGCGAGCAGTGCGGCAGAAGAGGTAGAAGAAGATGAGGATGCAGATGAGGAAGGCGATGAGATGCGCCTGACAAGTCTTCAGAGTATCTCTGATTTTATGACCTGTGCAGGTAGAACAATGCCGGATAATATCCGTCTCTGGGCGAGAAGGAATCTGGCAGTGGCACGTTCCCATGAGGTGTCACCGGAGGAGCGGAGACATGCACAGCGGGCACTTTCTATTATGATGAATGTACAGTGGAAGAGCAATTACTTTGAGGCAATTGATCCCGTAGAGGCACGACGGATTCTGGATGAAGAGCTGTATGGCATGGAACGGGTAAAGCAGAGAATTATGGAGACGATCATTCAGATCAATCGGACCCATACGCTTCCTGCATACGGACTGCTTCTGGTAGGACCTGCAGGTACCGGTAAATCACAGATTGCTTATGCGGTGGCAAGGATACTAAAGCTGCCATGGACAACGCTGGATATGAGTTCGATTAATGATCCGGAACAGTTGACGGGAAGCTCCCGGATCTATGCAAATGCGAAGCCGGGTATTATTATGGAAGCCTTTTCTATGGCAGGGGAGTCCAATCTGGTATTTATCATTAACGAGTTAGATAAAGCCGCATCCGGGAAGGGAAACGGAAACCCGGCAGATGTACTTTTAACATTGCTGGATAATCTGGGATTTACAGATAACTATATGGAGTGTATGGTTCCGACGGTGGGTGTATATCCGATTGCAACAGCAAACAATAAGGAACAGATCAGCGCACCGTTGATGTCTCGATTTGCAGTGATTGACATTCCGGACTATACGTTTGAGGAAAAGAAGCTGATCTTTAGCAACTTTGTACTGCCAAAGGTATTGAAGCGGATTGGTCTGCAGGAGAGCGAATGTAAGATTACAGAAGAAGGGCTGGATGCCGTGATCAATCAGTTCCGGGATACATCCGGTATTCGAAACCTGGAACAGGCGGCAGAACATCTGGCAGCCAATGCACTGTATCAGATCGAGGTGGATCATGTGCCACAGGTGGTGTTTGATCCGAAACAGGTGGAGAAGTTGTTTGAGTAAAAAATAATAAAGATTACAAAAGAGGTTATTGCAGCATGAAGAGCAGACAGATAAGGAATTCGATGTTACTGGTATTGACCGCCTTGATCTGGGGAACCGCCTTTGTGGCACAAAGACAGGGTGGTGATGCCGTTGGGCCGTTTACCTTTAATGGGATACGATCCTTTATAGGAAGTGCGGTACTGCTTCCGGTGATCTTCGGTATCGATCGTATCCATCCTTCGGAGAAACGCCCGAGGACTGCCGAAGATAAGAGGAAGCTATGGCTGGGTGGTATCTGTTGCGGAGCTGTACTGTTTCTGGCAAGCTCGGCACAGCAGCTAGGTCTTTATATGGGAACGCCAGCCGGAAAGGCTGGCTTTCTGACTGCCTGCTACATTTTACTGGTTCCGATTCTGGGACTGTTTCTGAAAAAGAAATGCGGATGGAATATCTGGGTAGGAATCGGACTGACGGTTGTTGGTTTGTATCTACTGTGCATGACGGAGTCGTTAAGCTTTCAGGCGAGTGATCTGATGGTTCTGCTGTGTGCATTGCTGTTTGCGATTCATATTCTGGTGATCGATTACTTTTCACCGCTGGTAGATGGCGTGCGGATGTCCTGCATCCAGTTTTTGGTATGTGGAGTTCTGAGTCTGCTTCCGATGTTCTTTGTGGATATGGGGCATTCCGTAGTGGGAATGCGGCTTTGGATAGAGAATCTGCAGAATGGTTCTGCCTGGATTGCAATTTTATATGCGGGTGTTCTGTCCTGTGGTGGCGGATATACCCTGCAGATCGTAGGACAGAACGGACTGAACCCTACGGTAGCGTCCATGCTTATGAGTCTGGAGTCTGTGTTCTCGGTGATAGCCGGATGGCTGATCCTTAAAGAAACGATGGGGTTCAGACAACTGAGCGGATGCATACTGATCTTTGCAGCGATTATTCTGGCACAGATACCGGTCAACCGGATCCGTAAGAAAAAATTAGCAGAATAGAATAATCATAAAAACGATGGAGGAGGACAACATGAGATATGATGTAATAATCGTGGGAGCCGGACCGGGCGGAATCTTTTCCGCATATGAACTGGTACACCGGAATCCGGATCTGAAGATAGGAGTATTTGAAGCCGGACACACGCTGGAGAAGCGGCACTGTCCGATCGATGGAGAGAAGATTAAGAGCTGTATCAACTGTCAGAGTTGCTCGATCATGAGTGGATTTGGCGGCGCCGGAGCATTCTCGGATGGCAAGTATAATATTACCAATGATTTTGGCGGCACCTTGTATGAATATATAGGAAAAAAGCAGGCGATAGACCTGATGGAGTATGTGGATAAGATCAATATGGAGCATGGGGGAGAGGGAACGAAGCTATACTCTACGGCCGGAACCGGATTTAAAAAAATCTGTCTGCAGAATAAACTGCATCTACTGGATGCTTCTGTCCGTCATTTGGGAACGGATATTAATTATGTCGTACTGCAGAATCTGTATGCAGAACTGAAGGATCAGGTAGACTTTTACTTCGACACTCCGGTACAGACGGTCGAGATGATCGGAGAGGACTATCGGATTCACTGCAAGGATGCGTCATATGATGCAGGCAAGTGTATCATCTCCGTTGGGCGGATCGGTAGTAAGTGGATGGAACAGATCTGTAAGGATCTGGAGATTCAGACGAAGTCGAACCGGGTAGATATCGGTGTACGAGTGGAACTTCCGGCAGTGATCTTTTCACACCTGACGGATGAACTTTATGAGAGTAAGATCGTATACCGGACACAGAAGTTTGAAGATCCGGTTCGAACCTTCTGCATGAATCCAAAGGGTATCGTGGTAACGGAGAATACGAATGGTATTGTTACCGTCAATGGACACAGTTATGAGGGTGCAGATAAGCAGACAGAGAATACAAACTTTGCATTGCTGGTGTCCAAGCATTTTTCCGAGCCGTTTAAGGATAGCAACGGCTATGGAGAAAGTATTGCCAGACTGTCAAATATGCTGGGAGGCGGCGTGATTGTTCAGAAGTTCGGAGATCTGGTGCGTGGACGGCGGAGCAATGCAAAGCGGATCGAAGAGGGTATCGTGGAACCGACCTTATCAGCGACACCGGGTGACCTGAGTCTGGTCCTCCCGAAACGAATCCTGGATGGCATTATCGAAATGATCTATGCATTGGATAAGATCGCACCGGGCACGGCAAATGATGATACACTGTTATATGGAGTAGAGGTTAAATTCTACAACATGGAGGTGGAACTGGATGAACATCTGGAGAGCTGTCATAAGGGGCTGTATATCATCGGAGACGGTAGTGGAGTGACGCATTCTCTGTCACATGCTTCTGCCAGTGGTGTCTATGTGGCACGACAGATTGCGGATGCTTTTGATAAAGAAATTAAAAAAGTAGTTGACAACTAAGAATGACAGTGCTATGTTAGCAAGTAACAAAGAGCAAATGCTAAGAACAGAATACGATCATTGAGAAGGAAGTATGACAGAGAGCCGTCGGGTGGTGTGAGATGGTATACGTTCTGAATGATTATCCTCTGCGAGCAGTGCACTGAATTCTGTTTTGGGGAAGAACCTCAGATGGACAGTAGGTGTCACCGGTTTTCTACCGTTACAAAGAACCTTATTTCGGATGTGCGCACAGATGAGATGAGAGTGAGTGGTCGTGGAAACGACAACTAGAGTGGTAACGCGGAAGCTTTAGCCTTCGTCTTTAGAATAAGACGAGGGCTTTTTTTATTGGCTCTTTGAATCTTTAGAAGGGAGCCGCCGTTAGGTGGAGAGAAGAAATGAATAGCTTAGTGATAGTTTTAATTGGTATCGTAGCATTAGGCGCAGGCTATCTGACATATGGACGATGGCTGGCAAAGAAATGGGGCATTGATCCGAAAGCGAAGACGCCTGCTTACACACATGAGGATGGACAGGATTATGTTCCGTCTTCGAAGTTTACGGTATTTTCCCATCAGTTTTCATCGATAGCAGGAGCCGGTCCTGTTACCGGACCAATCCTTGCATCTGTATTTGGATGGGTTCCGGTTCTGTTATGGCTGATCCTGGGAGGCTTGTTCTTCGGAGCTGTACAGGACTTTGGTGCCCTGTATGCATCCGTTAAGAATGAAGGAAAGTCCATGGGTATGATTATCGAGAAGTACATAGGCAGAGGTGGACGGAAGTTGTTTATGCTGTTCTGCTGGTTGTTTACACTGCTGGTAATTGCAGCATTTACCGATATGGTAGCTGGTACCTTCGTCGGAAAGGGTGTAGAAGGTATGACGGCAGAAACCAGTTATGCGAATGCGGCTGCAGCATCGATTTCTATGCTGTTTATCGTCGTAGCGGTGATCTTTGGACTGATTCAGAAGCATGTAAAGAATATGAATGAGGTTGTAAAAGCGATCATTGCGATCGCACTGCTGGTTGGTATGTTTGCACTTGGCATGCATCTTCCGATTTATGCAACAAAGACTGCATGGATCTATATCGTTATGGCATATTTGTTCTTAGCATCGGTTATGCCAATGTGGTTGTTAATGCAGCCACGGGATTATATGACCACCTTCATGCTCTTAGGTATGATCGTAGGTGCGGTTGTTGGTGTTGTAGTCGCACATCCGGATATGCAGTTGAATGCATACAATGGATTTAATGTAAACGGAAGCTCCTTGTTCCCGACCTTGTTTGTAACCATTGCCTGTGGTGCGGTATCCGGTTTCCACAGTCTGGTTTCGTCCGGAACATCGTCAAAGACGATCAGCAACGAAAAGCATATGCAGATGGTTGGCTATGGAGCCATGGTAGTAGAATCTCTGCTGGGTATCCTGTCACTGGTGGTTGTCGGTGCTGTAGCTGTAAATGGTGCAAAACCCGATGGAACTCCGTTTGCGATCTTCTCAAGTGGTGTAGCCGGATTCTTAGAGAAGCTGGGTGTGCCGGTACAGGTAGCCACGGTATTTATGACGATGTGTGTATCTGCACTTGCATTGACTTCTCTGGATTCTGTAGCCCGGATCGGACGAATGTCTTTCCAGGAACTGTTTTACGGAGATACGACAGACCCTGCACAGATGCCGGTATGGCAGAAGATCTTTACGAATAAGTATTTTGCAACGGTAGTAACTCTGGTCTGCGGATATCTGCTGACACTGGGTGGATATAATAATGTATGGCCGTTGTTTGGATCTGCAAACCAGCTGCTTGCAGCACTGGTATTGATTGCACTGGCTGTATTCTTAAAGACGACGGGCAGAACCGGCTGGACGCTGTATATCCCGATGTTTATCATGCTGGCAGTTACTTTCACGGCATTGGTGCAGAAGACAATAGCTCTGGTTACAAATATTGTAAACGGACAGGCAACTCTGCTGGTAGACGGTCTGCAGTTGATTGTAGCGATTATGCTGATGGTACTTGGTGTCATGGTTGCCTTTAGCTGCCTGAAGAAGCTGTTTGGCAAGAAGGAAAAGGCAGAGGCATAAGCGAAGGCTGCTGAACAGGAAAGCAGTTGATATTATAAATGGAAACCGTTATAATGTAAGCAATATAAATAGAAAGGCGTAGTGTTAGGATGTCGGGTGAGGGCTTACATTTGGATGAGGATTATAAGCGGTTTTTAGAGATTGTGTGTCAGGAGTGTTCTGACGTGGAAGCGTGCGAGGCACAGGTAAAATGTGCACTTGCAGTTGTTGCAGACTGGATCCGTCTGGGACGAACAGAGATGAAACTGGAGATACCGGTGGGCAGACTTCAGCCAAACGGGCAGAAGTATAGCACGGTTTTGTTTGATCGTGGAGAGTCGGTTTATCCGGAGGCATATCAGATGGTGATTTCGATTCCGGACGGAGGCCATGCAACGATTATGAATTATGCATGTGGAGATCATCCTTTTTCTGAGTCTGAGCAGAACATGCAGAAGCTTTTATTTCGAGAGATCTTTAATCAGTACAGCAGAGCCGCTATGAGGCAGATGTTGAATCGTATTCTGGCAACAGATATGGCAACCGGAGTGGCAAATCAGGAGTCCCTTACACAGTTTGCCGGTCAGATGATTCAGAAACAGCAGATTCAGCAGTATGTGGTACTGTTTTTCAATATTCATAATTTCAAGTATGTGAATAAAGTATTCAGTTATGATCAGGGCGATATTTTGTTGCGGAAATATGCACAGATGGTACAGAATATGTTGACCGAAGAGGAAATTCTGGCCAGAATGGGCGGAGATAACTTTGTAGCACTGGTAAAGCGGGAACATTCCGAAGCATTTTTAAAGCAGCTCCGGAATATGCGGTTATACCATAAGAACGCGGGGAAGGAAAAGACCTTTGTATTCGGTGTGACCGCAGGTGTCAGTTCGTTGGAGGGCGTAGAGGAACCGCGGGAGGTCATGGCGAGATCCAGTATTGCTTATCAGGCGGCCAGACAGCGGAGTGCCGGAACCGTGATTTATTATTCACCGGAGGTTCGGCAGAATGTAATGCAGGCACAGAGTATCGTGTCGAACTTTGTACCGGCACTGGAAGCAGAAGAATTTGTAGTCTATTATCAGCCAAAGGTTTCCATATCGGAGCATAGAATCTGTGGAGCGGAGGCACTGGTCCGATGGATGCGGAATGGAAAGCTGATTCCACCGATGGAGTTTATTCCGCAGTTAGAGCGGGAGGGCAGTGTGTGTAAGCTGGACTATTATGTGCTGGAACAGGCATGCAAGTTTATTCGGAGTCAACTGGAGCAGGGAAAGCCGGTTGTTCGGATCTCGGTGAATTTCTCCCGGCGACATCTGGATGAGGATGATCTGGTAGAACAGATCGTAGGGGTGATTGATCGGTATGGAATTGACCATTCCTATATCGAGATCGAGTTGACGGAAAGTGAAGATTTCCAGAATTATGAGATCATGTCTGAGGTCGTAAACGGTCTGCGGACACATGGAATCGGCACCTCTATTGATGACTTTGGAACCGGTTTTTCTTCTCTGAATATGATAAAGAGAGTAGACTTGAATGTAATTAAGATTGATAAGTCCTTTATTCCGTTAAAATCCGAGTATCCGGATAAGAAGAGGGACATGGTTATGTTCCAGGGAATTGTAAGCCTGGTGAATCAGTTAGGAAAGAAAACAATCGCAGAGGGCGTAGAAACAGCGGAACAGTTAGAATATTTAAAGAGCGTTGGCTGTGATATTGTACAGGGCTATGTGTTTGACCGTCCGCTTCCGCAGCCGGAGTTTGAACAACGGTTACAGATGAAATGCTACGTTTAGGTGTACGATAGGAGGAAGAAAACGTGAACTTTTTAGAAGAGAGAATTATGAAGGATGGTATTGTAAAGGAAGGAAATGTCCTGAAGGTGGATAGTTTTTTAAATCACCAGATGGATATTCGACTGTTTGATCAGATCGGCGAGGAATTTAAACGCAGATTTGCAGATGTACCGGTAGATAAGATCTTAACGATCGAAGCATCCGGAATCGGAATTGCCTGTATAGCGGCACATTACTTTGATGTTCCGGTTATATTTGCAAAGAAGTCAAAGAGTATCAATATCGAAGGAGAGGTCTATGTGGCCGAAGTAGAGTCCTTTACACATAAGTGCAAGAATCAGATTCTGGTATCGAAGAAGTTCTTAAATGCAGGCGAAAATGTTCTGATCATAGATGATTTTCTGGCAAACGGGTGTGCACTGCAGGGATTGATTTCAATTGTAACAGCGGCGGGTGCCAGTGTATCCGGAATCGGAATTGTAATAGAAAAGGGATTCCAGCAGGGCGGACAGATCATTCGAAATCTGGGCTACCGTCTGGAATCCCTGGCTATCGTGGATAGCATGAATGCAGAGGACGGAACGATTCAGTTCCGTGCATAGTGCATATAGGATTAAGCTTCACCGGATATCAGCCATGGAGAAGGCTGGGTAATGAAGACACTTTTGCTGTCCAGCTTGGATACGCTGATCTGCAGCACCTCCATATTCTGAATCTGATACTTTGTAAATAAGTCCTTGATGCCGGATAGGATATCCAGCTCCAAAGTGTAGATGACAAACTGCATCTTTGGATTTATTGCCAGAAGGTTTCGGATATCCTGTTCCAGATTCTTGGTGGCTACGATAAATGCCAGACGTGGAGTCGGGAGTGCGGACAGGGAAGAACGGGACAGATCCGGAACAATCTCTACATTATGGACACCGAACTTTTCTACGTTAGCCTCCATGGCAGTCTGAGATCCCTTATCACTTTCTACAGCGATGATCGTACCTTCGCTGGCTACGATGGCGGCTTCGATCGCAATACTTTCTCCGCTGACGATACAGATGACATCCTGAGCATCAACATGCAAAAGACTCATAATGACAGCACGGATTTCACTGCTGACATAGTGAATAGGTCCCTTGCTGAAGTTTTCGTTTTTAATACCGATCTTATAAGACTCTCTTGTGTTTTCATTCAGAATAAATAAAACCGTTGGTTCCAGAATTTCACGATCAATCATATCCTTGATTTTGGCAGAATGAATCTCACTACCCGGTTCTGTACCGGTGCCGTACCAGACATCGCAGTCGCCCAGTCCGGCTTCCCAGATCTCATAACATAAATTCTTATGACTGGAGTCTGCAAATACCATAACCCGCTTGTGTGATTCAATAGAAGGTATGACATTTTTCTTTTTCTGACAAATGTTCAGAAGCTTGATTTTCTCCGGACTGATATTCATCATTTCTGCAAAGTAACCGGTCCAGTTCAGCATAGAGCTGTTCGTATAGATTGTATCATTGTTCATGGGCAGATACCCTCCTTTAGTTATATAGTTTCTGATAAAATACCTATATGCATTATACCATAAACATTTTGGCAAAAGAAGGGAAAAATAGCACAATTGACGCATAGGATACAGTATAGGAGAGACGGAAAGAGGTAGCGGAAGTGAGGACTGGGATCTGTATTCGGGAAACGTGTGGGAAGATCGACTGGGGAGCAGTGGCGGAAGCGTCTCCGGACTTTCTTATGATAAGAGGAACGTGTGGAGCGATGACACGGGAGCTGGGGAACCGATGTGAAGAACGAGGGATACCATGGGGAATCTGTCTGGACTGGGGGACAGAGATGCAGGAACCGACAGAGGCGGAAGAGGTTCTGACAGAAAAGCAGAAGCGGGTAAGTGCATTTCTGGAGGATATGCGGCCACAGGAGCCGATTGTACTGGGACTTTATGATGCAAGGGAATTTATGACGCTTTCCGCACAGGAGAAGGGAAACCTGGCAGGTCGTTTCTGTGAGGAGGTACAGTCTATGGGGTGTGCAGCCGGGATCTGCGCAAATAAGTACTGGTTCACGCATGTGCTGACAGATCCGGTATTTGACCGCTTCGACCGCTGGGTGATCCAGCAGTATCGGGAATGTACATATACAGGTACATATCGATGGTGGCAGTATACATCGCTCAGTTATATGCCGGGGATTCCTGAACCGGTAGAACGGATGGTAGATGAACGGCATCCGCGTCCAAACCCGAAGGGAGAAGAACTGCCGGATCTGACCGGATATAGCGGAACCTCCGTTGCCGGAGCTTTGAATCGCTGCGGGTGGCGGGCGGATCTGTGTGAGCGGGCGGCTCTGGCGGCAAAAACCGGAGTTGTGAAGGAACTGCAGGAGTATCGGGGGACGGCAGAGCAGAATCGCAGGCTGCTTCTTGCACTGGGAGGAAGAGTGAACACCTCGCGTATTCTGCGTGAAGGCGTCCATGTGAAGCTAAAGCTGGGGAGCCGGAATATTCTGACGGATCGTCCGTTTGGGGATGAGTATTATCGGAATACCTATCAGATCCTGAGCGTGTCAGGCGTATCGGTGTATCTGGGGATTGATGGGAACGTGATCGGAAAGGTAAATCGAAATTCGGTATTGATTGTATAGAATGAAACAGATATACTTAGCACGAGTAGAAAAAGTCGAAAGAGGAGAGGACGAATGACAAGAGAACAGCTACAAGATTTAATGAACAGTCGAATCGTAATCCTGGATGGCGCAACCGGGAGCAATCTGCTAAAGGCTGGTATGCCCATTGGTTCCTGTCCGGAACAGTGGATCCTGGAGCATCCACAGGTGATGATAGATTTACAGGCATCCTATATCGAAGCAGGAAGCCATATTATATATGCACCGACATTTACGGGGAATCGGATCAAGCTGCAGGAGTATGGACTGGCGGATCGGATCGAGGAGATGAATAAGGAACTGGTGGCGATATCGAAGAAGGCGGTAGCAAAGGCAGGCAGCCGTGGGTACATTGCCGGCGATATAACCATGACGGGACGACAGCTGGCTCCGATGGGAGATCTTCAGTTGGAAGAGCTGATTGACATATATAAGGAACAGATCCGGTATCTGGCAGAGGCCGGGGTGGATCTTCTGGTGATCGAAACGATGATGAGCCTGGCAGAAACACGGGCGGCGGTTATCGCGGCAAAGGAAACCTGCGATCTGCCGATTCTTGCCACGATGACCTTTAATGAAGATGGCAGAACATTATTTGGAACCGATCCGGCCACCGCAGTAAATGTCCTGCAGAGTCTCGGAGTCGATGCAATCGGAGCAAACTGCTCAACAGGACCGGAGGAGATGTGTGAGATCATAGCAGAGATGAAGCAGTATGCCAATGTTCCGATCATAGCGAAACCGAATGCAGGTATGCCGGAGCTGGTGGATGGAGAAACGATATATGCAATGACTCCGGAGGAATTTGCAGAAGCGGGACAAAAACTGGTGGAGGCCGGTGCCGGTGTGCTGGGTGGCTGCTGCGGAACAACACCGGAGCATATCATGGCGCTGGCACGTGTGATGAAGGGAGCAGAGCCACCGGAGGTGAATAAGCAGAAGCGGCGGTTGCTGTCCTCTGAGCGTAAGACCATTGAACTGGATCTGGATGGTCCGTTCATGGTAGTTGGTGAGCGGATCAATCCGACCGGAAAGAAGAAGCTGCAGGCGGAACTGCGGGAAGGAAGTCTGGACCTGGTACTGGATATGGCAGAGGATCAGGAGGCACAGGGAGCGGATATTCTGGATATCAATATGGGTATGAATGGTATAGACGAGAAGGATATGATGCTGAAGACGATCCGGGCAGTGAGTACGGCAGTCAATCTCCCGCTGTGTATTGACTCCAGTTATGTGGAGGTCATCGAAGCAGCACTGCGAAATTATCCGGGACGAGCATTGATCAATTCGATTTCCTTTGAACATCCGAAGGTAGAAGAACTGCTGCCGATCGCGAAGAAGTATGGAGCCATGTTTATCCTGCTGCCGCTGTCGGATGAAGGACTTCCGGGTACAATAGATGAAAAACATGGGATCATAGATAAGATATTGAGCCGTGCATGGGACTTTGGATTTACGAAGGAAGACATTGTCGTGGATGGACTGGTTGCGACGGTTGGGGCAAATAAAAATGCCGCACTGGAAACCCTTCAGACCATAGCACATTGCAAGCGTGATCTGCAGCTTCCGACAATCTGTGGATTGTCCAATATTTCCTTTGGACTGCCGGAGCGAATCAATGTCAACACTGCATTTTTGACGATGGCAATCGCCAATGGTCTGACAATGGCGATTGCAAATCCGTCACAGGCAATGCTTATGAATGCAGCATTTGCTTCTGATCTGTTGCTGAACAAGGAACATGCAGATGTCCGGTATATCGAGCGCATGAACACACATGCAACCAGTGTGGTTGTTACAGCGGTAAACAAGGCAGAGACAAAAGAAGAAAAACCGGTACATCCGGTGTTTGAAGCCGTTTTAAAGGGAAATAAGGCGAAGATCGTAGAACGTGTAGATGCGGAATTGGCACAGGGAACCAAACCGAATGCGGTGATTAATGAGATTCTGATCCCGGCGATTAATGAAGTGGGAAACCTGTTTAATAAGAAGATCTACTTTCTCCCACAGCTGATCGCCAGTGCGGAAGCAATGGAAACCGCGATCCGGTATCTGGAGCCAAAGCTGGAGAAAAAGAATACGGGCGAAGAGATGCCGACGATTGTAATAGCAACCGTAGAAGGAGATATTCACGATATTGGTAAGAATCTGGTGGCACTAATGTTGCGGAACTATGGATACCGGGTATTAGATCTTGGCAAGGATGTTCCGAAGGAGGAAATCGTAGAAACTGCGATTCGGGAGAAGGCGTCGATTATCGCCCTGTCCGCCCTGATGACAACCACGATGATGAAGATGAAGGATGTGGTTGAATATGCAAAAGAGCGGAAAGTACAGGCGAAGGTAATGATCGGAGGAGCCGTCATCACACAGAGCTTTGCAGACGAGATTGGCGCCGATGGATACTCTGAAGATGCGGCAGAAGCAGTCCGGGTAGCCGGAGAACTTCTGGCGGTCAAATGATGGACAAAGTTTGACAAGGAGTCAAATAGTTGTTACAATGACAGTTGAATTCTGCGTACGAATGGAGTACAATGGATAGAAATTGAAAGGGTGGTATACATAACATGAAAAAACGAGTATTGTCGCTTTTGGTTGTGAATTCATCTGGTGTATTAAGCAGAGTGTCCGGTATGTTCAGCCGGAGAGGGTATAACATCGACAGCCTGACCGTTGGTGTGACAGAAGACCCGAAGTATTCACGTATGACAGTCGTAGTCAGCGGAGATGATCGTACACTGGATCAGATTGAGAAGCAGTTATATAAACTAGAAGATGTGATACAGGTCACAGAGCTGAAGGATGGCGAATCTGTATGCCGGGAGCTGGTGCTGGTAAAGGTAAAGGCCGATAAGGATGAAAAACAGCAGATCATAGCGGTTGCAGATGTATTCCGGGCAAAGATCGTAGATGTGGCAGTGGATTCACTGATGATTGAGCTGACCGGTAATATTAATAAGGTCGAGGCATTCTTAGGACTGCTGGACGGCTTTGAGATCCAGGCGATTGTGCGAACCGGATTGACCGGCCTGTTGCGAGGAAACTACACAGACAAGTAATTACTTTAATAAAGTAATCACTATAAATTTTAATCTATTACAGGAGGATGTAATAAAATGGCAAAAGCAAGAATTTTTTATCAGGAAGACTGTAACTTATCGTTATTAGACGGCAAGACAATTGCAGTCATTGGTTATGGTAGCCAGGGACATGCACATGCATTGAATGCAAAGGAATCCGGCTGTAATGTAATCATTGGTTTGTATGAAGGAAGTAAGTCATGGGCAAAGGCAGAAGCTCAGGGCTTTCAGGTATACACAGCAGCAGAGGCTGCTAAGAAGGCAGACATCATTATGATTCTGATCAATGATGAATTACAGGCAGATATGTACAAGAAGGATATCGAACCAAACCTGGAGCCGGGTAACATGTTAATGTTTGCACATGGTTTCAATATCCATTACGGATGTATCGTACCACCTAAGGATGTCGATGTTACAATGATCGCTCCAAAGGCACCTGGTCATACTGTACGTTCTGAGTATCAGGCAGGCAAGGGTACTCCATGTCTGGTTGCCGTAGAGCAGGATGCTACCGGTAAGGCACTGGATATCGCACTTGCATATGCACTGGCAATCGGCGGAGCAAGAGCCGGTGTTCTGGAGACTACCTTCCGTACAGAGACAGAGACAGATCTGTTTGGTGAGCAGGCAGTTCTGTGTGGTGGCGTATGTGCACTGATGCAGGCTGGTTTCGAAACTCTGGTTGAAGCAGGTTACGATCCAAGAAATGCATACTTTGAGTGTATTCATGAGATGAAGTTGATTGTAGATCTGATCTATCAGTCAGGTTTCTCAGGAATGAGATATTCTATTTCAAACACTGCTGAATATGGTGATTATGTAACAGGTCCTAAGATCGTTACAGAAGATACAAAGAAGGCTATGAAGAAGATTCTGGCAGATATCCAGGATGGCAGCTTTGCTAAGGAATTCCTGTTAGACATGTCTCCGGCAGGTCGTCAGGTTCACTTCAAGACTATGAGAAAGCTGCATGCTGAGCATCCTTCAGAGATCGTTGGTGAAGAGATTCGTAAGCTGTATAGCTGGAATGGTGAAGATAAGCTGATCAACAACTAGTTTGATCGGAACTACAGACTATAGAGAAGACCCACAGACACACATAGGATGCTGCCTGTGGGCTTTCTATATTCTTGGATCTGATCGGAAGCTTTGCCTAGAGCTTCTTTACGATGGTGTCATACAGATCCAGAGTACAATGCTCGTCAGCAGCAAAGTGCTTGCAATTTAAGCAGCTTGGACTGCTTGGAGCTTCGTTACAGAAGCAGTTTGGCTTCGTAGTATGCTCGTAAGCACTGCAACGTTCCGCTACATCCATATAAGTTTCCTGTGAACTGCGCATAATCGTAGTCTCCTTTCGTTGATCGCTTTTACGATCTGAGAGTAGTATGTTCGTTTTTTATGAAAAATATAATGGAAAAGTTGACAAGTATGTAGACGGTAGGTAAAATGAATTACAGTTTATTTAAAGGAGATGGTATTTTTTGGACGGGAGTTCCGCGATACAAACAGGATCAATTATGCAGATAATGGTAGTAATAGTACTGCTGATATTATCTGGTTTATTTTCATCAGCAGAAACATCATTGACCACAGTGAATATATACAAGATGAAAGCAATGGCAGAAGAGGGAGACCGAAGAGCCAGAACGGTATTACAGCTTCTGGAAAATCCAGGCAAGATGCTGAGCACGATTTTGATTGGAAATAATATCGTAAATATATCAGCGTCTTCCATGATGACTGTGTTGGTTACAAAAATGTTTGGCAGTGCGGCAGTAGGAATTGCAACCGGTGTATTGACCGTATTGATTTTGATCTTTGGCGAGATTACACCAAAGAATCTGGCTACTGTATATAGTAAGTCGTTTGCACTCTTTTATGCATATCCGATCCGGATACTATCTGTTATACTGACGCCGGTGATCTGGTTGCTGGATAAGCTTTGTACATTCATCTACTGGCTCCTGCGGGTAGACAGCAAGAACGCAGGCAAGCAGATGACAGAATCCGAACTGCGAACGATCGTAAATGTCAGCCATGAAGATGGCGTGATCGAAGGCGAAGAAAAGGATATGATCACGAACGTGGTGGACTTTGGCGATTCGATTGCGAAGGATGTTATGATTCCGCGGGCAGATATGACGATGACATCGGTAGAAGACAGTTATGATGACGTAGTAAAACTTTTTATGGAAGAACAGTATAGTCGTCTGCCGGTATATGAGGAGAATAAGGAAAATGTCATCGGTATTCTGTATATGAAGGATCTGTTCTTTTATCGGGAAACAAAGAAGGCGGAGCCGGAGACGATATTTGATATCCGCCGGGTGATGCGGGAACCGTATTATGTATATGAGTATCAGAAAACCTCCGGGATTCTGGAGGAGCTTCGGAAGGAATCCATGTCCATTGCCATTGTGCTGGATGAATATGGAACTGCCGCCGGCATGATTACGCTGGAGGATCTTTTGGAGGAGATCGTCGGAGAAATCCGGGATGAATACGATGACTATGAAGAAGAGGTCATAAAGCAGATTTCAGAGAATCAGTATGATGTAGATGGAAGTGCAAAGCTGGATGATGTGAATGATGCATTGGAGCTTTCTCTGGCCTCCGAAGATTATGATTCTGTAGGCGGATATGTGATTGAACTTCTGGATCATCTGCCGGAGACCGGTGAAGAGGTACAGAAAGGAAATGTCCGATTCAGGGTATTAGAAGCAGATAAAGCCCGGGTGGAACGGGTGAGAATCACCATCCTTCCGCCGGATGAGACGGAAAAGGAAGACTAAATCAGAAAATATAAACAAAGAAGGAGCAGAAAGGATAGCAAGATGATAAGTGCAGTAAATGTGACCTTAAGACTAGGAAAAAAGGCGTTATTTGAGGATGTAAACATCAAGTTTACCCCGGGAAACTGTTACGGACTGATCGGTGCCAACGGAGCCGGAAAGTCTACGTTCTTAAAAATATTATCCGGAGAACTGGAACCGACAAAGGGTGAGGTAATCATGGATCCGGGTGAGCGTCTGTCTATACTGAAGCAGGATCATTTCCAGTATGATGAATACAGTGTTCTGGATACCGTTATCATGGGAAATCAGAGACTGTATGAGATCATGAAAGAGAAGGATGCCATCTATGCAAAGGAAGACTTCACAGATGAAGATGGAGTCCGGGCAGCAGAACTGGAGGGCGAATTCGCAACCATGAATGGCTGGGAAGCAGAGTCCGATGCGGCAACACTGCTAAATGGTCTTGGAATCGAAACGGATCTGCATTATAAGCAGATGAGTGAGCTTCCGGCAGCACAGAAGGTAAAAGTCTTACTGGCACAGGCACTGTTTGGAAATCCGGATGTCCTGCTTCTGGATGAACCGACGAACCACTTGGATCTGGATGCGATCGCATGGCTGGAGGAATTCCTGATCAACTTTGACAACACGGTTATTGTTGTATCACATGACCGTTATTTCCTGAACAAGGTATGTACCCATACCGCCGATGTCGATTATGGTAAAATCCAGCTTTATGCCGGTAACTATGACTTCTGGTATGAGTCCAGCCAGTTGATGATCAAGCAGCAGAAGGAAGCCAACAAGAAGAAAGAAGAAAAAATCAAAGAACTGCAGGAGTTCATTCAGCGGTTCTCTGCAAATGCCTCAAAGTCAAAGCAGGCGACCTCCCGGAAGCGGGCGTTGGAAAAAATTGAATTGGATGATATCCGACCATCCAGCCGGAAGTATCCGTATATTGATTTTCGACCAAATCGTGAGATCGGAAACGAAGTGCTGACGGTTGAGAAACTGTCAAAGACCGTGGATGGTGTAAAGGTACTGGATAATATTTCGTTTACTGTAAATAAAGGCGATAAGATTGCATTTGTAGGACCGAATACGATTGCCACAACGACACTGTTTCAGATTCTGGCAGGCGAGCTGGAGCCGGATGAAGGAAACTATAAGTGGGGAGTAACGACTTCACAGGGATATTTTCCAAAGGATTTTAATAAAGAGTTTGACAATGATTATGTGATCGTGGACTGGTTGACACAGTTCTCAGAAGAAAAAGATGCTACGTATGTCCGGGGATTTTTAGGTCGTATGCTCTTTGCCGGGGAAGATGGTGTCAAGAAGGTAAAGGTATTGTCCGGTGGTGAGAAGGTGCGCTGCCTGCTTTCCAAGCTGATGATCATGGGCTCGAATGTTCTGATCATGGATGAGCCGACAAACCATCTGGATATGGAGTCCATTACAGCCCTGAATAATGGTATGATGAAGTTCCCGGGTGTAATCCTGTTCTCTTCTCAGGATCATCAGCTGCTGGAAACAACAGCCAACCGGATTATGGAGCTGACGAATACCGGACTGATTGATAAGCAGACGACCTATGATGAATATCTGGCAAATGATGAACTGGCAAGAAAGCGACAGATCATGAATATGCCGGAGAGCACGGACGAGGAAACAGAGGCATAGGCAGATGAAATGTGGACGGCAGCAGTTGAAAAGGCTATCGTCAAAATAGACAAAAGAAAGGACCGCAAAACCTGCGGTTCTTTTTTTGACGGAAAATCGTTGTGCATATTTTATGATGAAAAATCAAATAGCACAAATGAAATGATAAAAGTTGAACAAAAAAACTTTTGTAACACTTTTGAAATATTTGTGAAAAGAGAAGGTAGAAAGAAAATGAAAACAACAATGGAATTACACGAATAGTCTGAATAGTATAAAAATGATAGAATATATATCTATAAGTTGCACGATTAAATGATAATTGCTACAAAGATGTATATATATTAAGAAAAATAAACAAAAATACTGAAAATTGCAAAGAGTATTTTCAAAAAAATGAATAAAAAACCTCGAAAGATAGGGAGAAACGCTCTCGATAGCGGGTTTATTTTTGTGAAAAATGTGCAATGAACCGAAAAAAAACGAAAAAAGACTTGATAAATTGGTCACTATGTCCTATAATGACAACTGTAGAGTTGCTAAGGCAACGAAATCACTTAGTCGAAGGACGTTATTCGAGACTTGGACAAGGCTACATATAATTACATATGGATTCGGGTTTGAGTCACGGAAAACCGACAGAGACTAACACACACACATTTTAAAGGAGGGTTTTTTCGTGAAAAAATTCAAAAAAGTTTTAGCTTTATCTTTAGCTTTAGCTATGGGATTATCACTGGTTGCTTGTGGTGGCAGTGATGATGCTACAACAACAGCTGGCGGAGATGACAGCGACACAACTACCGAGGGTGGAAGCGCATCTGATGATGCTTCCGTATTACACATCTACTGCTGGAATACAGAGTTACCTACTCGTATCGCTGCAGCAGTTCCAGGATTTACACCAGATTCTGCTGAGAATCCAGAGAACGGTGGTACATTGGAAGATGGTACTCGTGTAGAGTTCGTTATCACAGCTAACCAGGATAATGCATACCAGAATGCTCTGGATGCTGACTTACAGGCTGGCAAGGATATCGATATCTTCGCTATCGAGGCTGACTATGCATTAAAGTATGTTGATACTGACTATGCTATGAGCGTATTAGACGCTGGTTTAACAGAGGATGATATGGCTAACATGTATGATTACACCAAGCAGATCGTTACAGATTCTAACGGCGTTCAGAAGGGTGTATCATGGCAGGCTACTCCTGGTGTATTCCTTTACAGACGTTCAATCGCTACTGCAGTATTAGGTTCTGATGATCCTGCTACTGTTCAGGAAGCTGTTAAGGATTGGGATACATTCGCAACTACCGCTAAGAAGATGAAGGATGCTGGATATCAGATGTTATCTGGTTATGATGATTCATTCCGTGCATTCTCTAACAACGTATCTCAGCCATGGGTTGTAGATGGCGAAGTTGTTATTGATGATCAGTTAAAGGCATGGGTTGACCAGACTAAGGATTTCACAGACAACGGTTATAACAACAAGACTTCTCTGTGGGGCGATGACTGGGGTAAGGATATGAGCGGTGACGCTAAGGTATTCGGTTACTTCGGATGCCCATGGTTCGTAAACTTCTCAGTAGCTGAGCATACAAAGGGTGACAGCACTGACAGCTTTGGTGACTGGGCAGTTACTGAAGGACCTGCTGGTTTCTACTGGGGTGGTACTTGGGTAGTTCCTTGTACAAACGGTAGCGGTAACGAAGATGCAGTTCGTGACATTCTGTACTACTTAACATGTGATACAGATTCAGCTAAGAAGATCACAGAGGAATATGATGACTTCACAAACAACGAGCCAGCTATGAAGGAGTACGCAGAGTCTGAGGACTATGGTACAGATATCGCTGGTGGACAGAACACTATGGCTGTATACTATGCAGGCGCTCCTTCTATCGATCTGAGCAACCTGTCAGCATACGATCAGGGATGTAACGAAGAGTTCCAGGCAGCTATGCACAACTACTTCGAAGGAAATGCTACTTATGAAGAAGCTTTAGACCAGTTCTACTCAGCTATTCAGAAGAAGTATCCTGAGTTAAAGGTTCCTGCAGCAGAGTAATTATTAAATTAAATACTTCTGTATAGAATCAAGAAGGTTTGAAAGATGCCTGTCTGTATAGGCAGGCATCTTTTTTAACCAAAAAAACAGCATGAAGTGAGCAGAAAATATATAGTGAGGTGAGAAAATAGTATGGCAGCAACAAAGAAAAGCAAAGTTGTTAGTTATACCAAGTGGGGTTATGTCTTCCTGATTCCGTTCTTTCTCGTTTATGCGATCTTTTCATTGGTTCCGTTGATTTCTACGGTATACTTCAGTTTCTTTGAAAAGTACATGGCGATGGGCGGTCTGACTCAGGTAGGTCCGAACTTTGTAGGTATACAGAATTATATTGATATGTTTGCTACCGGTGAGTTACCAAAGTTCTTATGGAACACGGTAGTAATGTGGGTAGGTGGATTCATTCCACAGATCTTGATTTCTTTATTACTGGGTGTTTGGTTCGCCGACACACAGATTCGCTTAAAGGGCGAGCAGTTCTTTAAGACCGTTATTTATTTACCAAACCTGATCATGGCATCCGCATTTGCGATGTTATTCTTCACGATCTTCTCAAATGTAGGTCCTGTGAATTCCATTATCCAGTCCTTCGGTGGAGAACCGGTTCGTTGGTTGTCAACAACCTGGTCCGCACGTATGCTGGTTATGCTGATGAACTTCCTGATGTGGTTCGGTAATACAACCATCATGTTGATGGCAGGTATCATGGGTATTGATACTTCATTATTTGAAGCAGCAAACGTAGACGGTGCTACTTCAATGCAGGTGTTTACGAGAATTACGATGCCACTGTTGAAGCCGATCTTCGTATATGTATTGATTACATCTCTGATCGGTGGTTTACAGATGTTCGATGTACCTCAGATCTTAACAAACGGTACTGGTGATCCTGTAAATACAACAATGACATTGATCATGGATTTGAATAAATATTTGTTCAGTAAGAACTATGGTGCATCAGGTGCGTTATCTGTTATCATCTTCATTGTAACAGGTATTCTGAGCTTGGTTGTCTTCCGGATCAACACCCGGAAAGACGAGTACTAGGAAGGAGGGTATAAAATGGCTAGTAAAGAAACTGATAAGAGTTATCACGCACATATAGTCAGAGTGAAGATATTACGTTATATCGTATTGATCTTACTTGCTATCCTGTGTTTATTCCCATTCTACCTGCTACTGGTAAATTCAAGCCGTACCCACGCACAGGTTATGGGTGGTTTCTCAATATTACCGGGAACCCAGTTATTCAAAAATTTGAGAAACGTATTAAATGATGGTACAATGCCGGTTATGCGTAACCTGCTGAACTCCATCATCGTAGCTGCAGGTTCTGCAGTATGTACAACTTATTTCTCTACTTTGACCGCATATGCATTACATGCATATGACTTCAAGGGTAGAAGAGCAATCCAGACATTTATCCTGGCAATCATGATGATTCCTGCACAGGTTACTGCATTAGGTTTCGTAGACTTGATGCGTACCTTCAAGCTGGAGAACAGCTTTATTCCATTGATCCTACCTACGATCGCAGCTCCGGTTGTATATTACTTCATGAAGCAGTATATGGAAGGTGCATTGCCACTGGAAATTGTAGAAGCAGCACGTATTGACGGCTCTAATGAGTTTAGAACATTTAATGCGATTGTACTTCCGATCATGAAGCCGGCAATCGCAGTACAGGCAATCTTCGCGTTTGTAACAAGCTGGAATAATTACTTTACACCGGCATTGATCTTACGTGAGAAGAGAGTACAGACATTGCCTATCTTTATCGCTACTTTGAGAAGTGCAGACTTCCTGAAGTTCGATATGGCTAAGGTATATATGGCGATTCTGTTATCCATCCTCCCTGTTATTATTGTATATATCTTCTTATCAAGATACATCATCCAGGGTGTTGCCGTAGGTTCTGTAAAGGGTTAATATCTCTTATACAAGCTGCATATTATTTTTCACAAGAGAGCAGGCAGAAATGCCTGCTCTTTTGCGTGGCAAAATAAAGGGAAACCAAAAAAGCTGTAGAATAATTATAATAGACTGGGAAAAATGCAGATTTGTACATAAGGAGCTTAGAAAATGACGATTCGTGAAAAGCAGGAAGAGTGGGAACGGAAGTATTTAAGCAAATACGCGTCCTTGAGCAGTCAGTCAAAGGGCAGGGAGGTGGAGGAACCACAGTGTGATCTGCGTCCTATTTATCAGAGAGATCGGGATCGCATCATACATTCAAAGTCCTTTCGCAGACTGAAGGATAAGACGCAGGTGTTCTTATCTCCGGAAGGAGATCATTATCGTACACGGCTGACACATACCCTCGAGGTGGCACAGAATGCCAGAACGATTGCGCGGGCGTTGCGTTTGAATGAAGATCTGACCGAGGCGATCGCACTGGGGCATGATCTGGGACACACGCCGTTTGGACATGCAGGAGAACGGGCATTGAGTAACTCTCTATGGGAGCTTCTGGAGCATCAACTGACAGAAGCCGGACTTCAGGGAACTCCGGAATATCAGAAACGATTATTTCATAAGGACGGAAGCCCGAGAATGTTGTTTCATCATAATGAACAGAGTATCCGTGTGGTGGAACGTCTGGAGAAAAAAGGAGAGGGACTGAATCTGACCTGGGAGGTTCGGGACGGTATCCTGAATCATCGGTCGGTTGGACAGCCGGCAACGATGGAGGGAAAGGTCGTACGGTATGCGGACAAGATTGCTTATATCAATCACGATATTGATGATGCAATGCGGGCCGGTATCATATCTGAGGAAGACCTGCCGGAGGTATGCACAGATCGATTAGGGCATACAACCAGAGATCGGATTAATTCTATGATTCATGATATTATTATCCACAGCGAGGATAAAGATACCATCTGTATGTCTGCACCGATCGCCACAGCGATGCAGGACCTGAGAAGCTATATGTTCCGACATGTGTATTTTAACCCAAAGGCGAAGGGGGAAGAGGTTCGGGCAGAGGCTATGATCCATCAGCTTTTCACTTACTATTATGAGAATCATGGGGAACTCCCGGAAGAGTATCGTCGGATGGTAGAAGAGGGAGAACAGATAGAAGTCGTAGTATGCGATTATATAGCAGGTATGACAGATACCTATGCAATCCATACCTTTGAGGCGTTGTTTGTACCGAAGGCATGGCAGGGATAGACGAGGAGAAGACAAGAATGTTCTATTCAGAAGATATAGTGGAAGAGGTGCGATCCAGAAACGATATCGTCGATGTGATCAATTCCTACGTAAGCTTAAAAAAGAAGGGCAATACCTATACGGCATGCTGCCCTTTTCATAATGAGAAGACACCGTCCTTTCATGTAAGCAGGGATAAACAGCTTTATCATTGCTTCGGCTGCGGAGCTGCGGGAACAGTCTATACATTCCTTCAGGAATATGAGAACTATACGTTTCCGGAGGCTGTCGAATATCTGGCAAATCGGGCAGGAGTGACACTGCCACAGCGTGAGATGACAGCACAGGAGAAGCGGGAGGCGGATTATAATAGTGCATTGAAGGAGGTCAATAAGACAGCAGCCGGATACTTTTACTATGCGTTGCGACAGCCGGAGGGAGAAGCGGCGATGAAGTATCTGACTGACCGGCAGTTATCACCGGAAACGATCCATAAGTTTGGACTGGGCTATTCGAATATATATCGGGATGATCTGTATAAATATCTGAGAAGCAAAGGATATGATGATAAGCTTTTGATCGATTCGGGACTGGTGCGTTTTGATGAACAACATGGTGCTTCGGACGTCTTCTGGAACCGGGTGATGTTCCCGATCATGGATCAGAATGGTAAGGTAATCGGCTTTGGCGGACGAGTTATGGGAGATGGACTGCCAAAGTATGTAAACTCACAGGAAACGAAGATTTATGAAAAACGGAGGCATCTGTATGGCTTTCATCTGGCAAGGCGATCCAGACGAGAGGGCTTTATACTTTGCGAGGGTTACATGGATGTGATTGCTATGCATCAGGCCGGCTTTGATAATGCAACGGCATCCTTGGGAACTGCATTTACGATCCAGCAGGCGATGCTGTTAAAACGATATACGGATAAAGTTTATCTGGCATATGATAGCGACGGTGCCGGAATAGCTGCGGCGAAAAAAGCGATCCCGATCCTCAGAGAGGTGGGAATATCTGCCAGAGTCATTAATATGCAGCCATATAAGGATCCGGATGAGTTTATGAAGGCACTGGGTGCAGATGCCTTTGAAGAACGGATCAAGCAGTCGGAGAGCAGTATTATGTTTCAGGTGCGGATTGCTTCGGAGGATTATAATCAGCAGGATCCGGAGAGCCGCACACAGTTCCAACAGGAGGTTGTGAAGATTGTAGCAGTGCTGCAGGATCCGTTGGAACGGGATAATTATATAGAAGCGATTTCAAATCAGTACTTCATAGATCGGAAGAAGCTGACCGACTCTGTGAACCGTTACGGAAGATATGTGACACAGCAGCAACAGTACCGGGAAGCTATGCAGGAGGAGAAGCCGCAGGATATCAGGCGGCAGGAACGAGTGGAACAGAGAAAGAAGGAACCGCAAAGACTTCTGCTGACCTGGCTGGTGAATTATCCGGATCAGTTGTTTCCGCAGCTTCGGGGGCGGATCACTCCGGAAGACTTTACGGAGCCGTTCTATCAGGAACTGGCAAAACAGCTATATGAGCAATATGAGCAGACGGGAAGTGTTCAGCCGGCGGTATTGATCAATCGATATGAAAGCACAGAGGAACAGACACGGGCGGCATCGGTATTACAGAGCCGGTTGCAACTGGAACTGTCACAGGAGGAGGATCACTCCATTGTTGTGACCGAGGTCGTACGGAAGGTAAAAGAAGAAAGTGTGCAGTACCAGCTGACACACTTACAGGACTACAATAACCTGCAGGAAATTATTAAGAAAAAGAGTGAAATTCCTACATGGAATATTTCTCTTACCTGTGGTTAAAATATGATTATGATATGGAAGGATGGAAAACCATGGAAGAAAAAGAAGAGAAGAAGGATATGGACGCGAAGTTTGAGGAGCAGTTAAAGTCCTTGATTGAAGTAGCAAAGAAGAAAAAGAATGTTCTGGAAGATAAGGAAGTTATCAGTCATTTTGTCGGTGTAGATCTGAACGAACAGCGGATGGAAACCGTATACGAGGTATTGGAGAATAATAATATTGATGTTCTGACCATGAGTGATGATGAGCCGGATGATATCCCATTTGACCTGGAAGACGAAGAGGTTGAGCAGATCGATATATCTGTACCGGAGGGTGTCAGCATCGAGGATCCGGTACGGATGTACTTAAAGGAGATCGGTAAGGTCCCGTTGTTAAGTGCCGATGAGGAGATTGAACTGGCAAAACAGATGGAGGAAGGCGGACCGGCCGGTGAAAATGCAAAGAAGAAGCTGGCAGAGGCCAACCTCAGACTGGTTGTTAGTATCGCAAAGCGCTATGTCGGCCGTGGAATGCTGTTCCTGGATCTGATTCAGGAAGGAAATCTGGGCTTGATCAAGGCAGTTGAGAAGTTTGATTATCGGAAAGGATATAAGTTCTCGACCTACGCAACCTGGTGGATTCGTCAGGCAATCACCAGAGCGATTGCAGATCAGGCACGAACGATCCGGATACCGGTTCATATGGTAGAAACGATTAATAAGCTGGTACGCGTACAGAGACAGCTGTTACAGGAGCTGGGAAGAGAACCATCTCCGGAAGAGATTGCAAAGGAAATGAATATGCCGGTAGAACGGGTGCGTGAGATTCTGAAGATCTCTCAGGAACCGGTATCCTTAGAGACGCCAATCGGTGAAGAGGAAGACAGTCATCTGGGTGATTTTATTCAGGATGAAAATGTGCCGGTTCCGGCAGATGCAGCGGCATTTACACTGCTGAAGGAACAGTTGGTAGAGGTACTGGATACTCTGACCGACCGGGAGCAGAAGGTGCTGCGTCTTCGGTTTGGACTGGATGATGGCAGAGCCAGGACACTGGAGGAGGTCGGAAAGGAATTTAGTGTTACGCGGGAACGAATCCGTCAGATAGAAGCAAAGGCATTGCGGAAGCTCAGACATCCAAGCCGTAGCCGGAAGCTGAAAGACTTTTTGGAGGATTAATTGAATGGAGCTGTCGCAGAGAATGCAACGGGTAGCCGATATGGTGACTGACAGCCGGGCAGTGGCAGATATAGGATGCGATCATGGATATGTGTCTATTTATCTGGTAGAATCCGGACGAACCGGCCATGCATATGCAATGGATGTCCGCAAGGGACCGCTGTCGAAGGCTGTCGAGCATGTGAAACAGAAGAATCTGGAGGAGCAGATCGAATGTCGGCTGTCAGATGGACTGGAACGATTGGCTCCCGGCGAAGCAGATACATTGATTCTGGCCGGAATGGGTGGCTTGTTGATGATTGATATCCTGAAACGCGGAAGCGGTCACAGGCGGGGAGATGAGGTTCTGATTCTTCAACCGCAGTCGGATATAGCTGCAGTTCGGAGATACATATATGAGATCGGGTACCGGATTCAGACAGAGGATATGCTGGTAGAAGATGGAAAATACTATACGATCCTGCGTGCAGTGAGCAAAAAAACAGAGCCGATGAGAGAACTTTCGGAGGTGGAATACCGGTATGGCCCTTGTCTGTTGAAGTTGCAGCATCCGGTTCTGGCAGAGTATCTGGAAAAGGAGCAGGAGAAACTGTTGGAACTGGAGGAACAACTGGGACAACAGACGAGTGACCGGGCCGTACAGCGGATAGCAGAACTGAGAGTAGCACTGGAACTGTGCAAGGAGGCGAAAGCATACTATGAAGGTTAAGGACGTGATGCACTGGTGTGAGGAACTGTCACCGGTGCGATATGCAGAGGATTGGGACAATGTTGGATTATTATTAGGTGACAAAGAGGCAGAAGTAAGGAAAATCATGATAGCTTTAGATGCTTCGGATTATGTGATTGACCGAGCGGTAGAAGAAAAGGTTGATTTGCTGCTTACCCATCATCCGATGATATTTCATTCGATAAAGCAGATCACTACAGACAGTATGATCGGTCGGAGACTGTGGAAGCTGGCAGGACAGGGAATCAGCTATTATGCCATGCATACGAACTTTGACATCAAGGGTGGTATGGCAGAGCTGGCAGCCGATCGGATCGGACTGCAGACGACCCGGCCGCTGGATGTAACTGCGGTAGAAGCAGAACAGCCGGAGGGAATCGGGCGCGTCGGAAGACTGAGTGAGGCGATGACAGTCGAAGAGTTGGCGATGCTGATCAAAGAAAAGTTCGATTTAAAAAATGTGATGATATATGGCGGGCTTGAGCGGACGGTATATAAAGTCGCGATTTGTCCGGGATCCGGGAAAAGTGAAATTCAAAATGCGATAAAAGAAGGCGCAGAGGTTCTGGTTACCGGTGATATCGGACATCATGAGGGCATCGATGCGGTAGATATGGGGTTGACGATTATTGATGCTACACATTATGGACTGGAGCATATATTTATAGAGTATATGGCAGGATATATCCGTACCTGTATGCAAAACGCGGAAGAGGAAATACCGGTTGTATGTGTAGATACGGGTGTTCCGCTTAAGATAGTGTAGAACAGTAGGAGAGCAGGAGGTAGTTGGTTATGGGTGATGTTACAGTGAAGATCTATGGAGAAACAGTGACGATTCCGGCGGGAACCCCGCTGTTAAGTCTGGCAAAGCAGTATCAGGAGCGGGAAGCACACGACATTGTTCTGGCGTATATGGGGGATAAGCTTTGTGAACTTTGGAAAGAGGTTTCATCCGATCAGGAGATCCGCTTTCTGACGACGGCAGATGAAATCGGATTTCAGACGTATAAGAGAAGTGCAACTCTGCTGATGCTAAAGGCGATTCATGATGTTATGGGAACCGATGATGATTATCAGGTTCGGGTGATGTATTCTCTTGGAAACGGATATTATTGTGAGATCGAGGGACTGCAGGATGGCGTCAGTCAGGATCTTTTATATTCGATCAAACGGAGAATGAAGGAACTGGTATGGGATGATCTGGAGATTAAGAAGGAAAGTATCAGTACGGAGACGGCGATGCATCGTTTTGCAGAGCGGGGAATGGAAGATAAGGTACACCTTTTCCAGTATCGCAGAGTGTCTGCAACAAATATGTACAGCATCGAAGACTATGAAGACTATCACTATGGCTATATGGTTCCAAGTACAGGGTATATTAAGTGCTTTGATCTGATTTTATATAGTGCGGGCTTTGTATTGCAGCTTCCGACGAGACAGGAACCGGAGGTTTTGGCTCCGTTTACGCCACAGAAGAAGTTGTTTAAGGTACTGAAGGAGTCTGAGGACTGGAGCACCATGCTGGGGGTTGATACGGTGGGTGCACTGAATGATGTAATTGCCGAAGGCGGTATCGGCGACCTGATGCTGGTACAGGAAGCTTTGCAGGAGAAGAAGATTGGAGAGATTGCAGAACGGATCGAACGGGAAGGAAAGAAGATTGTTTTGATCGCGGGACCGAGTTCTTCCGGAAAAACGACATTTTCACATCGGCTGAGTATTCAGCTTCGGGCAAATGGTATGCATCCGCATCCGATCGGACTGGATGATTACTTTGTGAACCGGTCTGAGACACCGAGAGATGCGAATGGAAAGTATGATTTTGAATGTATAGAAGCGATCGACCTGAAGCAGTTCAACGAGGATATGTCCAGACTTTTGGCGGGAGAAAGGGTAGAACTGCCTCGATTTAACTTCCAGACCGGTATGCGGGAGTATAAGGGCGATTATAAGCAGCTGCATTCCGGAGATGTCTTAGTGATCGAGGGAATCCACGGACTGAATCCAAAGATGACGGAACAACTGTCGGATAGCAGTAAGTTTAAGATCTATATCAGTGCGCTTACGAGTTTGAATATCGATCAGCATAACCGGATATCGACAACAGATGGGCGACTGATCCGGCGGATCGTAAGAGATGCCAGAACCAGAGGAAATCTGGCACAGGATACGATCGCTATGTGGGAATCCGTACGAAAGGGAGAAGAACGGAATATCTTCCCTTATCAGGAAGAGGCAGATGTGATGTTCAATTCTGCACTGTTATACGAACTCAGTGTGATTAAGCAGTATGCAGAACCGCTTCTGTTTGCGATCTCTCATGATGCACCGGAGTATCAGGAGGCAAAGCGGCTCTTAAAGTTTCTGGACTATTTCCTGGGCGTAAGTGGAGAATCTGTACCAAATAATTCAATATTACGTGAATTTATCGGCGGAAGCTGTTTCCGTGTATAGGGATGCAAAAAGGTGCCTGTTTTTACACAGGCATTTTGCATGTGTGTAAGATTTATACGGAATTCTTGCAGGATTTCGTAAGAAGTTCGTAAGGTCACAGCGAAGAATATATGGTACGATGATGAAAATGTTAAAAGAAGAGTAGTGACGGGGGTAGTAGGATGGCAACGATACTGGTTGTAGATGATGAACAAGAGATTGCAGAGCTGGTTGAAATCTATCTGACCAATGATGGCTTTGATGTATTGAAAGCATACGATGGAGAGGAAGGTCTTCGCGTATTAAGTGAACATCCGGAGATCAAGGTGATCATACTGGATGTTATGATGCCGAAGATGGACGGGTTGGAGATGTGCCGGAGAATACGGAAAACCAGCAATATACCGATTATTATGCTAAGTGCAAAAACAGCGGATATGGATAAGATTCTGGGATTTGGAACCGGTGTGGATGATTATGTAACGAAGCCGTTTAACCCACTGGAATTAACTGCCAGAGTGAAGTCACAGCTAAAGCGATATCAGAATATCAATGCGATATCGGCACAGAGCCAGGCGGTTCAGATCGGTACACTTACGATCGAAAAAGCAGCACATCGGGTACTGCGCGGCGAGGAAGAGATTGCTCTGACACCGATCGAGTTTGAGATCCTCTGGCTGCTGGCCAGTCATCCGGGGCGGGTGTATAGTACCGATGAGATATTTGAGCAGGTTTGGAAGGAACAGGTATATGAGGTGAATAATACCGTTATGGTACATATTCGTCGATTGCGTGAAAAGATAGAGATTGATACAAAGAATCCTGCAATTATCAAGACTGTATGGGGAGTTGGATATAAGGTTGAAGCAGAATAGAATATGGAGTATCCGATTCCAACTGGCACTATATGTATTCTTAAGCTGTGTGTTGACAGCCCTGACAGATATGGGAGTGCTGGTGATTATCGGATTTATACAATGGAATATAAAGGCACTGGGTATGCGCCTCCCGATGGCAGCAAGGATCGAAGAGGTCATAATGCTGGTATTGGAGGAACAGGAGGTTGGAATTCAGATTCTGCTGACTGGATTGTCCATCCTGTTTTTCTTTGGATATTATATCCTGTTATCCGCACCGATGGTGAAGTACCTGCGTGAGATATTAAATGGCGTCGAACGGATAAAAAATGGAGACCTAAATACTGAGATTGCTGTTCGATCGAGCGGAGAACTGCGGGAGCTGGCAATGGCGATCAATACGATGCAGGCAGAACTGAAGGTCAGTATCGATAAGGAACGGGAAGCAGAGCATATCAAGGATGAGTTGATCACGAATGTGGCACATGATCTGCGAACGCCTTTGACATCTGTGATCGGGTATCTGAATCTGCTCAGACAGTCCGAGCAGCTGCCGGAGGAAACCGGGCAGAAGTATATTGAGATCGCCTATAATAAGGCGGAACGCATGGAAGGACTGGTGAACGATCTTTTTGACTATACCCGATATGAAAAAAATAAGATCTCTATGAGTAAGCATCCGTTGGAACTGAAGCAGTTTATGGAACAGATTATTGATGAGTTTTATCCCAGTCTGCGGGAGCATCAGCTGGAGTGTTATACAATCTTTGCACCGGAGAAGGTGTATATCAGCGGTGATGGAGAGCTGTTAGCGAGAGCCTTTGGAAATCTTATGGCAAATGCAATAAAATATGGAGCTGATGGAAAACAGATTCGGGTGGAAGTCGGTACGATACCACAGAAGAAGCTGGCGAGGGTAGCAATCACAAACTACGGACAGATTATTTCCCAGAAGGATCTGACGAAGATATTCGATAAGTTTTATCGTGTAGATACCTCCCGGACAAAGGGAGAAGGAACCGGACTGGGACTGAGTATTGCTAAGAACATATTTGAAATGCATAACGGCACGATCCGGGCACGTTCCAGTGAACGGGGAACCGTGTTTGAAGTGCTGTTTCAGTTAGAATAGAAAGGAACGAAGGCTATGAAAGTCAAAAGAGTGATGTATAGTATCATAACGACCGTGTTGTTGCTCATGGGCATTTCATCGACCGTATTTGCCGATGAGGATGCGAAGAATGTAGAAAACACGGACTTTACCGTAACCATGGAAACGGGATTGGATAATGTGGCGGTAGAGGGAGAAGCAATGCCGGTAACGGTAACGGTTGGAAATACCGGGAAGGACTTTGTGGGATATCTGCGGGTTATAATTCCTGCCAGCTATAGTGTAGACAGTCTGGCATATGAAAAGGCAGTGACGATCCCGAGCGGCGGGGAAAAAAGCATTTCCATGCTGCTGCCCAATGTGGATGAGGCGGCTTTCCTGCGGATAGAGCTGGAAACCGAAAGAGGAAAGATCCTGTATTCTCAGCAGGAAACCTTTAAGTCTACAACCACCGGACAGAATGCAGTCATTGGTATTCTGAGCAGTGATTACAGTGGACTGAATTATTTTGATGGGATCTCTGTGGATCTGGGATATGGAGCAATATCCACAAAGGTATTGCGGCTGACAGAGGACAACATTCCGGATACCGGGAAGGGATTATCCGTCTGTGACTATATTCTGATTGATAATTATAACACCTCCCAGTTATCGGAAGAACAACGGAATGCGATTGCAAGCTGGGTATCCGATGGAGGAATCCTGATCTTCGGAACCGGTTCAAAGGCATCGACTACGCTGGAAGGATTTGCCGGTATGGTTCCGGCAGTGACGACCGGTGGGCTTACAAAACAGAGTTTGTATATAATGGGAAGTATAGAAGAAGCACAGCAGGTGGATGTTGCAGAACTGACGGCAGACGGCTGGGAGGATGCACAAAACAGTATTGCATCCGGAGGCACTGCATGGAAGAGCAGCTATGGAAACGGAAGCATTCTGGTACTGAGCTATGATCTGGATATGGAGCCGATCGTAAGCTGGCGGGATGGAAGAACGGATCTGGCAAAGAATATATTGCAAAATGCAGGAAATGACCAGACCTATTCCAATATCATGTATGGAGGGACCGGCAATTCTTATAATGACTGGGAGATGGAGCAGGCGGTCAATGGCACAGACCGGAATCGGGTGCCGAATGCACTGTTATATGCAGGAATTTTTCTGATCTATGTGATCTGTATCGGACCGGTTATGTATCTGATATTAAAGGCAAAGGACAAACGGGAGAAGATGTGGATCGTGATGCCTGTGATTGCACTGGGATTTACAGTCATCATATATGGAACCAGTATGATCTATCGGATTCATAAGCCGTTTGTGGATGCGGTTTCTATCGTGAACTTCAATAGCGGTTCGAAGCTGACAACCACTTATATGCGTGTGCAGAGTCCGAAAGGAAAGGCATATAGTGTCGCATTTGGAGATGGCTATCAGACTGTAGAACCGTGGAACAGTCAGGGAAATGCAAGCAGTGGAACAACCGATTATCAGTGTGCGGTTCTGTCAGAAGGAGAAGCCGTACAGTTAAATATTAAGAAGGTAACAGCGTTTACCCAGCAGAATCTCAAGACGCAGAAGGAAGAAATCCTAAGGAATGGAGAAGGAATCCAGACGGATCTGATCTGTAGCATCAACAGTATAGAAGGAAATGTGACGAATAATACAGGCTATGATCTGAAGAATGTAGTTCTGTGCTATGAGGACCGCTATGTGTATCTGGGACATATGAAGAACGGAGAAACCATGCAGATTGACCCGGCCAAGGTTTATAGTCTGTCATATTTGAGTTATGATTATTCACAGTGGATGGAACAGACACCGTCGGATATGATTTTCCTGAATAATAGTGAAAAAGAGCATGCACTGAAGGACAATCAGAATATATACAGCAATATGGAAACGGCGGCAAATAAGCTGGCCATGAACCAGGGAATGGTATTTGGTATGATCGATAACTACGACAGTTCCCTGCTGAGAGGAACGGAAGCAAAGGCGTATGAGACTGCTGTAGCGGTATCAACCTTCTATCAGGTGGCAGAAGAATATAAAAACTATACGATGTTTGTAGATGATATCAATGTTTATCAGGTAGGCGGCGATAACATACCATACGATTCGTCATATCCGCAGGATTATTCTACGCTGGATACCGAAGATCGCTATCTGTACGGAGAGTCGGAGCTGGATGTATTATATGACTTCCAGACACTGGATATGACAGGGGCACAGCTTTTGAATCCGGACTATGGAGAAGAATATGATGATAATTATGAGGGGTACTGTATGGTTCAGCTTTATAACTATCAGACCGGACAGTATGATGATGTATTTACATCAGGCGGAACCGTAACAGATCTGACTCCGTATCTGAATGAGGAGAACTGGATGGTGGTGCGGTATTATACGGATCAACCGGATGCATGGGGCGGCGCGGCACCGAAGCTGACACTGGTAGGAGGTGAGCGGTAATGGTTACGATAAAGAATCTGACAAAGACCTATGGCAGGTATCGTGCCTTAAATAATCTGAATCTGCATATCGAACGGGGTGAGATCTTTGGATTCGTAGGACCGAACGGAGCCGGTAAGACAACGACGATGCGAATCATCTGCGGTCTTCTTCAGGCAGACTGGGGAGAGGTATATGTAGATGGTGTAGATGCCCTGAATCATAATGATCTGATTAAGCGAAAGGTGGGGTATGTGCCGGACTTCTTTGGGGTATATGATAATTTTAAGGTAATGGAATATATGGAGTTCTACGGAAGCATGTATGGCATGGATCGGGTATCGGTACACAAGATATCTTTAGGTTTGCTGGATCTGGTGAATCTGCTGGACAAGCAGGATGCATATGTAGACGGACTCTCCAGAGGTATGAAACAGAGACTGTGTGTAGCCAGAGCACTGATCCACAACCCACAGCTTCTGGTGCTGGATGAACCGGCATCCGGTCTGGATCCGAGAGCCAGATTCGAGATGAAGGAAGTTATGAAGAATCTGGGAACGATGGGAAAAACGATTATTATCAGCTCCCATATCCTGCCGGAGCTGGGAGAGATGTGTACCAGTATTGGCGTGATGGAGAAGGGGAATCTGGTCGTAAATGGTAAGGTAGAGGATATCACCAGAAAGTCCCGCCATTCGAATCCACTGGATATTCAGATTTTGGAGAATAAGGATCTGGCGGTTCAGATCTTAAGGCAGACACCGCTGGTAGAGAAGATTTCGATCCGGGATGATTCCGTTATCATCACCTTCGACGGAGATGAAGCAGAGATGGGACAACTCTTGACAACGCTGGTTATGAACGGAGTCAAGGTGGCAAACTTCCATCGGGAGCCGGGAAATCTGGAAACTCTGTTTATGGAGATTACAGGAGGTGCAAAGTAATGGCAGCAGGAACAAAGAAACGAGCAATAAATCCGATTTTGGCAAAGGAACTGCGGCTGGGCTCCAGAAGTATAAAGCTTCCGCTGGCAGTGATGTTTTATGATCTGGTACTGGCAGTTATCGCGGTCATCGCAATTTTTATTGCCGCCTATGCGAATGGCTCCGGGACAGATTATACCGGATTCCTTGTGATCTATCAGGTTATTGGCTGGACACAGCTTGGAATCACATTGCTGATCGTGCCGATTCTGACGGCAGGAACGATATCGGGAGAGCGGGAGAAGCAGACGCTGGAAATCATGCTGACGACGCCGAAGAAGCCGCTTTCTATCATATGGGGAAAGCTGCTATCAGCATTATCAAACTATATGCTGTTTATCATATCCAGTATTCCGATTATGGCAATCGCATTTATTCTGGGAGGACTGAACTGGTTCGCACTACTGGGATACATTGTGATGATGCTGGTGGTTGTGATATATGTCGGAAGCGTAGGAGTATTTTGCTCCAGCTGCTTTAAGAAAACGATTGTGTCGATTGTTATGACATTTTTGATCGAAATCGGGTTACTCACGATCCCATTTATTGTTTTTGGTACTATTTTGGTGATTGGAGCATCTATGTATGAAATGTTGGTGAGCAGCGGGGCACTCAGTGGAGCGACAGATCCGAACTTTGGTATCCTGCCGTTACTGCTGATCGGGAATCCGACCACCGGATTCTTTGACTATATGGTACGCAGTATGGATCTGACCAGTATCTATGAGATCATCGATGATATCGGGTGCTTTGGCGTTGTAATGCCGATTTTGTCACATGTATGGATCCCGATGAATGTGATCGTCTCTGCGGCAATCAGTTGGTTTTTTATATGGGCAGCATCAAAGAAGCTGAATCCGATTAAGAAGATAAAGAGAAAGAAGCGGAAGACGGTGACACCATCAATGACAGCACCGATACCACCACAGGCAGTACAGGCAACGCCGACACCGCAGCCGGTGATACCACCACAGGAAGTAGGCGTTACCGAAGAATTGAAACGGCCATAGAAGGGAGAACACCATGAGTCATTCAGATCTGTTTATCAAAAAGTTCATACGGAAGGTACGCCGCCGGATGACAGAGCAGAAGGTGCTGCAGTATGGAATGTACGGAGCACTGGCCGGGTTTACGCTGGCGACGATCGTATCGGTGATTGCACTGATGGTTCCCTGGTATTATGCACCACTTATTGCAAGCATCGGAGCGGTAGTCGGCGTGGCTGCAGGTATCACATTGGGAATCGTGAAGCGACCGAGCATGGAGAAAGCCGCACTGGGGCTGGATGCCCATGGCTTTCAGGAACGATTGATTACATCGTATCAGTTGGCCGGTAAGGAGGATTCCTTCAGTCAGATGCAGAAAGCAGATACGATTCGCAGGGTGAATCAGGTTCAGATTCGAAAGACCTTTCCGTTGAAGGTGCGGTGGCAGCTGCTTCTGGCAATGCTGGGAACCGCAGCCGCATTTGTGATTATAAGCTTTATACCGACGGCCGCAAAGGCACAGGCACAGGAATATCATGAGATCGCCAGACAGGTGGATGAAGATATTCGGAAGGTAGAGGATGCTATCGAGCATGTTGAGAAGATGGAGGATCTGTCCGAGGCTGAAAAAGAAACCATGATATCTTCATTAGAGGAAGCAAAAAAAGAACTGCAGGAAGTAAGTAATGCAGAGGATCTGGAAAAGGCAAGAGAACGTCTGACAGTGAAGATGACACAGGAAGCCAATCAGGCAGAGAAACGAAAGGTAAGAGAGGAACTGCAGACACTATCCGATGCACTGCGGGAGGAACCGAAGTCGGAGGAAGAACAACTGGCGGAGGATTTGGCAGATCTTCAGAAGGATCTCCAGAATCTGAATGAGAATACCAGCGCAGAAGATCGGCAGGCAATTGCAAGTGAGATGCAGAGGCTGGGTCAGATGACGGGAAATCAGACGATGAAGGACGGAGCTGCAGGGATCCGGAATAATACAACCAGCGGTGAACAGCTTCAGAATCTGCAGCAGGCAGTGTCCGGCGAGCAGCAGCAGGCACAGGCAAATGCACAGCAGGCATCCGGTGAACAAAACAACCGGGGACAGAATAATCAGGGAAATCAGAACAATCAGACAGCACAGAACACCCCGAACGGACAAAGTAATCAAAACAACCAAAACGGACAGAATAACCAAAATGGGCAGAATAATCAACAGGCACAGAGTAATCCCAACGGTCAGAATGCATCCGGCAATCAGAACAGTCAGACCGGACAGAACAATCAGTCCGGTCAGAACGGAAGCAGTGGACAGAGTGGTCAGGGCAGTGGAACCGGAAGCGGTCAAAGCCAGGCCGGTCAGGGTGGTGGCTATAACACCGGAAGTAATGTAGGAACCGAAAAGGATCCGAGTCTGACCGGGCAGATGATAACGATTCCGAATCGTGAGCTACAGGACAATGAGAATCTGGATGGTAAGATCAATGCTGCAGGAAGCGGAACAACCCAAAAGGGTGGTGAAGCCTGGGCGGGAACCTCTGTAGATTATCAGCAGGTAATCGGCAGTTACACCCAGAATGCGTACAATAAGGTAGAAAATGCAAACTATCCGAGTGGCGTACAGAATATTGTAAAGTCCTACTTTGATGATTTGAATAAGTAGGAGATACCGAAATAGAGAAAGAAGCAGAGTATAAGAAATAAGGAGAGAGAGTCATGGTACAGAATGAGCAGGAAATGCAGCAGATAATCGATACCGTCCTTCGATGTGAAGCGGAGATCGGAAAGGCAATCATCGGTCAGAAGGGAATTATACGGCAGATGATCATAGCGATATTAACAGACGGAAATGTGCTGTTAGAGGGTGTGCCGGGAGTTGGTAAGACGCAGATGGTAAAGGCGATTGCACGAAGCATGAATCTGGCGTTCTCCAGAATCCAGTTTACACCGGATCTGATGCCGGCAGATGTAACCGGTACGAATCTGATTGTAAAAGAGGATGGTCAGAATAAGTTTAAGTTCGAAGCAGGTCCGATCTTTTCGAATATTGTACTGGCAGATGAGATAAACCGTGCGACACCGAAGACACAGTCCGCACTGCTGGAGGCGATGCAGGAGAAGACGGTTACAGTGGGAAAACAGACCTACCTGCTGCCAAAGCCGTTTATGGTATTGGCAACTCAGAACCCAATCGAGAATGAGGGAACTTATCCTCTGCCGGAGGCGCAGTTAGACCGATTCCTGTTCAAGCTGAATGTACGATTCCCGGCAAAGGAGGAACTGAAGGAGATCGTAAATCTGACAGTCAACCGGCAGGAGGCGACGTTATCACCGGTGATGACCGCAGATGATATCCTGCGAATTCGTCAGGTTATCTACGATATGCCGATCGCAGATGCGGTGATGGATTATGCTATGAATCTGGTCTATAATACACATCCGGAGCTCAAAGATGTGCCGGATATTACGAAGAAGTATGTGTCAAACGGAGCATCTCCGCGTGCAGCACAGGCGATTGTTAAGACAGCGAAGGCAAGAGCCCTGATGGAGCATCGGTTTAATGTATCCTTTGAGGATATTCAGTATGTGGCATTCCCGGTATTACGGCATCGTATGATCTGTAACTTTGAGGCCCTGTCAGATAATATGACACCGGATAAGATTATTGCACAGTTGTTGCAGCAGCAGTAAGACAGGAGAGTAGTATGGCGGAGAAATTATTTGAATCGGATTTTTTCGTAAAACTGAATCAGCTCGCCATCGCCAGCAATGCCCGGATGAACCATGGAATGAGTGGTGGCCGGAAATCAAATCTGAAGGGAAGCTCTGTGGAGTTTTCGGACTATCGGGAGTATATTCCCGGAGATGATATTCGTAGAATCGACTGGGGCGCATACGGACGGTTTGACAAGCTGTATATCAAGCGTTTCATGGAAGAAAAGGAAGGTGTCTATCAGATCTTTATCGATACCTCGAAGTCGATGGACTACGGAGAACCGAAGAAGTCCCGGACGGCATTGCAACTGGCGGGTGCACTGGCATATCTGGTGCTGAATAATCTGGATCGGGTCTATATCAGTGAAATGCAGGAAAGCTCGCTGACACAGGGAAAGGGCAGAGCCGGAAAGCAGGCGTTTCAGTCGATCCTTACAGAACTGGAACGCATCTCCTTTGACGGAAAAACAAATCTGAATAAGGCGATTACAGCCAGACAGTATCAGGGCAGCGGCGTATCCGTTATCATCAGTGACTTTCTGGATGAAAAGGGAATCGAAGAAGCACTGAAGTATCTGCGTTATAAGAAGCAGGAAATCGTGCTGATCCATATTCTGGCAAGGCAGGAGATCGATATCGAGGGAGAAGGCATGGTGAATCTGTTGGATATCGAGACAGGTGAGGAAGTGCGGTTATCTCTGAACCGAAGTTCGATCGAACAGTACCGGAAGGCACTGGAGGCTATGGAGACACGGATGCGGGTATTGGCACGAAAGTACGAATTGACCTATATTCGGATGGTGGCAGATGAGCCGTTGGAGAAGTTCCTGTATGACCATGTGTGCAATCAGGGACTGATTATCCGCAAATGATTTGGTAGGATGGAGAGAGACTATGACGATAAGTAACTGGTGGCCCCTGGCACTGCTGGTGTGTATACCGATTATTATATTGCTGTATATGCTGAAGCAGAAAGCACAGGAGTATCCATTTTCTTCCAGTATGCTATGGAAGGAGATATTCAATAACATAGAGGCAACGAAACCCTGGGAGAAGTTAAAGAAGAATCTGTTGATGATTCTTCAGATTCTGACGATTCTGCTTCTGATCGTAGCACTGATGGCACCGTATCTGAAACGGGGAGGCAGACGGTATGATAATGTGGTGCTGGTGATTGATACCAGTGCCAGTATGGGAATCCGATACAATGAGGATCATACCAGACTGGAGGAAGCGGTAGAACGGGCAGTTGATTATATTGATTCTTTAAGTGAAACTTCACAGGTGACCATCCTGACGGCAGATCAGGAGGCACAGATCGTGAAAACAAATGTGACTGATAAGGCGGAACTAAAGAAGGCATTGCGAGGGTTGCAGGTGACAGATCTGAGTGGGGATGCATCGGTTGCGGTGAGCGTAGTACAGTCTATGACCAGTCAATGGGAGCAGTATCAGGCAGTATTTATGACCGATACTTCGATGGAGCTGGGAAATCTGGATGCACAGGTTATGAATCTGTATACCGACTACCAGAACCTGTCGATGGATTACGTAAGTTATGGAACAGAGTATGATGAAGCGGGAAATGCATCTATGACAGTCATTGGAAAGATCACCAATGATACCGATCAGGATGTAACTACCGATGTGAATCTCTACGGAGATGATACCCTGTTGATGGTTCAGAGTGTGGTGATACCTGCAGGAGGATCTCAGACGGTATACTTTTCACAGGTGAACTTCACAGGAAGTGTCCTGATGGCGGAGATAAACAGGAAGGATGATCTGGAGGCGGATAACCGGGCCTATACGGTGGTTCGGGAGGAAGGCCAGAAACGAGTGCTTCTGGTAACTGACGATAATATGTTTTTGGAAAAGGCGGTCATGAATATTCCCTGGGTAGATCTGTATAAGACCAGTCAGTTATCGGCAGTAGGCAAGTCTGAGGAGTATGATCTGTATATCTTCGACGGGAAACTGCCGGAAACACTGCCGGAGCAGGGGAATATCCTATATGTGAATCCGGGCTCCTGGGGAGATATCGTACAGACAGAGACATTGAGCAATGTAAGCGTGGCATTTACCGATACAGAGCTTACCCGTTATATCGCAGGAGATTCCTTCGGTGTGACGGCGGGAAAGGCATACGAGCGGCCGATATGGGCGGACGGTTTTCTGACGAGCGGAAGCAGTTGTCTGGGATACTACGGAGAAACAGCAGGAAGACGTGTGGCGGTTCTGGGATTTGATATCCATCAGTCGGATCTGGCGTTACAGGCAGATTTTCCGATTCTGATCTCGAATCTCATGGATTATATGATGGTAAGCGGTATGGTATCCGAAGATTATTATGCGACGGGTGATAAGATCGTATTTAACGGGAATATAAACGGTTCTGATCTGACGGTGCAGGATCCGAATGGTGTTTCTTCTACGTTGGCGGCAGCAGCGGCAACCAATGCCTATACGGATACCGATCAGGCAGGGGTATATACGGTCAGCCAGACAGTAAATGGTGAAGAACGGCAGGAGAAGTTCGTGGTACGGTTCCCGGTTGAGCAGGAATCACATCAGGATGGGGAAACGGCAGTATCGAACGAGACGAAAAATGAAGAGGCACAGACGCTGAGTGGCGGGCGAGAACTGCGAAATCTGGTTATATTGATTCTGTTATTCGCATTGGCTGTGGAGTGGTTTGTATATGTACGCCAGCACTAGCGGCAGATGGAGGCAAGCATGAGTATTGAAATGAGCAATCCCTGGTGGCTGCTGTTGATTCCGGTTGTTGCAGCCGGGTTGATTGTATCCGGTAAATGGATCCGGATGCAGAGTAAGGGAAAAAAAGTAGAATATCTGGTGATGCGCGGGCTGATCGGACTGCTATTGATTCTGACCCTGTGTGGTCTGAGTATCAAGGTTACAACAAAGAAGGTTACCACGATTTTTCTGGTGGATATGTCCGATAGCAATGAAAAGAATCTTACAAGTATCGAGACCTATATCCGGGATTCCATTGAAGGGATGCCGAAGAAGAATCAGGCAGGCGTTGTTGTATTCGGAGATAATGTTTTGGTGGATCAGTTTGTAACGGACAAGAAGATCTTTGCAGAGCTGACTTCCGAGCCGGTCAGTACTGCTACGAATCTGGAGAAGGCAGTATCAACGGCTGTTACCATTTTTCCGGAGGATACTGCGAAACGGCTGGTTTTGATTACCGATGGTCTGGAAAATGCTGGCAATATCGAGAAGATGGCAGGAACCGTCAGCTCTCAGGATATCGATGTGAAGGTTGTGAAGCTGGAGCAGAACATGGGAGAAGAGGTCTATGTCAGCAGTCTGGAGCTGCCGGATTATGTACATGTCGGTGATGCATTTAATGTGAAGGTGACGATAGAGAGCAATGTTACGACACAGGCGGTTGTTAGTCTGTATTCCGGCCGGACGCTGAAGGGGCAGTCAACAGTCAGTCTGACGGCCGGGCAGAACCAGTTTGTCTTTCAGGATACCGGAGAACAGAACGGAACGCAGGACTATCATGTGATGGTAGAACCGGCAAATGATACAATGAGTATGAATAATGAGTACTGTGCCTTCACACAGGTGGAAGCAGATCCGAAGATTCTGCTGGTAGAGGGAGAAGCCGGCGAAGGAGCAGAGCTGGCATCAATCTTTGATGCGTGTGGAGTGCAGTATGACCGGATCACGCCAACAGCGGTACCGGAGGATATGGCATCCATGATTCAGTATAAGGCGATGGTACTGGTGAATGTACATGCCAGAGATTTAAGGCAGGGATTTTTAGATAATCTGGAGAGCTATGTCAGAGATTATGCGGGCGGACTGATCTGTACGGGTGGAGATAACAGCTATGCCATGGGTGGATATCAGGAAACCGCACTGGAGACGGTACTTCCGGTTAATATGTTCCTGGAAGGGGAACGGGAGGTGCCGAATATGGCGGTGGCTATGGTCATCGACCATTCCGGCAGTATGTCTACGACGGCAGATGGAGGAAATACGGGGGCAACCTGTCTGGATCTGGCGAAGGAGGCAGCCATCGAGGGTGCAAAGACGGTTCGCGACAATGACTCCATCGGCGTATTGGCATTTGATGACAGCTTTGGATGGGCGGTGCCGATGCAGAAGGCAACTAACCGGGAAGGAATCAATTCCGGAATATCCGGTATCGATTATGGCGGAGGCACCAGCATCTATCCGGCACTGGAGGAGGCAGCCAAGGAGCTGCAGCGGTCGGATGCGCAGATTAAGCATATTATCCTGTTAACAGACGGACAGGATTATTATAATAATTATGGAGATGTTATTAACCAGATAAATGATAGTGGAATCACCTTGTCTACGGTAGCTGTCGGACCGGACTCTGATCAGAACCTGTTACAGGATCTGGCGAATAAGTGTGGCGGACGATTTTATTATACGGATATAAACAGTGGTATTCCAAAGATTTTTGCACAGGAAATTATTCTGTCGGGGAAGAGCTATCTGGTAAATGAGGAGTTTGTTCCGATCATTACCAGTCGTTCGGAGATTATCGATGGTCTGATGGATGACGGTGTTCCGCCCCTGTTAGGATACATTGGATCTTCTGCGAAGCCACAGGCAACTGTGATCCTGCAGTCGGAGGAAGGAGATCCGATCCTATCTACCTGGCAGTATGGTCTGGGCAGAACGATCGCATGGAACTCGGATGCAAACAACGAGTGGACCGGCAACTGGGCAAGCTGGGATAACTATGTGCAGTTCTGGGATAATATGATAAATTATGTAGTATCCAATACACAGATTGATGGAGAAAGTCTGGATGTTACGCAGGAGGGCAGTTCGGCAGTGATATCCTATACTACCGAGCATTATGATAAAGATACCGTTGTAAAGGCGGTCTGTACCGATGCAGAGGGCAATACACAGGAGATCACATTAGATCCGATCGCACCGGGAAAGTATCAGGCAAATATGGACATGAATGAGATCGGTGTTTATACGATCAGTCTTCAGAATCGAAAGGGAGAAGAACTGCAAAGCAGTATGATAACGGCTGCGGCGATGCAGTATTCTCCGGAATATCGATTTGATCTGGTTACAGATGGGTTGGATGCATTTGTAGGTCAGGTGAATGGACAGTATGTAACTTATGAGGATGATATTTTTGCAGGACAGTTGGAAACGGTAAGATCCAGAACGAATCTGGCGATTCCGATGCTGCTTGCGGCACTGGTTCTGTTTATGCTGGATGTTGCGGCACGACGGATGAATCTGGACTACGTGGCGATGGTAACCGGAGCTTTCCAGAGAGGAAAACAGGAGAAGACACGCGGACAGGAGAAGACACGCGGACAGAAGAAAACACGTGGACAGAAGAAGGACGAGAAGCTGCAGAAAGTGGCAGAGGATGGAGAAGTAAAAACCGAAAAGCGGAAGCACCGGAAGAAAAACGGACAAACGGAGGCCGTAATAGAAGAAGCAACTAAGGATACAGGCAAGGATGCAGTCGGAGGAGCCGACAAAAAGGCAGCGGCAGGAAAGACGGCAGAGCAGCCGGTGGTAAATGACTGGGTAGCAGCAAATGAGAAGCGTAAGAAGCAGAAGAAGCCTGCAGGGGTGGTGAATGAGAATCTGGATATGGATGAGCTTTTGAAGAAGAAAGAAGACAGAAACTGGTAAATAACCCAATCTGGTACTGTAAAAAAGTTCAAAACTGGATATTTTAATCAGACCACACAAATAGTAGACTATGCAAAGAAAGCATGGCATGTGAACCGTTTGATTGACGGATTTCTGACTACTATGAAAAGAGGTTTATATTATGAGTGAAAATGTTGCACAAAAGGAAACAAAGAAGAGTGTAAAGGAAAATGTGAAGGTCATTACTGTAACCGGATTATTTATTGCATTGACATTGGTATTTACAGCATGTGTAAATGTAAAACTTCCGTTTGGTTATGGCGGACTGATTCATTTGGGAAATATTCCGTTGTTTTTGGCTGCTATGTTGTATGGTAAGCGTACCGGTTTCTTTGCGGGAGCATTCGGAATGGCAATCTTTGATATTATGTCCAGTTGGACGATCTATGCACCATGTACATTTATTACCTGTGGTCTGATGGGACTTGTAGTGGGGCTGATCGTAGAGAAGAAACAGGGATATGGCTGGAAGGTACTGGCAATCGGTGCGGCACTGTTGATTAAGCTGGCCGGCTACTATATCTTCGAGGCTATTTTCTATCACAGTCTGGTAGAACCGTTGGCATCCTTCCCTGGTAATATTCTTCAGATTGTTCTGGCTGCGATACCGGTATTGATTCTGATCGTACCATTGGAAAAGATTCTGAATAAGACAGGACTGTTATTTGCAAAGAAGGAGGCATAGGTGTGTTAAAGCTGATGACACCGGGACCTACCCGGGTACGGGAAAATGTAAGAATGGCAAGAAGTCTGGAGACGACGAATCCGGATCTGGATCCGGAGTTCTATGACTATTATCGTGATACCTGTGATCTGATCAGTTCACTTCTAAATACAAAGAATCCTGCATATATTTTAAGTGGTGAGGGGATTCTGGGATTAGAGGCTGCATGTGCTTCCTTAACAGAACCCGGTGACCGAGTTCTGGTGATTGATAATGGAGTATTTGGACGGGGCTTTGCAGATTTTGTACGGATCTATGGCGGAGAACCGGTACTCTATACCACCGATTATCAGAAGGAAATAGATGCTGCTGCATTAAGGGAGTATCTGGAGCGGGATCATGCATTCAAATACGCGACAGTTGTTCATTGTGACACCCCGAGTGGCAGACTGAATCCGATTCAGGAGATCTGCCCGCTGTTAAAGTCGTACGGAATCCTGACAGTGGTAGATGCAGTAGCATCTATGTTCGGAGAACCGGTACGGGTAGATGACTGGCAGATCGATATTGTCTGCGGTGGTTCTCAGAAGGCGTTATCAGCACCGGTAGGTCTTACGTTTGTGACCGTCAGTGAGGATGCAAGGGAAACTATGAAGAATCGGAAGCAGCCGATTGCTTCCTTCTATGCAAACCTGCAGAATTTTCAGACCTACTATGAAGACAAGTGGTTTCCATATACGATGCCGATCAGTGATATCTACGGACTACGGACAGCATTGGAGAATGTGAAGGCAGAGCCGGGAATCTATGAACGGCATAGACAGGTAGCGGAGTATGTGAGAACAACCCTGCGGGAGCATGGCTATACGATCTACGGAAGCAATGGCTATGCGAATACCGTAACTGCAATGGAAGTGCCGGAGGGCAGGACTGCACAGGAAATCTTAGACGGTGTGGCAGAAGAGGCAGGAGTTATGCTGGCCGGTTCCTTTGATGTATTTGCCGGGAAACTGATCCGGATCGGACATATGGGAGAAAATGCCAATATGCCGGATGCAAAACTTACGGTAGAAGCCTTATTAAAGGTATTGTCGAAATGAAAATAATGGGTTATAATAGGTCTGTAATATGATGCAGCATTAGGTAACAGGGGAAAGGAGTAAGTGACATGACTAAGGTAAAAGTATTACTGGATTCTATTGATAAGGTTAAGAACTTCGTTAACACATTAATTAAGTTCGATTGCGATTTCGATATCAGCTCCAGCAGATATACCATTGATGCGAAGTCTATTATGGGTATCTTCAGCCTGGATTTGTCCCAGCCACTGGATATGATCATCCATAGAGACGGTGATGTTTCTGATATTATGGAAGCGATCGCACCATATATTGTTGAATAAGATTCGGATACTTATTTGCTGTCTGTGAGTGACGGCAAAGGACATTCCAGACAGAGATAAGAAGCAAACTGAGTTTTGCTTCTTTTCGTTTGCACAAGTATTGAGCGTGCAGACACGGTACCTGCACAAATTTGTATAGAGCGGTAAAAAACTCACATACTAAAATAGATAGGATTAAGTGGCACGCATGCCGGAAAACAGGAGAGGTATCTGCGATGAAGATTATGTTTTTTGATACAAAGCCATATGATAAGATCTGGTTTGAACCAATGGGAAAAGAAATGGGATATACACTGAAGTTTCAGGAAATGAAGCTGAATGAAGATACGGCTGTGCTGGCAAAGGGGCAGGATGCTGTCTGTATCTTTGTAAATGATGATGCCGGGAAGGAAACGATAGAGGCGTTGAAAGAGGCCGGAGTGAAGACGATTCTTCTGCGCTGTGCGGGATTCAATAATGTAGATCTGAAAGCAGCACAAAAGGCAGGAATTACGGTGCTTCGTGTGCCAAGTTATTCGCCGGAGGCAGTAGCAGAGTATGCAATGGGGCTGCTCTTAACGGTCAACCGGCAGATCCACAGGGCGTATGTCCGCACCCGGGACTTTAATTACAGTATTAATGGACTGATGGGAATCGATCTGGTCGGAAAGACGGCCGGGGTGATCGGAACCGGTAAAATCGGACAGATGATGATCGATATCCTGCGAGGGTTTAAAATGAAGATCATAGCATATGATCCGTATCCGGCAAAGAATCTGGATATTGAATATGTGCCATTGGATCGATTGTTTGAAGAAGCGGATGTGATCACCCTGCACTGTCCATTGACGAAGGAGACCAGGCATATTATCAATAAGAAGAACATTGAGAAAATGAAGGATGGAGTTCTGCTGGTGAATACATCCCGTGGTGGTCTGATCCATACACCGGATCTCATCGAAGGACTTATGCAGCGGAAGTTCGCCGGAGTGGGGCTGGATGTGTATGAGGAGGAGGATGCCTATTTTTTTGAAGATAAGTCCAATGATATCATTACAGATGAGGATCTGATTCGGCTGACAAGCTTTCGGAATGTGGTGCTGACCTCCCATCAGGCGTTCTTTACAAAGGATGCGATGGAGGCAATCGCAAAGGTAACACTGGAAAATGCAAGAGCGGTTGAAGAGGGGCTGGAACTGAAGAACCGGGTACTGCCATAGGGAAATGATAAAAAATGTTGATAAAAAATGTCCAAAAGATTCAAAAAAAAGGTCTTGCAATTTGAAGTCAGATAGTATATCTTAAATGTAACAAGCGTACGGAATGTGTATGGAACAAAGGTGTTCTCTTAGTTGAGGACACCTTTTTTTCTTGTTAGACATACTTTCCCCGCTGAAGTATACAGGAAAGGAAGTAAGAACTATGCAAAAAGTAACAGAAGTATTTGGTTCCTATGTATTTGATGATGCAACGATGAAGGAGCGTCTTCCAAAGTCTACCTATCGGGAGTTAAGAAAAACGATTGATTTTGGTGAGCCATTAAACAGTGAGGTGGCAGATGATGTAGCACTTGCCATGAAGGACTGGGCAATTGAACTGGGAGCTACCCACTATACACATGTATTTTATCCATTAACTGAAACGAGTGCAGAAAAGCATGATGCATTTATTACTCCGGTCGGCGGTGGCCGTGTTATGATGGAGTTCACCGGCAAGGAACTGATTAAGGCTGAGCCGGATGCATCTTCATTCCCATCCGGTGGTATTCGTGCTACCTGTGCAGCCAGAGGTTACACAGCATGGGATTGTACATCACCGGCTTACGTAAAGACCAGCTTAGATGGATGTTCGGTTCTGTGTATTCCAACCGCATTTACCTCTTATACTGGTGATTCTCTTGACTTTAAGACTCCATTGCTTCGTTCCATGGATGCATTGAGCAGAGAGGCAAAGCGGGTTCTGAAGTATTTCGGTAAGGAACCGACCAAGGTAACTGCCAATGTAGGACCGGAACAGGAATACTTCCTGGTTGATAAAGCAAAGTATATGCAGCGTGAAGATCTGAAGCTGACCGGACGAACCCTGTTCGGCGCACCGGCACCAAAGGGACAGGAGTTGGATGATCAGTACTTTGGTAATATCAAGGAAAAGATATCAACCTTTATGAATGATCTGAATGCAGAGTTGTGGAAATATGGTATTACAGCTAAGACACAGCATAACGAGGTTGCACCGGCACAGCATGAGATTGCCCCTATCTTCGGTACAACGAACGTAGCCAGCGATAATAACTACTTATTGATGGAGACCTTACAGAAGGTGGCACTGCGGGATGATCTGGCATGCCTGTTATATGAGAAGCCATTTGCCGGTGTCAATGGTTCCGGTAAGCATAATAACTGGTCCTTCAGTACCAGCGATGGTGAGAATCTGATGGATCCGGGAAAGAATCCGGAAGATAATATTCAGTTCCAGTTATTCTTAGCAGCTGTATTGGCAGCCGTTGATAACAACGCAGAGATTCTGAGACTGTCAGCATCTTCTGCAGGTAATGATCACAGATTAGGTGCAAATGAGGCACCACCGGCTATCATTTCTGCATTCTTAGGTGAACAGCTGGAGGGCGTTGTAGAGCAGATTATTGCAACCGGCCATGCAGAGCACAGCAAGCCTGCAAAGGTATATGAATCCGGTGTATCTACACTGCCGAGCTTCACAATGGATGCTACCGATCGTAACCGTACATCCCCATTTGCATTTACCGGTAACCGGTTTGAGTTCCGTATGGTAGGCTCTACACAGCCGATTTCACAGCCGACGATGATGTTAAATACCATCGTAGCCAATGAACTGTCACTTATTGCAGATCGGCTGGATGCGGCAGAGGATAAGGATGCGTGCATTAAGGAATTGATCCGAGATCTGCTGACCAAGCATCAGAGAATCATCTTCAATGGTAACGGATACTCAGATGAATGGGTAGCTGAGGCTGAGAAGAGAGGACTTCCGAATATTAAGTGTCTGGTAGACGCTGTTCCTTATCTGACAACCGATAAGACGGTAGAAGTATTCAAACGTATGGGCGTTATGAGTAAGACCGAGCTGGAAGCCAGAGCAGAGGTTATGCTGGAGAACTATGGTAAGAAGATCAACATCGAGGCCAGAACCATGATTGAAATGTCCAATAAGCAGATTATACCTGCAGTTATGGACTATGAAGGCAAACTGGCAATCGAAGCAAAGAACATCAGTCTGATCGGCGTAGAACCTACAGCACAGAAGGAACTGATCGCAGCGATCGATGCAAAGCTTCTGGAACTGAAGAGTGCAACTGCTAAGTTTACGGAGATTGTGGATAAGGCAGCCGACTATGAAGATGATGTTGCAGCATGGGCAAAGTACTTCCATGATGAGGTATTCTTATCCATGGGTACTGTCAGAGAACCGGCAGATGCACTGGAACTTCTGGTGGCAAAGGAAGCATGGCCATTCCCTACTTACGGTGATCTGTTATTCGAGCAGTAAGCTGATACAATAGACAGAACAGAAAAAGAATCCTTTATAATGATAAACAGACAGCCGTCTCAGATGTGAGGCGGCTGTTTTTATCATGTGCGATTCTTTGAATGTCGCACATTGTTAAAAAAGTACAAAATAAAATGAAAGTTAGGACTATATAGATTCAAAGTTTTGCGGTATACTAATCATACGAAAGAATGAGTTAAGGCAGTATAAGGGTATGAATCGGGAACACATGGAAACAAAGAAGATAATAGTACATACAAATCAAAAGCGGAGAAAACGGATCGAGCGGATAAAGCAGATGATCCTTTTACTCTTTCTTGCGGCAACACTCCTTCCGATCCTGTCGAGCAGTATTCTGCTGCATCGTGTGAGTAAGCTGGAACAGGAGGTTGTTCAGATGCTGGGCTCCGACCGGGATATGAAAACCCTGATTTCCAGCGGAGAGGCCCTGATGTCGAATCCGAATGTTGATGTAGATCAATTGACGGGAGAGGACGGTAGTCAACCGGAGACAGAACCGGCAGAGGATGCACAGGTACAGGACGAGACGACCGTGCAGCAGAAACGGGTATATCTGACCTTTGATGACGGCCCAAGCATATATACGGGACAGATACTGGATATTTTGAAGGCAAATGACATAAAGGCAACCTTCTTTGTAATTGCCAGAGAGGATGAGAGCTACTGGCCGTATTATACACGGATTCTGGAAGAAGGGCATACACTGGGGATGCATTCCTATACGCATGATTATAATCAGGTCTATGCATCGTTGGACTCGTTTGAGACGGATGTGAATTCTCTGTCGCAGTTTCTTTATGACCGAACCGGAGAGTATCCTACGATCTATCGGTTTCCCGGCGGCAGCAGTAATACGGTCTGCAATGTGCCGATGGAGGAGTGCATCGCATATCTGAATGAGCAGGGCATCACTTATTATGACTGGAATGCACTAAACGGAGATGCGGTATCAAGTGAACTGCCACCGGAGAAGCTGGTTGAGAATATTATGAACAGTGTCCGGCAGAATAACACCTCGATCGTGCTGATGCATGATATGCAGTCGCGACATACAACGGTGGAGAGCCTTCAGCCGCTGATTGATACATTGAAGGATGAGGGATATGAGATGCTTCCGATCGATGAAGATACACCGCTGATTCAGCATATACCATATGACACAGACTTCCAGGATGCGGCAGACTAGAGAGAGGACAGATGAGGCAGAGATGAATACAACAGAGGCAATGCGCTATATCGAACAGAGGAATGCACTGGGAAGTGTATTGGGACTGGACAATATAAAGGAACTATTGAAACGGTTAGGAAATCCGCAGGATCAGTGCAGGGTGGTACATATAGCCGGAACGAACGGGAAAGGCTCGATACTGGCATATATGGATCAGGTGCTACAGTGCAATGGCTATCGAACCGGGCGCTATACGTCACCTACGATCCTTACCTATCTGGAGCGGTTTCAGGTAAACGGAACGAATATGCCGGAACCGGAGCTGGCCGGATATGTAACACGGGTTGCAGAGGCGGTAGAGGAGATGGAGACAAATGGGGTGCCGCGGGTAACGGCGTTTGAGATAGAAACCGCAGTCGCATTTCTTTATTTTTTGCGGGAGCAGGTGGATGTTGTCCTGCTGGAAACGGGTATGGGAGGACGATTGGATGCAACGAATGTGGTGCAGAAGCCGTTGTGTACGATTCTGGCATCTATTAGTCTGGATCATATGCGGATTCTGGGAGATACAGTTGCAAAGATCGCAGAGGAGAAGGCAGGGATTCTGCGAGAGGGTGTGCCATGCGTTGTATACCCGGTGAATGAGGAAGCGTTGCCGGTGATCCGGAAGCGGTGTGAACAGCTTGCAGCGCCACTGATTCTTCCGGATTTACAGCAGTTGCGAGTGCAATCCGAAGATTTACGCTGGGAAATATTTGATTATAAAAATGTGAATTATAAAATTTCACTGTTGGGAGAGTATCAGATATATAATGCAATTACAGCGTTAGAAGCCTTGCAAAGCATAGAAAAACAACTAAAAAATGGTTTAAAAAAAGTGAATATTCAAAGGGGACTGGAAATAACACAATGGAAGGGACGTTTTGAAGTCCTATGTCGGGCACCGTATATTATAAGGGATGGGGCACACAATCTGGATGCTGCCCGTCAGCTATACCGGCAGATTACAAAGCATTTTACAAACCGTAGGATTCTTTATATAATAGGAGTATTAGGGGATAAGCAGCATAAGGAAATGCTGCGGCTGCTGTTGCCATTGGCATGGAAGACCTATGTACTGACCGTTCCTGAGAATCCGAGGGCATATCAGGCGGAAGCTCTGGCAGCAGAGGCAGCAGAGTATTGTCCACGGGTAGAGATCACAGGCAGTCCGGAGCAGGCATATGAACGTGCAAGACAGGAAGCGGCTGCGGATGATGTGATTATCGCCTTTGGTTCCTTATACTATATAGGAAGAATTGGAGAATAGGATGAAGCGGCTGGATAAGATCAGACAACATAAGGTGTATCAGCAGTGTATGGCACAGATTCTGGAGGCAGAGAGGGATCGGATCTATTGCAGGCATGGGATCGATCACGCATTGGATGTTGCACGGATTACATATATTCTGTGTCTGGAACGGGGACTGCCGATCGAACGGGAACTGATTTATGCAATGGCATTGCTTCATGACCTGGGGCGAAGTAAGGAGTATACGGAAGGAACTCCGCACCATCAGGCGGGGGAAGTTTTGGCAAGAGAGATTCTGGAGGACTGTGACTTTCAGCCGGATGAGATTGCACAGATCTGTATGGCGATTCGCGGACACAGCAGAGGGAATCCGGGGCCGGAATCGCAGGAACCGTTACGCGAGATTCTGTATCAGGCAGATAAAGTTTCACGTCCATGTTATAACTGTATGGCTCGAAAAACGTGCTATTGGAGCGAAGACGAGAAGAATATGCAGATAAAGTATTGATTTTATCGGATATACGGAGGATTGAAAAAAAGTGAGAATAGGAAAATGGAACTTTGATACGGAACACAACGTCTATATGATGGGAATCCTGAATGTAACGCCGGATTCTTTTTCGGATGGCGGAAAATATGACCATATGGATCAGGCATTATTTCATGCAGAGGAGCTGATCCGGCAGGGAACGGATATCATTGATATCGGAGGAGAATCTACCCGCCCGAATCATATTAAGATCAGCAGTGAAGAAGAGATCGAACGGGTGTGTCCGATAATCGAGACCATTAAGAGCCGCATGGATGTACCGGTGTCTTTAGATACTTATAAGTCGGATGTAGCGAGAGCCGGTATTCAGGCCGGTGCGGATATGATCAATGATATCTGGGGACTGAAGTGGGACGGAACTATGGCAAAGGTGATTGCAGAGGGGGGCGTAGCAAGCTGTCTGATGCATAATCGTAAAGTGGCAGAATATACACATCTGGTGGAAGATGTTGTAGAGGATCTGCGAGAGAGCCTGCGACTGGCAGAGCAGGCAGGGATGGATATGAATGGTGTCTGCCTGGATCCCGGAATTGGATTTGCGAAGACACTGGATGAAAATCTTCAGATGATGAATCATCTGGAGGCACTTCAGGAGCTTTCCTATCCGGTTTTGCTGGGAACCTCCAGAAAGTCTATGATCGGACTGACACTGGATCTGCCGGTTGATCAGCGGGAAGAAGGAACTATGGCAACAACGGTGCTGGGTATTATGAAGGGATGTTCCATCATTCGTGTGCACGATGTAGAGAAGAATCTTCGGGCAGCAAAGATGACACTGGCGATGCTGCGTGCGAAGTAAGGAAAGGATAGGATATATGGACGAGATACGCATCTCTAATCTGGAGGTATTCTGTCATCACGGAGTATTTGAAGAGGAGAATACACTGGGACAGAAGTTTCTGGTATCCGCCGTATTATATACGGATACCCGCAGAGCAGGAAAAAGTGATGAACTGGAGTACTCGATTCACTATGGCGAGGTGTGCCATACGATCAAGAAGATTATGGAGGGACGGAACTATAAGCTTTTAGAGGCAGTTGCAGAAACTCTGGCGGATCGACTGCTTCATCAGTATGACCGGTTGCAGAAGATTAAACTTGAGATTAAGAAGCCGTGGGCACCGATTATGCTGCCGATCGATACGGTATCTGTTGTGATCGAACGGGGATGGCATAAGGTAGCGCTCAGCATCGGATCCAATATGGGAGAGCGGAAGGAGCATCTGGATTATGCGGTTTCCGCATTATCCGAATGTCCGGATCATCGGAATCTTCGGGTTTCTTCTTATCTGGAAACGGAACCCTACGGATATACAGAGCAGGATCCGTTTTTGAATGCCTGCATTGTGCTGGAAACATTGATGACACCGGAGGAGCTGTTGGCACAGATTCATGCGATAGAGCAGGCACAAGGAAGAGAACGGAAGATTCACTGGGGACCGCGTACTCTGGATATTGATATTTTGTTCTATGATCAGGCGGTGATTGAGGAGCCGGATCTGTGTATTCCACATCCTGAGATTCCGTTACGGGAGTTTGTATTGCAACCACTGGAGGAACTGGAGCCGAATCTGCATCATCCGATCACCGGGCAGACGGTACGGCAGATGCTGCAGGCGGTGCACCGGCAGGTGAAAGCAGGGAAGAGCGAATAATAAAAGATAAAAGAAGAGAGGCAGAAAACGTGGACTTAAATCAGATACGTGTAGAGATCGATACAGTGGATAAACAGATTGTAGAGTTGTTCCAGAGACGGATGGAGCTGGCCGGTGAAGTGGCTGCATCCAAGCGGGCATCCGGAAAGGCAATCTATGATCGCGGACGGGAGCAGGAAAAGCTGTCAAAGCTGGGACAACTGGCGGAAAATGAGTTTAACCGCCATAGTATAGAAGAACTGTTTCTTCAGATCATGTCGATCAGCCGGAGGTATCAGTACAATATTCTGGGTGATCGGGAGCATATGATTGATCGTGAATATACGGAGCTGGAACGACTGGAGGTGACTCCGGATACGAAGGTTGTTTATCAGGGCGTGCCGGGAGCATTTAGTGAACAGGCAATGCTTCGATTTTTCGGTGGGGATATCAGGAACTTCCATATGGAGCATTTTGAAGATATCGTAACGGTAGTGGCACGAGGGGAGGCTGACTATGGAGTGCTTCCGATCGAGAATTCTTCGGCCGGTTTTGTAAAGGGGATTTATCACCTGTTACAGGAGCATGATGTGACCATCGTAGGTGGAGTTGAGCTGGAGGTATCACAGGCATTGCTGGGAATACCGGGTACGGAGTTAAGCGAGATTCAGACTGTGTATTCTCATCCACAGGGTTTGTTGCAGACGAAGCCATATCTGGATGCACATGGTTGGAAACAGGTCAGCATGGAAAATACCGCAGTCAGTGCACAGAAGGTGCAGAAGGATCAGGACAAGACACAGGCTGCAGTGGCCAGTGTGCGTGCGGCAGAGCTATACGGTCTGGAGGTATTGGCACCGCAGATTAATACCTGCAAGAATAATACGACACGGTTTGTGATTATCAGTAAGAAGAAGATATATACGAAGCAGGCAGATACAATCAGTATCAGCTTTACACTGCCACATGAAAGCGGAAGCCTGTACAATGCACTGGGGCATTTTATATTCAATGATCTGAATATGACCGGTATCGAATCAGAGCCGTTGAAGGATCGACAGTGGGAATACCGATTTTTTATTACATTTGAAGGAAATCTGGGGGATGCATCGGTGCAGAATGCGATTACCGGAGTGCGAAGCGAGTCCTCAGACTTTAAGCTGTTAGGAAATTATAGCCTGGAAACCGTTTGTGGTCAGGCGGAATAGATACATAAGTACATGAGAAACGGAGGAAGAACATATGGCATATCAAATGTTTGCAGCGATCAATGTGGGATCCAGTGATATCTCCATGAAAATATTTGAGGTGACAGCGAAGTGGGGGTTCCGGGAAGTCGACTGTATCAGCCATATTCTGGAGCTGGGAAGTGATACCTACCGTCTGGGTTATGTGAGTAATCAGAAGGTAAGTGAGCTGTGTGACTGTCTGTTACGCTTCAAGGATAAGATGAAGGAGTATGACTGTAAGGAATATCGGGCGTATGCAACCAGCGCGTTAAGAGAGGCAAGCAATAGTCTGTTGATTATTGAACGTATCGAGCATCAGACCGGGATCCGGGTAGAGATCTTAAGTAATTCCGAGCATCGGTTTATGATGCTGAAGGGCTGCGCATCTACGATGCAGGAGTTCGAGGATATTACAGGGAAAAATACAGCATTGCTGGATATGGGAGCCGGAAGTATCCAGATCTCTCTGTTTGAGAAGCAGATGCTGACAGCAACACAGAATATCAAGATCGGTTCCATCCGTGTGCGGGATATGATGTCCGGAATAGAATCGCGGGTAACGAATGGGGACGAGGTTATAGAGGAGTATGTACAGAATGAGCTGACAACCTTCAAGACGATGTATCTGGGAGATAAAAATATCAAGAATGTAATTGCCATCGGAGATGAGATTCAGGCGATTCAGAGGATCGCACCGGAATTGAAACTGGATAAGCTGATGAATAAGGATCAGATTGATTATATCTATGAGAAGATCCTGCATCTGTCTCCACAGGAGATGGCACTGCATTATGGAATCCCGTTTGAACGGGCAACCCTGATCCGGCCGGCGATCGTCGTATACCGGATTTTGGTTGAGACAACAAAGGCAGATGAGATCTTCCTGCATGATATCAATCTTTGTGACGGAATCGTAGCAGACTATATGGATAGTATGCAAAAAACGGTTGCGGGAAGAAAATTTGAGGATGATATTATCGCATCCGCGATGGCGATGGCGAAGCGATATAAGAGCAACCGGGTTCATATCGAGTATGTGTCTGAACTGGCGCTGGCAATCTTCGATGCGATGAAGAAGCAGCATGGTATGGGGCGCAGAGAACGGCTCCAACTACAGATCGCCTGTATTCTTCATGACTGCGGAAAGTTCATTAACATGCAGAATGTGGCAAATAACTCCTATAATATCATCATGTCTACAGAGATGATGGGTCTGTCCCATAAGGAACGGGAAGAGGTAGCAAATGCAGTGCGGTATAATACGCTGTATCTGCCGGCTTATCAGCATGTGAAGGATGCCCTTGGGGATGCTTCTTATATAACTGTAGCAAAGCTGTCAGCAATCCTGCGAGTGGCAAATGCACTGGATCGGTCCCATAAGCAGAAGGTTGAGAAGTTTAATATGCAGGTAAAGGATAAGAAGCTGGTAATCGTAGTGGATACGGTGAATAATATAACACTGGAGTCAGCACTCTTTAAGGAGAAGGCCGACTTCTTTGAACAGATCTACGGAATTCGTCCGATATTAAAGCAGAGGAGGAACGTATAATGACAGATAAGAAGGAAAAGAAAACAAATAAAGAACTGAAGAAGCCGGAAAATTATGTGAATCGGGAATTATCCTGGCTGGAGTTTAATTACCGAATTCTGGGGGAAGCAAAGGATCGCTCCATTCGCCCGTTTGAGCGGATCAAGTTCCTTGGAATAACGGCATCGAATCTGGATGAATTCTTCATGGTGCGGGTTGCATCTTTGATGGATATGGTTCATGCAGGCTATGAGAAGACGGATATTGCAGGAATGACACCAAAGAAACAGTTAGAAGCAATCATACCGAAGACAAAGGAGTTTATGAACAGTCAGTATGTGACCTATAACCGCTCGTTGCTTCCGTTACTGGAAAGGAATGGACTGCGGGTGATCACGCATCATGAGGATCTGACGGAGGCACAGAGCCGTTATGTCGATGATTTCTTTGATAAGGATGTATATCCGGTTTTAACGCCGATGGCGGTCGATGCATCCAGACCATTTCCGCTGATTCGGAATAAGACCTTGAATATTGGTGCATTGATTCATAAAAAGGGAACGGATGAAGTCGAGATTGCTACGGTACAGGTACCGTCAGTGCTTCCGAGAATCGTTCATGTACCCGGAAATCAGGAGGGCGTACAGGAAGTCATTCTGCTGGAGCAGGTGATCGAGAAGAATATCGCAAAGCTGTTCTTAAACTATGAGGTAACCTGCGCATATCCGTACCGGATCATGCGAAATGCCGATCTGACGATAGATGAGGATGATGCTGCCGATCTGTTAAAGGAGATCGAAAAGCAGATCAAGCAGCGGCAATGGGGAGAAGTTATCCGTCTGGAAGTGGAAGACGGAATGGATAAAGCACTTTTAAAAGAACTGGGCAAACAGCTTCATGTAGATAAGGCAGATATCTTTGCAATTAACGGACCGCTGGATCTGACCTTCTTAAGTAAGCTGAGTGGGCTGGATGGATTTGACCATCTGAAGAATCCAAAGTATATACCACAGCCGGTGCCGGAGCTGAATAATGATGAAAATATCTTTGAACAGATTAAGCGAAGAGATATCTTTCTGCATCATCCGTATGAGACCTTTGATCCGGTTGTGCAGTTTATCAGTCAGGCGGCAACCGATCCGCAGGTTCTGGCGATTAAGCAGACCTTATACCGGGTATCCAGTCATTCTCCGATCATTGCTGCACTGGCACAGGCGGCAGAGAATGGAAAGCAGGTAACGGTACTGGTAGAGCTGAAGGCACGATTTGACGAGGAAAATAATATCAACTGGGCAAAGATGTTGGAAAAGACCGGATGTCATGTTATCTATGGTCTGGTAGGCTTAAAGACACATTCGAAGATATCACTGGTGGTTCGTCGGGAGGAAGATGGTATTAAGCGTTATGTCCATCTGGGTACCGGTAACTATAATGACGTAACTGCACGCCTTTATACGGATACGGGTATTCTGACCGCATCGGATTCCATCGGTGAGGATGCAACGGCAGTCTTTAATATGTTATCCGGATATTCCGAGCCTGCAAGCTGGAATAAGCTGATCGTAGCACCAATCTGGATGAAGAATACCGTACTGGATCTGATTCACAGAGAGGAAGATAACGCCAGAGCCGGTAAGCCGGCACATATCATCGCAAAGATGAATTCCCTGTGTGATCCGAAGGTAATGGAAGCACTCTATGAGGCGTCTGCAGCCGGGGTTAAGATCGAACTGATCGTTCGGGGAATCTGCTGCCTGCGTGCCGGGGTACCGGGACTGAGTGAGAATATTACGGTTCGGTCGATCGTAGGAAACTTCTTAGAGCACGCCCGGATCCTATACTGCTATAATGACGGTTTTGAAGAACTGTATATGGGAAGTGCAGACTGGATGCCGCGAAATCTGGATAAGCGGGTAGAAATCATGTTCCCGGTAGAGGATGCAGAGGCGAAGGCAAAGGCAAAGCATATTCTGGATGTTCAACTGGCAGATACGATGAAGGCATATCTGCTGCAACCGGATGGTTCGTATGCAAAGCAGGATCTCCGGGGAAAAGAGAAGATCTGTGCACAGGATATCTTCTGTAAAGAGGCTGTCGAGGCAGCAAAGAAGGAGAAGGAGTCCGAGAAAGAACGCAGAACCTTTGAACCGATTATGGCGGATAATAAGCAGGGATAGTATGTCGGGCAGGAGGCCGCGAGAGTGATGTGGGAAGAGAATCTCTGCCTGGAAGAATATCTGGAGAAATATATAAATTAGGCTTGCCTGCATGGGAAAAACTTGTTATAATCAGACTTGTGTTAGCGGGCATGGCGGAATTGGCAGACGCGCTAGATTTAGGTTCTAGTGTCCCCGACGTGCAGGTTCAAGTCCTGTTGCCCGCATAGAACTTAAGAGCCAAGGGTATGGTATCATATCCTTGGCTTATTTTAGATAAATGAGGTGTGGAGAAATGACGCTTACACAGTTGAATTATGCAATTACAGTTGCCAGTGCCAGCTCGATGAATGAGGCGGCCAGGAATCTGTTTATTTCACAGCCGAGTCTGTCGGCAGCGATCAAGGATCTGGAGGAGGAGATTGGCGTAGAACTGTTTCGTCGGACGAATCGTGGAATCTCGGTGACGCCGGAGGGAGAAGAATTCATCGGATATGCCAGACAGGTAGTGGAACAGTATCAGCTCATGGAAGCAAAGTATATCAATAAAGATCAGGTCCGCAAGAAGTTTGGTGTGTCAACGCAGCATTATACATTTGCAGTGAATGCCTTTGTAGAGATGGTAAAGCAGTTTGGCATGGATAAGTATGAATTTGCCATTCATGAAACGAAGACCTATGAGGTGATCGAGGATGTAAAGAATTTGAAGAGTGAGATCGGAGTTTTATATCTGAATGACTTTAACCGTCAGGTATTGACTAAGCTGTTTCATGAGGATAATCTGGAGTTTCATCCGCTTTTAGACTGTGGAATCTATGTTTACATATGGAAGGGACATCCGTTGGCTGACCGGAAAGAGGTTGCAATCGAGGAGTTGGGTGATTATCCATGCTTGTCCTTTGAACAGGGAACCTATAATTCCTTTTATTTTGCGGAAGAGGTACTGAGTACCTATGACTATAAACAGATCATAAAGGCAGATGACCGTGCAACCCTGCTGAATCTTATGGTGGGGCTGAATGGCTATACGATGTGCTCCGGCATCATATGCGAAGAACTGAACGGCTCCGACTACTGTGCGGTTAAGTTGAAGTCCGATGAGATCATGACGATCGGTTATCTGGTAAGAAAGGGTGCTATGATCAGCAAGGTTGGGCAGAAGTATCTGGAGGAACTTTCGAAGTATAAGGATAAGGCTATGCGATAGTTTATAATTATGTGGAACGTGATGACAGGTATGGAGTAGGTGGTCGCAGAACCGGAAGGGATGAATAAGTGGAGAAACAGAGATATATTTATATTTTGATTTCGCAGACAGCAACAAAATTTGGTTATGTGCTGCGGACGATTGGAAGAATCCGGTACAATCATGCGGCGATTGCGCTGGATCCACAGCTTAAGGAGTGGTATTCCTTTGCCAGAAAGCAATATCGGACGGTGTTGATCGGGGGGATTGTAAAGGAATCTATCGAACGGTATACCTTAAGGAAATGTGCGCATGTACAGGTAACGATCTTTCGGATACCGGTGACAGAGGAACAGTATATGCGGGTGACGAAGCAGATCATGCGTATTCGACAGGATCAGGAATATAAGTACAATCTGTTTTCCGTGCTTACCTATCCGATAACAAAAGGGTTTTCTATCTATAAGGCGTATTCTTGCATAGAGTTCGTGATGTCCATGCTGGAGAGTATGGGGTATAAGCTAAGAAAGCCGGCACCACAGTATACACCGGATGAGCTGCTGCAGATATTTGACAAGCAGATTTGGTTTCAAGGGAATCTGTTGGATTATAAGGCATTGGATAGAAGGGATGATAACTACTTTGCTCCAATGAAATGGCAGCAATATATTCAGAGTGGGCTGGATCTGAGGGAGGTAACAAGACGATCCTTATATACATTACGACAATGGTGTCAGGCACGAAAGTGGGTATAACTACTTAAAATATATGCGTGAATGAAAAGCAGAATATTTTTTTGTTGACAGCATACCCGGTGGGGGTATATGATGGCGGCGAAAGGAAGTGAGGATATGTCAGAAGAACATACCGGTTGTTCCTGTCATAAGACAAAGGAACGGACACCGGAGGAATATAAGGATCTTATCCATCGTTTGAACCGGATCGAGGGACAGATCCGGGGCATCAAAGGGATGGTAGAGCGGGATGCGTACTGCACGGATATACTGACGCAGGTATCCGCAGTGTCAGCAGCGTTGAACAGCTTTAACCGGGTACTTTTGGAGAATCATATTAAGACCTGTGTAACCAGAGATATTCGGGAAGGAAAGGATGAAACCGTAGACGAACTGTTGATTACGCTTCAAAAACTAATGAAATAAATAAAAATGGGTAATGCTATGATAAAAAAGAGGTGACTAACATGGAACAATATACAGTAACCGGGATGAGCTGTGCCGCTTGCAGTGCCCGGGTAGAAAAAGCAGTTTCAAAGGTTCCCGGTGTTACCGCCTGTTCAGTCAGTCTGCTGACGAATTCCATGGGTGTGGAAGGAACTGCTTCGCCACAGGATATTATGCAGGCAGTCGAGGCGGCCGGTTATGGTGCAGCACCGAAGGAAAGCGGAAGATCAACCGGCAGCAATGGTGGAAACCGCATGGAAGAGCAGGCAGAGAGGCTGAAGGATAAAGAATCACCGGTTTTAAGAAAACGCTTGATTGCATCGGTTGTATTTCTTTTGATCCTGATGTATCTCTCGATGGGACATATGATGTGGAACTGGCCGATTCCGTCCGTTCTGGAAGGAAATCATGTGGCAATGGGGCTGATAGAGCTGCTTTTGACGATTGTGATTATGGTCATCAACCAGAAGTTCTTTATCAGTGGCTTTAAGAGTCTACTTCACGGAGCACCGAATATGGACACGTTGGTGGCCATGGGATCCGGTGCCGCCTTTATCTACAGTACGTATGCACTGTTTGCCATGACAGATGCGCAGGTACGTGGAGATATGGATGCAGTTATGTATTACATGCATGAGTTTTACTTTGAATCAGCGGCGATGATACTGACTCTGATTACGGTCGGTAAGATGCTGGAGGCCATCTCAAAGGGAAGAACAACTGATGCATTAAAGAGCTTGATGAAGCTGGCACCAAAGACGGCAACGGTCATCAGAGAAAATCGGGAAGAGCAGGTATCGATTGATCTGGTACAGAAGGGGGACATCTTCGTAGTGCGACCGGGTGAAAATATTCCGGTTGACGGCAGGGTGCTGGAAGGCTCCAGTGCAGTGAATGAAGCAGCATTAACCGGTGAGAGCATCCCTGTAGATAAAAATGTAGGGGATCCGGTATCGGCAGCGACCGTGAACCAGTCCGGCTTTCTTCGGTGTGAGGCGACCAGAGTCGGTGAGGATACGACACTGGCACAGATCATCCAGATGGTAAGTGATGCAGCCGCTACAAAGGCACCGATTGCGAAGGTGGCAGATAAGGTATCCGGAGTTTTTGTTCCGGTTGTCATAGCAATCGCAGTGATTACGACGATTGCATGGCTGCTGGTGGGACAGGAGATCGGGTTCGCGTTGGCACGGGGAATCTCGGTTCTGGTCATTAGCTGTCCGTGTGCATTGGGGCTGGCAACTCCGGTAGCGATCATGGTCGGAAACGGAGTTGGTGCCCGTCAGGGAATCATGTTTAAGACAGCGGTATCGCTGGAGGAGACCGGAAAGGTACAGATCGTAGCACTGGATAAGACCGGAACGATAACCGTCGGAGAGCCAAAGGTGACTGATATGATACCGGCAGAGGGGATCTCAGAACGGGAGCTTTTGGCTCGGGCATGTACGTTAGAGGCAAAGAGTGAGCATCCGTTGGCAAAGGCAGTGATGCAGAGAGCAAAAGAACAGAAGCTTCGGCCGGAGGCAGTAGAGAACTTTCAGGCACTTCCCGGAAACGGACTGAAAGCGGAGTGGAAGAAGAATACCTTATACGGTGGAAATGAAGCTTATATCGGTGGGCAGATTTCACTGACAGATGAACAGCAGGCACTTAGCCGGAAACTGTCGGAAGAAGGAAAGACACCACTGTTCTTTATGGAAGAACAGGAAGATCAGACGAAGCGGTTTCTGGGAATGATCGCAGTGGCAGACATTATGAAAACGGAGAGCCCGCAGGCGATTCAGGAACTGCGGAATATGGGAATCCGGGTTGTAATGGTAACCGGAGATAATGAGAGAACGGCACAGGCGATCGGCAGACAGGCAGGTGTAGATGAAGTGATAGCAGGTGTGCTTCCGGAAGGCAAGGAACAGGTGATCCGACAGTTAAAGGAGCAGGGAAAGGTTGCCATGGTAGGAGATGGCATCAACGATGCACCGGCATTGACCAGAGCGGATATCGGAATCGCCATCGGAGCCGGAACCGATATTGCTATTGATGCCGCAGATGTTGTTCTGATGAAGAGTCAGCTGAGTGATGTGCCGGCAGCGATTCGTTTAAGCCGAAAGACACTGGTGAATATCCATGAGAATCTGTTCTGGGCATTTATTTATAATATCGTCGGGATTCCACTGGCAGCAGGTGTGTGGATTCCGCTATTTGGCTGGCAGTTGAATCCGATGTTTGGAGCTGCAGCCATGAGTCTGTCCAGTTTCTGTGTGGTATCCAATGCACTCCGTCTGAATCTGGTAAAGATCTATGATGCAAAACACGATCATAAGAGAGCAGGCAATGGAACAATGATAGAAACGCAGGTTGAAAAGAATAAGGAGGATAAGAAAATGAAAAAGAGAATGACAATTGAAGGAATGATGTGTGAGCACTGCGAAGCAAGAGTAAAGAAAGCGCTGGAAGCACTGGATGGGGTGCAGGGAGCGGTTGTCAGTCATGAAGCCGGTACAGCTATCGTAACACTGTCTGCGGAAGTGGAGAATGATGTGCTGAAAAAAGCAGTAGAAGATCAGGATTATAAGGTGATTTCTGTTCAGTAAATAAGGTTAGAAATACTGTCGGGTATAGGGAAACGCTATAACCGGCAGTATTTATTTTGTATTAACACTCCACCTTCATTTTTTTCTATACTAGTGCTAATGATAACTCTAGTTATGTAATAGGAAATGTATAGAAAAGAAATGTGAATCGTTACACAGGATATGGAGGTCATCTATGAAGTATGAGGTTGAAACAAAATGTATACATCTGGAACAGGAGCAGAAGATAAAGGAGCAGGGGCTTTGGATCTATGGTTACCTTTGAGGTGGAGAGTGAAGCATTTGCACAGGGGATATTAAATCATGTGCAGTTGATCCAGTTTGCCGAGAGCCTGGGTGGAACGGAGACACTGATTACTTATCCGATTACACAGACACATGCGGATGTTCCACCGGAGCTGTTGGCACGGAACGGAATCACGACGAGTGTTTTGCGGTTGTCGGTAGGAATCGAAGGAATCAAGGACTTGATCGTTCGTGAACAGGTAAAGCTGTTCTTCCTGTGTAATCCGCACAATCCGGTAGGCCGCGTGTGGACGCGGGAGGAGCTGGAAACCCTGGGCGATATCTGCCATCGGCATCATGTGATCGTGGTAAGTGATGAGATCCATGCAGATTATACATTTCAGGGAACCCATCATATATTTGCCGGGTTAAAGCCGGAATATGAGGAGATAACCGTTACCTGTACGGCACCAACGAAGACCTTCAATATTGCGGGACTTCAGATCTCGAATATTCTGATACCGAATCGGGAACTCAGACATAAGTTCCGTGGAAGAGTCAATGCTGCCGGATATCAGAGAATTAATGTGGCCTGTCCACGGAGTGTTCTGACGCAGGCGCTGGAGCAGTTGGAAAAAGCAGTTCATACGAGGTAAGTTAGTCTTTTCCGGACGTTTGATGTATGCTATAGTGAAGCGAAAGCAAGTGAGAGGATTCAGGAAAGGACTTATAGAATATGTTAAATCAGTTTTCAAGAACAGAGCTGTTACTGGGAAAAGAAAATATGGAGAACTTGTTAAATGCGAGAGTGGCAGTCTTTGGAATCGGAGGTGTAGGCGGATATACGGTTGAGGCATTGGTCCGAAGTGGTGTCGGTGCCATTGATCTGATTGATGATGATAAGGTATGTCTGACGAATCTGAATCGACAGATTATCGCAACCAGAAAGACCGTTGGCAAGTATAAGGTGGATGTGATGAAGGATCGGATACTGGACATCAATCCGGACTGTAAGGTGGAGGTGCATAAGTGTTTCTATCTGCCGGAGACAAAGGATGAATTTGATTTTTCCCGGTATGATTATATTGTAGATGCAGTCGATACGGTTACCGCAAAGGTACAACTGGTTATGGAGGCAAAGGAGAAGCAGGTGCCGATCATCAGTAGTATGGGAGCCGGTAATAAGCTGGATCCGGCGGCCTTTGAGGTGGCGGATATCTATAAGACGTCGGTTTGTCCGCTGGCAAAGGTGATGCGGCGGGAACTGAAAAAGCGGGGAGTCGATCATCTAAAGGTTGTATATTCCAGAGAACCGGCGATGACTCCGGTGGATGATAGGACGATTAACTGCAGAGAACACTGTATCTGCCCTCCGGGAGCAGTACACAAGTGTACACAGAGACGGGCAATTCCGGGATCGATCGCTTTTGTCCCGTCGGTCGTAGGGCTGATTATAGCCGGAGAAGTGATAAAGGATCTGACGATCCATAGGTAGATGATATGAGGTGAATGATGCAGTCAATCAGGTAGTTGATAATATCACACTGGTAGATATGCTGGAATGGCGTGAAGAAAAAGCAGATAATTATGTGATATAGGTGTAAAAGTTGACAAGATGACATATAATGATATGAGTGGCAGGTGTGAACATTGCCACTCATTGTTATGTATGGAAGGATACGATCAAAATGGATACTATGATATATATGGATAATGCGGCGACAACACAGACCGATCCGCAGGTGGTGGCGGCGATGCTGCCATACTATACAGAAGCCTATGGGAACCCATCATCCATCTATGGATTTGGGCAGCAGGCAAAGGCGGCGATCGAGCAGGCACGCATACAACTGGCAAAAGGGATTCATGCACAGCCAAAGGAGATCTACTGCACCAGCGGGGGCAGTGAGTCGGATAACTGGGCACTGAAGGCAGTGGCAGAGGCGTACCGGGAGGTCGGCAGACATATCATAACCACAAAGGTTGAACATCATGCGATCCTGCATACCGCACAGTGGCTGGAAAAGCAGGGCTTTGAAGTGACCTATCTGAATGTGGATGAGAAAGGACGGATCAGCCTGAAAGAGCTGGAGGCGGCGATTCGCCCGGATACGATCCTGATTTCTGTCATGGCAGCCAACAACGAGATCGGAACGATTCAGCCGTTATACGAGATCGGACAGATCGCGAGAAAGCATGGGATACTGTTCCATACGGATGCGGTACAGGCATATGGACATATTCCGATCCGGGTAGATGAGATGAATATCGACCTGTTAAGTGCCAGCAGTCACAAGCTGTATGGACCGAAGGGAGTTGGATTCTTATATGTACGAAAGTCGGTGAAGCTGCGATCCTTTATCCATGGCGGCGGTCAGGAGCGTGGACGTCGGGCGGGAACGCAGAATGTACCGGGGATCGTGGGGTTTGGACAGGCAGCAGAGCTGGCATGGGAGCATATGGAGGAATGGGCAGCCTATGAGAGTGAACTGCGGAATTATCTGATCGGACGGATTCTGACAGAGATACCGGATACCGTTCTGAACGGAGATCCGGAGAATCGACTGCCGAACAATATTCATGTATCTTTTCGGGGGGTTGACGGAAATTCACTTTTGATCCTTCTGGAGCAGAAGGGAATCTGTGGATCAGCGGGCTCTGCCTGTGCATCCGGTTCGGTAGATCCATCACATGTACTGTTAGCGGTTGGGCAGACGAAGGAACTGGCCGGAGGCGCCTTGCGGTTAACTCTTTCACACCATACCGGTCATGCGGAGGCAGATCGGGTGGCGGAAGCGTTGAAGGTCATAGTAGGGCGATTAAGAGAAAGACGATAAAGAGAAGATAATAGCGGATGGAAGAATAAGAGCTGGTTATAGGCGTTTCCTATAACCGGCTCTTACTTTCCTGTATTAGACAACTATGAAGGTTCCTGTTATTATATCCTTGTAATCAGGTAGGAAATATAAACTACCAAAAAAATTAAGAAGTGTAAAGAAATGAGGTTGATGCTTATGAGACAAATCAAAATCAGATATGGAGTAGCAAATTACAACCGAATGTGTTGTTGCAGATAAACATTTGAGTATAATTGCAACAAAGAAAACAAAAAATTGAAATGAAACAGAAATCGAAATATAAAATAAAATACAAAGCAGGAAAAACCTGCAGAAAGAGGTACGATTATGAGTAAGAAGACATATGCAGAAAGAAACTTAAAGTTTGAGACATTACAGTTACATGTAGGACAGGAAGAACCGGATCCGGTTACCGATGCCAGAGCAGTACCGATCTATCTGACATCCTCTTATGTATTCCATAATAGTCAGCATGCAGCCGACAGATTTGGACTGAGAGATGCCGGTAATATCTACGGACGTCTGACAAATCCGACACAGGGAACCTTCGAAGCACGTATCGCAGCACTGGAGGGTGGTGTAGCAGCACTGGGCGTTGGCTCCGGAGCGGCCGCTCTTACATATGCGATTCAGGCAGTTGCCCATGCAGGAAATCATATCGTGGCAGCAAAGAATATCTATGGTGGTACCTACAATCTGTTAGCACATACACTTCCGGATTATGGAATCGAAGCGACCTTTGTTGATCCGTTTGATTATGACGGAATCGAAGCCGCTATTCAGGATAATACGACAGCGATTGAGATCGAGACCCTTGGCAATCCAAACTCAGAGGTTGTTGATATTGAGAAGATTGCAGGAATCGCACATAAGCATAATATTCCATTGATTGTCGATAACACATTTGCAACTCCGTATCTGGTACGTCCGATCGAGTATGGTGCAGATATCGTTGTACATTCTGCGACAAAGTTCATCGGTGGACATGGTACTACCATCGGCGGTGTCATCATCGACAGCGGTAAGTTTGACTGGGCATCCAGCGACAAGTACCCATGGCTTACAGAACCAAACGTATCTTACCATGGTATTACATTTGCTACGGATTGCGCACCGGCTACGATTGCTACTTATATCCGTGCGATCCTGCTGCGTGATACCGGCGCGACATTATCTCCGATTCATGCATTTATTTTCTTACAAGGATTGGAAACATTATCCCTTCGTGTTGAGAGACATGTAGAAAATGCATTGAAGGTTGTTCAGTATCTGAAGAATCAGCCGTTGGTAGAGAAGGTAAATCATCCGTCTGTATCCGAGGATCCGGAACAGCAGGCACTTTATAAGAAGTACTTCCCAAATGGCGGCGGTTCCATCTTTACATTTGAGATCAAGGGTGATGCTAAGAAAGCACAGGAATTCATTGACCAGTTAGAGTTATTCTCACTGCTTGCAAATGTGGCAGACGTGAAGTCTCTTGCCATTCATCCGGCATCAACCACACATTCCGAGTGCAATGAGGCAGAGCTGCTGGATCAGGGAATCAAGCCAAATACGATTCGGTTATCCATCGGTACAGAGAATATCGATGATATTATCGAGGATCTGGATGAGGCATTTAAGGCTATACAGTAATCGAAGTACCCTCCCCCTCTATATACGAAGGAGCGGAATCCCAGAAAATGATGGGATTCCGCTTTTTTCTGTTTTCAAATGGAAACAAAGATGATACCATGGAACTGGTCAATAGAATGTTACAAGGAGCTATCGCGATATGTTAAACAGAACCATAGAAGAATATGAACAGGATTCCCGACAGAAGTATCTCATCGATATGCGTCGGTCAGAGGATTATGATCGGGAAACGATGCAGGGAGCGGTAAATTATGAATATGAACGCTGGGAAGAGCGGCTTCCGGAGCTGCCGGAGAAACAGGCAGGTCCGGTTTATCTGCTGTGCTATACCGGTGACCGTAGTGATGACTGGGCAGAGCAGTTACAGGAAATGGGGTATGAGGCGTATAGTATCACCGGTGGCTATCAGGCTTATTTATCCAGAGAGCTAAAGGATATGATGGAACGGTTAGATACGGAGGAACAGGAAAGCGAACAGTACTGCCGGGAGGTAGAGCGTAGTATTGTAAAGAAGTTCCGCAAGGATATCTGGAGAAAGTTTACGCAAGGGATCAATGAATACGAGATGATAAAGGATGGAGATAAGATCGCGGTCTGTATATCCGGCGGAAAGGATTCTATGCTGATGGCAAAGCTTTTTCAGGAATTGTCCCGACATGGAAGAAAGAACTTTGAAGTTGTTTATCTGGTTATGAATCCGGGTTACAATGACGAGAATTACCAGAGAATCTTAACTAACGCCCGGCTGCTGCAGGTTCCGATTACGGTATTCCGCACAGAGATCTTTGATACGGTAGCGGATGTCGGAGATTCCCCCTGCTATCTGTGTGCAAGAATGCGGCGCGGCTATCTGTACAGCAAGGCAAAGGAGCTGGGGTGTAATAAAATTGCACTGGGACATCACTATGATGATGTAATCGAGACCATTCTGATGGGGATGCTGTATGGCGGTCAGGTTCAGACAATGATGCCGAAGCTGCATAGTACGAACTTTGAGGGGATGGAGCTGATCCGGCCGCTTTATCTGGTACGTGAGGATGCGATAAAGCATTGGAGGGACTATAATCATCTGCATTTCATCCAGTGTGCCTGTCGGTTTACCGAGAGCTGTGCATCCTGCGGCGGAACGGAAAAGGGTTCAAAACGGGCAGAGATAAAAGAACTGATCCGCAGTCTGGCCGAGCAGAGTCCGGTAATCGAAAAAAATATATTCCGAAGTGTGGAAAATGTGAATCTGAGTACGATCATTGCATATAAGCAGGATGGTGTAAAGCATCATTTTCTGGATGATTATGATGAGCGGCAAAAAACAGAAAAACCGGAGGAATAAAACAGAACATAAAAAGAACGGAATCCCGATGCAAGGGGATTCCGTTTTTTATATAGACTAGCTATACAGGGACTTGTGGTATCGGATGGCACGATAAATCTTAAAAGCCAGGGTGCCGATCATGGATACAACAAGATACAGGGTAGACAGCAGACCGGCTGCACCGCCCAGTATAACCAGAACCAATATACCAATATTCATAACGATATGCTCCTTTATTCATTTTTATAATAGTTACGCACAAAAACCAGACCTGTGATTGAAACAGGCTATGCTATGTATGGGATAAAAATGAATCGGGATTTTTTACCGTCTATTTGCTGGATGTAGTGTATAATCATTATGGTACTGAACACCACAGGATGGAAATCCGGGATCCGGCTATAGAAAAACGGTGCCGTATATAGGTGAGGAAGTACCGTAGATGCAAGTAAAACTTCGATCCGCAGGCGAAGAGAAGCATATGCCTGTCTCCCACGGCGAAGACCTTGTAAAACCGGCTGACGTCCCAGAAGTTCTTCTGTACAGATGGAGGAATGTTCCGAAACGTCATCTGAGGTAATGGCAGAATGTAAAATACCGGTTGCGATCGGAACCATGCATTTGGCTGTTTCCTGAAGTCCGGAAGAAAGACCGGAGCATAAAACAGCGGTCAGCAATAGCAGACATATGAAGTTTTTCATATTCTGACGGGACATTCCTTTCACCTCCTGCCTATTGTAGCAAAGTGGGTTGATGGTCGCAAGAGAGTTGTGGCAAAAATTGAGAAAAGAATTTGTGAAACGACAGCTTCTGTGATAGTATAGGGATACCCAAGAGACTGTAGGAAAAGAAACAGAATGGAGGAACGTATGAGGATATATATTAAAAACGGACGGCTGTTGAATCCGGCAACCGGACAAGATGAAGTGACCGATGTATTGGTTGAAGACCGGCATATTCTACAGGTTGGAAAGAACCTGGTTTCAGAAGCAGAGGAAAACGATCTGCAGGTGATCGATGCGAGTGGCTGTTATGTGATGCCGGGACTGATCGATCTGCATGTACATTTTCGGGATCCGGGGCAGACCTATAAGGAAGATATTACTACCGGAGCACGGGCGGCAGCCAGGGGTGGTGTTACTACGGTATGTACGATGCCGAATACAAAGCCGGCTGTAGATTCCGTCGAGACACTGGAGTATATCCGGAAGAAGGCAGAAGAGACGGCACCGATTCATGTCGAACAGCTGTCAGCGATCACCATCGGACAGGATGGAACCGAGCTGGTGGATATGCAGGCGATGATGGAGCATGGCGCAATCGGATTCTCCGAGGACGGCAAGAGTGTTATGGATGTCACCTTATACGCAGAAGCGATGAAGAAGGCGGCAGAACTGGGAGCCGTTGTGATGGCGCACTGTGAGGATAAAGCGTTGGTACGGGGCGGTGTCCTGAATGAGGGAGTTGCTTCGAAGAGATATCAGGTGCCGGGAATCACGAACTCTGTAGAGGATATCATTGCAGCCAGAGATATCTTTCTGGCAGGTGATTATGGAACACATCTGCATCTGTGTCACTGTTCAACCAGAGGAAGTGTAGAGCTGGTGAGAATGGCAAAACGACTGGGAATCGCAGTTACCGCAGAGGTGTGTCCGCATCATTTTACACTGACCGATGCAGATATTGATCGCGAGGATGCAAACTATAAGATGAATCCGCCACTTCGGTCGGAAGAAGATGTGCAGGCACTGATCCGGGGACTGCAGGATGGCACTATGGAAGTAATCTCTACCGATCATGCACCGCATAGTGCGGAAGAGAAGGCCAAGGACTTCGTACATGCACCGTTTGGAATCGTTGGATTGGAGACCAGTGCGTCCCTGACGTATACAGCGCTGGTAGACACCGGAATTCTGACTCCGCTTCAGATGGTAGAAAAGATGAGCTGGAATCCGGCAAAGGTAATCGGGATTCAGGAAGAACGGGGCAGTATAGAGCCGGGAAAACTGGCAGATATCACGATATTTGACCCGGATATGGAATATGTAGTGAACGCGGAAGCGTTTGCATCCAAGGGAAGGAATACACCATATGACGGTAAGGTTCTGAAGGGAAGAGTGGTGAAGACCATCTGCAGGGGATCCGTGGTATATGCGTTATAAAGATGTATATTTTCTGAAATTATGACGATTTGTACCAGATAAGAGAAACTAACAGCGAGATTTGTCTAACTGTTAGGGGTATACATTTCAATCAATTTGAATAACTATTATATAGTACACAACACGAATTGATTTACAGGACTTTGGGAGAAAGGAATGTAAAGGAAGGAGAAAAAAGTATGACAGAGAAGTTATTGAGTAACAATCAGGCAGTAGTTGCGGGGGAAATCGTATCAGGCTTTACATTTAGCCATGAGGTATTTGGGGAAGGATTCTATATGGTGGATGTATTGGTCAGTCGTTTGAGCGACGCCTACGACACGATCCCGCTGATGGTTTCGGACCGGATTATGGATGTGGATGAGGACTGTATTGGCAGGAAGGTGGAAGCCAGAGGACAGTTCCGTTCGTATAATAAGCATGAGGAGGCCAGAAACCGACTGATTTTATCTCTGTTTGTCAGGGAAATCGAGTTTATCGATGACGATGAGTACATAAGCAAACCAAACCATATTTATCTGGACGGATATATCTGCAAGCCGCCGGTCTATCGGATGACGCCGCTGGGCAGAGAGATCGCAGATGTTTTGCTGGCAGTCAATCGTGCCTATGGAAAGTCCGATTATATACCATGCATCTGTTGGGGGCGGAATGCGCGCTTTGCCGGGAAGCTGTCCGTCGGTGAACATGTGGCAATCTGGGGTCGAATCCAGAGCCGGGAGTACCAGAAGAAGCTGGGAAATGATAAGGTGATCAGTAAGACGGCATATGAGGTATCCGTCAGTAAGATGGAGTGTCTGGAATAAAGCAGTAGCTTTTTACGCCGGGATATGTTAAAATGTAGCTCATAGCATGTGCACTGAAGGAATTCGGAGGAGACGAGATGAGTAAGGTACAGGTGATTTGCGGACCGGGGATCGGTAAGACATCGGCGGCAATCGGATATGGCATCAAGGGTGCCAGTGCAGGAAAAGAAGTGATCATTGTCCAGTTCTTAAAGGGAAGTGATACCGATGACTATAATCTGCTGGGTCGATTAGAGCCGGAGATTAAGATGCTGAGCTTTGAACGGGTCGGAAAGTGTTATGATGAACTGACGCCGGAACAGCAGAAAGAACAGAAGGCAAATATCATGAATGGGTTCCACTACGCCCGAAAGGTGATACAGACCAGTGAATGTGATATTCTGATTCTGGATGAAAGTCTGGGACTGGTAGACAGTGGAATCATAGAAGTGGAGCAGATCATGGAGCTGCTGCATTTGGCAGAAGACAGTGCGATGGAGATTCTTCTTACCGGTCGGATTCTTCCGGAAGAGATTCTTGAAAAAGCGGATACCGTTACCAGAATTGAAGCTGTGAAGTAAGGAATATTATGGTTGACACCGGGAAACCGGAGTGATACTATAATCACAATTAGATATACATGGAGTAGAGGTGCAAGTATCATCAGTAGGTCTTTGGACACTGTAAGGAGTGGAGGAAGGAGACCGAAAGGGAGATTGCCGAAGAACGTATCTGCCTTAAGGATAGGTTTCTGGGCATGCAGTGAAGAACTGTATGACTGTCATCGTAAGATGGAGAGCTACGCATATAATTACTATAACTACGTAGAATTACAGGTCGGCTCTCAGGTCGGCCTTTTTCTGTGTAGAGAGAAAGAGATTAACAGGAGGAATGAGTTATGTCAATTTTTGAAGGTGCAGGTGTTGCATTAGTTACCCCATTTCATGAAGATGGAAGTGTGAACTATGAGAAGCTGAAGGAACTGGTAGACTATCAGGTTGAGAATGGAACCGATGCGATCATCATCTGCGGAACCACAGGTGAATCATCCACATTGACCCATGAAGAGCATCTGGAGTGTATTAAGAAGTGTGTGGAATATGTAGACGGACGGATTCCGGTTATTGCGGGAACCGGTTCAAACTGTACAGAAACAGCCATTTATTTATCAACCGAAGCGGAGAAGTATGGTGTTGATGCACTGCTGGTGGTAACTCCTTATTATAATAAGGCAACACAGAAGGGGTTGATCGCACATTATACAGCAGTTGCGAACTCTGTTAAACTTCCGATTATTATGTATAATGTACCGAGCCGTACCGGATGTAATATCCAGCCGGAAACAGCGGTAGAACTGGCAAAGAATGTAGAGAACATCGTAGCAATCAAGGAAGCCAGTGGCAATATCTCACAGGTAGCGAAGTTGATGAGTCTGGCACAGGGCTGTATTGATCTGTATTCCGGAAATGATGACCAGATCGTGCCGATTCTTTCATTGGGCGGAAAGGGTGTTATCTCCGTAACCTCGAATATTATTCCAAACGATACCCATATGCTGGTAAAGAAGTATCTGGCAGGTGATACAAAGGGTGCGTTAGAGCTGCAGTTAAAGGCGATTGAACTGTGCAATGCCCTGTTTTGTGAAGTGAATCCGATTCCGGTTAAGAAGGCAGTGGAACTGTTAGGCTTATGCAGTGGTAAGCTGAGAATGCCTCTGTCAGAGATGGAACCACAGAATGTAGAACGTCTGAAGAAGGCAATGCAGGAGTACGGAGTGTTATAGGTAGCAGAATAAGGTGCTACATAGAATGATACATGGAGGAAGAAGATCATGGTAAGAGTGATTATGAATGGCTGTAACGGCAAGATGGGTCAGGTAATTACAGGAATTGCAGCCGGAGATGAACAGGTAGAGATCGTAGCCGGAATCGATGTGTATGATGGCATTCAGAATCCGTATCCGGTATTTGCAGATATCAAGGACTGTACAGTAGAGGCAGATGTCATCATTGATTTTTCAACAGCCAAAGCAGTGGATGGCCTGTTAGACTATGTAGAGGAAAAGAAAATTCCGGTTGTCCTGTGTACAACGGGATTAAGTGAGGCACAGCTAAACCGGGTTTCAGAGGTGGCAGGAAAGACTGCAGTGCTAAAGTCTGCGAATATGTCACTGGGGATCAATACGATCATGAAGCTGTTACAGCAGGCAGTCCAGGTATTCGGCCCGGCGGGATATGATGTAGAGATCGTAGAGAAGCATCATAACCAGAAGCTGGATGCACCATCCGGTACAGCCATTGCACTGGCAGATTCTATGAATGAAGTAATGGATCATCAGTATGAGTATATCTATGACAGAAGCCAGCGCAGACAGAAGCGGGATGCGAAGGAACTGGGCATTTCAGCCGTTCGTGGCGGAACAATCGTCGGAGAGCATGAGGTGATCTTTGCCGGAACCGATGAAGTGATCGAGATTAAGCATACAGCATACAGCAAGGCAGTATTTGCAAAGGGTGCGGTTGAAGCAGCAAAGTATCTGGCAGGAAAGCCGGCAGGGCTGTACAATATGAGTGATGTGATCGCATAATCGCTGTGAAAAAAGGAAATAATGTAGAAGGAAGGCCGTATCTGTCAGTTGCAGATGCGGCTTTTTTATGCGATAATGTCCTGTAGATATTTGGATAAGCAGAGAGGAGCATTCCATGAAGGACGGATATATAAAGGTAGCAGCGGCAACTCCGCATATAAAGGTGGCTGACTGCACATATAATCGGGAACAGATCTTAAAGGAGATCGAGCAGGCGGCTGGACAGCAGGTGCGTTTGCTTGTATTGCCGGAGCTTTGCCTGACCGGATACACCTGTGGGGATTTGTTTTTACAGGAGACTTTGCTGCAGGGTGCCGGTGAAGGACTGCGTTGGCTGTTAGAAAAGACGAAGCATCTGCCGATGATGATCGTAGTGGGACTTCCGCTTTCGATAGACTGTAAGCTGTATAATGTGGCAGCATTTTTGTACCGGGGAAGATTGCTGGGGCTGGTTCCGAAGACGTATATGCCGAACTATTCGGAGTTCTATGAGGTTCGTCATTTTACGAGAGGAAATGCACAGGTTCGGGAAGTTGAGGTGGCCGGTCAGACTGTACCATTTGGAACCCGGCTGCTATTCCGGTGTACACAGATGCCGGAGTTTAGTATAGGCTGTGAACTGTGTGAGGATCTGTGGGTGCCGAATCCGCCGTCTGTTTCCCATGCACTGGCAGGAGCAACCGTGCTATGCAATCCATCTGCCAGTGTAGAGGTAACGGCAAAGGAAGGCTATCGGAGACAGCTGGTAAGTGCGCAGTCTGCACGTACGATTAGTGCCTATATCTATGCGGATGCAGGGGAAGGGGAATCTACCACAGATGTGGTATTCAGTGCACATAACCTGATCTGTGAAAATGGAACGGTACTGGCAGAGAGCCGGCGGTTTACCAATCAGATGGTTATTACAGAGATAGACATAAAGAAGCTGTCGGTGGAACGAAGACGTATGAATACGTATGAATGTGAAGGAGCACAGGACTATCGGGTGGTTGCATTTGATATGCCGATTGAGGAAACGGTTCTTACCCGCCGGTTTGCACAGACGCCGTTTATACCATCCGATAAACAGCGTAGAACCGAACGCTGTGAGGAGATCTTTACCTTACAGGCAATGGGATTAAAGAAGCGACTGGTGCATACGAACTGTCAGAGTGCGGTAATCGGACTGTCCGGAGGACTGGACTCGACTCTGGCACTGCTGGTGACTGCCAGAGCTTTTGATCTGGCAGGCATGGATCGAAAGGGAATTCTGGGTATTACGATGCCGGGCTATGGAACTACAGACCGGACGTATCAAAATGCACTGACAATGGCACGCACACTTGGTGTTACATTGAAGGAAATCAGTATTGTTCCGGCTGTTGATCAGCATTTTCAGGATATTGAACATGACAAGGCGGTGCATGATATTACTTATGAAAACAGTCAGGCCAGAGAGCGGACACAGATACTGATGGATATGGCGAATCAGAGCAATGGTATGGTAATCGGTACCGGTGATCTGTCGGAGATGGCACTGGGCTGGGCAACCTATAATGGCGATCATATGTCTATGTATGCAGTCAATGTATCGATTCCGAAGACACTGGTTCGGCATCTGGTACAGTATGTGGCAGATACCTGTGAGGACGAGGAACTGACACGGGTTCTGCTGGATGTGCTGGATACACCGGTCAGCCCGGAACTGCTTCCGCCGGATCATGGGGAGATTGTACAGAAAACAGAGGATGTGGTAGGACCATATGAGCTGCATGACTTTTTCCTGTATTATATGATGCGGTTTGGATTCGCACCATCGAAGATTTATCGGATTGCAGTCTATGCATTTCAGGATAAATATGGAAAAGATACGATTGAAAAGTGGTTAAGGAAGTTCTACTGGAGATTCTTTAGTCAGCAGTTTAAACGTTCCTGTGTACCGGATGGACCAAAGGTCGGTACGGTAGCACTGTCACCAAGAGGAGACTGGAGAATGCCGAGTGATGCCAGTGTCGCAATGTGGATACAGGATCTGGAACAGTTATAGAAACAGGCAGATATCGGAAATGAGTCATTAAACGATAGAAAGGTAATAAAGCATGAGTGAACGAGCAGGGAATCAGTATACAATCATAACAGATTCGGCAACGGATATGCCGAAGGAGATCATAGAGAAATATCAGCTTCATGTCATCCCGACACCGGTTGTGCTGGAGGGCAGGGACTACTTTGACGGAGAGACGATATTTCCAAAGGAGTTTTATCAGTATCAGAGAGAAAAGAAAGAGATCTCTACGTATCATATCAATACGTATATGTTTAAGGAGCATTTCCGGCCGTATGCCGAGAAAGGTATGCCGGTGGTATATGTCTGTTTTTCTACCGGCTTAGCCGGAACCTTCAATGCTGCACGTATGGCGAAGGAAGAACTGCTGGAGGAGTTTCCGGACTGGCAGATTACCATTGTTGATTCAAAGTGTGCATCCTTAGGGTTTGGGCTTCTGGTATACTATGCCCTGCGTATGCAGGAGCATGGTGCCGATATGGATACGGTGGTAGAGGCACTGGAGTATCACAGGGAGCATATCAAGCATATCATTACAGTGGAGACTCTGGAGTATCTGTTCCGAGGCGGAAGACTCAGCCGTACCAGTATGGTAGTGGGCGGAGTTCTGGATATTAAGCCGATCATTCATATGGATGAAAATGGTTCTTTAAAGGCGATTGAAAAGGTGCGCGGAAGAAATAAATCCTTAAAACGAATGGTGGAACTGATCGGAGAATGGTGTGAGAATCCGGGAGAACAGCTCTTTGGTGTGTGCCATGGAGATGATTATGATACCATGAAGCGGGTAGAGGAAATGATAAAGGAACGGTATGGAGAGGTTTCATTTTTGGAGAATTATGTCGGGTGTGCAATTGGCGCACATACAGGTGCGGGAATTATCGGTATTGTATTCTTAGACGGTCCTTCAAAGTATCAGAAGTGGTTGTAAGAATTAATTAAGAATTTCGATAGATTTATACTATATATTGTAGAATCTTCGTGTGCTATACTACAAGATAGCGGCGATAGAGTCGCCAGACCGAGAAGAAGGAGGGAAGGCGTTGGACGATAAAAAGGTAGTTGTAGAGGTGAAAGACCTGTACAAGATATATAAAGTCGGAACGAATAAGGTACGGGCGTTGAACGGTGTATCGTTTCAGGTGTATGAAGGAGAGTTTTGCGCAATCGTAGGTACATCCGGTTCCGGTAAGTCCACATTGCTGAATATGTTAGCCGGACTGGAGCATCCGACAAAGGGACAGATTGCGATTCGTGGAAGACATATCGAGAAGATGAATGAGAACCAGTTAGTTGCATTTCGACGGGAACATGTAGGGTTCATTTTTCAGTCGTTTAATTTGTTGGGAACGATGAATGCTATTGAAAATGTAGCACTGCCACTGAGCTTCCGTGGAGTTCCGAAGAAGGAGCGACTAAAGAAGGCGGAGCGTATGATCCGACTGGTCGGACTGGAAAAGTATAAGACCCATCGACCAAATCAGATGTCCGGTGGTCAGCAGCAGCGTGTGGGTATGGCGAGAGCACTGGTATTAGATCCGGATATTGTATTTGCGGATGAACCTACCGGTAATCTGGATTCTGTGACGTCGGCTGAGATGATGAATCTGATGCGGAATGTTGTGAATAAACATCATAAGACACTGATCATGGTAACCCATGATAATCATCTGGCATCGTATGCAGATCGTATTATCCATATCAGAGATGGTAAGATCCTAAAGATCGAGGACAATACAGAGAAGTGGAAAACGGCGGCAGTGACTGCCAGTGAGGAGGAGTAATACATGAGAAAGAATGGAAAAACAATCAGTAAGGCACTGGTGCTGTTGGCAATGGGTGCATTACTTGTAGGAACGACAGCCGGATATACGGTTCCGAGCTATGTTACATATACCAGCACAACACCGGGAGCCGGAACAGGCGCCGGAAGCGGAACGGGTACGGGAACCGGTGCAGAAGGTGTTACAACCGGTCAGGATACCGATATTATGTTAAATGGTGTGAATGCACCGGCAGCAACCTATGGCACCGGAACCACCATCAGCTTTACCGCAAAGGTAAAGGGAGAAGGTTATATTACCAGTATTTCGCCGGTAGTGACCGATACTTTCCCATTTGAGAGTAACGATGCTGCGTATCAGGTAGTAGAAGGAAATTCTACCACAAAGGAGCTGGCAGCAAATTATTGGTTTACGGTTCGGACAGATGTAGCCAGCGGCTATCAGGCAGTTGGATTTAATATTGAGTATGTAAAGGATGGTCAGGCATTGACGGTAGTCAAGACCATTAATGTGAAGTTCGAAGGAGCACCGGCACCAACGGAGGCACCGGCACCATCGACAGAAGCAACCGCCGTTTCAACTCCGCGGGTGATTGTTACCGGATATGAGACAGACGTAGAAAAGGTATATGCAGGTCAGACCTTTAAGCTGACCTTACATCTGCAGAATACTTCGAAGCGGACTGCGGTTTCCAATATGAAGGTAAGCCTGACGACTGCAAACGGAGAGTTTCTTCCGGTATCCGGTTCCAGTACAGAGTTTGTATCAAGTCTGGGATCCGGCAAGACAACCGATATGGAGATTGAAATGTCAGCACTGGCAACGTTGGATCCAAAGCCATATGTGCTGACCGTTACCTGTAACTATGAGGACGGAGAGGCAAATCCGTTCGAGGCAACAGAGAATATCTCGATTCCGGTATATCAGGAGGCCAGAATCAAGATTACCGATGTGACAGTATCGCCGGATACTATAAGTGTAGGCGATCAGGGAAGCATCAGCTTCAGTATCAATAACCTGGGAAAGAGTACTCTGGCAAATGTGCAGGTAAAGGTAGAGGGCGACAGTGTAGACTGTGAAGAAAGCTTTGTAGGAAATATCGCTGCAGGAGCTACCGGTTATGCAGATGTTACGGTTACCGGTGTTCAGGAGACAACGGATGATGGAACACTGAAGCTCATCATTACCTATGAGGATTCCTCCGGAGAAGAGTGCACCTATGAAGACGAGGTGACGGCATATGTCACAGAGATGTCTTATGATGATAATACCGATGATTATCCGATGGATGAGCCTACAACTGGGCTTCCGGTGATTGCGAAGATACTGATTGCAGTCGGAGTACTGGTAGTGATTGCAGTGATCGTCGTAGTGATTGTCATTGTCGTAAATAAGAACAAGAAAAAGAAGGCTGCAGCAGAAGCAGAAGAACTGGAAGATGAACTGGATGAGGATTTGTTAAGCAGTGATTCAGATAAGGAGAATGTGGAATGAGATTTTCTGACATCTTGGCGATGAGTGCAGGAAATCTGTGGAAACGTAAGGTACGTTCCGTTCTTACGATTCTGGGTGTTATGATAGGTACTGCATCCATTGTAGTCATGCTGTCACTGGGTATCGGATTAAAAAGTGCGATGCTGGGGCAGATTCAGTCTGAGGGCAGTATGACAGATATACAAGTGTACAATTATGGATCGGGCAATGATGGAGCATATCAGCAGTTAAATGATGATAAAGTGAAAGAGTTTGAAGAACTGGATTATGTAAAGAGTGTCACACCGATGCTCAGTGTATCTGCAAATATGTCACAGGGTAAATATCAGAACTGGGTTCAAATCTACGGCGTATCACAGGAGTATCTGGCGCAAATTCCGCTGGCAGAGGGAAGCAGACTGCCGGCGGCAAATTCTAAAAAGCTGGAGCTGTTGATGGGAAATAGTGTGCCAAGTCAGTTTTATAATCCAAATGATATGGGCGATAGTGTCTATTATATGGATAGTGATGCCGAACCGGCCGTTGATGTAATGAACAAGACCGTATTTACACAGTTTGACTCTACCTACACAACAGATTCAGATGGAAATTCTATAGAACAGCCGGCACGAAAGAATATTTTCCCAATCGTAGGACTGGTAGATGGTGGAACAAGCGGATATAACAGTTATTCTTATAATGTATATGCTGATATTGATTCTCTGAAAAAGTATCTGCAGGATACTTATCGGGGACAGGCGATACCGGGACAGCCGACAGATAAAAATGGAAATCCATATAGGTATTTTTGCTATGAGCAGGTGATTGTATCGGTGGATGATATGGATCATGTGGAAGATGTTATGTCAGCCATATCCGATATGGGATACCAGTGCTACAGTGAAAGTGACTGGATCAAACAGGCACAGCAGGAAATGCTGATCATCGAAGCCGTGCTGGGTGGAATCGGAGCGATTTCCCTGATTGTTGCAGCGATCGGTATTGCAAATACGATGATGATGTCTACCTATGAGCGGACAAAGGAAATCGGTGTTATGAAGGTGCTGGGCTGCAGTCTGGGCAATATTCGTGCCATGTTCCTGACAGAGGCAGCATTTATCGGATTTATCGGTGGAATCATCGGACTGATTATCAGTTATATTCTATCGTTTGTATGTAACCTGTTCCTGCCGGCGGCGGTAGGATATGAAGGACAGAATATATCCGTGATACCGATTTGGCTGGTATTGGTAGCGATTATCTTCTCGACACTGGTTGGTATGCTGGCCGGTTTCTTCCCGGCGCAACGGGCAACAAAGCTCAGTCCGCTGGCAGCTATCCGAAATGAATAATTTGATAAGAAATATAATGGAAGTCCTATGGAAATATAGGACTTCTATTTTTCTGTGTAAATGTGCTATACTGATAGCATTGAAGACAAAGGAGAATGTCATGAAACAAGGAATACTGTTTTTTGATATAGATGGTACTATATTGACGGAGGATGGAACCAGACGGATACCGGAAAGCACCAGACGGGGCATACAAGAGGCAAAAGGGAAAGGGCATCTGCTGTTTGTAAACACCGGACGGGTATATCTGAACATCGAACCTATGATTCGGGATCTGGGCTTCGATGGTTATGTATGCGGATGCGGAACCAATATCTATTATCACGGAAAAGAACTCTTTCACAATCAGTTGCCGCAGACTCTCTGCAGAGAGACGGTGGCAATCACCAGACAGTGCCATATGGCGACCCTGTTTGAAGCCTCCGATGTGAATGCATTTGATCATTCTATGGAGGGAAACCGGAAGTACCGGGAGCTGATCCGGTATTTTTCGGAAAGCGGACGGGCAATGTTGGATGTGGAAGATCCGGATTTCCATTTTGATAAGTTTACCGGATGGTTTCCGCTTGAACAGGATATGCAGGTATTTCATAGCTTTATAAAAGGACAGTTTGATTATATTGACCGAGGAAGGGACGGAAAGTACGGTATGTGCGAAATCGTTCCTTGCGGATATAGCAAGGGAACCGGGATCCGGTATCTGTTAGATTATTTCGGACTGCCGTTAGAGAACAGCTATGCCTTTGGCGACAGCACGAATGACCTTCCGATGCTGACCTATGCGGCGCATGCGGTAGCAATGGGAGGAAGTGCCGCAGTGGTTAAAGAGGCAGTCGAATATGTGACGGACGGAATCGAGGAAGATGGGCTGTATCATGCGATGCAGCACTACGGATTGGTCTGATTTCGAAAGAAAGAGCAAAAAGAGTATAAAGGATCTGTGAAATCGACATGAAGAACATAAGTTGGTCACAATTAAATAGTATAGTAGCGATTGTTATCAGTACGGCAGTGCTGCTGGGGATCCTGGGCAGTGTTCTATATCGGACACCGGCGGAGACCAGTGGGATGCCGGATGTGACAGAGATGAACGATGCATGGATCATCCGTACAGAGGATGATTATGACAGTGCAGTGGATCTGCCATGCAATCTGGAAGTGCAAAAGGGAGAACCGGTGAGCATTTCTCACTTTCTTCCGGAGCAGATTTCCGGAGACTATGGAATTGCATTCCGATCGGTCTATAATCAGGTGCAGGTAAAGGTAGGAGATACCATTTTGTATCAGTATGGAGTCGATGAGGTGCGCCCATGGAATCGGTCACCGGTTCCACATTGGAACTATGTGCCGATCGATGTACAGTATGCAGGTCAGCTGCTTACGATCACACAGATCTCCGAATACGGCTCGTATTCCGGTTTGTTCCCGGAGGTGTTTGAGGGAAGCAAAAGCGCATTGATTTATCAACAGTGGAGACAGAGTGGGGTTGCGACGATCGGAATGATCCTTTTGCTCCTGCTGACAATAGGTGTAGTTGTGATAGCTGCCGGACAGAGACTTTTGGAAAAACAGGAGATGCGTCTCCGGTATTATGTGGTTCTGCTGGTTTTGGTTGGATTGTGGAGTATTAGCGGAAATCCGGTGATAACCGATATGACTGCACATGGATATAGCTGGTGGCTGGTTCATATCCTGACCCGGATGCTGATCCCGATTGTATATCTGCTGTTTTTACGCGGATATATGCAGCGACGACGGATGACGATGCTGGTAGACGGAGGGATGCTGATAACGGCATTGGCGTATGTTACAGCCGTGATTCTTCAGCTACTGGGACTTGTTGAGTTCTCACAGTCCTATGAAGTGCTGGGGGGATTGTATCGGATTGGATTTCTTCTGTATACTGTGATTATGGCGATTGGATGGCTGCGTTATCAGCAGAGGGAACTGCGGGCTATTACGATTGTACAGAGTTTACTGGTGATAGCAGGTGGAATCGACCTGTTTGTGCGACCGAATCATCTCTATCAACAGGAGAGTACCTTCTGGCAGATGGCAGTGGTTGTATATATGTTTTTGCTGATATGGCTGGTGATCCGGCTCATAATGGAGCAGATCCGGCAGCAGGTGATACAGGCAGAAGAAGGCTACGAAGGACAGAGAGCACAGGCAGTGGCGATGATGAATCCGAACTTTTTGTTCGCAGCACTGAACAGTCTTTTAAATATCACAAAGAGGGAGGCACCGCATACAGCGAAATTTGTATTTGCATTTTCAAAGTATCTCCGTTATAATTTTGATTCAGTCCGAAAGGAACAACTGATTCCGTTTGCTCAGGAACTGGAGCATATCGTAGCATATCTGGAACTGCAAAGGATGCGAATGCCCGGACTGCAGATCGAGATCGAGGATAAGCTGCATGACTTTTTCGTTCCGTCCCGTTCGATTGAGGCAATCGTAGAAAATGCAGCAAAGTATGGAATCGGTAAAAATGGAAATCGGGGACGGATCATTGTACGAAGCTATGAACGCCGGGATTCTTATGCGATCCAGATCGTAGATGAGGGTGCCGGATTTGATACGGATATGCTGTATCATAAGGATACGCCAACAAGTATGAAAACGGTCCGGCAGAGACTCGAAGCATCCGTGGGAGGCGTAATAGAAGTGAATAGCCGGTACGGAGTAGGAACGATTGTAACCGTAAAGGTACCAAAGAAGCAACAGAGCAATAGGAATCTTGTGGAAGGATGATAGATATGAAGGATACAACGAATCGAATAAGCTTTACAGAACAGATCAGGATTGCTCTGAGCAAGCCGCTGTGGTATAAGTCTTTATTTAAACAGTCATGGGGGAAGCATTTATGCTACTTTCTGGTGCTAATCGTTCTGATAACGGTGATTCAGTATGTGATTCCGTTGACAGCGTATCTGCAGAGTATGGGAGGCCTGAAGGAACTGATTACAGAGCGGTTTCCGCAGTTTACCTTTGAACAGGGACAGCTGGATATGGAACTTCCGTTTGAACTGAATCGGGATGGTGTCTATCTGTACATCGATACATCCGTAGATGCCTATACACAGGCTGATGCAGAACAGAAGGAAGCAACGCTGGATGATGGAAATACTTTAAAAATCGTATATATGGTTAGCAGAACGAATGTTGTATGTAATCAGGCACTCGCACCGCTGGATCTGTCATCATTCAATATGATTACATTGAATAATCAGATGGTGTATCAGATGGCACCGGGGTATCTGATTGTAATGGGAGTGGCAAATCTGATTTATAACATGATCGCATATCTGATCAGTGCATTGTTCTTTGCATTGTTTGGATATCTGATGAATCGGGCTTTAAAGCTGAATCTGAAGTTTGGCCAGATCTATTTGATTGCCATGTATGCAAAGTCCGTAGAGATTCTGCTGGAATCGGTATTGCAGGTAATCGGATTCTCAATTCTATACTATGTGGGAAGTATCGTTGGAATCTTCATAACCTGCAGTTATATGACCAGAGGTATGAGTTCTATGCTTGTTCGAGCTTCTGGCGGGCGGAAAGGAGAGTAACGGCCGGATCCGTACCGGAGATATGGCTGTTGTGGAAGGTGGCTTCATTGGTGACCTCACAGGTGAACCAGAGAGGGGGCTGATACGTCAATGCTTCTTCTTCTGTTGGGAATTCAACCTCCGCCAGACAGAGACCGTTCAGAGCACCATGGAAGATATCCAGCTCGATGGTGTAGCCATGGGTGTCCGGCAGCTTATAACGGGTCTTGGAGATGAGGTGACCGTCACATTTCTCGCGTAAATGCAGATAGGCTTCCCGGGTAAGCGGAGATTCGATCTCTTCCCGGCTCATCAGACCGGCAGACTTATAGGTGAAGATGTAACGGTCGTTATTCCGACGAATGCGCAGAACCGGTTGAGTACAAAGGTATCCTTGTTCAATCTCGCTGCAAGGGTAGGTATCAAGATTCTCCGGCAGGGTTCGAATGAGAAATTTACGCTCTATTTCCATGATTATTCACTCGCTTTCACATAGATTATACATACAGGCCGTATGTTGATATTGTAAGAAAATCGATCAAAATTCGTAAGTGTTGTATATTGACTTTTTTTCTGATTCTGATTATAAACATATTAGAAGATGAATGCAAGATAGGACAAAGGAGTTATAGATTATGGTTTATTTGTTTTTGGCAGATGGATTTGAAGAGGTAGAAGGACTGACCGTCGTAGATATTCTGCGCAGAGCAGGTGTTGAACTTCAGACCGTATCGATTATGGGAAGGCGGAATGTGGTTGGTGCCCATAAGATAGAGGTTATGGCAGATCTTACATATGAAGATGGACTGGAGGCGGCAGAGATGCTGATACTGCCGGGTGGAATGCCGGGAACCCTGCATTTAAAGGAACATGCAGGTCTGGATTCTCTGATCCGGAGCAGTGCAGAGGATGGGATATATCTGGCAGCAATCTGTGCAGCACCGACAGTATATGGTGAGAAGGGACTGTTAACCGGGAAAAGAGCAGCCTGCTATCCGGGTATGGAGTCCGGTCTGGTTGGCGCAGAGGTTTGTTATGACAGTGTGGTTACGGATGGAACATTTATTACGAGCCGGGGCATGGGAACGGCGATAGATTTTGCATTGGCGTTGACTGAGATCCTGAAGGGGAAGGAACAGGCAGATACGATTGCCCGGCAGATCGTATACGATCGATAGACGGGCAAGGGGATAAGAGAGGTGGATGCAGATGTTAAAGCAAATATTCTTTACAGAATTTATGGGAATTGATTTTTATCATACAGCCTATTCATTCTTTTTTTACGGCTTTGCCTGCTGGTTTATGGAGTGTATATTTGAGACGATTCGGCAGAAGCGTCCGGTATTTGACCGGGGCTTTAATAAAGGACCGATCTGTACGATTTATGGAGTTGCGTGGCTGTTCATCTACTTTGCAATGAAACCGTTGGATGGACACTGGGTTTGGCTGTATCTGGCAGGTATGCTGTATGCGACCATACTGGAATATATAACAGCGGTGATTCTGGAAAAAGCATTTCATCAGAAGCTGTGGGATTATACAGATTTTCCGTTGAATATCCGAGGCAGGGTATGTCTTCCGATTTCGTTAGCATGGGGGGGACTGGTTGTACTGGTATTTGCCTTTATTCAGCCAAAGGTACAGATACTGATCAATCTGCTTCCGGTTCGGATCGGATTCCCGGTTATTAATGCATTGATCTGGATTTATTTTATAGATCTGGCATTTAGTTTTATATCCAGAAGTCAGTTTGGAAAGGGTGTCAAGGAACGAATCGATGATAAGAAGGAGCAGATAAAGGTATATTTTCATAAAGGAGATATCTAAGAGAGGTATATGGAGCAGATCAAGCTATCCGTTCGGAATCTGGTAGAGTTTGTCCTTCGGGAAGGGGACATTGATAACAGAAGACGGGTGTCGGAAAAGGATGCGATGGAGGCAGGCAGCCGTATGCATCGCAAGATTCAAAAGAATATGGGGAGCTATTACCGAAGTGAAGTGCCGCTGGCAATTGAATTGCCAATGGCACATTTTGTTATGCGGATAGAAGGCAGAGCAGATGGTATTCTGGAGAAGGACGGACAGGTGACCATTGATGAGATTAAGGGCGTATACCGCGATGTGGAAGATATGGAAACGCCTGTTTTTGTACACCTGGCACAGGCAAGGGTTTATGCCTATATCTATGCGACACAACAGGAACAAAAAAGAATAACGGTGCAGATGACGTACTGCAATCTGGAGACCGAAGATATCCGGCGGTTTCAGGAGGAGCTGGAATATACGGAACTAAAGGAGTGGTTTGACAGTGTCATTGATCGTTATATGATATGGGCAGAATATGCATACGAACATCGGAGGCAAAGACAGATATCTATATCGGGAGTCGGTTTCCCATATGATTATCGGGCGGGCCAAAGAGATATGGTGGTATCGGTCTATTCTGCGATTCGCAAGGGAATACCATTATTTGTGCAGGCACCGACCGGCATCGGTAAGACACTGGCAACGATATTTCCGGCAGTTCAGGCGATGGGACAGGAGATGGGAGATAAGCTGTTTTATCTGACAGCGAAGACGATTACGCGAACAGTTGCTGTAGAGAGTCTGAATCGTTTACGGGCAGAGGGACTGGTTATGTCCTCAGTCGTGATTACGGCAAAGGAAAAGAGTTGTATTCTGGAGGAGAGCAACTGTAATCCGGATGCATGTCCGTATGCAAAAGGGCATTATGATCGTGTAAACGAGGCGGTCTACGACTGTATTACCCACGAAATGAATGTTACAAGGGAGACCATAATGCAATATGCACAGAAACATCAGGTCTGCCCGTTTGAGTTTTGTCTGGATATCAGTCTTTGGGTGGATGCTATTATCTGCGATTACAATTATGTGTTTGATCCTCGGGTGAATCTGAAGCGATTCTTTGGAGAAGGGGTTAAGGGAGACTATATTTTTCTGGTAGATGAAGCCCATAACTTATATGAACGTGCCGGCAGTATGTATTCCGCAGAGCTGTTCAAAGAAGAATTCTTAGAGATTCGACGTCTGGTGAAGCCATATAGTGTAAGACTTGCCAGGCGATTAAATGACTGTAATCAGATTCTGCTGGAGTGGAAGAAGCAGTGTAATGGATATCAGCTGCTGGATTCCATCCAGACCTTTGCACTGAAGCTGATGGCGGTGTTGGGAGAATACGAGAAGTTTCTGGAGCTGCATCGTGGACTTCCGGAGGAGGAGAAGCTTCTGGAGTTCTATTTCCGAATCTATCAATTTCTGGATATCTATGATCGTGTGGATGAGCATTATGTTATTTACTGCGAACAGGTGAATGCACAGTCTTTTCGGATAAAGCTGTATTGTGTTGATACATCGGCGAATCTGCAAAACTGTCTGGAGAAGGGGCGGTCTACGATCTTCTTTTCGGCAACATTGCTTCCGATCCGATATTATAAGAAGCTGCTAAGCCGGGAGGAGGACTATGCTGTTTATATTGATTCCCCGTTTGATGCCGAGAAGCGGTGTCTCCTGATCGGCCGGGATGTGAGCAGTCGTTACAGCCGAAGGGGGCCGGAGGAATACGAGAAGATCTATACCTATATTCAGACAGTGGTACGGGGAAGAATGGGAAACTATATGGTATTTTTTCCGTCCTATAAGATGCTCGAAGAGGTTGCTGCTCTGGCCTTACAAAAAGGACTGCCAAACGGAGCAAAACTGTTATGTCAGAATCCGCATATGAAGGAAGAGGAGCGGGAGGCCTTCTTACAGGAATTCGAAGGGGAAGGCGTTGTGGGCTTCTGTACGATGGGTGGAATCTTTTCGGAAGGAATCGATTTGACCGGCAGGCGGCTGATTGGAGCAATCATAGTCGGAACCGGTCTGCCAATGGTGTGTAATGAACGGGAGATTCTGCGGCAGTACTTTGAGGAAAAGGAAGGAAAGGGATATGAGTATGCATATTTATATCCGGGTCTGAATAAAGTACTGCAGGCGGCCGGCAGAGTCATACGAACACAGGAAGATGAGGGGATGATCCTGCTTTTGGATGAACGATTCTTAAGTCCGGCTACCCGGCAGATGTTTCCGCGGGAATGGGCAGACTATCAGGTGGTTGATTTGCAGCAGATTGAACAGGTAGAAAAGGACTTCTGGAAGCGGAGAAGCGGGGAACCGGCAACCTGAAAATGTCCTTGTGGAAACAGGATGATAGCGATATAATGAGTCTATCAGCAGTTACACGGATATTGTATACGATGGGGGTATCGAATGAAAAAGTTATATGTCAGTGATCTGGATGGGACGTTGCTGAATCAGCGGGGAGATCTGTCGGCAAAGACGGTTGAAAAGCTGAATCAGTGTATTAAGGAAGGCATTCATTTTACGATCAATACAGCCAGAACTCCGGCAACGGTATCGCGGATTATGGAACCGGTGAAGCTTCAGGTTCCGTATGCGATGATGAACGGAGTGTTAGTCTATCATCCGGTCAGACAGGAGTACATTAAGATCCACTATATCAGTCGTGAGACGGCTATGGTGGTTCTGGGAATCATTAAGCTCCACCAGCTGCAGTGCTTCATGTATACGATGGAACAGGGGGAACTGCGAACCTACTATGACAGTGTGGAGTCCAGATCACTTAATAAGTTTCGAAATGAGCGGATCATGAAGTATGATAAGGTGTTTACAGAGGTGGATGATCTGAGCATCTGTGCGGGAAAGGGTGTTATATACTTTTGTCTGCGCGAACGCAGAGAGCTTCTGGAAGGGCTGTACCGGGATCTGCAGGCGGTACGCGGAGCCCATGCGATCTTTTATGAGGATGTTTATAATGAAGAGTTGATGTTCCTGGAGATCTACAGTGATATGGCATCAAAAGCACAAGCCCTGCAGACGATTAAGGAATGGGGCAGTTATGACTATGTAGTTGGATTTGGCGATAGTGGAAATGACAAAGAAATGTTTCGGGTATGTGATGAGACATACGCTGTATCGAATGCAACTATGGAGATTCAGGATCTGGCAGACCGTGTGATCCCAAGCAATGAAGAGGATGGAGTGGCCAGATATTTATATAAGACATTGCATGAATCTGAATTAAGAAGATAAAGGAGAGGCATCATGGAGAATGTGACAGTTCGGGATATTCTGGAGGCCACACAGGGAACGCTTTTGTGTGGAGATGAGAATACGGTTATTCGTGATATTTGTATTGATTCCAGAGAAGCGAAGGAAGGAGATCTGTTTGTTCCGATCATCGGAGAAAAGGTGAATGCGCACAGGTTTATAGAATCCGTGTTGGAGACCGCTTCTGCAACACTTACATCGGAGCATTATGCGGTATCCGCCGAGAAGCCGTATATTAAGGTGGCAGATACGCAGCAGGCATTACAGGATATCGGAAGATGGATCCGCAAACGGATTACCATTCCGGTCGTTGCCGTTACTGGAAGCGTGGGAAAGACAACCACCCGGAATATGATTGCAACTGCACTGGGAAGTGAACGGAACGTATTCGAAACCCAGAAGAACTTTAACAGCCAGATTGGTGTTCCGATCATGTTATGCAGGATCCATTCACAGAATGAGGTTGCTGTGTTGGAGTGTGGAATGAGTGAACCCGGACAGATTCATATTCTGTCAGATATGATTAAGCCAAAATATGCAGTAGTCAGCACGATAGGAGTGGCACATATCGAACAGCTAAAGACCAGAGAGAATATCCGGCGTGAAAAGCTGTCGATTATCGATGGCATGGATCCCAATGGAGCCTTGTTCTTAAATGGTGACGATGCTATGCTGGCAGAGATGAAGGGACAGTTACCTTGTAAGGTCTATTACTATGGCACACAGGACTGGTGTGACTATCGGGCAGAGAGTATACAGTATGATAACGGAAGAAGCTACTTTGAGTGTGTACACGGAAATGTAAGAGTTCCGATTGAACTGAGTGTGCTGGGAAAGCATAATGTACTAAACTGTATGGCAGCTATGGCGGTAGCGGATGTCAGTGGCGTCTCAATGGAGGCGGCAGCAAAAGAGTTTGCACATTTTCATGGCCTGAGACAGAATATTATAAAGCTGGAGAATCGGTATACGATCATCGATGATACCTATAATGCCAGCCCGGATTCCATGCGTGCCAGCCTGGATGTCCTCTGTCATATTGAGACAACCGGAAAACGGATCGCAGTGCTGGGCGATATGTTTGAATTAGGCGAGAACTCATTGCGATATCATTATGAAGTGGGACAGTATATCGCAAAGCTTCCACTGGATGAAGTGCTGGTAGTCGGAACCCGAGCAAGAGCAATCGTAGATGCGATCAAGGATAGTGGAAGTGGAATCGATACTGCTACATTTACAGAGAATGAAGAGGCTGTGATGTTTCTGATGGGAACCCTGATGCCGGAGGATGTGATTCTGGTGAAGGGCTCCAACGGAATGCATATGAATGAGATTGTTCAGTTGTTAAAGCAGTAAAGATAGTAGTTGACAAAAACGTACGTACTTGTTATTATGATAAAAACAGTAATGATTACTGATTTTGAATTGATCCCAGATAATAAATAAAAAAGAAAAGGAGAAAAAAGGATGAAGTTTGTATGTTCAGTATGTGGTTATGTATATGAAGGAGATCAGGCACCGGAGAGATGTCCACAGTGCGGGGCTCCGGCAGAGAAGTTTGTAGAACAGAGCGGAGAGATGACATGGGCATCCGAGCATGTAGTTGGTGTAGCACAGGGTGTGAGTGAAGATATTCTGGAGGATCTGCGTTCTAACTTTAACGGAGAATGTTCTGAGGTGGGAATGTATCTGGCAATGTCCAGAGTCGCTTATCGGGAAGGCTATCCGGAGATTGGGATGTACTATGAGAAGGCTGCTTATGAAGAGGCAGAGCATGCAGCAAAGTTTGCGGAGCTGTTAGGTGAGGTTGTTACCGATAGTACGAAGAAGAATCTGGAGATGCGTGTAGAAGCCGAGAATGGTGCAACAGCAGGTAAGACCGATCTGGCGAAGAGAGCAAAGGCTGCGAATCTGGATGCAATCCATGATACTGTTCATGAGATGGCAAGAGACGAGGCCCGCCATGGTAAGGCATTTGCCGGATTATTAAAGAGATATTTTGGTTAAATTGTGCTTTGTGCATATTGTCTGCATAACATTCCGAAAAAGGGAAGTCGTTGTTGAATAGTTGAGAAAATTAGCGTTCGACTTGCAAAGACAGAAAAAATGGGGTATTATCAAGCTAACTTATAATTTATCTTATGGAATAAGAGATGGAGGAAAGAGATATGAGTACCACAAAGACTACAAAGACAACTAAGGTTGATGCTAAAGCAGTAGATAAAGAGAATGTTAAGACAGTAGCAGGAAAGGCTGAAGTAAAGAAGGAAGCACCAAAGGCAGCAACAGTAAAAGCTGAAGTAAAGAAGGAAGCACCGAAGGCAGCAGCAGTAAAAGCTGAAGTAAAGAAGGAAGCACCGAAGGCAGCAGCAAAAGCTGAAGTAAAGAAGGAAGCACCGAAGGCAGCAGTAAAAGCTGAAGTAAAGAAGGAAGCTCCAAAGGCAGCTGCAGCAAAGAAGCCGGCAGCAAAGAAAGCTCCTGCAAAGAAGGCTCCTGCAAAGAAGGCAACGACTAAGGCAACAGAGGAAGTATTTATCGAGTATGCAGGTAGTCAGGTATCAACATCCGATATCGTTGCAAGAGTTGTAGAAGCAACCGGTAAGAAGGCTTCCGCAATTAAGGCATTGAATGTATATGTACAGCCTGAGACCGGTAAGATTTACTATACAGCAGATGGTGTAACCGGTGAGATCGCTTACTAAGTCGAAGTAATAGGATATAGGTTGATCATACAGAGAATAAAAAATAAGAAGCATGCAGGTGCTTCTTATTTTTATGCACTCAGTTATTTGACTGAGAACCGTTTTTTTGTTTTGATCTCTTTGTGGTTAGTTTCCGAAATCCGTGTTTCATCAGATTGTAGGTACGGGTTTTCCGTTCATCCGACTGTTCCTTTTCACGTTCATGCCGGGTACGGAGATACAAACCGACATCCGGGCGGTTTGTAATGATACCATCGGCTTCCTCCTCCAGAAACCGTGTGATCATACGTGGTTCGTCAACGGTCCATACATATACCGGAAAGCCGATGCCCTTCATACGAAAGAGAAAGTCCGGTGTGGCGATGCGATAATGAACAGATACAAAGTCTGCCATACATTCCCGCAGACGCCGGGCAGGAAAGAATTCGTTGAAGCGAACATTGAGATCTGCATGTTCAACCCCAAGCAGAAGGCCGGTATGAACCTGTGGATCAATATGCTTAACTCTGCGGACAACGATATCCAGAAAGGACTGAACCGAATATTCATCGTAAGAAAAGTAGGTCTGCAACAAGGACAGAACTCGTTTTTCATATCCGGCTTCCTTCAGTTCTACCAGAAGATGCACCTTCTTCTGACAGAGCTTCAGTGTTTCTTCCAGAGTAGGAATGTGATAGCCCAGTGATTCCGACTGTACGCATAGCTGGTGATAGGTGAGTGCTTTGACAGATACTCCATTTAACTGCTCATCATGAAACAGGACCAGGACTTTATCCAGTGTTTGACGAACATCAAATTCGATACAGTCTGTGTGAATATCCAGTGCAATCTGATAGGCTTCAATTGTATTTTCATGGTTTGCCAGATAGGAGGCTCCCCGATGTGCGATAATCTGTGTAGTCATTGATTCATCTCCCAAGTTCCATATTCTTCTGCTATTGTAACCAAAATAAGGAAAGCATACAAGGGGTAAATCTTTAGAAAAAATGAAGAATTCGAGGTTTACAGATATAAGACGGCGGATACACAGAACCAGTTATCCTGGATATTAAATGTAATATCGCCATGGTAGCGCGCCACGATCGCACGGGCAGATTCCGTTCCGATACCGGTTCCCTGATGCTTTGTAGAAAGAAAATGAAGTCCATCCTTTCGAAAAGATCCCTCAAAGCGGTTATCCAGTGTTAAAACCAGTGAATTCTGATTGGCTAATGAGGTATTTAAACGCAGCTCCCGTTGTTCCTCCGGGAGTGTCATACATCCATCCAAAGCATTCTCTAAAAGGTTTCCGAATAATACAGACAGGTCAGTATCGGATATGGAAAGAGTCTCCGGAAGGAAAACGGAATACTGGAACCGGATATGATTTTCCTGAAACTGTTGGGCGTAGTAGCTGAGCAGTGCGTTTAAGGAAATATGCTTACAGTACAGGACCGGCTTTGCAAGTGCGGTATCGGACTGATATTGATTGAGGTACGGCAGGAGCTGATCATAGGCTTCGTTCTGCACCAAAGAGGTAATTGTATTGATATGCTGGCGAAGATCATGGCGGCAACGGCGGGTTTCCTCCATACGATCCGTAAGAGCCTCATACTGCAGGGTCTGGATCGCTAATAAGTGATTCTGGTTATTGAGTTCCAGATTCTTTTGGGACTCCTGAATCAGCATAACGATCACATAGTATACCAGAATTGCTCCCAGATTGATCAAAAAGGTAAATAGCGTGTTGACCGGATTCAGAGCCATCTCCATCGAAGACAGGGAAGTAAAGTAGAGGCTGTGATACCAGAACAGATAAAAGGTGGCAGGGATGATCCAGAGATATCGCCAGATCGGCTGCTGTGTTTGAAGAGAAATAGCGGGACTCAAATAGTTTTTCAAAAACAAAAGTAAAAACGGATAGATGATCAACAAGACAAGAACCGACGTAAGGGAAAAACTCCAGCTATTACGATTATATGCATTTGCGGGAAACAGGATACCCTCGAGGCACTTTCCGGCCACAACAACAAAGTTAGCGATATTTGATACCATGAGTAAAACGAATAAAAGCTTTCCGGGATGCTCCTTTACAGCCAGTAAAAAGAACACACCATAGCTGACGGTGCTGCAAATAGAGAGCAGGGAGGCGGAAATTCCAAACGATAAGCTGTTGGTTACCGTAAATCCGATCTGCATCAGGGTAAGAATGATAATGAGCAGTCCGGTAACAGGCTTTGAAAAGCGAAAGGAATGACGAAAAGAGAATAAAGCCAGTAACAGATATGGAATAAAGCTGATAATAGCATATAGTATGATCTCAAATAAACGAAATGGTTCTGGCAAGGGACTACCTCCTCTGGCGTAAGTACTGCATCAGGAACTGGGAATAGCTGGTTTTTACTTCGTTATAGCGTCTTCGGCTGACAGGAATATATTCTCCGGTGATCAGAGTGAATCCGTTTTCTTCCATCCGATCGATCATTTCCATGTTTGCTAACATGCCCTTGTTGCAGGCGATAAAGCAGGAAAAGGAAGCTAAGAGCTTCTGGCAGTCCCCATGTGACATCCGGATGCGTATGGTAGAACCGTCTTTCATATGCACCGTTTCATAATGCCCATAATAAGAGGTATATACGATGGAATGAACCGGAATCCACTGTTCCTGAGGAAACTGGATAACTCGATTTTTCTCATAGGTTTCCAGATGAATGTGATTCAGAACCCGATCCAGATCGGGTTTGGTATAGGGTTTCAAAAGATAATAATCAGCCTGAACAGAGTAGCTTTCTGCAGCAAACTCGTTGCAGGAGGTGATAAAAATCAGCTTGACGTCAGTATCTGTGGTACGGATCCCTCTGGCAGTTTCGATGCCGTTCAGGTGGTTCATATAAATATCCAGAAAGATCAGATCATACTGACCGGAAGAAAAGTTTGCCAATAGTTCCTGACCATCGGTATAGGTATCCAACTGTGAGATCGGAAACCCAAGTGTTAAAAGACAGTCGGGCAGTAGTTGTTTTAAGTTGTCACGGTCGATCAACTGATCATCTACGATTGCTATTCGCATAAAGAACTCCTTCCTTATATAACTATCCATATTATAGCGGAAAAAAGTGTAAATCTCAATTAAAAATTGGCTGGTTGCATATTTGGTTTTGAACGGAATTTGTGATATGATAATAGGAACTCCGAAACGATAGGTTGGAGACTGGAATGAAGGGATAAGGGAAGCAATATGGAACGAAACTGGGATCTGTCCGAGTGGACAGACGGAAGAAAATATAAATCTACAGATCTGGTAAAGGTGGGATGTAATGACTGCAGGGGGTGTTCCGCCTGCTGTCATAATATGGGAGAATCGATTGTGCTGGATCCTATGGACATCTATCGGCTGACAACCGGCCTTCACCAGTCTATGGAAGAACTGTTGACACAGGCAGTAGAACTGAATGTTGTAGATGGTGTGATTCTGCCGAATCTGAAGATGCAGGAGGCTACCGGTGGCTGCCTCTATCTGAATCCCGAAGGACGATGCAGGATCCATGAACAACGTCCGGGAATCTGCCGGCTGTTTCCTTTGGGAAGACTTTATGAAGAACAGGGCTTTTCCTATATTCTGCAGGTTCATGAATGTAAGGCAAAGAATAAAACAAAGGTAAAGATCCGGCAGTGGTTACAGATCGCAGATCTGAACCGGTATGAGTCCTATATCTGCGACTGGCATACATTGATAAAGAACTATCAGACGGAGGCAAAAAAAGGTCTGCTGCAGGGAGAAGCCCTAAAGCAGCAGAACCTTAAGCTGTTACAGATATTTTATTTTAGCCCTTATGATGCATCGAGGGACTTCTATCCACAGTATCAGGAAAGAAGACAGATGCTCTAAGGCTTTAAGCGATTGATGGAATCAGATAGTACATGGATGGGCGCTCGCATCTTATTTGATAAGGTCAGGGTGTTCTCTGCGGTTTTATGTGCCTGCTGCGTAGCAAATAAAATCCAGGCAATAATGGTCGGGAGCAGGATAAAGGCTGCCAACAGAAGATAATAGGATATAGAATGTAGTATATTTAATTTTAATAGAAATACCGGTAAAAATCAACAGATATAGAAGAAAACTGGGACAGGTTGCGAAGAAAAGGGAAAATGTGATATAAGAGAAGTAAGAAGTTTGAAATGGGCGGAAAAGGAGAGGAGTTATATATGAACTGGAAGGAATTGTATCATTTAAACCGAAGGCAGGTCTTTGTATTTATTACGGTATTAACTATGATGATTACGATGGCGGTATGTCAGTGCAGGGGAGGCCTGGTTTATTCTGCATCCGATGCGGATATGGCAATCAACACGACCTTCGGAGAAAATATGGAAACCTATGCGGGAATCTTTTCAACGGCGGTTACAGCTTCAGTTAATCCGACGGCAACACTGGCGGTATTGGCAGTGGTTGGAATGACAGAGAATGCAGCCGTGTATTTTCCGGAGGTGCAGTGGATCAATCATGTAGCGGATACCCTGAATACCATGCCATTTGTTCGAACCATATCGGAGCTGCCGATTGCAAATCCATGGGCAGCCGGAATTTTAGTGGTTGTGGCGATTACGATGTATGTGATTCATTCTACATCTGCATCAAAGATGTTTTCAAAGGCGACGATCGATAATATTGAGCAATGGGGCGGTATGATCGTGACGGTGGCACTGTCGCTGCTTCCTTTGGCAACAACACAGGTGGTGGCAGCAGAAGCGAATATACGGTATGTATCGGCAGGCACCTATGTCGTCTCTCTCATTCTGTCGATTCTGTCGGCGATCTTTACGGCAGTCGTATATATATGTATCTACGGCTGTATGGATGCGATTGAGCTGTTGGCAGCGGTTGTTCCGATTAAGGGGATGAATGCGATTGTCCAGATCTTAAAGAGTATCCTGCATATGATACTGGTGCTGCTACAGTTCTTTAGCCCGGTATTAAGTGTGATTGTGAGTCTGATTCTGATGGTAACGGGTATCCTGTTATTCCGGAAGCTGTCTACGCTGAGTACATATTATACCTATATTTATGTAAAACCGTTATGGAAGGCACTATGGCATAAGGATGACCTGGTACCGCTGGTACATCGAAAGTTCCCAAGGAGGGGGCATAAGCGATATCCGGCTGTAGAACTGGCAGTTCCGGTATTTTCCATGAATCGGATCGGAAAGATAAAGAAGCGGGAGCTGGTATGGTTGATACGGAAGGATCATACGCCATATCTGGTTTATATGAAACGTCTGCATAAGGTACAGGAGATACCGCTGTCGGAGGTCAATCTTCACGGAGACACCTTATATCTGCAGAAGACATTTCGTTTTACGAGGATATTGACCGAGGATAAGCAGGTTGAATTGATCATTAGTAATGAGTACAGTAATCAGTGGCAAAGAATGTTGGAATGGCTGCAGCTTTCAGACTTCCGGGTAGTTGAGGAACGGAGAAAGCAGGAGAAAGAAACTGTACGGTCCCGAAAGGAAGCACTTCGCAGACAGAAACGGGAGGAACAGGAGAAGAAGTGGGAAGAACAGATGGAACGGCTGACGGGATCAAAGGAAACGATGGCTCATGAATAGGGAGTGACATACGTGTTATATGATAAGGATATCCGGGAGGGACTGTTTGACTTTCTGGATGAGACATATGGAAAGAACCGGATTCTGGAGGAAAAGCGGATCGGAAGATCGCGGGCAGATGTGGTTATGGTGACACTGACAGCCATCTACGGAATCGAAATCAAGAGTGATGCAGATACCTATACCCGGCTGGAGCGTCAGATCCGGGATTATGACCGGTTTTACGACTATAACTATGTGGTCGCAGGCAGTCGGCATGCTATGCATATCGAGGAGCATGTGCCGGAAAGCTGGGGGATCATTACGGTAGATGAGTTAGACGGACAGGCGGATTTTTATATTCTGCGAAGACCGACAGAGAACCCGAAGCTTCAGTGGAAACGAAAGCTGAGTCTTCTCTGGCGGCCGGAGCTGGCACATATACAGAAATTAAACCATATGCATCTGTATAAGCAAAAGAGTAAGGAGTTTGTAATCGGGAAAATTCTGGAAAAGGTTCCGCTGGAAATACTGGGAATACAGATGTGTGAAGAACTATTCCAGAGAGATTATAATATGATCGGTGATATCATAAAGGAGTATCGGAAAAATAGAAAGTGAGAAATAATTTGCATATTTATTATACTCTATCAAAACCGATGTGGGCGATACTTTCTATGATTTACCAGATAAATAAGCAATACGATGACTGCAATGAGCAGACAGCCCACAGCCCAGCTCACCGCCATGCAAAGTGCCAAGTTCGTTGGCAGAATCTCTACCAGCTTTTCATCATACGCCAAAAACTCCTGATACTGACTGTTTATCACAAAGTGATGCAGAGCCGGCACCCCTGCCACCACGCCTGCTAAAAGAATCTGAATACCCACGGTCAACAGCCCTCCCAGCTTTAGGCATTCATACCACCTTTGATTTCTCAAGATCATGATTCCCGCTACGATCAGCAGCAGTCCCAGTCCACAGATCCACTCACAACATACATACATGCTGTGTAATCGTTCCAGCTTTGCGTCCAGATCCGGACTCGATTCATATGTTGACAATCCCCGAATCTCTGCATTTCCCATGATCTGCTGCACCAGTCCATCATAGTTTAGATCTGCTTCAAAGATCGTCATTCCACTGAGCTGCTCCATATTCTGGCGTGTATATAAATAACTATAGAATTCCTTTCTTGGTATAAGAACCAATACCATGGCAGTCAGAATCGAGCACATCAGTGCAAGTCCCACCAGCCATTTTAAATATACTATCCGTTTCATTCGTGCTTTTCCTGCTCCTGTTTCCGACACTCCGTCACAAATCGCCGCTCGATCTCATCATCATACAGATATCCCAGTTTCTTCACCTGTTCAGCTGGTACAAACCCACCTGCCATAGCGGCATGACCGCCGCCACTGCCGATTCCATCCAGTGCCTTTGCGATGATCTGTCCCGCATTCAGATAACTCAGTTCACTTCTTACAGAAAACTTCAGACCATCCTCCCGGTTTGCATAGACAACAGCAAACTCTACTACATCCAGATCCAGAATAAAGTCTGCCACCATCGCTACTAATGCATCCGGACAATCAAACGGGATCTCTGCAAATCCGATATTATCATAAATCTTTATATTCTGTATCGCTGCACCGTATGCCCGCAAATCCTTCAGTTCCATGGTGCTCTTACTCATAGCAGCCAGCTTATCCTGATCCACATATGGATAGAGATAGGCAAACATATCTATATCCAGTAATGTAATCCCTCGCGTTAAATTATCCGTATCGATCCGGATTCCATAAACCAGAGCAGTCGCAGTATTTTCATCTAACGGCGTCTGACTTTCCCTAAAATAATCTGCAATCAGAGTTGCACAGGCACCTACGATCCGGATATCCTTATACTGATATTTACACGGAACAAAGGTCGGATGATGGTCGATACATGCCACTTCGTTTCCGATAAAATCTGTTATATTCGCATTATACTTCTGTGCATCTACCGTTACTATGTAGTCTGTTTCCTTCATATCGGGAATATCTGCGATATTATAAATCTCAAACTGGAACACCTCCAGCATCCGTTTCGTACTCAGCTTCTCTATGGTGCCATCATAGCAGAGCGTTGACTCTACCCCGTGATACCGTAAAAAGACCTGTAGCCCAAGTGCACTGGCCATAGCATCCGGATCCGGGTAATTATGTGTCTGAATATATACCTTATGTCCCTTTAACAGCTCAACTAGCCTCTTCCAATCCATGGATTCATCCTCTTCTATCTCTTCTCTTCGTTCTGGTTATACCTTTATCGCTGCTCAGATTCTTATAGCAGCAGTTCTTTTTCTATCATACATGCAAGGCACTAAAAAATGCAAGCTGTTTACGATATTTTTTCAAATTCTACATTGACAAATCTGCAATCTTTCGTTATACTGAATGAGTTGTGTGAACAACGCAAATGCGGAAGTGTCGGAACTGGCAGACGAGCAAGACTAAGGATCTTGTGGCAGCAATGTCGTGTGGGTTCAAGTCCCATCTTCCGCATTTTTTTTACATTGGAAGAAGCAAATAAAATGGATTTAATTCCGTTTTTAGAAATTGATTTGCTCAATTTACAAAACTCACAAATTCTGCAGTTACAAAAATTTTCAAAAGAAAATTTTGATAAAACTGACATATTTAGCACTGCTGAAGAATTAAAATATTCATCACTAATAAAAAGTGCCATTCAAAATGAAATTGATAATCCATCGCCGGAGTTTGTTAAATATATTGTGACAGGTATTTATGACGGAAAAAAGAATCAAGCTAAAAAAATCTTTTTCTGCACTAATAAATGACAAGGTTAACCAAAAACTTTCGTCTGCGTTGGATAATACAATTGAATCGGAGATTGCAAGCTCATCAGAATCCGTTATTCCTGAATCTAATGATTCTAAAATCGTAACAACAGAAGAAGAAATCGAATCATTTTATATTATCAGAGGCCTGCTTGCTGAGGTATGCAGTATTGAAGATATTGTATACAGAGATACCGAAAGCTATTTTGGTATTCTTTATAAAGACAACAATAGAAAACCTATATGCAGAATTAATTGTGACACGAAGAACAAGCAAATATTAATTCCTGATGAGAATAAAAAGTTTGAAAGATTTTATATTAGTTCATTAAACGATTTATATAAGTATAAGACCAAGCTAATAGACGTTGTAAAAAGATACTTATAAAATCTGATTATCAAATAAAACATAAAAAAGGGGCTGTAATAAGCCCCTTTTTTACGTTTGGATTAGTGGTGGAATAAACGGATACCGGTGAATGCCATTACCATATCATACTTATCACAGCATTCGATTACCAGATCATCACGAACAGAACCACCCGGCTGAGCGATATATTTTACACCACTCTTGTGTGCACGCTCGATATTATCGGAGAATGGGAAGAATGCATCGGAGCCGAGAGTAACATTTGTATTACCATCCAGCCATGCACGCTTTTCTTCTCTGGAGAAAACCTCCGGCTTTACCTTGAAGCGCTTCTGCCACTCACCTTCTCGCAGGACATCCTCGTATTCGTCACCGATGTAGACATCGATGGCATTATCACGATCGGCACGTCCCAGTCCATCTACGAACTGCAGGTTCATAACCTGTGGAGCCTGACGCAGATACCAGTTGTCAGCCTTCTGACCGGCCAGTCTGGTGCAGTGGATTCTGGACTGCTGACCGGCACCGATACCGATGGCCTGTCCATCCTTTACATAGCATACAGAGTTTGACTGTGTATACTTCAGGGTGATCAGTGCAATCTTGATATCAATCAGTGCAGCTTCCGGAATCTCCTTATTCTTTGTTACGATATTGGATAACAGATCGGCATCAATATGCAGTTCATTTCTTCCTTGCTCAAAGGTGATGCCATATACCTGCTTGCGTTCAATCGCAGCCGGAACATAGGAAGGATCAATCTGGATAATATTGTAATTGCCCTTCTTCTTAGCCATCAGCAGTTCCATAGCCTCTTCGGTGTAACCCGGAGCGATGACACCATCGGATACCTCACGCTTGATCAGGCGGGCCGTGTCCGCATCGCAGACGTCAGACAGAGCGATAAAGTCACCAAAGGATGACATACGATCTGCACCTCTGGCTCTGGCGTAGGCACATGCCAGTGGAGAAAGCTCACCCAGATCATCTACCCAGTAAATCTTAGCAAGAGTGTCGCTTAATGGAAGTCCAACAGCAGCACCGGCCGGGGATACATGCTTGAAAGAAGTAGCAGCAGGAAGACCGGTTGCCTCTTTCAATTCCTTTACTAACTGCCAGCCGTTGAAGGCATCCAGGAAGTTAATATAGCCGGGTTTGCCGTTTAATACAGTTACAGGCAGATCACTGCCGTCTTCCATATAAATTCTGGAAGGCTTCTGATTCGGGTTACAACCATACTTTAATTGAATTTCATTCATGACAGATAACTCCTTTACTGATTTTTATTTATGATTCTGGTTTCATAGGTACCGGTCTGGATATCGATATACCGAACGAAGAGGGATACCTTGTTATCTTCATTTAGGCTATTCCATACCGTTGCGGTAAAGGCATCGATGTCTCCGGCGATGTCTACCAGCTTTGGTTCCCCTTCGAAGCTAGGAAGCGGTTCTTCATTTCTGGCATAGGTATGAATAAAATGTCCCTCGCCTGCCAATGGATTCTCATAGGTAAAGGTGTAACGGTTGCAGGCAGCAGGATTTCCGTTATGACTCTTTAAGATGGACATCGCATAGTGATAAGTACCATTGGTTACCTGCATAATACCGGAGATACGAGGGGTGTAGTTCGGACCATCCGGCTCAAACTCTCTGGAACGGAGAGATTCTTCAAAGGTCAGACCGGCCTTCAGACCATCATAGATTGTATCTGTCTGATCACCATTCGTTACGATGGTTTTCTCACCCAGAACACGAACAGGTGCATAGATAATCAGGCTTGGATCCTCCATTTTTGATGGATCAAAGGCCTCGGTGCGGATGCCTTCCGCTTCGGTTACGAATACGCGATTCCGGCTGTTTGAACTTCTTCCCATAATAAAGTACGCAGTAACGGCTTTGGTTCCGTCTTCAGATCGACCGATGACGATGCCGCGTCCAGGGTAAGCATTGCTGCTTAATTCCTGTTCCAGTGATAGTAGCTTCATGTGTTTATCCTCCTTATATGCATAAAAAAACACCTGAACAGACCTTCAGGCTGCCCAGGCGGTCGGCTCAATATAGAAAAGTAATCGATCGCATATACGACTACCGACACACTCCCTTGTAGTTTTTCTACTCTGATCCCGGATCAGTTCCGCCAGTCATGTATCTGTCTTCATATTATAAGAAACCAGGGGTAAATGCAAGTAGAAAGTTTGCAGAATTGAAAAAAAGGGACAGGTTATAATTTGTATGCAAAATCACTTGAAAAGGAACAAGATATCGCCTATAATGACAGCAGATAGGACGAAGGCGTGCACGATGTGTGGGCCTTTTCCTATTTTTAGTACTGTTAGAGAATGTGGAGATTCACAACTCAAAACAGGTAGTAAGGAAGTGGAGGTAATAATATGAAAACAGGAACAGTCAAGTGGTTTAATGCAAAGAAAGGCTATGGATTCATCAGTGATGAGGAAGGAAAGGATATCTTTGTACATTTCTCAGCATTGGAGATGCCGGGCTTTAAGGTATTAGAGGAAGGCGATAAAGTAGAGTATGAAGTTGTAGAAGGAGAAAAGGGACCTCAGGCAGCAAAGGTTGTAAAGGTATCTTAAATCTTATAAAGTCTACATAAAAGAAACAGTAGTCAGGTCTCAGAACTTGGCTACTGTTTCTTTTGCGCAAATTTCTTCAAGATAGGGATGATAACAGTTTGAATCTGGTCTTCCGGGATGCTTTGACAAAGCAGATTAATCTCCCGATAGGACTCCTTCAGAGAATAGTCCGGATCAAAGAACTCGGATAAGGTGATGTGGTAAAAGTCGCATATACTTGCCAGTACATCATATGGTACGCTTTGACGATGCCGGCGGACATCACCCAGATAGCCTTTGTTCAGATTCAGCTCCTCACTTAGCTTCGTGGCAGATATAGAAGAATTATCTATTAGCTCAAATAACCGTTTTCGGATATAGGCATCATTCATAATGGTATCACTCATCATAAAAACTCCTTTACACTCTTTAAGTATAAACGAATGAAAAATCAAAAATACGGAAAAACTCCGCGAAAATAATTGCAATTTGCGCAAAAATACGGAAAATATCCGCTATCTAAACCAAGTTCGTTGCCACAGGCGTCACCGACTTAAAAATCAGTTGAAATCACCTAACAGAAAAGTTAATATATAAGTATATATGAGAAAAAACAGAAAGAACGATTCAGAGGGGAGGGAATCAGATGAAGCATAAGACTACAATTATCCAGTTATGGCTTTCTATTATATTGCTTGCGACGATTCTGACGGCCTCGGTTGTATTTTATATTGACAATCTAAATAATAATTTTGAACAGGAAGTTCTGCGGACGATGGAGGAGGTATCGACGCAGGGTGCCAAGGCTGTTCAAAGTGAAATTCTGGCAAAGGAGCATATGATATCGGATCTGGCAACGGTTATATCGATCGATTCGGAGCAGGATTCGGATGCGATAGTAGCCAGTATTCAGGAACAGATGCTCCCGATTGTAAGAGCGAACGGATTCCGTGGAATGGGAATTGTTCTTCCGGACGGAACTGCATATTCTACGAACGGAACGGTCTATGACACAGGAAATTCAGGGGTGTTTCGGACGGCGTTATCCGGTGAAACGACGATCTCAGGGAGAGTCGCTTTGGATGGACGTGGAAAGGACGGAAAATATGTAACAGTGTATTCTTCGCCGGTATATGATAAGGAAACCGGTGAGCTGGTAGCAGCCATCTATGCAACCTATGATATTAATCGGTTCCGTTCAACTATGGAGGTTCAGTCTTTTCATGGAGATGGTTATTCTTATCTGGTAGAGGGAAACGGAGATGTCGTTGTTGATTCGACGAATGAGACAGCGTTTAAGAATATGACCAATATCTATACGTCCATGCGCGAAGCCAATGCTCGGAATGAGACGGCGATACAGGAGCTGAAGCAGTACATGGAAGATGAGGACAGTGGACGGGTAGTATTTACAAATGATGTAGATAAATATCTGTATTGCAGTCCGGTAGGAATCAATGGCTGGTATCTGTTGACCGTTGTACCGGTGAGTGTCGTTGATAATCAGATGAACGTGGTGGTCAGAGATACGATTATTCTGGTAGTCGTACTGGCGTGTATCTTTCTGGCACTGATTTTATTATTGATTAATCAGCAGAACCGGAAGCAGAAGGAACTGTTGACACTGGCATATGTAGATCCGGTAACGGGTGGTGATACCTTTGCAAAGTTTCAACGGGATTATATGAAGGCGATGGAGGATCTTCCAAATCAGAAGTTTGCATTGCTTTCTCTGGATCTGAACCGATTCAAGATGTTAAATGACCTGTATGGCAACGAAGAGGGTGATCGGATCCTTCAGAATATGGATGCAATCTGGAAGGAGATGCTGGGAGAACATGAATACTGTGGGCATCGTATGGCAGACCGGTTTGTAGTTCTTCTGACATATACAGATCGGGAAGAACTAAAGGAACGTGTGAAGGAATATCGGAGACGGCTTCAGGCTACGGCACGAAATCGATATAACCTGAGTCTGCGAATCGGAATCTATCGGATCAAAGATAACAAAGAAAACTTTTCTACGGCACAGAGTCGTTCGATGATGGCGTTTTCGGCAGCGAAGGACTCGGAACAGCATTTTTATGCATTCTATGACGATGCAATGGAAGAGCAGATGATCTGGGAAAAGAATGTGGAGGATAATTTCCAAAGAGCATTGAGGAATCATGAATTTGTAGTGTTCTATCAGGCGAAGATAAGCGTGGATTCCGGAAAAATCTCCGGTGCAGAGGCACTGGTTCGCTGGGTGAAACCGGATGGAACGATTATACCGCCGGGGCAGTTTATCCCGGTATTGGAAAGTAATGATACGATAGCAGAACTGGACCGGTATATGTTCCGGGAGGTATGTCAGCAGCAGAAGGCATGGCTGGATGAAGGAAAGCCAATCGTACCGGTTTCTGTAAATCTGTCCAGAGTACAGCTGGCCGATGAACATCTGGTGAATAATTATAAAGAAATTCTGGAGGAAACCAAACTCCCGGCAAGGTATGTGGAACTGGAATTTACAGAAAGCTCCATGTTTGATAATGAAACGGTACTGCGTGATACCGTGGATCAACTTCATGGTATGGGAATGAAGGTTCTGATCGATGACTTTGGAGTCGGATACTCTTCTATGATGTCGCTAAAGGTGATACCGGTAGATATCCTGAAGCTGGATAAGAGCTTCATCGATAGTATCGGAGATGACCGTGGAAATAAGATCGTAGTCAGTATCATAGAATTCGCAACCTCTCTGGGGATGAGTGTAACAGCAGAGGGCGTTGAAAATGATGAACAATACCGCTTTTTGCAGAATCATCGCTGTGATGATATTCAGGGATACTATTTCTCAAGACCGATTCCGGCCGGCGAATACGCACGAAAGTACTTTCAGCAGAGTGCGGAATAAGTATGAAAATCAGTGGAAAAATCTAGTATGACATGCTATAGTAGAACAATGTGAGACTGATGAACATAGGAGGCTGTTATGGCACAGGAATATCAAAAAGAAATAGAAAAACGAAGAACATTTGCGATTATATCTCACCCGGATGCAGGTAAGACAACATTAACGGAAAAGTTTCTGCTATATGGTGGAGCGATCAATACAGCCGGTTCCGTAAAGGGAAAGGCAAACTCAAAGTATGCGGTTTCGGACTGGATGGGAATCGAGAAAGAAAGAGGTATCTCGGTTACATCTTCGGTACTGCAGTTTAATTATGATGGGTATTGCATTAATATTCTGGATACACCGGGACATCAGGACTTCTCGGAGGACACATATCGAACCCTGATGGCAGCGGATTCTGCGGTCATGGTGATCGATGCATCCAAGGGTGTTGAGGCACAGACAATTAAGCTGTTTAAGGTATGTGTAATGCGGCATATACCGATCTTTACGTTTATTAATAAAATGGATCTGGAAGCAAGAGATTCCTTTGAACTTCTGGACGATATCGAAACGGTGTTAGGCATCAAGACCTGTCCGATCAACTGGCCGATCGGTGCCGGTAAGCGATTCAAGGGCGTTTATGACAGAGATACCCGCCAGGTATCGATGTTTCAGGCTGTTTCTGTAGGTGGTGCAAAATCGGCAGCAGAGACGGATTACAGTATCGATGATCCACAGTTAAAAGAAGCGGTCGGAGAGGAACTTTACCGGCAGTTGATTGATGAAGTTGAGCTGTTGGACGGAGCCAGTGACAGCTTTGATCAGGAACTGGTAAATAAAGGGGAGTTGTCACCGGTATTTTTTGGATCGGCATTGACGACCTTTGGTATACAGACCTTTTTGGAGCATTTCCTGAAGATGACACGGTCACCATTGCCGAGAATGTCGAATGAGGGGATGATTGATCCGATCGAAGCACCATTTTCCGGCTTTGTATTTAAGATTCAGGCAAATATGAATAAGGCGCATCATGACCGGATCGCATTTATGAGAATCTGTTCCGGTAAGTTCGATGCATCCAAGGATGTTTATCATGTGCAGAGTGGACGGAAACTGAAGCTGTCACAGCCACAGCAGATCATGGCACAGGATCGAAAGGTTATTGATGAAGCCTATGCGGGAGATGTAATCGGTGTCTTTGATCCGGGCATCTTCTCGATCGGAGATACCCTGTGTGCACCGGGTAAAAAGTTTGCATATGAAGGAATTCCAACCTTTGCACCGGAGCATTTCTGTCGACTGGTTTCTCTGGATTCCATGAAGAGAAAGCAGTTCATAAAGGGTGTTACACAGCTGGCACAGGAGGGCGCGATCCAGATCTTTAAGGACTATGCACTGGATCTGTCAGAGATCATCGTTGGTGTCGTTGGCGTTCTGCAGTTCGATGTACTGAAGTACCGGTTAGAGAGTGAGTATAACTGTGAAGTCCGGCTGGAGCCATTGCCATACAACTATATCCGCTGGGTAAAGGATCCGACAACAGATCTGAATAAACTGAAGCGGGTAACCGACTGTAAGAAGGTAAAGGATATGAAGGATAATCCGTTATTATTGTTCGCAAATGAATGGTCTATCCGTCTGGTGCTGGAGAATAATGAAGGGCTGGAGCTGGAGGAGTTCCGAAAGAACTGATCGAGCGTTCAGTTAGATATACAGTTTGGTTATTTACACAACCTTTACGTGATTGTAAGAATTTGTAAATTGTTATAATGAAAGATATGGAGTAGAATAAAGAATAAGAAAGCAGAAAGGGGAGTAATAATATGGTATCGGGAAATCTGATTTCCATAGCACTGGCCGGCAGTAGTTTTGTTCGTCCGGGAGTTATGGCAATGATATGGATCGGTCTGGCGATTATCTTTGTGATAACGGAATTGATCAGTCTGGGATTGACAAGTATATGGTTTGCGGCCGGTGCACTGGCAGCAGCATTTGCAGCGATCCTGGGAGCACCGTTCTGGTTACAGATGATAGTATTTATTATAGTTTCTGTGATCTTATTGGCATCTACCAGAAAGTTTGCAAAGCGATATCTGGAGAATCGTATTGTCAAGACAAATGCAGAGAGTTTGATCGGAAAAACCTCGATTGTACAGGAGACGATTGATAATGCCGCACCATCCGGAAAGATCCGAATCGGAGATGTAGAGTGGACGGCCAGAACGCTGCAGGAAGGCCGGGTGATTCCGCAGGGAAGCCGTGTGGTGATCCGTGAGATCGCAGGTGTGAAGTGCATGGTAGAACCGGCAGAAGAGGAAGCAACCCCAAAAGAAACCAAAGAGAACTAGTATAAGAGCAAAATGGAGGTAGTAACACATGGGAGGAATCGGAATGAGTGTAGCAGGAACCGGATTGATTGGCGGTATGATTGGATTAATTATATTTGTGGTCATTGTTTTGGTCATTATTCTGGCATCTTGTATTAAGATCGTGCCACAGGCACATGCGTATGTAGTAGAGCGGTTAGGTACCTATCGTGGAACCTGGTCAGTTGGGTTTCATCTGAAGGCCCCATTTATTGATAAGATCGCCAGAAAGGTAACACTGAAGGAACAGGTTGTAGACTTTGCTCCACAGCCGGTTATCACAAAGGATAATGTAACGATGCGGATCGATACTGTTGTATTCTTCCAGATTACAGATCCGAAGCTTTTCTGCTACGGAGTAGAGAATCCAATCATGGCGATTGAGAATCTGACAGCGACCACCCTTCGTAATATCATAGGTGATCTGGAACTGGATCAGACACTGACATCCAGAGAAACGATTAACACAAAGATGAGAGCGACTCTGGACGAGGCAACCGATCCATGGGGCATTAAGGTAAATCGAGTAGAACTTAAGAATATCATTCCACCAGCAGCCATTCAGGATGCGATGGAGAAGCAGATGAAGGCTGAGCGTGAACGACGTGAGCAGATCCTGATTGCGGAAGGTGAGAAGAAGTCCGCCATCCTACGTGCAGAAGGACAGAAGGAATCCCTGATCCTTCAGGCAGAGGCAGATAAGCAGGCAGCGATTCTGCGTGCAGAGGCAAAGAAGGAAGCAACGATCCGGGAAGCAGAAGGTCAGGCACAGGCGATCGAAGCCGTACAGAAGGCAAATGCAGCCGGACTTACTTACCTGAATGAGGCAAATCCGAGCGAAGCCGTTATCCAGATCAAGAGTCTGGAGGCCTTTGCGAAGGCAGCAGACGGTCAGGCAACCAAGATTATTATCCCATCTGAGATTCAGGGAATTGCCGGACTGGCAAAGTCAGTGGTAGAGGTTGCTGCAGAGAAGTAATAAGGAAATCGTAGAAAGAATTACAGAGTGTTTGTATAGAAGCAGGAAAATCCCCATTCTGAGTGAAATCAGATAAGGGGATTTTTTCTATAACCGGTGTTGGAAGATGCTGGATACTGAGTATGGAAAATCAAACTCCGACATGATAAAATGAGTACAAAAGGAACGTAAGTATGATTCAGGAGGCAGTGTATGATTCAGAAGATAACATTAATCGGATTGGGTGCAATGGGCTCTTTTTTTGCACCCAGACTACAGGCAGAATATGGAGAGAACTTCCGCGTTCTGGCAAATGGAGAACGAAAGCAACGGTTGGAGGCAGAGGGAATTTATGTCAATGATAAGCAGTACTTTTTCTCAATCATAGATTCATCCGATCAGGAACCAGCCGATCTGATTATTATAGCAACAAAGGATACCGGGCTGGATCAGGCATTAGAGGATATACGGAATCAGGTAGGAGAGCATACGATCATCATGGCGGTTCTAAACGGTGTAGAGTCAGAGGAAAGGGTAGCAGCGCTCTATGGCTGGGAGCATGTGATTTATTCCCTGATGCGCGTGTCAGTTGTGATGAAGGATCATAAGACGCATTATGATCCGGAGGGCGGCAAGGTACACTTTGGTGATAAAGAGGGACATGGAAGCGGTGAGCAGTTTGTACCATCGAAGAGAGTCGCAGAGGTAGCACAGGTATTCCAAAAGGCAGGGATTCCTTATCAGGTAGAAGAGGATGTACTGTTTTCTATGTGGTGGAAGTTCATGGCAAATGTCGGAGAGAACCTGACCTGTGCACTGCTGGGGTTACCGTTCGGCGCATTTCGCTACAGTGAGGACGCAAACTGGCTGCGTCATGCGGCCATGCGCGAAGTAGCGGAAATCGCAAATGCAAAGGGAATTATGATTGGTGAGAAGGAGATGGAAGCACAGGACTATGTTATGACGCATGTCGGACCGCATAATAAGCCATCCACCCTGCAGGATCTGGAGAATCATCGAAAGACAGAGATTGAGATGTTCTCCGGCATGGTATGCCGGCAGGGGAGGGAGATGGACATCCCGACACCTGTGAATGAGGTACTGTATCATGGAATCCGGGCATTGGAAAACAAGTATCTGAAGTATGACGAGTGGGAACTGATACAGGAGGATCTTCAGTGATGAGTCGTGAGATAAGAAGCGAAAAAAAAGGAGGAGCCGGCTGTCCCTATGTAAAAAAGTGCGGCGGCTGCAATATGCCGGATCATGATTATGCCGGACATTTGAAGCAAAAGCAGAAGCTGGTAGAGGGATATCTACAGGGAATCTGCAAGGTAATGCCGATCACAGGCATGCGGAATCCGTATCATTATCGAAATAAGGTACACGCCGTTTATGCAAATACAAAGAAGGGGATTATATCCGGAGTCTATCAGGAGGGCACACACCGGGTGGTTCCGATCGAGAACTGTCAGATCGAGGATGAGAAGGCAGATCAGATCATTCAGAATATACGGGCGTTGATGCCATCTTTTCGTATGCGTGCTTACGACGAGGATCGTGGAACCGGATTTCTACGGCATGTATTGATTCGGAGAGGATTTCATAGCGGAGAAATCATGGTTGTTCTTGTGACCGGAACGCCGATCTTTCCATCGAAGAATAATTTTGTAAAGGCACTGCGAAAGAGTCATCCTGAGATAACCACGATCATACAGAATGTAAATGATCGGAGAACGAGCATGGTTCTGGGCGAACGGGAAATCGTACTGTATGGAAAGGGGTATATTCAGGATCAACTCTGCGGAAAAATCTTTCGAATCTCGGCAAAGTCCTTCTATCAGGTGAATCCGGTACAGACAGAGCTTTTGTATGGAAAGGCTGTGGAGCTGGCTGGTTTGACCGGAAAGGAACGGGTCATCGATGCATACTGCGGAATCGGGACGATAGGTCTGATCGCAAGTGACGGGGCAGCAGAGACACTGGGGATTGAGTTGAATCCGGATGCCGTCCGGGATGCAATCCGGAATGCAAAGGTAAACGGTGTGAAAAATATCCGGTTTTATCAGGCAGATGCCGGAGCCTATATGGTGCAGATGGCAGAGCAGGGCGGGCACGCAGATGTGGTATTCATGGATCCGCCACGGGCAGGCAGTGATGAGGCGTTTCTGTCCTCGGTTGTGAAGCTGGCACCGGAGCGGATCGTGTACATCTCCTGCAATCCGGAGACGCTGGCACGGGATCTGGAGTATCTGAAGAAGAAGGGGTATGTGGCAAAGGAAGCATGGCCGTATGATATGTTCCCGTGGACCGGCCATGTTGAGTGCGTGATAATGATGCAGTATTGTGGAAAAGAGAAGAAAAAGTAGGATTTGACCACAAGATGTTGTGGTTTGAGGGCAAAAATTAGACCAAAAATTGGCTAGTTTTTGCCCGATTTTTTTGCCCATTTTTATAGATGCATAGGGCTGAAAAAGTGGTTTTGGGAGTGATTTGGGAAAAAACAGGAAAAAGGAAGGAGGGAGCGAGAATACCTAAACCGGGAACGCAGGTGGAGTACCAAGGGAAAAAATATGTTTCACTTAAGGAACTCAGTAAGGATATAAATATTCCATACTCGCCATTGATACATAGATATTATAGAACAGGGGATATCGAAGATGCAGTCGCATGGGCAACCGATGTGATGGAGAAGAAAAAATCTTATGTTTTATGGAACCGGCAGTATGAAAATCTAAACAGCATAGCATTAGCGTTTGGATTAAATCCGGGTTCCATAATGGCAAGGATGAAAGAAAATGATTCTCTGGAAGAAATAGTGAGTGGTCTTTTGCAGAAAGAAACAATATTGTTTCAGGGAAAAGAGTACAAAGGAATTTCTGCACTGGCAACAGCATACAATCATGATCCATCAACTATATTTGAACGCTTGAAGTATGGTTTTGAATTGGAAAGAGCATTGTTGCAACCAATAAGAAAACTAAACCGGCCAGAACTTGAGATAACTTATCGTGGAAAAGTGTATGCAAGCAAGAATGAATTGTATCGTGAGCTTGGGATTGCCGGAGATTGCATTCATGAGATGATGGTAAATCATGGTACAGATTTTGAAACTGCGGTGGATATTTATTGGGAAACGAAAGTGAAGGCAGGGATACCGGCAGAAAAAATGTTATCCTATCTGCCAGTCTGTATTATAAAAGGCCGATACTATAAAACTGTTGTAGAACTTGCAAATGAAATTGGTATCAATCCAAGTACAATTGCAATCTACAAGTACAGACACGGGTATGAAGGTGTTATTGATACCTTACAGGCAATGCGGATTGAAACCAGAGAAAGATACATTTTAAATGGAGAGGTAAGAACTTATAAGGAATTGCTACAGATGGGTTATACCTCATCAAGCTACAGGCAGGTTTCGAAAGAGCGTACACCGGTATATCCACAACTGCAAAAATATGATTTTACTGAAGGTTGCGTTGACGTGATGAAAATTTATGAGGAGGTAAAACAGGAAAAACTAAATATGGAGCAGGGAATGCAGATGAATATGTAATCATAGGAGGTCAAAAAGATGTTGCATTACGAGCGGGTAGAGACAGATTTGTCTCAGGCGGAGAAGACAATCCGTTCAGCCTTACGGTCTGAATGTGATACAGAGGCTGAAAAAGAATCGTTGCAGGAAGCATTGGAATTGGTGGAGAAGGCAAGGGAAACTTGCAGAGCGGCACAAAAGAAAACGCTTGAAAAAATCATTACACAAAGTATGTAAATAATAAAAGCTGGAGGAAAGGATGGTGGTCTATGGATATTAAGCAGCAGATAGAAAAGTTCGATGCAGAAAATAAACCATTCTATATGGTTGACCATGAAGATGGTGTTTACAGTTTATGTCTCCCCCTTAGTTTCTTAAGTGAAGAGTACAGAGACTTTGGACAGGAAGCATTTAATCAGTATGCTATTCGGGCAGGAGAGCCTGTAACCGATGGCAGATTTTATACGCATGGAGATGGTCATGAATGGAAGTATGTGTTTGAAAAGGCATTTGAAGGTGAGGAGAATCTGAAACAGATTACATTTGATTGTGAGGCCGGAGGGTTCTTTTGTTACTCCCGTGATTTTGATGTCCTTGCAGAGTATGGCAGGCGGTTCCGTGAAATCTGTATGAAGGAACAGGAATTTACGGAACTTGTATGCAGTGCATTGTCAGAGGACAGGCAGCCTGTGGAAGAAGAAATATCAACCGAAGGAATGACACCTTTTTTCTCTGCGGTGGCAGAACTTGCCAAAAGCAAGGGATTTAAAATGAAAGGTGTACAGGGTGGAGCGTTAACGCTGACCTTAAAGGGAGAGTTTGCAGTCATGGTAGATGAAACCGGGGCAATGAACTATCATCCATACAATGAGGTCTTTGATATCATGAATGAGGTTTTGGAGTTGCGGAAAAGCATTCCAATGGAAGAAACAGAAGCAGGGATGCAGATGAATATGTAAGGCGGTACTTATTTTAGAAATGAAATAGGTGCCGCCTTATTTTTTTGGAGGTAAAAATGTCAAGATTGTTTTGTTTAAGTCCCGGACTTCGGGTACTGGAAAGACAGATGCAACAACCGCCGGGATACAGACCGAGGGGATATGGTATCTGTGTGATGGATGACGTGGATTGGAAAAGCCGGGGAAATTATTCCGAGATTGTGGACTGTGTTATCAGCAGGATGCAGTTGGAGCATCTGAAGAAAAGAGTGGACGAAATCTTTTGTGGAATTGATAAGGAGATGATATTCCGTAATCTAAAGCACAGAAAAGATTTTTATTCCCTGCTGATGGGAAAGAGGGCAAAGACATTACAGTATGCACCGAGCTATGCAGCCGCAGTCTTCTTATTGTCTGCTGATGAAGTTTTATGGGATAAGGTATGCAAAAATGTTTTGGATACCGGGATTTACTTTGACAGGATAAGGCTCGGTGGTGTGACGCTGGAGCAGTATATTTTATTCCATGCCGCCAAGGATGTTTATAACGGAACCAAGCATATCCGCTTGTCAGAACTGACAGACCGGGATTTGATACCGGATGAGATACTAAGACTAATTGTGAATGCTTTTGTCATCGAGAAGTGTGGCGTGGAAATTGTAAAGCAGGAGGTGTGGAATGCGGATTAAGGTATTGAGTGGAGGACGAAAAAGTATCGAACTGCCCTTGTCGGATGCGGAATTAAATTTCCAGATGAAGAGGATTGGCATTGATGAAACTATCCCCATGTGCAGACTGGTGGAAGTATTGGAGAAGGATAATCCCCTTGGTAAGTTTGAGGGGCAGACAGTAAACATGGATGAGGTAAATTTCTTTGCCAAGCGAATGGATAGTTTGACAGAATATGAAAGAAAAGTTTTGTCAGCGTATGCTGATGATTATGGTGTGGCAACCATGCAGGACTTAATTAATCTGACTTTCAGTATGAAAGGTCTTTCACTGATTACTGATTTTTCAGATGCCAGACAGGTTGGGGTACGTCTTTATATGGATGAATTCTTGGCAATGTCAGAGGAAGAAAAAGAGCAGACCAACTTTATACAGTTTGCAGAAAAGACTTTCAAGGAAAGTCGGGTGGAAGTGCTGCCATACGGAGTCTTTGTGGAGCATGGCTTTGAAATGCAGGAAGTATACAATGGAAAAATTTTTCCAGAATACTTTGCATCCGATGAAATCGTGGCAGCCATTGAGGTAAAAAATCATGCAGGAGATACAGAATATCTATATCTGCCAACGGATATTTGTTCCATGAACAAGGTAAAAGAAAGATTGCAGGTCATGGACTTCTGGGAGATGGAGGTTACGGATGTACATAACCTGCGTCTGCCGGATATTGTAGTACCGATTCCGGAAGATATTGATTGTGTGGAAGCACTGACCTTGTTTAATGAAATGTGTCAGGCAGTAAAGCGTTTTGATGAAGTGCAGATGACACAGCTTGGTATGGTGGTGGAATTTACCGGGTTCAGTAGCTTTACTGAGGTGACAAGCATCGCAAAACTGCTTGGAGAATTTGAAGTGAATCCTTTCGTTCATAACGATGAGGAGTATGGAAAATACATGGTGGAGGAGTCCGGATTATTTGATGTGGATGAACTATTGCTCCCCCACATTAACTATGCAGCCTTTGCAGCGGACAAGAGACAGGGGACACTTGTAGCAAGCGGATATGTGGAAAATGGATTTGTGGGAGCAACCAGAGAACTTTCAGAGTACCAGCAGTATAATGGAGAGTTTGCTGATCCCTTGGAGATTGATGAAGATTGCTATGAAACCTTTAAACTTTACAGTCCACTGACAGCAAATTTATATGAAGATGGCTGTGAACAGGGGAACCTGTATCGCAGTGACCTGACACCGTATGCAGAGGAAATTGCAGAAGCCATTGAAAATGAATATTGTGTCGGGGAAGAGCCAAGAGGCCTCATGCATTACTTTGACAGAAGTCTGGTGGTGGCATCAAAAGTAATGTCAGCACATCCCAAGGTAGAGATTGTGGATGGAGAATTGTATGGTGTGTTGGAGTGTAAAATCAGTGAACCACTGACAGAGCATGACATCGAAGTGTTAAAGGAATACTGGACCGGACAGATGAGTGACGGATGGGGCGAAGGCTTTGAACAGCATCCGATTTCAGTGGAGGACGGAGAAATCTATGTGAGTTTCTGGAACAGCGAGAAATTTTGGAATGTTATGACCGAGGAAGAACTGATGGGAGGACAGGTGCAGGGAATGAATATGTCCTGTTAAAAAATATTGTGCTAGATATATTGAGAAGTCTGTAGTATTGTGTGTCCTGACAAAAGGAAGGAGGAACATACCTATGGAAGAAAGAGAAGATATTTTTTATCAGTTTTTTCAGGAATTGATTGAGAGTTACCGGCATGACATTTTACAGAGGGAGGATGCCAAGGGGCTTGCCCAGAAAGAAATTGGACTGTGGAATCAGATAAGGGAAAGATTTGGCGGAATGGGTTCAGAGAACCATAAGTTAATTAGTGAACTGACAGGCTGTATTCTAGACATTAGCTGTATCAAACAGGAGCAGTTATACTTGCGGGGAGTTAAGGATGGCATCCGGCTAAAGAAGAAAATGAAAGAAATCGAGGAAGGAGAATCATGTTAAAAAGAGAAGAAATAGCAAGGCTTAAAGAAAAGTATCCCAAAGGCACACCCATTCATCTTTACAGCATGGCAGGAGAAACTACAGTGCCGCCGGGCAGCCGTGGAATCGTTGACCATGTAGATGACATTGGGCAAATCCATATGAAGTGGGAGAACGGAAGCTGTCTTGCACTTAATGTAGAGGAAGACCGCTTTGATATTATCACCGAGCAGGATGAAATTTCAGAAAAGAAAGAGCAGGAGTTTATTGACAAGATAAATGAAATCTTGGGCAAGACAGACTTCCTGCTCTTAAATATGTCCTGCAACAGTGAGAATACATCCTATGCTGCAGAAAAACTGCTTGCCATGCATCAGGTATTTGAGGAAGTGTATGGCGAGGGATATGTGGAAGAAAAGTATGGAATGGTTACGATGCCTGCGGTGGTAAGAGGCAGGGAGTCAGGAATCCATGCACTTGCATTGGTAACACTGGACTTGGAATCATCGGGAGAGCATTGGGGGACTACCTTTTTATCACCGGGAGGACCATTGGTGCAGGGACATGCAGAACTTACAGAGGAGCAGAAGCGTGCCATCAGGGAACATTACATCCCTTATGATTATTGGTATACACCCCTTGTGGAACGTGACCACCATGTAAACTTTACGGATATGCCGGAGTCTGTTGCAGATATCCGAAGGATGGTGGATGAATCTCTGGTTGCCGGACAGTCTCAGACGATGGAGGGACCAAAGTAAAGGAGGGCAGAATGTAATTGAATAGTATCATCAGTTGGGTAGGCGGTAAGAAGGCACTCCGTGACTTGATTTATTTACGCATGCCCAAATCTTACGACCGCTACATAGAAGTATTTGGCGGAGGCGGCTGGGTATTGTTTGGAAAGCCGCCGGATAAATGTATGGAGGTTTACAATGATTTTAATTCGAATCTTGCAAACCTCTTTTATTGTGTCAAGGAAAGACCGATGGCACTGCTTCGGGAACTGTCTTTCCTGCCGCTCAATTCCAGGGATGAGTTTGTGACACTTCGAAAATTTCTTACGATGGAAGAATTTAAAAGTGAGCATCTGGCAGAGGAATTGGAGATAGCAACACATTTCTTAAAAGAGCCGGAGGCGGCGGAAATTTGTGACATCCTTATGGAACGGGCTAGTGTGGGAGATGTAAAAAGGGCAGCGGCCTTTTATAAGATTATCCGTTACAGCTATGGAAGTGGCTGTACTTCTTACGGGTGTCAGCCATTTGACATCAGAAAGACCTTTACTATTTTGTGGGAGGCAAACCGGAGGTTAAAAGATACCGTGATTGAAAATAAAGATTTTGAGGCACTCATCCGTCAGTATGACAGACCGAATGCCTTTTTTTATTGCGATCCACCGTATTTTGAAACAGAAGGGCATTATGAAGTGGTGTTCCGTAAAGAAGACCATGTAAGGCTTCGTGATACGCTGGCAGGCATCGAAGGAAAATTTATGGTTTCCTACAATGACTGCGAGTACATCAGGGAATTGTATCAGGACTTTCAGATAGAAGCAGTGACACGAATCAACAATCTGGCACAGCGCTATGACAACGGAAGTGAGTTCCCGGAGGTGTTGATTGCCAACTATGACATGGAGGAAAGAAGAAAGAGCCTGCCGATGCAGATGAATCTGTTTGAAATGTTTGATGAGCAGAAGACTTCTGTGTGGCATGGCAGTAGCAGGAAGGAGGACGAAAATGATTCAGTTAGTGGAGATAACAGGAGTGCTGAATGAGAATGGCTGTATTGAAATTCCCGTTGTACTGCTTGCACAGACAGGCATCTGCATCGGGGAGGAGGTAAATTTGATTTATCTTGCCGCAGGAGAGAAGGATTACCGGAATGAGGCAAGGGAATTCATGTTAAAGAGAGCCGGAGAAAATCCCTTGGAGGAGCTGCAGAGTGGGGAAACGGAGTTGAAACTGCCGCCACAGTTGCTTGCAGATGCACACATTCCCTTGGATGCAGATTTGGATATTGTCTGCTTGGATAGAAAGATTGTGATTCTGCCTACCGAGGATGTGGAGTCAGAGGAGGTTCCAAAGGAACTGCTTGATATCTGTGCAGAGCTTGGCATTCCCAGAGAAAAAGTAAACATCGTGTTACGCATGACGGAGGGAGAACAGAATGAAGAAGCCGGTGTATAAATTGTTGGACGAAAAAGGCAGAGTGCTGATACCTCTTGAAATGCGGCAGAAAGCGGAGATGGAGAAAGGGGATATTTTAAAGGTTTCCATAAACTCCGGGAAGATTGTCATATCCAAGGTAGACATTCTGGAGGTAGGAAAGCAGGATGCAGAAGCAGTGGAGGCCTATGTTCATGCAGCCATAAAGACCATGAGCCATGAAAAGCAGGTGGCACTTGCTGCGAGGATTTTAAAACTTGCATAGCAGGAGGGAGGAACGGATTGCTAAAGAGTAAATACAAGGCCTTTGAAATTCAGGATGATAAGGTCAGTGAAACGCTGGTGGACGGAAATCTGATAGCCATTGCAGATTTTATTAAAAACTGTAAGGAAGGGAGCATTATCACAATCCACACGTTAGATGGAGAGCCTTTTTTAATTGGGCTGTCAAAATTATTTCTGTATTGCGAGGACAATACGTTTCTGAATAATCAGTTGATACCATATCTTCGTGGGATATGAATGGAGAAGCAATATGAAAAACATATATTTTCGTGATGGAATCCTTATCTACTATGGAAATCCGGCAGGTTATCTGTCAGAGGGAAAAGTAGTGCTGGATTCCATTTTTGATAAAGAGGAAATCATTGCTTACCTGTCCGGGAAAGAAAATCTGGCGGTGGAAATAAGGTCAGGAGTTTATGACCGTCTGTCAGAGGGTGGAGGGATGGAAGTGACAGTGGAAGCAGCGAAAGGAAGGAGGATAAGAATCTATCAGCTTAAACAGGACAGTCCGTTTATGATGCGGTTTATCAGTCTGGCAGAAAGGGAAAAGAGAGGCTTTGAAGAACCACAGCAGAAGGAGTATGCACTTGTTTATGAGGGAGAGGTGGATACCTTTAGTCTGGAAGATGTCTGGGAGAAGTTTGGCAGAAGGGTGCCAAAAGATTTTGAAGGACATGCATTATCCATATCCGATGTGGTGGAGTTTTCAGATGAGAAGGCAAGCCGCTACTTTTATGTAGAGCCGAAAGGCTTTGCGGAAATTGTATTTAGATCAGAATAGCCGGGAGGCGGAAAGGAAGAACATGGCAGGAAAAGCAGGAAAAAACACACAGCAGAATGCCGCAGGAGAGGCACAGGCTACGCAGGAAAAGCAGCCACAGCCTCTTGATTTTGATGTGCGCATTCAGTCCATCAAACCAAACGAGTCTATCAAAGGTACCGCAAGTGTGAACATTAACGGAGCCTTTGCCATTAGAGGTGTGAAAATTATTGAAGGGACAAACGGATTATTTGTATCCATGCCCAGCTACAAGGTAGGGAACGACTATAAGGATATCTGGTTCCCTATCACGCCGGAATGCAGAAAGCAGTTGAATGATGCAGTCCTTGGTGCCTATGAACAGGCACTTACTCAGAGCCAGAACAGTATGGCAAAGCATCATGAAATGCAACAGGCACCGGAAGGTCAGGCAATGGACATGACCGGGATGTAATGTAAATCAAGTCAGTAAACAAAATAAAAATCAAACAATTATGGAGGAAGAATCAATGAGAAAGATGATGAACAAGGTAGCAGGAAACATGAAGGTAACCGCAGCAAAGGCAGCAATGCTGTTGAAGGATAAGAAGGGAGAGAACTATGTGGATACCGCAGTTAAGATTTTGATTGCGGTGGTAATCGGTGCCCTTTTGCTTGCAGGTTTGTATGCACTCTTCGGAGATGTAGTAATGCCTACCCTTACCAGAAGAATTCAGGAAATGTTTAACTACGCAGGATAATGTCAGAAAAAGAAGGAGGAAGAGAATATGCCTAGAGGAACAACTACACAGGTAAATACCGATAACGCAGAGAATATGGAACAGCAGGTACCCTTTGAGGTAACCATTACAGAGCATAACCCGGAGAGAGGAGTGCTTGCTACAGCGGATGTTAAGGTGGGGAACATGATGACCATTCGTAATGTGAAAATCAAGGAGGATGACTACGGTCTTACCGTTACTATGCCCCGAACCAAGATGCCTCATACAGAGCAGTACAAGGACTCCGTATATTTTGCGGATAAGTCCATGAAGCAGCAGTTTGATAAGGCGGTAGAAAAAGCCTATCAGGATCATGTTCTTACACCGGTGCTGGATGTGGATGAGCCGGAGGAAGATATGGATATGGAGGAAACTCCCGGCATGAGCATGGGAATGTAGCGGATGTTATCGGTGGTCAGGCTCATTTTATTTTTTACTGTTCTGTCGTTGGCGGCAGTTTTTGATATCAGAAAAAGGGAGATTCCGGATTGGATACCGCTGTTGCTTGCAGGAGTGAGTCTGATTTCACCGGAGTCTATGCAGTTTTCAGGACTCTTGGTGGTGTTGCCCCTTTTATTTGTTGGAGTAACCGCAGGTGGTATCGGAGGAGGAGATATCAAATTAGTAGGAGCCTGCGGTCTGGTGCTTGGGTTTGAGAGTACCCTTATCGGACTTATCGCAGGATTTCTGCTATTACTTATCTTTCATGCTGCAGGACAGTGTGTAAAAAGAATTAGAAAAGAGAATAGAGAAGCAGAGGAGGAACAGGCATATCCGCTTGTTCCTTTCTTACTGCCCGGTATGGTCATAGCTGTTTTAGTGTATTTTTAAAAATAAAATTAGGAATCTTTCTACTTACTATTGATAATATTTCGGCATGCCGATATAATATAGGAAGAGGAGGAAATGATGATGGTAGAAAGATTATTGAAGAAACAAAATATGACAAAATACCGACTTGCAGTAGAAGCAGGTATTCCTCACGCTACACTGAATGATATATGCAGTGGAAAAACCAGACTGGAAAAATGCAGTGCAGAAACAGTATATAAACTGGCAAAGGCATTAGGTGTTTCTATGGAAATGCTGACAGTTGCAGGAATTCAGAATGCAGAAAGGGAACGTGCCTATGAATACGGACTGCCGGAATATCTGCAGCATGATTTAGACGCCTACAAGGAAGGACTGAAAAACAAATCTGATTTGTTGGATTGCCTGTGGGGAGAATTGTACGGAAGTATTAACATAGCAGAAATCAATGATAGAGCAATCTCACAGGAGCATGCAGATTTTCTGCGGACCAAATATCTTTTCGGAGGAAAACATGACAGGAACGATTGATTTTACAAACTGTAAGAAGATTTTAGGCAGGGCATACAATGGTGCCAATGGAAAGAAGATTGCAGTGGAATATAACGGAAGAGAGTATATGCTTAAGTTCCCACCATCGGGTGCGATGAAACCCACAGAACTGTCCTATACCAATAGTTGTATTAGTGAGCATATAGCAAGCAGTATTTTTAACATGATTGGTATCAAGGCACAGGAAACTTTGCTTGGAACCTATGAAGTAAGCGGAAAAATGAAAGTGGTATGTGCATGCCGGGATTTTACGGAGAATGGATACCGGCTGTTTGACTTTTGCTCCATAAAAAATACTATTCTGGATTCCGATTCCGGAGGAAGCGGAACAGAACTGGCAGACATTATGGATACCATAGAAAAACAGCAGTATGTGGAACCGTCACTTTTGATGCAGCACTTCTGGAATGTTTTTGTAGTAGATACCCTGCTTGGAAATTTCGACAGGCACAATGGGAACTGGGGATTTTTGTATGATGATTCCATGAAAGAGGCAAGTATTGCTCCGATTTATGACTGCGGAAGCTGTCTGTTGCCGCAGGCAGACGAAAAAATTATGGAGCAGGCACTGGTAAATGAAGATGTGATGAACGCCAGAATCTACCAATTTCCAACATCAGCAATTAAGTTAGACGGAAGAAAAATCAATTATTATGATTTTCTTATGTCGGCAGAAGAGCCGGAGTGCAATGCCGCAATACAAAGAATGGTTCCAAAGATTGACTTGGAGCAGATAGAAGGGTTTATTGAGGAAGTACCCTATATCACGGACTTACAGAAAAAGTTTTATAAGCGGTATATAACCGCAAGGTTTGAACAGATTCTAAAGCCAGCCTATGACATGGTAATGTCAGAAAAGCAGGAACTGTCAGGACCGAACATGACAATTTAATAAATACACTTTAAGGACATCGTAAAATCTACGGTGTCTTTTTTTGCGCCAAAGATTGCAAAAGAAATGGAGGTTAGGAATGAAAAAGATGTTAGTAATCGCCGGTGTGCTGGCAGCCATTACAGGAGTAGCAGCCGCAGTATGCAAGAGCCGGAAAAAATATACAAAGGTAAGAACAAATTATTAGGAGGATTTCAGGATGAAATTATTTAAGAACCGAACTGTTTTGGGAATTTTCTGCATTGCAGTTTCCCTGATTATCTGTTTTGCCATTACACCCCTTGTGAATGCGGGGCTGTCAAAGAAGGTCACCATTGTCCGTTTCAACCAGATGGTGCAGGAAGGTGCGCAGATTACAAAAAGCATGGTGGATGTGGTAGAGGTAGGAAACCATAACCTGCCCGAAAATGTGGTAAGAAACCTTGCAGATGTGGAAGGAAAGTATCTGACTGCAACGGTTTATGCAGGGGATTATATCTTAACGGATAAGATTTCCGAGGAACCGTCTGCGGAGAATAAGTATCTTTACAACTTAAATGGAGAGAAACAGGCCATGTCCATTACCATTAACACCTTTGCGGAAGGCTTGTCCGGCAAGTTAAAGAGTGGGGATATCGTATCCGTGATCGCACCGGATTACCTTGGAAGCGGCGAAACTGTCATTCCGGCAGAACTGAAATATGTGGAGGTCATCGCAGTGACCGCCAAGTCCGGCTATGATGCCAACACGGAGGAACAGAGGACAGAAGAGGAAGAAAAGGAACTGCCGTCTACCGTGACCATTCTGGTAAGACCGGAACAGAGCAGACTCCTTGCAAGACTGGAAGCGGAGGGCGAAATCCATCTGTCCCTGGTATTCCGTGGAGAAGCAGAGAAGGCTTCAGAGTTTATCGAGGCACAGGATCAGGTACTGGATGAGATGAAGGCAGAGGAAGAGGCAGACACGCAGGGAGATGGTGCGACTGAGGAGGGAGCAACATCTGAAGATGGAAAGACTTCCCCTCAAATGAATGCAGACAGTGAAGCCAGAACCGGGGAAACAGAAACAAATACAGATGGGGAGGAATAGATTGTGAACTTTAAACAGAATTCCCTGTTTACCAGAAATACAGGATATAAAGAGGAACCGATGGAGTCTCAGGGCGGTGTGCTTGCCGTATGGGGAAGTCCTTCATCCGGCAAGACTGTCGTTTCCGTAAAGCTGGCAGATTACCTTGCCAGAAAAAAGAAGAATGTACTGCTGATTTTTGCAGACATGACTACACCGCCGCTGCCCTGTATCTGTGCATCCTCCGATCTGGAAGGGGAAAAATCCCTTGGGAGCATTCTTGCCGCAACCCATGTAACGGAAAATCTGATCAAGAAAAACTGTATGTTCTACAGAAAAAATGATTATTTAAGCATGATCGGGATGTTAAAAGGCGAGAACGTGTTTACCTATCCACCTTATGACCAGACGCAGGCGGCGGAACTGATTGAACAGGCAAGGGGAGTAGCACCCCATGTCATTATCGACTGCGGCAGTACCATTGCATCGGATGTATTATCCGCAGTGGCACTGATGGAAGCAGATACGGTGCTTAGACTGGTAAACTGTGATTTAAAATCCATCAGCTACCTGTCTTCACAGCTGCCGCTGCTTAGGGACAATAAGTGGGATGCAGATAAACAGCTTAAGGTGGCATCCAATGTCAAACAGCAGGAGGCAAGTAGCCACATTGAACAGGTGCTTGGCACGGTGGCCTTTCAAATTCCCCACAGCAAGGAAGTGGAAACACAGTGTCTGGAGGGAGATATGCTGGCAGAACTTGGCTTAAAGGAAAGCCGGGCTTTCCGGAAAGAAATTGAAAAAATCAGTAAGGAGGTGTTCGGGGTATGACAGGAAATAATCAGAGCCTTTTCTTTTCCCCGGAAGAGAAGGGAAGAGCATTTTCCGATGTGTTAAAGGAAGTGCAGGAATACATCTCCAGCAAATACTCCACGCTGATGGTGGAGGGCGGAAATGATGAGGTAAAACAGCAGGTCAAGAGATACATCGCAAAATATGTTGCAGATTACCGCATTACCGTAAAGGGAAAGACCAGAGAGCAGCTCATCGATGATCTATACACAGAGATGGCTGAGTTTTCCTTTTTGACAAAGTACATTTTCGGAACCGGTATTGAGGAAATTGACATCAACTCATGGAAAGACATTGAGGTGCAGTACAGCGATGGCAGGTGTGAAAAGCTGGAGGAACACTTTGAATCACCGGAGCATGCCATCAATGTTATCCGGAGGATGCTCCATGTGTCCGGCATGGTGCTGGACAATGCTTCCCCGGCAGTGCTTGGGCATTTAAGCAAGAACATCCGTATTGCAGTATTAAAGACGCCCCTTGTGGATGAGGATGTGGGCATTGCAGCCTCCATCCGAATCGTAAATCCCCAGAGTCTGAAAAAGAGCGACTTTGTGGATGGAGGAACTGCAACAGAAGAAATGCTGGATTTTCTGGCAGAGTGTCTGCGGTATGGCATTAGCATCTGTGTGGCAGGCGCCACCAGCTCCGGCAAGACTACACTGGCAGGGTGGCTCCTTACCACCATTCCTGACAACAAGCGAATTTTTACCATTGAAAACGGAAGCAGGGAGCTGGCTCTGGTAAGGGAAAAGGATGGAAAGGTAACCAATAGCGTGATCCATACGCTGACCAGATTCAGCGAGAATGAAAAACAGAACATCGATCAGGACATGCTCCTTGACATGGCTTTGCGTTTTAACCCGGAGATTATCTGTGTGGGAGAGATGAGAAGCTCCGAAGCCTATACCGCACAGGAGTCTGCAAGAACCGGTCATACTGTGCTTACCACCATTCACAGCAACAGCTGTGAAGCCACCTACAGCCGAATGAGAACGCTGTGTAAAAGAAAATATGATATGGATGATGAGGTGTTAATGGATCTGGTAACCGAGGCATTCCCCATCGTAGTGTTTACAAAGCAGCTTGAGAATAAGAAAAGAAGGCTGATGGAGATCATGGAGTGCGAGATTACCAGGGATGGAAAAAGGCACTTTAATTCCCTGTTCCGCTATGAGATTACGGAGAACCGGGTGGAAGGGGATAAATTCATTATCAACGGTACCCATCAAAAGGTATCCGGCATTTCAGAGAGCCTGAAGAAAAGATTTCTGGAAAACGGAATGTCAAAGGATGTATTAAACCGTATTACAGGGGGAGGTGGAAAGGCATGATAGCAATGCAGGTAGTTGCCTGTCTCGGAATTATGACCGGGTGTTTTCTGCTGTTTGGCATCAGCCTAACGGATTTCACAGGAAACATTTTTACAAAGCTTCTGGACGGACCAAAAGGCATCCGGGAGGAAATTTTGGAACAGACACAGAGAAAGAAAAAATCCTTTTTCCGCAGGGAGATCGAAGAGGTGCAGAGCATCTTAAAAGCAACGGACCGTGAGAATACATTTCCGCTGCTGTGTACGGTATCCCTGCTTTTGTTTGCGGCAGGAGCCGCCGGTGCAGCCATGCTTGGCAACTTCTTTTTAGTGCCGGTTTTAGCAGTAGGATTTATGTTCCTGCCCTTCTGGTATATCAAGCTGACCGCAACACACTTCAAAAAGGATGTGTCTGCGGAACTGGAAACTGCCCTGTCCATCATCACCACAGCCTACCTTAGAAGTGAGGATATCTTAACTTCTGTGGAGGAAAATCTGGAATACTTAAATCCGCCGGTAAAAAATATTTTTCAGGATTTTGTGTCCAGAATCCGGCTGATTGATCCGGACTTAGAGGCGGCTTTGGACGAACTTCGTACCAGAATCTCAGATGATGTGTTCCGGGAATGGGTGGATGCCTTAAAAGCCTGTCTGTATGACAGGTCCTTAAAGACAACGCTGACACCTATTGTGGCAAAACTCTCAGACATGAGAATTGTAAATGCAGAGCTGGAGTACATGGTAATGGAGCCGAGAAAGGAGTTCATCACCATGGTAGTGCTTGTGGTAGGAAACATTCCGCTTTTGTATTTCTTGAATCTGGACTGGTACCATACGCTGATGCACACGGTAGTGGGGCAGATCATGCTGGCAATTGCAGGAATTATCATATTTGTTTCCACCGCCCACGTGATTAAGTTGACAAAACCAATCGAGTACAGATCGTAGAAAGGAGGCAGTATGAATCTGACATTATTTTTTGTGTTTCTTACCTTTGCATCAGGACTCTTTCTGCTGCTTTCGGGTGTGATGCACCTGCCAACCCTTAGAACCAGCAAGATCATGATGGATACAGGCAGGGAAGGAAAGAAGCTGTCAAAGACACTGGATGCGTTATTTTTAGACGGAGCAGTCAGACTGTCACCCTATATCCGAATCAATGATTATAAGAGAAGCCGCATGAACAGCGTGCTGAAAGCATCGGGGATGGGGATGACACCTGAGATTTATACCGCTTATGCCTATATTAAGGCAGGAAGTGTGTTTCTCTTAATGATTCCGGCATTGTATATCTTTCCTCTGGCAGCGTTGTTTGTGATACTGTTAGGGATTATGGTGTACTACAGGGAAATCCAGAAAGCTGATGAAATGCTTCGGGGAAAAAGGGAGCAGATAGAGGAAGAACTGTACCGCTTTGTGTCCACCATTACGCAGGAACTGAAAAACAGCAGGGATGTGTTATCCATGCTGGAGCATTACAAGGAAAACGCAGGTGCAGCTTTCCGGAAGGAACTGGACATTGTGTGTGCGGATATGCGCTCCGGCAGCTACGAAGCAGCCCTAACCCGTTTTGAGGCAAGGCTCAATTCCCCACAGTTATCGGATGTGGTCAGGGGACTTATTGGTGTGCTTCGTGGAGATGACGGAGCTGTCTACTTCCAGATGTTAACCCATGACTTTAAGCAGGCGGAGCTTCAGAGACTGAAAGCAAAGGCGGCAAAGATACCGCCCAAGATCAGGATATATTCCTTTGCCATGCTGATGTGTTTTCTGGCAACCTACTTCGCCATCATCATTTACGAGATTATCAGATCGATGGGAACATTGTTCTAGGGGGGTGCGCATGAAACAGATAAGAAAGATACTGCATGATAAAAGAGGCGAGGGGTACATTGATGTGGCGGTCATGGTACTCTGCGTTATATTAGTCATTGCCCTTGGAGTAAGGCTGTTTCCCATTTTTATCACGAAGATGCAGGTAGATAACTTTGCCGATGAACTGGTAAGGGAGGCCGAGATCAGCGGCAGGGTAGGAAGTGAAACATCAAACAGGCAGAGAGTCTTGGAAGAAAAAACCGGTATCCACCCTGCCGTGCAATGGTCGAGTACCGGGAATCTGCAACTAAACGAAGAAGTAACGGTAACAGTGACCATACAAAAGGATTTGGGGCTGTTCGGGAATTTTGGTTCGTTCCCAATCACGATCCGGGCAAGAGCCTCCGGCAAAAGCGAGGTGTACTGGAAATGAGGAAATATTTGAAACGTATTGTCCTTCTTTTGAAAGACCGCAGGGGGAACATGCTTCCGTTAGTGGTGGCAGTTACCATAGGGATGCTGTTAATCATCCTCGGAGTATCGGAATACATGCGTCTGGTGATTACAGCCGCAGGCATCAAAGATGCAATGGAATCAGCCGTAATCTCCACGGTCAATGATAACTATAACGAGGTTTATCATTGTGTAAGGGAAGGCTATGCTGCAGGCTATGAGCCGGAGGGGGAATCCTTTGCGGCATCGGTGGATTATGGAGATATCTACAGCCGGATGAGTTTCCTGCTTGGACTGGAGGAGGACGGAGATGGTTATGTGAGGATCAATAACGGCGGGGAACAGGAATATCGTCTGAGTAATCTGTCCGTGTCCATACCGAACAATGCACTTGGAGCCGGTGGCGGTTCGTATTATGCAGATGCATCCATACGGCTGGAAGTTCCGGTGCGGTTTGCAGGGAAAATCATCACAAATATGTCAATAAACCTAAAGGTTCGGGCAGCTTATACAGAGAAGTTTTAGTAAGATGTTACAGATATCGTCCGACTTATTACATTTTGATAGACTTTGGAAAAAGAGTGTGATAGGTTGTGGATTGAGAAGAGAGTATTCAAAAATTACATACAGGAGGGATTGCCATGAAAGACAAGACAAAGAAAAGACTTATTATTGCAGGATTTGCAGCCGTGTGTGTGTTAGCAGTTTTCGGGATCAGCCGTGTGCTTTATAAGGAGCCGGTGCAGACTTTGCCGGAGGAGGGTAAGCCTGCGGAAGAGGTGGAGCTTGTGGTAGATACAGACGAAACCATGCAGGTGCCGGAAGAGACGGAAAGCACAGAGGAAAAAACAGACTTGGTCATCGAAGTAGAAACAGATAATACGGTAGAAAGCGGAACACAGGAAATCCAGCCGGACCCGGTAAAGACAGAGGATGAAAAGCCGAAGGAGCCACCGGCACTGACAGAGGATGCAGATGTAACAAATCCGAATACTGAGCCTGCTTATGAAGAGCCGACACAGAACGGAGAAGCTGCAGAAAAAGCGGAGAATAATACACCGGCTTCGGATAATGGAGCCCCCTCACATGGAGATACCAAGGATGGCATGATTTACATCGATGGATTTGGCTGGGTACCAAATGAAGGTGGCGGTGGCAGCGGAACCGAAGCTGACGATATGTACGAGAACGGAAATAAGGTAGGTATCATGGATTAAGGATACCAAGGAAGAGGCACAGTGAAAAGACTGTGCTTTTTTCATGCACTGAGCCACTTGCAAAGCAGGTGGCTCGTTGCATTGGAAGGGAGGCAACATGAAACGAATTAAACGGTTTGTTCTGACCTTTCTTTTGATCTTATCTACATTGGCACCCATGACAGTGTATGCCGAAGGAGAGGGAAACATTGACAATGGTGGTGGAGGATTAGGGGAAGGAACGAACACAAACTATTGGAACACAGGGGATGAAGGAGTCAGAGTCACTGTAGTAAGTGCAAGTGATGGAAGTGCAGTAACCGCATCCATAGATTTAACCAATAAGCAGCCCAACAACATTGTGGTGCATTTTGGGAAAGTCTGCAAAAGTCAATATAGAGCCGGAACAGGGCTGACACCGGATACCGGAACATACAGTTATATCAACCCTGCACAGTCTCTGCCCAAAATTATTACCACATCATCGGGCAGTGCAAGCCTTGCCGCTATCAAAAGTTACTTTACGGATGAGCAGGTAATCAGAAGTATAGCAGGGTATGTGGGGATGGATTATGACACCTTGATAGGTGGAGACTATAAGTTACTGCTGGAACCTATCGCCTATGTAACCTATCAGGGGACAAGGGTGGCTTTTACTGCTACAGAAGCAGCCCTGTATAATCAGGTAACCGGTGGCATGGTACGAAAGAAACTGACCTCACTGACACACAAAAACCTGCCTCTTGCCATGTTCCTTGAAACATCCGATTTAGGATATCCGGCTTGGGGAGGCAGTAAGAACCAGAAGGTATCCGATGAGGAGATTATCGGCTCGTTAGGTCTTGGTATTGTGCGTTTTAATGAGGTCATTACACCGGAAGTGATTGCTGCAGATTATGAGTACCGGGTAAATACCGATGTGGTAACAGCGGTAACGGTTAGCGGAGGACAGAGTGATCCAGACCATCCCGTGAGTGTGACTTTTCATATCCTTGGGAGAAGTTATACCGTAAATAATGTGTATTATCCGGAGGACGGACAGCAGCTTGTGTGGGTAAAATGGCATACTCCATCCACCGAGCAGCACATCACAATCAGTGTAAGCGTCAGCGGAGGAGGAAGTCCCAGCAGGGGAACCATCACCGCTAATATCGTAGACCTTGATAAGAATCCACCACCCAATCCGGTAGCAGATGACAGGAATGACTCCTATAATGCAGGCAATGCCATTGTCCCGGCGAATCCGCAGAAGACGAGTGCATCATGGAGTGTGTGGAGGCCGTGGTGGAAAGAATACTGGGTATGGCATAGTGACTGGAAATGGCATTCCGGCTCACATTCTTTGTCCTGTTCTCCGGGATGTACCAGTAGCCACGGACATTGGGAAGATGAGGGAGAATACGTGGATGAAGGCTGGTGGGAGTACAGTCTGGACAGATACTCGGCATCTTTATCGGCAACGATGGAGCTTAGTACGGATGAGAAATCTCCGACAGCGACAGAAAGTACCATCAAGAGTGGATATGGCGTGAACATCAGTGTAAATGCCAGTGCATCCACCAGCCAGTCCTCGGCAACCACACCGCCACAGACAGCGGTCAGTTATTTCCCGGAGTTTTATTATAAAACCTACTGGAGATTACTAGAGAGGACAAGAAGCGGATACCATGCCGGGTTTGAATTTAAAAACAACCATTATTCCACCTATAACCGCAGGACGCATTTCACACCCATCTGGATGCCGGATGGTACCTATACGGTCTATACCTATTTACTGGACTGTTGGACACCGGATGGAATGCTTTGTGTGAATCTGACCGATTCGGTTCGGATATCCGGGGACTTGTGGGATGACTGGCATATCGCACCGCAGAGGGCAAGGTAAAAATGTAACGAAATAACAGAGAAGAAAAAGGGCAGGAAGTCCGACAAAGAAAGGAAGATTAGATGAAAAAAAAGAAATGGTTAGTTATGGTAACGCTGGTGTTTGTATTTTCCCTCATGTTCGGGACAACGGTATCTGCGGCAGGAACCGGAGATGTGGCAGGAGCCATTGAGGGAACATGGAATGACGCATCCGAGCAGATTAAGACCGTGGTAAACAAAGTTGTGTTTCCGGCAATTGATTTGATCCTTGCGGTATTTTTCTTTGCAAAGCTGGGTACCGCATATTTTGATTACCGAAAGCACGGGCAGTTTGAGTGGGCAGCTCCGGCAATCCTGTTTGCCTGCCTTGTGTTTACTTTAACAGCACCTGCATATATCTGGACAATTCTTGGAATGTAGGAGGCAGGACATGACTTTTTTTGAGGAAGAATTAAAAAAAATTATGGCAGAAAGTGCCATTTTAAAAGACCAGAGGTATGTAGGGCGAATCTGCTATGGAACCATCGGGGAGGATTTGCGAGCAAGGATTGAGTTTGTAACACTCGGCATAAGCAACCAGTATGCAGGACTTAAAGCATCCATTTTCAACAGAAAAGAGGGCGTGGTAGACAGCGTGCTTCTCCGGTTTATGGATGTCTGGGGCAAACAAAAGGTGGGCAATCCGAATTTCAGGGAGGGTGTGGAACCGCACATCTGGACAGACGGGGGAAAAACGGACTGGTATGTGTTCCATCCGTCAAAGGCAGACTACCAGAAGCTGGCAGCCGGAGTGGAGAGGTATCTGTCCGTATTTCAGGATATGGAAATGACGCAGTCCCAGAATTATGGGAGCCAGCAGATAAGCCCGTAAAACAGGCAGCCGACAGAAAGGTGGTGTGATATGTTTATATTTGATTTTGTGGCAGAGACTGTGCTGGACCAGATCATAGACTGGCTGTATGGAAAAATCATTGGTTTCTTAAATGATTTCTTTGTCATGATGAACAACATGGGAGTGGAACTGTTTGACCTGCCTTGGGTGGAAGCAGTTACCACTTTTTTTGGTTACTTTGGATGGGCATTGTTTGGTGTCGGCCTTGTGGTGGGAGCCTTTGAGTGCGCCATTGAATATCAGGGTGGAAGGGGCAGCATTAAGGATACAGCCATGAACTATATTAAGGGGTTTATGGCTGTAAATCTGTTCACCATTGTACCCGTCAACCTATATTCCCTCTGCGTTTCCCTGCAAGGAACATTCGGCTCGGCGATTACAGGCATTATAGATACGGAAAGCATCGGGCTGACGGCACAGCAGGTGTTAATGTCTACGTCTTTTCCGGGTGTAGGAAATCCTATCCTGCAAATATTCTGTGCCATTATGATGGGGTATGCCGTGATAAAGGTGTTCTTTGCAAACTTAAAAAGGGGAGGCATTCTGCTGATCCAGATTGCAGTAGGAAGCCTTTATATGTTCTCCGTTCCAAGGGGATACATAGACGGCTTTATTCAGTGGTGCAAGCAGGTCATCGGAATCTGCATGACTGCCTTTTTGCAGTCCACCATCTTAACCGCAGGACTGATGGTGTTTAAAGACCATCCACTGTTAGGACTTGGACTCATGCTGTCCAGTACGGAAGTGCCCCGGATTGCAGGACAGTTTGGTTTGGATACCAGCACCAAGACCAATATCATGAGCAGTGTATATGCAGCCCAGACCGCCATCAACATGACCAGAACTGTTGTGAAAGCAGTGGCCGCATAAGGATGGTGATACTATCGAAATGAAATTAGGAAGCCTGTTTGATGGAATCGGCGGTTTCCCTCTTGCTGCCATCATGAACGGTATCAGACCGGTATGGGCAAGCGAGATAGAACCCTTTCCGATGGCGGTAACGGCATACCGGTTCCCGGAGATGAAGCACATGGGAGATATCACAAAACTGCATGGGGAAAGTCTTCCTGTGGTGGATGTCATCGCAGGAGGTTCCCCATGTCAGGACTTGTCCGTGGCGGGGAAGAGGGAAGGGTTATCCGGGGATCGTTCCGGATTATTCATGGAGCAGGTGAGGATTGTCAAAGAAATGAGAAAACAGGATAGAAGGAGGATGAGGAACCATAGAAGACGGACAGATGAGTTTATTCGACCTCGGTATATGCTCTGGGAAAATGTGCCGGGAGCCTTCTCAAGCGGAGAATTCTACGGAGCAGATTTCCACAAGGTCCTTGAAGAAGTTTGCTCCATCAAGGAGGCAGGCATATCTCTACCTGGACCGCCGGGAGGGGCATGGACTCCTGCCGGGATTATTATGGGAGAAGGATTCTCTGTCGCTTGGAGAGTATTGGACGCTCAATTTTGGGGTGTCCCCCAAAGAAGAAATCGCATCTTCCTTGTCGCAGATTTTGGAGGATACAGTGCCGGAGAAATATTATTTGAGTCCGACAGCGTGTGGAGGAATTATCAGAAGAAGCGAAAAGAGGGGAAAGGAATTACCTGCTATCTTAAAGCAGGCTCTGCTGATGCAGGCAGGCCAAAACATACAGAACCCCAGAAAGACTATGTAATCTGTCTTTTGGATCAGGGCGGAGAGCGGATGGATGTGTGTGAAAATATCAGCGGAACGCTGCTTGCACACGGACGTTCCAATCCGCCTATTATTATGGCTACCAGTCAGGGAAATGCAGAGATAGGAGTCGGCTATTGCCCTACCATTACAGCAGCGGCAGGAATGGCAGGAAATAACCAGCCGATCCTGTTTGACAATCATGGACCGGATACGCGCTATACCGGTCCTGTGGAGGTGGCCCAGACCATCACTTCGGCACTTGGCACAGGGGGAAATAATACACCGCTTGCCGTAAATAAAGAGCCTTTCTGTATTGCCGGAAACATTGTAAACAGGAAAGAAAAAAATGGCGGAAACGGCTGCGGTTACCAGCAGGGCATCAGTTATACCCTGACCACAGAGGACAGGCATTGTATCTACATTCCCCACGAACAAGAAGAACCTTACCAGAAGGTAATCGGAAGCCTGTGTGCCGGGGATGAAAAGATGATCGGCAATCAGTATGTGGAGCAGGGCAAGTGCATTGTGGATGTGACCAGACTTGTGCGCAGGCTGATTCCGTTGGAATGTGAACGCCTGATGGGGTTCCCGGATTACTGGACGGACATACCAAGGGCAAGTGACAGTGCAAGATACAGAGCGCTGGGGAACAGTGTGGCGGTGCCATGCGTAGATTTTATTCTATGCGGCATCGCCATGTACTTATCAAAAATGGGAGAGGAGGAAGAGGATGTATATCTATCCCGATAACTTGAAGGCAAAGGCAACCATGTGGCTGTGGGGATTAAAGGACTTAGCCATTGTCGGAATCATTATTTTATTCTCTGTGTTTGCGTTCGCCTATGCAGGGGTGTGGTTCCCATTAGTCATCGCAGGAGCCTATGCCTTTCTGACCATACAGGTGGAGGATACGACCATTATGGATTTTATCCGGTATGCCTGTGCTTATTTTTTCATGGACCAGCAGCAATATGAATGGAGGTACACACCGGATGAGTAAAAAGAACATGGAATCCACCAGAGAACTGATGGGAACCAGAGAAGTGACGGATTACAGTATCCGAACATACAGGAATGAGGAGCTGGTTTACTTTTTAATCCAGCCCAGCAACATTTCCGTGCTGTCAGAGGAGAGTCTGTCAGCCAGAATCTATGGACTGATGACGGTGCTTAAGGGCATCACGGAAATCGAAATGATGTGCTTAAATTCCAGAGAGAATTTTGAGGACAACAAAAGATATCTGAAGAAACGGATGGAGGAAGAAACCAACCCGACAGTACGAAAACTGCTGGAGAAGGATGCCAATTACTTAGACCGTATGCAGGTGCAGATGGCTACCGCCAGAGAGTTTCTGTTAATTATCCGGCTTCGCAACCAGAAAGAAAACGAGATTTTCTCCTACTTAAACCGCATTGAAAAAATGCTGACAGAGCAGGGCTTTACTTCCAAGAGGGCAGAGGAAGAGGATATCAGAAGACTCCTTGCAGTGTACTTTGAGCAGAATGTGACAACCGAAAAATTCGAGGAATTTGACGGAGAAAGGTGGATCATCTTAAATGATTAGAACCTGATAAAAACCTGCGATTTCGATTGCCATTCCAGGTCGTTGCAGATATAATGAAAGGGAACTAGTTTAGGGAAAGAGGTGTAATCTTGAATTTATCAGAAGTATTGGAAAAACAGAAGAAATATGAAGCGGCAAGGGACACTTTCCCGGAAATGACCATTGCTTCTTACGAGAAAGCCTTTGAGATTGAATTTGCACACAATTCTACTGCCATTGAGGGGAATACCTTAACCTTAATGGAAACCAAAGTAGTCTTGGAGGATGGGATTGCCATCGGCGGCAAATCCCTGCGGGAGATATATGAAGTAGTAAACCACAAGAAAGCATACCAGTATGTAAAGGACTGTATCAAAGAGGATCTGGCACTGGATGAAAAAATCGTAAAGGATATTCATGCACTCTTGATGGAAAATATCCTGACAGGCGGCATCTACCGAAGGGAAGAGGTAGTGATAAGCGGTGCAAGCCATACCCCGCCGGCAGGCAATGGGATGTATGCCCAGATTAAAAATTTCTACGTGGAACTGGCAGAAAAGAGCAGCTTAAATGGAATCGAGCTGGCAGCCTGGACCCATGCGGAATTTGTCCGTATCCATCCTTTTTTGGACGGAAACGGAAGAACCTCAAGACTGCTTATGAATTATCAGTTGCTGAAAAATGGTTTTTTACCGGTATCCGTGGCAAAAGAAGACAGACTGGATTATTATAATGCCTTGGATAAATATGCAGCGGAGGGAGACTTACAGCCATTCATGGAACTGGTTGCCACCTTAGAAGAAAAGCAGCTGGATAAGTACCTTGCCCATGTGCAGGAGCAGGAAATGAAGGCACCGATGCAGACAATGTAATAAAAAATGACAAGTAAATACCGCAGAGAATGAAGTATCAGACGAAAACGTTTGGTACTTTTTTTCTACCCAAAAATCAAGAAACAGGAGGTATCCATGAATAAAAACAGAAAGAAAAACACGGTAACCGAGTCGGCAGCCGAGGCAAAGCTGAAAGGGTTTCTGGATATGATTGCCCCATCCGTTATCCAGTTTTATACGGATCATTATATCTGTGGAAATACATACCGAAGTGTCTGGGCACTCCGGGAATACCCGACAGCCACGGATGAACAGGCAATCCTTAGACACCTTGGGGAAAAGGATGGTGTTACCTTAAGAATCTACACCAGACAGGTGACACCGGCAGAGGAGAAAAAGATCATCAGCAATGCGGCCAACAAGAACCGCATGAAACAAGGAAACACAGAGAACTTACAGGAAACGGTTACCGCAGCAAGCAACTTGCAAGATGTGACAACCATCATTTCCACCATGCACAGGAACAGGGAGCCGCTTTTACACACCGCTGTGTTTCTTGAACTGTCTGCACCGGATATGGAAAAGCTGAAGCTGTTGCAGACGGAGGTGTTGACAGAATTAATCCGTTCCAAGCTAAATGTGGACAAGCTCCTGCTGCGCCAGAAGAAGGGATTTCTGTGTGTCCATCCGGCAGGCAGAAATGTGTTCCGTGAGCAGTTTGAACGGGCACTCCCTGCATCCAGTGTGGCAAATCTGTTTCCCTTTAACTATTCCGGCAAGACAGATAAGAATGGCTTTTATATCGGCAGGGATAAGTTTGGGAGCAATGTCATTGTGGACTTTAATCAGAGAGCCGATGACAAGACCAATGCCAACATCCTGATCCTTGGAAACTCCGGGCAGGGTAAATCCTATCTGTTAAAGCTGATACTGACCATTTTAAGGGAATCCGGCATGAAGGTCATCTGCCTTGATCCGGAGCATGAATACATAGATCTTACCAACAATCTGGGCGGATGTTTTGTGGACCTTATGAGTGGCGAGTTTATTATTAATGTGTTAGAACCTAAGACTTGGGATGAGAACGGAAGTCCTGAAGATACAGAGGCACCAATTGCCTTCCGCTGTTCTTCTAAATTAAGCCAGCACATCTCTTTCTTAAAGGACTTCTTCCGTACCTATAAGAATTTCACGGACAGCCAGATTGATACCATTGAAATCATGTTAGGAAAGCTGTATGAGAAGTGGAATATCCGGGATGATACGGACTTTAGTAAGCTGACACCTACGGATTACCCCATCCTTTCAGATCTTTATGATCTGATGGAAGAGGAATACAGGCACTACGATGCCAAAAAGAAAGAACTGTATACCGCAGAGCTTTTGCAGGAAATCTGTTTAGGACTTCACTCCATGTGTAAAGGAGCGGAGTCCAAATTTTTTAACGGACATACCAATATCACGGACAGCAGCTTCTTAACTTTCGGTGTCAAAGGACTGTTGCAGGCAAGCAGAAATGTGAAGGATGCCATGCTGTTTAACATTCTTTCCTACATGTCCAATGAACTGCTTACCAACGGACATACTGCCGCCAGCATTGATGAGTTTTATCTGTTTTTGACCAACCTGACAGCGGTGGAATACATCCGCAACTTCATGAAGCGTGTCCGTAAAAAGGAAAGTGCGGTCATCCTCGCCAGCCAGAATCTGGAGGACTTTAATATTGACGGTATCAGAGAATATACAAAGCCGTTGTTTTCCATTCCGACACATGCCTTTTTATTTAATGCCGGAAATATCGATGCCAGATTTTACATCGATACTTTGCAGCTTGAGAAGAGTGAGTACAACCTGATCCGTTATCCCCAGAGAGGTGTGTGTCTCTATAAGTGCGGCAACGAAAGGTATAACCTGATGGTCCATGCACCGGAATATAAGGAGAAGCTGTTTGGTAATGCAGGAGGCCGCTAAGCGGGAATGCCGATGGATTTACGGGAGCAGAAATTCGGGATTGAAATAGAACTGACCGGTCTTACCAGAAAAAGAGCGGCAGAGGTGATCGGAAAGTATCTGGGGCAGGAACCCCATTACGATGGCGGCTATTATGAGGAATACAGTGTCAGGGACGGACAGGGAAGAAAGTGGAAGGTCATGTATGACTCCAGCATTGTTGCAGTGAAAAAGGGCGGCGGTTCTGCCGGGGATGAGTACAAGGTGGAATTTGTATCCCCCATCTGTGAGTATGCAGATATCCCAACGATTCAGGAACTGGTACGGCAGTTAAGACATGCAGGAGCCATAGCCGGGGAAAATGCCGGTATCCATGTTCATGTGAATGCAGCACCCTATACGGCAAGAACACTCCGCAACATTACCAACATCATGTACTGCAAGGAGGATCTGATCTATAAGGCATTGCAGGTAGATGTGGAGAGGGAACACAGATACTGCAAAAAAGTGGAGGAAAGTTTTTTGCAGGAACTGAACCGGAAAAAACCAAAGTCCATAGAGGAAGTCAGCAACATCTGGTACCGGGGAAGGGATGGCAGAAACAGGCATTACCATGAGAGCAGATACCACTGTCTGAACCTGCACAGTGTGTTCCAGAAGGGAACCATTGAGTTTAGGCTCTTTAATTCCACTACCCACGCAGGAAAAATCAAGACCTATATACAGCTCTGCCTTGCCATCTCTGCACAGGCGTTAAACCAGAGCAGTGCCAGCCGTATCAAGACAACCAGCACCAACGAGAAATATACCTTCCGCACATGGCTTCTCCGTCTGGGAATGATCGGGGATGAGTTTAAGACCGCCCGTAAGTTTCTTTTGGAGAACCTTGAAGGCGGTATTGCATGGAAGGACCCGGAACAGGCAGAGAGACAAAAGGAGAGGCTTAAAGCAAAAAAGGAAAAAGAAGAAGCAAATCAGACAGCGGAGGCAGAGAACCTCCGGCTAGAAGAAGGCGCGGAAGAAGAGTCACAGGGAATGCATATGACCATGTAAACAATCAGAGATTTTAAGAAAGGCAGAGAGAAATGGAAAAGAGAAAGAAATATATCGCTTACGGCTCCAATCTGAATCTGGAGCAGATGGCAAGAAGATGTCCCACAGCGAAGGTAATCGGCAGAGGAGAAATCAGGGATCATGAGTTACTGTTCCGGGGATACCGGGAGTCGGCAGTGGCAACGGTGGAACCAAAGAAGGGAGCCAGCGTTCCTGTTCTTATCTGGGAGATTGGACCGGAGGATGAAAGAAATCTGGATATTTACGAAGGGTATCCGAGACTCTATGGAAAGGTGAATCTGGAAGTGCAGACAGAGGAAGGCTCAGAATCCATCATGGCTTATACCATGAATGAGGGACATGAAATCGGAATGCCATCGGTACCCTATCTGGAAACCATCACAACCGGATATCTGGAGGCAGGCTTTGATGTAAACCGTCTGCTTGAGAGTGTATCCCATTGCAAGGAACTGGCAGAAAGAGAACCTGTTTGTGAAGGAATGGAGGAGAACCCATGGAACCAGCAACTGCTGCAATGATCGCCAAAGCTGCCATCGCAGTGGGTACCAATAAGAAGGTCTGGACAGGAATCGCTTCCGTGATTGCCGCGTTGTGTCTGCCGTTTATCCTGATTATCGTGTGCATCTTAAGCATTGCATCCGGCGGGGCAGATCATAACCGCTCTGCGGTCCGTCTGGCATTTGAAGGAGGAACCATTCCTTCCGGCATGCCTGCTGATTACCGGGAATACATCGGACAGATGCAGGAAAGCTTCGGGGAACTGGATACGGTTCTTGGCGAAATCGACAACATGACAGAAGGCGAGCTTACAGACCGTTATCTGGTCAAAGCCGTGTTCTATTCTCTGTATTTCGGCGCCGACAGGGTCCGGCTGGATGCCTCTGATTACCAGCGGTTTGCGGAGTGCTTTGTGAATTATGAAGAACGCACCAGAACCATAGAAAATCCGGATGGCAGTGAGAGTGAAGAAACCTATGTGGTGGCAGTGGCGGTCACAGATAAGGTGGAGCTGTTTGAAAAGATCAGCACGGACTATGGAAAGTCCCTCACCTATGAGCAGCAGTCCAATGCTGTGAATGTGTGGTATCTGGCAAAATATCATACCACCGCACCACAGGAAGGAGATGCTTTTGAGGGCTGGGCGGGCTGGAGTGTGTCAGGGGAAGTCACTTATTATGACCTGCCTGCAAGCGAGGTGGGAGGAAAGGTAGTAGAGCTTGCCCTGTCAAGGCTGGGACATCCCTATTCACAGACCTATCGCGGAAAGGGCAATTATACGGATTGCAGCTATCTGACCATGTGGTGTTACAGACAGGCAGGCATCACCATACCCGGAACTGCGGCAGAGCAGGGAAGGTACATGGTGGAACATAACCTTACGATTGCAAAGGAGAATTTGCAGCCGGGGGACCTTGTGTTCTGGAGCCATAAACCAAACGGGAGATTTATGAACATCACCCATGTGGGTGTTTATGCAGGAAATGGAATGGTGGTGGATGCATCCTATTCCAAAGGAAAAGTAGTACATCGGAATTTATTTGACAGTGATAAACAGGTGCTGTATGGCAGGCCACAGTAGTTTTTGTGATGCCAAAGGCATCTGTTTTGCTTTGCAGGAGAAACTTTCTCCCGCGGAAAGGAGGAAAGGTGAGAGCAGTTTTTATGAGAAAGGAGCCGGAGATAGATACTAAAGAATTTCAGGTGGAAAAGGTCATTACTTTACCATCCGAACAGTACGCATACTTCACACAGCATCTCATGAAGGAACATGATTTTATCAAAGAGAATGTGGATTTGATGTATGAAAAGGATGGTGTATGGCACTGTCTTCTGGTAACCGGAGAGGGCATGGACGAGGGTGTGCTGGTGGAAAGTGAGGGTTCGGCTTATGCAAGATATTCCGCTTTTGTACCGTCCGCACAGGAAATCATCAGACAGTATCTGGACATGCAGGAAACGCAGACAGATGGCATGCAGATGAAGATGTAGGAGGAAAGAGAAATGGCAGAGAGAGAAATCAAGATCGGGTTTCCCGAAGTAAAAATGGAGGCACTGGAGTTTTTCTTAAAGGAGAATGATACCACTGTAGAGAAGGTGTTAAGGGAGCATCTGGATAAGACCTATGAGAAAAGTGTGCCCCAGCAGGTCAGAAAATTTGTGGAAAGCAAGATGACTCCCCAGACGGAGGAACCTGCCCAGAATGAAGCCGGAAATGCAAGACAGGGCAGAGGACAGGGAAGAAGAAGCACCCGACAGCAGACCGCAAGGGAGACTGTTTCGGAGCAGGAAAATCACGGAGCAGAACAGGCAGCGGAACAGGAGCAGACTGGCGGTATGTCCATGAGTATGTAGAGAACAGGAGGTAAGAGACTTATGAATTATGAAGGCTTTAAACAGTATGTGGCAGACCATATCAAAGAGTTTTTGCCACAGGATTATAGTGTGCATGAGATCAGTATTACGAAGCAGAGAAAGAACAATGACGTGGTTTGGGATGCACTTTCCATTAAGGGAGACTGCAATATTGTACCTGTCATTTATCTGGAACCGTACTATCAGGCCTATACAGATGGTGTCAGGATGGATGACATTTTACAGAAAATAGCAGACATGTACATGAAGAGTATGGAGCAGGTAAGCGGATTTCCTATCGAAAGTTTTCAATATGAAAAGGTAAAGGATGACATTTTTGTTGTGGTACAGAATGCCGGGATGAATCAGGAATTACTGGAGAAGGTACCACATGAACTGAGAGAAGATCTGGCACTTCTTTACAGAGTCAGCATGGAGCTTCCCAATGGTGAAAAGGGAAGTGTATTAATCCATAATAACCATTTAGAAATGTGGGGAATTGATGAAAAAACATTAAAGGAAGTGGCGTGGAACAATATGCATAACCATTTTCCGCCGGAGTTTGCTTCCATGGGCAAAGTATTACGTTCCCTTGGTTATAATGAAATACCGGAAGGTGCAGAACTTATTGAGATGTATGTCCTCACTAATAAGGATAAACATTATGGTGCTGCTTATATGTTTGACACGGAAGTCATGAGCAGGATAGCAGAAGAGATGGGTGGGGACATTGTGGTTTTACCATCCTCTATCCATGAAAGTATTTTGTTAAAGAAGGGAAAAGATACAGATTTTGATACACTGCGTGAAATGGTAAAAGAGGTGAATCGCACACAACTGCTCCCGACTGAAATTTTATCGGACGAAGTATATCAGTACAGCAGGGATACGCAGACCTTATCCCGTGTGGTGGCATCACAGGAAGAATTTTTGATGCCGGACAAGGTAAGTATGGAAGAGATGCATGCCTATGGGTACACGTGGGATGGCATGCTACCGCTTACGAAGGAGAGGGCATTAGAACTGCTGGATACAGAGTTGGTACTACATAAGCTGTACAACGACGGAGCCGAAGCCACATTGGATAGCAGGAATGAAATCCTTTCCCATGACGGGCTGTTTGGTGTGGAGAAAGATTCGTGGATAAACTATTTGGAGTCCCAGAGTCAGAACGAAACCAATGGGATGATACAGGAAATGTGATACAGCAGGAGGTCTTTCCGTGCTGTGTTTGGCAGAAAAAATATAATAATTATTTTGTGATACGGAGGTAGATAAACATGAAACAGGCAGTGGTGACCATCAAGTATGAAGAGGAAAAGCTGAATGCGATCAAGCAGTACATGGGCAAGAAGGACGCTGACTTTGAGTCTGAATTGAACGAGGTGCTGGGTAAAATGTATGAAAAATATGTTCCCCAGGCCGTGAGAGAATACATCGACAGCAGGGGAGATGTACCGGCAGCCATTAAGAAAAGCAATAAAAATACTGCGAGAACCACAGGCACATCCGCCGGAATGTCTGCCCAAAACGAGTAATGGCAGAGGAGTGGCGGTTGGAAAGCAGGGAGAAGGAAAAGCAAATCACCCCCCTGTGAACGTCCGTGAGCCGATTTGTGCCCTTGTCTGGCAAAAGTGGATAAAGTGACCGACCAGCACCCTTTCTGCCCTGTGTGAGCCGATTTGGAGAAGAATAACGGAAACATCCGGGAATGGCAGCTTTTGTGAGCAGGGGAAAGCCTAAAAAACTGGGGAATTTAGGGCTGTAAAACTAGGGTCGAAAATAGTGCAGGTTAAAGGGGTTATGCCGCCACCGGGCGGCTTAACCCGTCAAACACCCACCGGCAGAGCCGTTGGGAGATTTGTGGTATGGCATAACTTTTTCGTAAATTTTGAAATTGTTATGCTTAATTTTATTGTTTTCACGAATTGAAAGGCTTTGTGGAAATTTTAGTTTATGCCTTTCACCAAAATGCTTGCAGGCAGAAGAAAAAAAGGAGGATGAGAGTGGCAAGTGAAGAGAAGGGAAAAGTAAGAAAAGGATTTTATATTGAGGAAGAAGTGCTGGAGCAGATAGATGGATTGCTTGAACAGGCTAATGTAAAATCCAGAAATGAATTTTTGAATCAGGCATTAAAATTCTATATCGGTTATCTGACATCAGAGAAGATTGAAAACTATATGCTTTCCGCGATCTCCTCCGTAATGCATGCAACCGTAAAGGATAGTGAGAATCGGATGGCACGGGCAATGTATAAGCTGGCAGTGGAAACCTCCAAGCTGTCCCATGTGATTGCATACAGTCATGGAGTGGATGAAGTGACACTGCAAAAGCTACAGGCGAAGTGTGCGGATGAAGTAAAGCGGATTAATGGAGCGGTAAGGTTTGAAGATGCCTATGTATATCAACATGATTGATATGAGGGAAAGCAATGACAAGTCTTTTCTCGAATGATATAATGGAATAAATTAGGCGCAACAAGGAAGAACAATTGAGTTTTTTGTTGTATATTTAATGGTAGAGTGTGTATTAATAATATCGTTTACTTTATAAATAGATTGAAGAGGGTGGAGACAAATGCAAGAAATAGTAAGTTCCTTTAATGACTTAATAAGCGCAATAGGAGTGTGGTTGTCTATCAACAGAGATTCAATATTAGCTGGTATAATTTCAACAGTTATTTTGGGGATAATTGGAAAAACCATATATTTTCTATTAAATAAACCCAAGGAAATACACGAATTATTGAGAACAAATAATTTTAATGATTTAGATTGGATCGAAGAATTAGATAAAGCCTTGGAAATTAAAGATACAATGAAAAGGAATTTTCCAGAATATTCGGATTATCTGCTGATTCAGTATGGTTCCTCTGTTGATGCAAATAGTAAATTACCGCAAGACTATGATTTTATTGTATTGATGTTAGGATTTCCAAAAGAAGGAAGAAGATATTTACATAATAAAGGTACTGGTGGATTAGATGATGTATCATCTAAAGAAAATAAGTTTGATGTTGATATTGTTTATAGAGATTATCTTTCATTTCTGTATGCTGCCACTGCGGGGATGCCTTATGAAAATAGTGTTATAGTTAATGGAAGACTTCTTAAGGGACATAAAGGATATTTTCAATGGCTAAAAAATATTACACAAAACCATTTATATGATAGAGACTTTCTGATAAGAAGATTTGAAGACAAAATTGCAACAGAAAAACAAGAATTGGATAAATGTATTTTTGAGAATAAAAAATTTGAGCATGACAAATATTACGTTATACGGGCGGGATATTATTACATAACTTCATTGTTACAACTAGAACACATAAAGAAATTTGATAAAGTTTTCTTTCAAGAAGATGTAGTTGAATTATCAAAAGTTAGAATGTTCTATAAGGATTTTAAAGAAGAAATTAGAGAAAAATATGTTACGCTAGTTGAATGCCTAAAAAGAAATAGTTCAGTAAACGATATATTAATTACTGACATAGAGGATATACTACATGAGATAGAAACTTGGGAGGAATAAAATGTTTGAAAAGATAAAAAATATGATTAAAATAGAAAAAAAATTTAATCCTGGAATTTTTACAGAAAGTACATTAAAAACTAGTTTTTATGAAGAATTACAAAAAAACGGTTGGTGTGATATAGTCGATGATAAACCAGATAATTTAGTTAATTTTATTCAGGTTAATGTAAAGAAAACAGTGCATATATAAAGTTAAGAGGTAAAAAATGTAAATTTTAGGTTTCACCTGTTTTTACATACAATTAAACAATATAAGCCAAGAAGGCCATTGCAAAAAGTGTAGTGGTCTTTTTTCATGAGGAGAAAATATGCCCAAACTAATCTTACGCTGCAATTACTTAAAGAATGCCCCTCCCTCGCACCTGGCCAATTACATGAACTACATTGGTACCCGTGAGGGTGTGGAAAAGGTAGACAGTACAATGTCTTTGCTGCCGGCAACCGTCAAGCAGAAAGAACTGATAGCAGATATCCTATCCAAGATTCCCGATGCAGACCGCATGCATGAGTATTATGATTATCTCCAGAGACCGACCAGAGAGAATGCCTCGGAGTTTATCACACAGGCATTGGAAAACAATCTGGACATCATAGCGAAAAAGAAAAACTATATTGATTATCTGGCGAACAGACCGAGAGTAGAAAAAATAGGTACTCACGGTCTGTTTTCTAATGAAGGGGAGGCGGTAGTGCTTTCCAAGGTGGCAGAGAAAGTGGCAAACCATCCCGGAGTTATCTGGACGAATGTCATCAGTCTGCGAAGAGAAGATGCGGAAAGACTTGGGTATAACAATGCAGCACAGTGGCAGGCTCTGCTCCGCAGCCGGGTGCAGCTTCTGGCAGAGAATTATAAAATCGACAGCAGAAATCTGAAATGGTATGCAGCCTTTCATAATGAATCCCATCATCCCCATGTGCATCTGGTGGTGTATTCCACGAACCCATCCGAAGGCTATCTTACAGAAAAAGGGATTGAAGCCATGCGGTCTGCATTTGCACACGATATTTTCCGTCAGGATTTTATGAGTATCTATGAAAAGAAAACAAGGCAGAGAGATGCGTTAAAGGAGCAGGCAGAAAAAAGCCTGCTTTATTTACTTGAACAGATGCAGTCGGGAATGATACACAGCGGTACGATTACAGAAAAAATGGAGCTGCTGTCAAAAAGGCTTATGAATACCGGAGGCAAAAAGGTCTATGGATATTTAAAAGCGGATGTGAAAGCCATTGTCAATGATATCGTGGATGAGTTGGCAAAGGAGAAGTTGGTGGAAGAATGCTATGAGAAATGGCTGGAGAGTCAGCAGGAGATTATCGGACACTACAAGGATGCATCAGTAGAAGTCCTGCCGCTGTCCGCCAGAAAAGAATTCAAAAGCATCAAAAACATGGTAATCAAAGAGGCGGTAAGATTTGGAGAAGGCTATCTCTACACGGAAGAAATGGATAGAGCCATGGAAGAGGTACCGGAAAATGAAATATCAGAAGCAGATGCCAATGACAGGGAAATTGTAAATATGCCGGAAGAAGATAGTAGAGAAAATACCAGAGAGGATATTGGGGAAGAGTCAACCATAGAGGGAACAACTCCAGCTAGAACGATTTCAGGGGGAACAACACCAGAAGAAGCAACCACAGAACATACATCAGTGTATGCCGAGTGGACTGATCTCTACAAGGAGGCCAGAACCTATCTGTACGGCACCAAGGAGATAGAGCCGGACGGCGAAGCAGCCTATGAGTTAATGAAGGAGGAGGCAGAGAACGGAAATGCCTATGCTATGCACGACATGGGCAAGATGTATGAAAAAGGAATCTTCGTGGAAGCAGACACAGAAGTTGCAGAAAAGTGGTACCGGTCTGCACTGGAGAGCTTTCAGGAATTGGAGCAGGTAAAAGAGAAAGCCTATCTGGAATACCGCATCGGTAAGATGTATCAGTATGGATTAGGCACAGATGCAGATGAATCGCTGGCAGCAAGATGGTTTCAGGAGGCAGCAAATAAGAAACACAAGTACGCAGAATATTCTCTGGAAATGTTTTATTTGCAGGGAAAAGGTGTGGAGCAGGACGATGCAACAGCATTCCACCTATTTCGAAAATCTCATCAGAAAGGAAATCCCTATGCATCCCATGAACTTGGAAAATTATATGAATGTGGCAGGGGAACGGAAAAGAGTACAGATTTGGCAGAGAAAAGCTTCCGGGTTGCATTCCTTGGTTTTCTGAAGATGGAAAAGGAGTCCAGAGATGACAATCTTATGTATCGGATCGGCTGTATGTATCTGCACGGAACCGGAACGGAGCCGGACGAGGAAAAGGCAGAGCATTATTTAAAAAAGGCTGCCGGTTACAACAATGCCCATGCAAGGTATCAGTTAGCAAAAATGTATATCCGACAGGAACAGAAGAGGAAAGAGGAACATCCGGGCATGGAACCGGATCATGAAAAAATCAAATATGCCATGAACTGTCTGGAAGAACTGGCAGGACAGGGAAATTCCTTTGCCGCTTATGCCTTGGGCAAACTGTTCACAGAGGGAGACCTCATTGCCAGAGATATGGAAAAAGCAATTTACTATCTGGAACAGGCAGCATCCCAACATCACGAGTATGCCCTGTACCGGTTAGGCAGGCTGTATCTGGCAGGAGAAGGTGTGGAGAAAAATGTTCCAGCCGCCCTGCAAATGCTGACGGAATCCGCAGAAAAAGGGAACCAGTACGCGCAGTATGTTCTGGGTAAGTTATACCTGATAGGGAAAGAGGTGGAACAGGACAGGGAAAAAGCATATGAATATTTCAGATTGGCAGCGGAGCAGGGAAATGTGTACGCTGCTTATTTTCTGGAACATTGTGGAGAAGGGTATCATCCGGATTTGTTACTCATGGCTACAAGGCTTCTGCATCACTTGGAACGGATTGTGGAAGAGGATGTAACCGGAAGGAAAGGAGGCAGAGGCAGCGTGGATCGTAAGCTGGCACGGAAAATCCGACAGAAGAAGATTGCACAGGGACATGCCGGGGATGACAGGGAAGAAATGGTACAGACGCAGTAGGAAGGAGGAAACGGATGGGAGATTTTATTTACTTTACGGAAGAACAGAAGGAGAGAGCCAATGCAGTGCCCATATTAAATATTCTGCGTGATATGCACGAAGAGGTAGAAAAGGCAGGGAACGAATGGCGGTGGAAAAGACATAGAAGCGTCACCTTCCGGGGAAACAGGTGGTACCGTCACAGCCAGCAGACAGGAAGCCATGCCATCGACTTCATGCAGGAATTCTTTGGAATGAATTTCCCGGAAGCGGTGACCTATCTGTTAAATGGCGAAACAGGGGAAGTCATTCATGGAAGAAAGCATCTAACAGTGGAAGAAAGAACCGCTATCAGGGGTTCAGGGAAACCAAAGGAAAACAGAACACAGGAAAACGAAGAGAGCCCCAAAAAGGAACTGGCCATTCCCAAGAAGCATGAAAACATGAAGCGAGTCTATGCGTACCTGATGCAGAAGCGGTATATCAGCCGGGATGTGATTTCCTATTTTGCAAAGCAGGGAACCCTGTATGAATCCGAAGACCATCACAATGCTGTTTTTGCAGGCGTGGATAAGGAGGGAAACATCCGGCATATTCATAAAAAAGGAACCTACTCAGACGGAAAGAGCTTCCGCATCAATGAAGAAGGCTCCGATCCGTCCTATGGTTTCGGATATGCCGGAAAAGGAAAGAAGCTCTATGTATTTGAGGCACCCATTGACCTGCTTTCCTTTCTGACACTGTATCCCAAAAACTGGCAGGAGAACAGTTATATCGTGTTAAACGGAGTGTCCGAACATGCCATGCTTGGAATGTTAAAGGAACATCCCAATCTGCAGGAAATTATTTTATGCCTGGACCATGACGCGGCAGGCATTGAAGCATGTGGCAGACTGGCAGAGATTCTGGCAGAAAAGGGATTCCGACAGATCAGGGAGCTGCGTTCCTGCTTCAAAGACTGGAACGAAGACCTAAAAAACAGGAATGGGGAAGAGGCCATTCCGGCAGAGGAACATCCAAAGATAACAGAGTGTGCCGGATGGATTGCTATACTGAAGGAAGTAGCATCACATATTGATGTGAAATATGCGACAAAGGAGAGCATCTGCCGGTATTATCAGGGCATTTATAATGAACTGATGAAGGGAAGGACAAAAGAAAATCTGGAGAGCGCCTTTGACGGGGATGGTATGCTGCTTGCAGGAGTTCTGGTGCGGTGCATGGAAAAGGAAGGAACAGAGCTTGGCCACCAGACCAGTACAGATGCCATTCTGGACAATCTGTATAAAAGATACCGGCCTCACAGAGGCAAGGGGAATTTCAATACCCGTATCCGAAATATGCAGAAAGCCTTTGAGGAAGTAATAGAGGTATTTGATACAAAGGATCTGACACAAAAAGAAAATAAGGAGCTGCTGGTCAGAAAATGTATGAGCCTTACGATGGAATGCATCAAGGCTCATATTTTTGTTGCCACAGATGTTCCAAAACAGGAAATGGCGCAGGGGAAGGAGATGAGGATGGAATGCAGCCAGTTGTGATACTATTGACAGCAGGTGTGATGATGTTTTCCGTGATCGGAGGCTTATCCCTGCTGGCACACTACTACACATTAAATGGAATCAAAAGCAGGACCGTGGGTGACGGACAGCATGGAACTGCAAGATTTGCCACTAAAAAGGAAATCGAAACAACCTATGAGGAAGTGCTGTATGAACCGGAGAAATGGAGGAGGGGAGAAAATCTCCCTACAGCACAGGGAATCATTCTTGGCAGTATAGAAAAGGCAGGAAAGTTATATGCACTGGTGGATACCGGGGATGTGCACTGCCTTATGATCGGAGCAGCAGGCGTGGGTAAAACCGCGCATTTTTTGTACCCGAACATCGAATATGCCTGTGCCTGTGGCATGAGTTTCCTCACTACAGATACCAAGGGCGATTTGTACCGCAACTATGCCGGACTTGCCAGAAAATACTATGGCTATGAAACCGCAGTCATTGATTTAAGAAACCCCACCAGAAGTGATGGCGATAATATGCTCCATCTGGTCAACAAATATATGGACCAGTATCTGGCAGATCATAATAATTTAAGTGCCAAGGCAAAGGCGGAGAAGTATGCCAAGATTACAGCCAAGACCATTATATCCTCCGGCGGAGCTGATAGTTCCAGCTATGGACAAAATGCATTCTTTTATGATGCCGCAGAGGGGGTACTGACGGCGGCTATTTTACTGATTGCAGAATTTTGTCCTAACGAAAAGAGACATATCATCAGCGTGTTTAAGCTGATACAGGATTTGCTGGCACCATCCAAGGTAAAGGGAAAAAATCAGTTCCAGCTACTGATGGCAAAACTGCCGGATCATCACAAAGCCAAGTGGTTTGCAGGGGCAGCCTTAAATACCGCAGAGCAATCCATGCAGTCGGTTCTTTCCACGGCACTTTCCAGATTAAATTCTTTTCTGGACTCGGAGTTAGAGCAGATACTCTGCTTTGACACTGCCATCGATGCAGAAAGCTTCTGTCAGAAGAAAACCGCAATCTTCCTTGTCATGCCGGAAGAGGACAATACCAAGTATTTTATTATCTCTCTGATTTTGCAGCAGCTCTACAGGGAAATCCTTGTGGTGGCAGATGAGAGCGGAGGGAAGCTGGATAACCGTGTTGTTTTCTATTGGGATGAGGTGGGTACCATACCAAAGATTGAGAGTGCGGAGATGATGTTCTCTGCCTCCCGTTCCAGAAGGGTAAGTATCGTACCCATGATACAGTCCTTTGCACAATTAAGTAAGAACTACGGAAAGGAAGGAGCGGAGATTATCATTGATAACTGCCAGGACACCATCTTCGGTGGATTTGCACCCAACTCAGAATCCGCAGAGGTATTGTCTAAGAGCCTTGGCAATAAGACGGTTATGTCCGGCTCTATCAGCAGGGGAAAGAATGATCCCAGCCAGTCCCTCCAGATGATACAAAGACCGTTAATGACACCGGATGAATTAAAATCCTTGCCGAAAGGAAACTTTATTGTGTCAAAAACAGGAAGCCATCCTATGAGGACTAAGTTAAAACTGTTTCTAAAATGGGGAATTACCTTTGAGGAGCCATACGAGATTGAGGAAAAGTCAGCAAGAAAGGTAGCCTATGCGGACAAGCAGGAAATTGAAGAGGAAATCATCCGCAGATATATGTGCTACATGGATGAGGAGCCGGAAAGCACGGAGCCAAACACTGCATCCAGAAATGGAGGCATGCAGCAGACACAGATGAATGAAACAGTGGCAAAGGTCAGACAGGCACTTAGAACAGAGGATTAGGTGATTCGTTGAGCAAAAAAGAAATATATGAAGCAGAACTGCCCCATAGGGCTGTGGCGGTATATCTGTACTTAAAGGATCGTGCGAATAAGGAAGGCACCTGCTACCCGGCAATCGGTACCATTGCTAGGGAACTGCATCTGTCTGCCAGTACGGTAAAACGTGCTATCAGCGATTTGGAGAAGAACGGATTTATACGAAAGAAACAGCGTTGGCGTGATAACGGTGGCAGAAGCAGTCTGCTGTTTGAAATCATAAGGTAAGCACAAAGGGGATACTGCATAGGTCGGGTGAACTATGGTATGGTTCACCATGACCTATGCAGGGAACTTTTCATTTAAGGATTAGGACAGAGAAAATGAATTTTGTAATATTTGATGTTATAATAGTTAACAAAAGAAATAAGTGTTATGATAAGTTTTAACATAAGAAAAATAGTAACCATTATAACCTTTATGCAATGGTGTGATATTGAGGAGAGATTATTAGATGGACAAATATGAGAAGCTGATAGCTGTTTTTTCGGAGACACTTGAGCAATCAAGGGATTATCATATTGCCTATATATACCAAGTGGGCTATGTATCTGTACTCGGAATGTATGAAAGCGATAGTACACAGAATAACTCAATGAAAATTGACGAGGTTTTTCGTTCACCAGAAGAAATGGCAGACAGTTTGTTGCGGAATTGGCGTTGGCAATGGTTTTATGAGAATAGGAAGTTATTGGGCTGCCAAGATTATGAAGATATTTGCAATCTTGACAGTGAAGTTCCAGAATTGCTTTGGGAAGAATACAGACAAAGTATAGGAATGCTTCAAAGTAAAATTCATATTGTGTTAAAAGCAGAAAACTAAGATTGTTTATAGGCGATTCGTCCGATAAGAGCGGTTATACATATAAAAGCAAATACAATTGCCTGAAGAAACATATATCTTGTATTTCCTGTGACAGCAAAAATAACAGCAAGTATAACACTGAATAATAAAGTGAAATGTGTTCTTTTGGTAAAAATATGGTTTTCTTGTGAGTCAACTTCTCGATTTGGGTGATCTACGGGGCCTATATTTAAAATTATAATGGCACAAAGCACGTACAGCATAAAGGAAACAGGCATTGGAATAGTAACGTATTTCACAATAAGTAGTGAGGAAGTTAATATTAGGCAGGAGCCAACAAAACAGGAAAAATAAGTTTTTAAATGTAAACCACCACCGAATGAACGCATTGGAATAAACAATAGAAAGAAAAAAAGGCATTCCGAAAGCATATGTAGCAACAATGCAATTATAATGCTGCAAATTGTACTGGCAGAAACTTCTAAAAAGCATTGAAAACCATACTGGTATATTTCGTAAGACTTTTTATCAATAATTCCCTTTTTAAAAATATATTCAGTTAATACGATAGATAAATGTTCCATAGCAGAAGTCTCCTTTAACAACCCAACAGTATAAATCGAAAAAATAGGAAAAACGAATTGTTGTAGAAAATAGGAAAGTACTCGTCATTTTTCCCCTATGGAATTACCATACAGCACCGCTGATGCCATAAATTCCCCGCATTCATGTTCGAGGAGCAGTTCCCCGTCATAACAGGCAAGTGCCTGCTCCACTGAAGCAAGGCCGATTCCATGGCAACTAGTATCCTCCTTTGTGGAAAGATACCGTCCGTTTCCGTCCCTTCTTTCTTTCTCCGAGCTGCTGTTTCTGATGCAGATTTGGAGTATCTCTTTTATATAGGAGGCTTCCAGTATGATATATCTCTGCTCCTGTGGCAGTTTCTGACAGGCCTCAAGTGCATTTTCCAACAGATTTCCTAAAATAATGGCAAGATGCCCGCCCTTAAACGGTAGTGCAGATGGAATGAATACCCTTGCCTCAAACCGGATGCCGCTTTTTAGGGCAATGGCATACTTATGGTTTACAAGGGAATCTACCACGATATTTCCGGTACGGGAAATTTCACCGATTTCGTTCCCGATGCCGTCATCCAGCATCTTCTGTATGTATTCCCCGGCTTCTTCCGTTTGTCCTGCATTTACCATGCCTAAAATTCCCGATAAATGGTTCTTCATGTCGTGTCGCATCCGCCGCAGCTCCAAATAGTGAAGTTCCCTTTCCTCCGCCTGACGGTTGCATAAGTCTAACTGCTGTTCATACAGCCGGTTACGTGACAAAAGCTCCGCGTCCTGTCCCATCCGGTCATATACCGTAAAGATCACATAGTTGACAAGCAGAAAGAGTATGCCCGCAAACACTGAGAAGAAGGAATATTCCGTATGGAATGCGGCCATGAGAAAAATGTGGTGCATCATGTAAATGCTGCTGGCAGGCACTAAAAGGATTATGATGAAATAACGCAGCGGGATTTCTGCATACTGCTTTTCACGTGTATAGTGTCCAAGCAGGACGGAAAACAGGAGCATGCACATCTTGGATATAAAGCTTCCTGCATCATCAATGACGCTCGCATCCGTACCGAGTGCCACCAAAACCAGCAATACAATGACTTCCACCAGCATCCATACCGCACAGATGAGAAGGGTACAGATACAGCACTTTTTCAGACTCCTTTTCCTTGTGATGGTGCTAATCATAAATACCATCAGAATATTTGCGATTAACAGAATCTGAGGCGGGAACAGGACTCCAAACCCTGTTGTCACCAAAAATATATAGTACAAAAGCCAGCTTACCATACCTGCAGGCTTCCTGTTCCCCAGACCCAAAAGAGCCGTTATGCATCTCCGTATAATCAGAAGCTGCAGTGCCGGAAGCAGAAAGCCCGATATAAGTGAAAGATATCCCCTCATTCAATGACCGCCTTTCCCGCTGCCATTGCACAAATCTGGCGGCGCACTTCCCTCTGCCGGTCCTCACTGATTTTTAGTTCTATTTCTTTTCCATTCATGCGGATTGTCAGGTTAAAAAAATTCATCTTTATTATATAATCATAATTTACGAGGAATGACTGGTGGATGCGGAGGAAGTATTTCCGGCTGTCTTCCAGTTCCTTCTCCACGGTACTCAGTTTGCCATAAAAATATGTCGTGCTTCCGTCCCAAAGGAAGATATGTACCATGCGGTTGCGGCTTTCAAAATATACCACATCCTTTAGCGGCACCTTCCGGATTTCCCGGTTGAATGTAAACTGGTAAAAAACTTCCGTTTCCCCTATCCGGTGACAGGCTTCCTTAAAATATTTGCGGAATTTCTCCTTATCCAGTGGCTTTGAGAGAAAGCGGAATGGCTCTACCTCAAACAGTTCCTTTAAATATCTGTCGTATCCTGAAATATATATGAACAGCACTGAACGGTCCGTCTCACGAATTTTCCGTGCGGCGGAGATGCCGTCAAGCTGTTCCATTTCAATATCTATAAAAATGAGTCCATAGTGTTCCCCGGACTGTATGCTTTTCAAAAGGGTCTTTCCATCGGAAAAGACATCCGTATCAACCCGGATTCCCAAACTCCGGCTTTCCTCTAACACCAGGGTCTCAAGACTTCCCGTAAAACCAAGGTCATCATCACATATGGCTATCCTCAGCATCTTTATCCACCTCTTTTGTATCCGATTCCGCTTCTTCCAGCTGTGCCTGCTCCAGGCGTTTGAGAAGACACCGCAGCGTTTTCTTGTTCATGACCGTCAGGTTATTGTAGCGGAGTACAATGTCATAGCATTGGTCCATGTCCTGATTCATGCGGATCTGCCCACTCAAATCCCGTTTTATATCAGACAGCCCGAGGATATAGTCGGTGGTAACGTTAAAATACTCTGCCATGCGGATAAGCAGGTCTGTGGAGATGGCGCCGGTGTCTTTTTCCATCTTGCTTACCGCCTGCTGGGTAGTGTTGATTATAGTCCCAAGTGCTTCCTGTGACATGTTGTGGCTCCTGCGGAGCTCACGAATACGGTTCTCAGTCATAACTGTAACATCCTTTCTAATAACTATTTTACATAATTATTAGAAGTTTTCTCACAACTATACAATGTAAACGAATTACTGCGTTATAAGGGGGTGCAAGGAGTATGTGCAACTATTTAGAAAAATTTATATGCTGTTAAAAAATATGAAGAAAGAGTATTCAAAAAGGGGAAATTCTACATGAATATTCCAAATTACTACATCTGGACAAAAATATAGAAAAAAGATGTAAGCTTTCATTGTAAAAACTAATAGATTACAAAAAACGGAGAGATAAAAATAAGAGATAAGGCAAAGAGGAGTATATGGGTAAATTAGTGAGTTTGATGATGAGTTTGGAGATGGATAAGAAAAAATTTATTAAGATGCACGTGATATGTTTTATTCCATCAATTATATATGCTATTGCATCAGTTCTTTATCCGAATTTTATTGGGTTAGTAGTAGATGAAGGAATCTCGGAAAATAATTTTAAAATAACATTTTGGTATTCTGCTTTAATGATATTAGTAGGTTTAATAACCGTTTTATCCGAATACATTTCAAGTATTTTATATGATAAATTTTATTTGGAATTGACTCATGAAATGAAAAGTAAGTTATATATAAAATTTATGAACGCTGAAAATCGTTTTTATACAAGTGTTAAGACCGGAGATATGTATACGTGCTTAAGTAGGGATGTTAGCAACATTATTATGCTGGTAACAAAAGAGTTACCGAATATTGCTACAAATTTAATTATATTTATTGGAGCATCTGTATTCATAATATATTACTACAGATTTTCGGGGATATTAATTATATGCGGTGGAGCTATATTTGTTTTTTTTCAAAGAACAATCGGGAAAATGGTTCAAAATTCAAGTGAAAAAACAAGGACGGCAGTAGGGCGCGAAGCTTCATTCTCAATGGAAACATTATCGAATTTAGAAACCATACAAATGCTTGGTTATATTGATATAATGCATAAAAAATTTACTGGTTATAGTAAAAATTCGCAGGAAGAATGTCTAAAGCATGATGAGATGTTATATAAATCTTTTTCACTCGGTTTCTTGTTTAATATGATTATTATGGTATCCGTATTACTTATAGGTGCTTTCCAAGTAAAGGATGGATATGTAGATGTTGGAGTATTATTTTCTGTTGTTCTGTATTCCGAGAAAGTAATTTCGCCAATGAAGACGCTGGCTAGATTATATGTTGATGCAAAGGATATTGTACCGATGATAGAGAAGGTGTGCAATTTAGTAGGACAAGCTAAGACAAGGGAAGAAGCTACTATAGAGTTAGAAAAAGGCATAACAAGTATAGAATATAGAAACGTACAATTTTCATACGAAAGTTTTTCAAAAAAAGTATACGATGATATGAATTTAAAAATCGAAAAAGGTGACATTATTGGAATTGTGGGAGGGAATGGAACCGGAAAAACAACTTTGATAAAATTACTTTTTAAATTATTATCGTCTAATAGCGGAGAGATTATTGTGAATGAAGATATTAACATAAAAGATGTTGATAGAAGAGCGATACATGAGCATATATCATATATGCCACAAGAGGTTTTTCTAGAAAGTGGAGAAATTAGAGATATAGTAAATCCCTTGAAAAGAAATATAAACAATCAGGAAATCATTGCTTTATTTAAGGCATTGAATTTGGATTTTAAAGTATTTAATTGTTCCTTGGAATTTGATATTGCTGAGAATGCTAATAATATTTCAGGTGGTGAGAAACAAAAATTAGCACTTGCAAGGTTGGTTTTAGAAAATAAAGAATGGATAATCATGGATGAGCCGACAGCAGCCATGGATTTTGAAAGTGAATTGCGAGTTTGCGATTTCTTGAGGGAATATTTAATAGATAAAACGGCTGTGATTATTACACATAGAACTGCACTATTAGAATTATGCAATAAAAAATTGGACTTAGGAAAAAAGGAGTAAATTATGAAGTTAACAGAGAATATGAAAATCCGTTTTAGCAGATATATGGTAAAAATGGAGTATGCATCAGAAATTGTATTGGCAAATTCTTTGAATGGATTGTGGGTGAAATTAAGTAAAGAGTGTTATTTGATTCTTGAAAAGTGTATAGAAGAAAAAATGACCATGAAATATCTCATGAGTTGCCTTGCGGATGATGAGGATCGAAATTATGTTAGAGGATTGTTGCAGAGTTTAAGTGATATAGATGTTATTGTAAATAGTGAATTTGCAGAAAAAAGTTTGCCTAAAACATTTATCTTTGAAATAACAAATCATTGTAATTTGGCATGTAAACATTGTTGTTTTTCTGTAGATTACCATAAAAAAGAAGAAGCATTAAGCACAGAACAAATAAAAATAATTTTTGATAAGTTAATCTGTGTCATGCCAAAAGCAATAGTTTTGTCTGGTGGTGAGGCAATGCACAGAATGGATTTTTTTGAACTGCTAGGCTATTTACGTAGTAAGTATGTGGGTACGATTGGTGTGATGACAAATGGAACATACATAAATGAAGAAAATGTAAGAGAATTATGTTCAAAGATTGATACGCTGGATGTAAGTATTGATGGTGTTGATGAAGATAGTTGTGCGCAGATTAGGGGAAAAGGTGTATTTGCAAAAGTAGTTAATGCCGTTGAATTGTGTAAAAAACAAGGATTAGAAAAGATATCGCTATCGATGGTAGTTACCAAGGTAAATCGACATTTAATTCCAGAATTTTATAAATTAAATGAAAGACTTGGAACAATCCCAATGCTAAGAAAGTTTGAAGTTGCTGGACAGGGATTTGTTAATAAAGATTTGTTTTTGGAAGAGGACCAAAAAAATGAGTTTATTGTTCCTGCGAAAGAAACTAATATTTTGTCAAAGGAGGAGAGACTGGAAGCTCAAAGAACTCGTAGAATAAGAACTTGTGAGGCATGCACAGGTATGTTGAATATTGATTATAAGGGAAATATGTTTCCTTGCCAATTACTTGATAAAGAAGAGTTTGTCTTATGCAATTTATTAGAAATGAGTGAGGAAAAATTTGTATCCTTTATAGAAGAAGATATATATAAAACCAAAGCGTTTGAAGCATTTGATAACATTGTACCTAAAAAATGCAAAGAATGTAGTGTTAGTTATTTTTGTATAACTTGTTATGCGAGGTTAAGGGAAATTCAGAATCAAAGTCAAGAATATCAGGAAAGATATTGTGAAAATATGAAATTCGATTTGGAGCAGATAGTGTGGGATAGGTAAGGTGTAAAAATGCATTTAGTAATATGGGTAACATCAGCTTGTAATTTAGCATGTAGGTATTGTTATGAAGGAAATGCCAAAAATAATCAGATGATGGATAGAACAACTGCGGATAGAATATTGGGCTATATCGAGGAAAACGCAGATGAAAAAGAAGAAATTAGCGTGGTTTTTCATGGTGGAGAGCCATTATTAAATTTTGAACTTATTAAATATTTTGTTAGGAAGATAAGTGAAAAGTATGAGAAAAGACAATTTAAATTGACTACAAATGGAACAGTAATGAATTGGGAAATAGCACAATTTTTACTGGATAACTTTCAAAATGGAGTATCTTTAAGTGTCGATGGTAACGAAAGTACGCATGATTCCAATAGAGTTTATATAGATGGAAAAGGTAGTTTTAAAACTGTTATGGAGAATATAAGTACATATTTTACCAAAGAACAATACAGCAAATTTACAATCAGAATGACATTGACTCCTGAAACAATAAACAAATTATTTGATAATTGTACTTACTTTGTAAATATGGGATTTTCAACAATAATAACGGCTCTCAATCAATATGATAAAGAATGGAATGCTCAGAAATTCGAGAAATTGCAAGGACAAGTTTATGATATTTATCAAGAAGCAATAAAAAGCGGGTATGAAGAAAAGGGTATCTATCTGTCTGTATTGGATTGGAGAAACAGGGTAAAAGGAGAATGTAAAATATCCAAAGAAAATCTAAAGATATATGTTAATGGCGATGTATATCCATGCATTGCTAGTGTGGGAGACGAAAGCTTGATTTTAGGAAATATACATGTAGAACCATTTGCAAATATAGATTTAATCGAAAGAATATGCAGGATTAATAAAATGGAGAATCCAGAGTGTGGCAATTGTAAGCATAAGCCATATTGTGTTAATTCACGATGTAAATTAGTAAATAGGGCTTATAATGGAGATTTTTTGAGACCTTCAAGCGTAGAATGTGCATATCAGAACATGATTGTAAATCTCCAAAATTTTATTTAGTAAAAAAGGTCCATACATTACCATAAGATTATAAAGGAGACTAACATTATGAAGATTAACAAAATTGAAAATCACAATGAAAAATTTGATGTGAAGGGTCAGGGAAATCCTTGCGATTTAGATTGTACTTACTTTTCTGGGAAAAGCAGCTTGAATACCTCCGGTTGCTCTGTAGTTGTCGATTCAAGATTAAGCACGTGGCTTTAATAGCCATCATTGCAGTATGCTTTAATATGTAACTATTCAATTTAGTATGTGAACTATAGTCAAGTAAGTGGACACGATTGTTAGAAAAATCTTTCTGGAACGAG